>Ga0315289_10003816_pt1 | contig 22676 bp, 24 predicted proteins | sample YL17G11_40_MG_FD_203452 | JGI IMG/M metagenome (GOLD analysis project Ga0315289, IMG submission 203452) | Sediment microbial communities from Yellowstone Lake, YNP, Wyoming, USA - YL17G11_40 | ecosystem: Environmental > Aquatic > Freshwater > Lake > Sediment | place: USA: Wyoming | collected... | reverse complement strand
CTCCTGCGTCAGCTGCGTGTGTCGGCTGACGTTATATGGAGGAAAAACAGAAACAGTTAAAAGCGGTCTATACCGCAATTCATCAAACGCTAAAAAGCGTTAGAATTCTTGCTGACCGCTTCATTAAAATATAAAAATAGAAAAGGAAAAAAAATTCCTTTCACTTACTTTTTCTTTTTTTTCTTTGCTTTCTTTTTTGTTGTACAACCGCAAGAACTGCAGCTCATTTAATGCACCCCCTGAATTATTTAGGGTTAATGGTTTTTTAATCTTTACGCGGTTCATTTTTTAGGGGAAATATGAAGAAGTACATTTATTTTTTTTCTGGGGGAAATGCTGGAATGAAGGAGCTCCTCGGGGGAAAGGGGGCAGGATTGTGCGAGATGGCTTCTTTGGGATTGCCTATGCCGCAAGGCTTTATTATTTCTACTGAGGCGTGCGTGGAATTCTTTGAAAAAAAAGGAAAGATGCCTGAAGGCTTGGCAGAACAGATTGAGAGGGCGTTAAGTGAATTAGAGCAGAAGACAGGAAAAAGTTTTGGAGCGCAAAAGAATCCATTGCTTTTGAGTGTGAGGAGCGGAGCTCGAGCTTCAATGCCTGGAATGATGGACACAGTATTGAATTTAGGCCTTAATTCTAATACAGTAAAAGTGCTTGCAAGAGAGTCAGGAGACGAAGGGTTTGCATTCAATTGCTTTAGAAGGCTAATTCAAATGTTTGGTGATGTTGTCCTTGGGTTAAAGCACGAGAAATTTGAGGAAATAATAAATGAAGCAAAGAAGAAAAGCGGGAAAAAGAATGACTCTGAATTGAATGCTGCAGAGTGGAAGGAGATAACAAGAAAATTCTTGGATTTAGTGAAAAAGGAAACTGGAAAGAAGTTCCCTGAAGACCCTAAAGAGCAGTTAATGCTTGCAGTGAAGGCCGTATTCAATTCCTGGAATACCCAGAGGGCAATTGCTTACAGGAAAGCAAATAATATTCCAGACAATTGGGGCACTGCAGTGAACATACAGGAAATGGTTTTCGGGAATTTAGGAGAAGAATCCGCTACAGGGGTTGCATTTACAAGGAATCCGATTACAGGGGAAAAGGAATTGTTTGGAGAATATCTTACAAAAGCGCAGGGCGAAGATGTAGTTGCAGGAATTAGGACACCAAATCCCATAAGCGAATTGAAGGAAGATTTTCCTGCAATTTTTGGGCAATTAAAAAATTATTGCGAGCTCCTGGAAAAGCACTTCAAGGAAATGCAGGACTTGGAATTCACTATAGAGAAAGGAAAACTGTTCATGCTGCAGGCAAGGAAAGGAAAAAGGACAGCCAATGCCGCTGTAAGGATTGCAGTTGAAATGGTGAAGGAATCATTGATTTCAGAGAAAGAGGCTTTGCTGAGAATTGAGCCTTCTTCACTGAACCAGTTACTGCACAAGACAATTGACCCAAAACAAGGGGGGGAAGCAATAGCACAGGGAATTCCTGCTTCTCCTGGTGCAGCCTCAGGAAAGGTTGTATTCTCTGCGGACGAAGCAGAAGAAAAGGCAAAAAAAGAAAAAATAATTCTTGTAAGGAACGAAACAACGCCTGAAGACATTCACGGAATGATTGCAGCGCAGGGAATACTTACTACAAGAGGGGGCAATACAGCTCACGCGGCAATCGTTGCAAGGGGAATGGGCAAGCCCTGCATTGTTGGCTGCGAGGAAATAAAAATAAATTTCAAGGAGAAATTCTTCACGACAAAAAATTTTACTGTAAAGGAAGGAGACTTTATTTCAATTGATGGAACAACAGGGAATGTTTTTTTGGGTCAAGCTAGTTTGATTGAGCCAAAGCCTTCGGAGCATTTTAATTCAATTCTTTCATGGGCAGACAAGTACAGGAGGCTTGGGGTAAGAGCGAATGCCGACACCCCAAAGGATTCATTGAAGGCATTTGAATTGGGGGCCCAAGGAATTGGGTTGTGCAGGACTGAGCACATGTTTTTTGCTCCTGAAAGGCTGCCTTTAGTGCAGAAAATGATTATGAGCAATTCAACTGAAGAGAGAAAGAAATTTTTGTCTGAATTAGAAAAAATGCAGAAGCAGGATTTCATTGAAATATTCAAGGAAATGAAGGGCTTTCCTGTGACAATAAGGCTTATTGACCCTCCATTGCACGAATTCCTGCCTCAAAGGGAAAAATTAATTGAAGAAATTAATTCAATTAAAATGGAACAAAACAAAAATAAAGAAAATGAATTGCGCGAAAAAGAGCTGTTGTTAAAAAAGGTGAATGAACTGCATGAGGCAAACCCAATGCTTGGCTTGAGAGGGTGTAGGCTTGGAATTCTTTACCCTGAAATAATTGAAATGCAGGTTCAGGCAATAACCGAGGCAGCAGTCCAAGTGAAAAAAGAAGGCCTTGCAGTAAAGCCTGAAATAATGATTCCTCTTGTAGGGCATGCAAACGAGCTGAAGCTGTGCAGGGAAATCACAGAAAAGAAGATAAAAGAGGTTTTTGAGAAAAACAAAATTGAATTGGATATTCCAATTGGAACAATGATTGAACTGCCGAGGGCTGCACTTACAGCAGACGAGATTGCAGAATACGCTGAATTCTTTTCTTTCGGCACAAACGATTTAACGCAGACAACTTACGGTCTTTCAAGGGATGACGCAGAAGCAAAATTTCTCTTTTATTATATTGACAAAAAAATTCTTCCTTTTTCGCCTTTTGTTTCAATTGACCGCGAGGGAGTAGGCAAACTAATGAAGATGGGGGTAGAATTAGGAAGGAAAAAGAATCCAAAGCTGAAGATAGGCATTTGCGGAGAGCACGGCGGAGACCCTAACTCAATTGAATTCTGCCATGGAATAGGATTGGACTACGTGAGCTGCTCTCCTTTCAGGGTTCCAATAGCAAGGCTTGCAGCAGCACAGGCTGCTCTGAAGAATTATTAAAAAATCAGCGCACCAAATTCTTTGCCTTCAAATAGATTCTTCCTGCAGTGAAGGCCCATATTATGTCGCTTGCGAGCAGGCCCCAAAGGATTGCAATTACAATAGAGTGAGGCATTCCTGCAAGGATTGTATCGGAGAAATAAATATAGGGCGCCTGAAGAATGAACGCAATTATTCCTGCGAGCAGCAAAGAATTGAATATCCTAAAGAAGATTCCTGCAAATAATCCAAGCAATAAATTTCCTAATACAATGTAAGGGTTTGCCATTATTGCAGCAGAATACATTGAGCCTATTGCCCCAGAGATTGCCCCTCCCTTTGGCCCGTAAAGTGCTGCTGCAAGGAATAGTGCAACCTGAAAGAAATGGAAGGTGAAGCCGTAGGATGTCTTGTAATTCAGCAGCCCAAGCAGATTCGGGATCAATGCAAGGAATATTATTAGTGAAAGGTTTTTTGCATTCCATTTGACGTTGAAGCCGAACAATTGCCTGAAGTCAATGCTGTAATTCATTTGTGTTCCTATAAATAAAAATGCATCATGTTTTTAAATATTAATTGTTATCATTTGATGCGGGGGGTGAGGTAATGGCAGCAAAAAAGGCAGAAGAAAAAAAGAAGTCTTTCATTCAGGAATTCATGGAATTCATAAAGAAGTACCAAATCATAGGGCTTGCAATTGCTTTCATCATGGGCGGGGCAGCACAGAAGCTCATTACAGCATTTGTAACAGATATTATTAGCCCGCTGCTTGCAATATTCATGGGGAAAGCAAACTTCGAGCAATTAAAGGTAAACATTGCGGGGGGAGACTTCCTGATTGGGGCATTAATCACAGCAGTAATTGACTTCATTGTTGTAGCACTAGTAATATTCATTGTAATAAAGTACGCAATAAAAGACACAAAGTAAAAGAGGGCCAAAAACTCTCTTTTATTTTTTTTATATTTCGTTCTTTTGGAAGAATCTCTTCTTTGCTCCTTCAACCAAAAGGAAGTATGCTAAAATAATTACTCCTATAGAGATAAGCACTGGGATTGCAAGGCTCTCAAACTTGAAGATGAAGGCTATTGGAGAATAGATTAATGCAATTGTAAGAATCATTGCTGCTATTGAGGAGTAAATCAGAACCTTGCTTGGATGCGACTTCCAGAAGCTTCTCTTAGTCCTTATGGCGAAGGTGACAATTATTTCCGAGAGCACTGACTCAAGGAACCATGCAGTCCTGAAAATTGCTGCATCTGCCCCAACAATAAGCATGAGGAATCCAATTGTAATAAAATCGAAGACAGAACTTATTATCCCGAAGTAAACCATGAAATTGCTTATTGTCTTTATGTTCCATCTCTTTGGCTTGTGCAGGTAATCTTCATCCACATTGTCTGTTGAGACAGTAATTAATGGGACATCTGAAACCAAGTTCGCAAGAAGGATTTGGCTTGGGAGCAATGGAATGAAAGGCAGAAAGACTGAAGAGACAGCAAGAGTAATCATATTGCCGAAGTTTGCGCTCATTGTATTGAAGATGTATTTTATTATGTTCCCGAAGGTTTTTCTTCCGTGCTGAATGCCTTCTGCTACAACCATCAGGCTTTTCTGGAGCAGTATTATTTCAGCGCTGTCTTTTGCTATGTCTACAGCTGAATCAACTGTAATGCCTACATCTGCTGCCTTCAATGCAGGGGCGTCATTTACTCCGTCTCCCAAAAAGCCTACTATGTGGCCTCTCTTCCCAAGGCCTTCCACTATCCTAAATTTCTGTTCTGGCGTTATCCTTGCAAAAACATTGTTTTCTTCTATTGCTTTCAGGAATTCAATTTCATTCATTTTCTCTATTTCTGATCCTAAAACAATTTTGCCTTTTATTTTCAGCCCAATTTCCCTGCATATTTCCCCTGTGACTAATTCGTTGTCTCCTGTGAGAACCTTTAATTCTACATTCAGTTTCTGGAATTCTTTGAGCGAATGAATTGCAGTTTTTTTTGGCGGGTCAAGGAAGGCAAGCAAGCCCTTGAAATTTAATCCATTTTCGTCTTCAATGCTATAATTTTTTTTCTTTCCTATTTCTTTTGATGCAATTGCTACAACTCTGAAGCCTTCATTGCTTAATTCATTGAATTTTTTAATTAAATCTTTTTCTTTTTGGGTTGAATTGCACACGGAAAGGATTGATTCAGGGGCTCCTTTACATATGAGAATCCTTTTGCCTTTCTCTTCTATTACAGTGCTCATGCGCCTTCTTTCGTAATCGAATTCAATTTCTTCAATTTTATTGAATTTTTTGATTTGAATTCCTTGCTTTTGCGCGTAATTCCATATGGCTGAATCAATGATGTTTCCAGTTGCTTTCCCTTTGCCTATTATTGCTGAATTGCAGGCAAGGCCTAATTCAATTAATTCTCTTGACTTTATTCCGTCAGCGTCAAAGTAATCCTCCAAGGTAATCTGGTTTTCTGTTAGAGTGCCTGTCTTGTCCATACAGAGTACATCAATGTTTCCCAAGTCCTCAATTGACACAAGCCTTTTCACTATCATCTTCTTTTTAGCCAAGTGCATTGCCCCGGCTGAAAGGGAAATCGTAATTATTAAGGGAAGAAGCTCTGGGGTTATTCCTACTGCAAGGGCAAGTGCAAACAGGAATGATTCAAGCAGGTTTCTTCCAAGCAAAGAATTTATTACAAAAACAAAAATTGTAAGGGCAAAAATTATTTTTATGAGGAAGTTCCCGAACTTCTTTATGCTTTTCTGGAAGTCTGTAGGAGGCTCTTTTGCGCTAAGCACTGTTGCTGTTCTGCCAAACTCTGTTTTTTCTGCTGTTGCAACCACAATGCCTTTTCCTTCGCCGCTTGCAACATTTGTGCCCATGAAAGCAATGTTCTTCTGCTGGGAGGGCTGGGCATCAGGCAATGCAATAGATTCAATTATTTTATGCACAGGAAATGATTCTCCTGTAACAACTGATTCATTTAAGGTAAGGTCTTTTGATTCAATCACCCTGAGGTCTGCAGGCACAATGTCTCCTATTTCAAGGAAGACAAGGTCTCCTGGCACTAATTCTTTTACATCCAATTCTACTTCCTTTCCGTCCCTGAGCGCTTTTGCATTGAAAGAAATGTATTTCCTTAATTCGGCCAAGGCTTTCTCGCTCTTGAATTCCTGGTAGAAGCTCAGGCAGGCATTAATTACAACAATCCCTAAAATAATCAGTGCATCTTGCTGGTCCCCTACAACTCCTGCAATCACTGTTGCCCCAAGCAGGACCAGAATCAAAGGGCTCTTGAACTGAGACAAAAAAATTTCAATTGTGCTTCTCTTGTCCTTCAATGAAATGTCGTTCAATCCGTATTCTTCAAGCCTTTTCTTGGCTTCCTGCGAGCTTAAACCATACTCAGAACAGCTGAGCTTCCTTAATAATTCCTCTTTGCCTAAAGCATAATAATTTTCATTCATTCAATTAAATTACATCTTAAGGGAATTTAATTGTTTTTGGTGAAAGGGAAATCTAACTTAATTTTGTCACAGTAATTGTGCCGGTGGTATTCACTGGCGTAGGATCGCCTAAATGCACTAACAGGCCGTTAGCCCAAGAATTCTTGTTGTATAAAGTCACGCAGCCAGGGTTTGCTGCCTCCCATTCAGGCGTAGACCAGTCAAAGCCTTGCGGGTATTGAACATAATAATTTAAGCTGACGGGCTCAACAAGAGCCTCAACAGAAGTAATGCAAACCTTCAGCGTAGCATTAGAAGGTATGCCAAGTATTTTGTATCCAAATTCCCCTCCTGTTTGAGTTAAATCAAAAGATTTGCTTTCACCGTCATAATTTAGTTCAGTAATTTTTGATCCAAGGCTTGCTTCATGGGCGCTGTAATCTTCTTTCTGCTGTGTTGGAGCAGAATTGCAATCCCTGTTTTCGCTTTGAGTAGTATTAGGCTTTGAGATTGTTATGTTACAACTGTTTGAATCAGTGCAGGTTCTGGTTCTTGTTCTGCTTTGAGTGCCTTGTTGTTGTTGCTGGCAGGAACTCCATTCACCAAAAGAACTCCATTCACTGCAATTCCAGTCTGGAGTGCAGGGTTTGCCTCTAAGAGGCCAGGTTACTGTAATATAAGTGTCTGCAGTTGCTCCAGAATGCCCTCCGGTAAAATCCGCCTGCGCAAGAGCTGCAGCAATCTTTGCTCCAACAATTCCATCCACTATACCTGCTTCTTCTGAGCCAAGTATTATTTGCCCATTTTCAAGCTCCCAAAGCAAACCAAGCAAAGGAGTGAATATTGTTTCAGCATTTACCTGGCATTTTCTTGGTGTGACACATTCTTTTGAGGGGTCTTTAATAATTATGGCATCCATTCCTATCTCCATGTTTTTTTCTGAGTCTTTAAATTTGGGTTCAACCAATTTAATTTTGAGTTCACCCTTCATGTCTTTTTGCGGGGATTCAACAACAATTTCAATATTATTATCTGAATTCAAATCAACCTTATCTATTTTGTTTCCTTCGCTTAAAAGGTAAACCTGAAGCATTGCATTGAAATCCTGAATTGCATTCTGGTCAAGTTCAGGCAATTCTTCTCCTTTTTTCTCGTTTTGGTCTTTTAATGGCTCCTTTTCATTCAAATCCTTTTGCCCTTCATCCAATAAATCTTCGCCAATGCTTTTTTCGCTTTTATTTGTGGTTTTGTTTTCTTTGTTTTCAAGCTCAGAAGAAGTGCACCCCCATAATAAAACAATTGCAGAAATAAGCAGGATAAATAAAATCTTCTTGTAATGCATAATGTAGCTAATAAGCCAAAGGTTATTTATAAATGTTTTGAATTAATTTGGCAGAAAATCAGGCGGCAGACAAATTGCCAATAAATATTATTATGTAAGAGCCTTTCTTGAGCAGATAAGAATATTCGGTATAAGAGCCCATGCTGTCATGCAGGGATATCTTGAATGAAGTGCTTATTTCTTCATATTGAAGCCTTTCAGTGAATTCATGGCCATTGTCAATCATCTGCGACTGCAGGGCCATCATGTATTTTCCTGCTTCAGCGCTGTCAGCAAATCTCAAGGCCATTATCCTTCCGTCCTTTATTGATGCAATGCTTCCTTGAACATTGTTTTCATTGAAATTTTCTATTGTTGCGCCTTCATCTATCTGCTTTATTACTGCTTCAAGGGAATAGCCTGATAAATCTGAATTTTTTATTTTCTCGAATGCCTCAATTTTAGTGCTGGATTTTTCGACTGTTGAGTCAATTTCACCGAATGATTTTGCCAGTTCCTTTCCTGAAATCTTTGGCTCAAAAAAGCTGAAGCCCACAGAGCTTGAAAATATGAATACGCCAATTGCCATTACAGCCAATATAATCAAAGGCAGAATTATCAAGTTTTTCTTTTTGTCCAAGATTTTGCTTTCCATTAATTAACCCCTGCCTCAATCTCAAATTTTTTTATGCTCTCAAGCATTTTATCATATTTAGCTGTATTGCCCTGCAAGTCTTTCTTTTTTTCTTCAAGAGCTTCACCAATATCAACAAACCCAATGAAGCCTCCTATTTTGGTCATCAATGAAGGCTTTTCCTTCCAGACAGCAACATCATCCCTGTAATTAATCATGGCTTCAACCTTCTTTAAGGAAACAAATCTTTTTGCGTTAAAGAAAAGCTCTTTTGTGTCTTCCTTTGCAGGATAAGGCTTGTCTAATATTTCCTGAATTTTTTGCGCGTGATATGAAGCTGTCTGGTTTAATACGCCTGAATCGAATTCGTAGTCTATTGAGTGGACTGCATCTTCAGAGAAAAGCTCATTTGATATGTCTCCAATCAAACTCCAGCCACCGCTTGTTACTGCGCCTATAACCATCATTATCTTTGAATTTCCTGAAGGTATGCCTGCACTCTTGCCTGTTAATTTATGTGAGGTTTGGTCTGCAGTGTAAATTGCATTGTATAGGTCAGCCATGTTGCCTGTGAAGTCAACAATTGTGCCAATGTTGCTTTTAATGTCAGTAAAATTCTTGAGGCCCTTCAATGTCTGGAACTGTGCTGGCGCCTTTTTCAGTGCCTCTCTTGCTGAAACCCCAGCATAAACTACATTCAGTATTTCTTGCATTGCTTTGAAATAGCCTAAATTCCTTGAATTGTTCAAGTGAATCTTTCCTTTCTCGAATTCGTATCTTGCAACTTCCTCCCATGAATCAGCATATTTCACATATCCTCCAATCCCTAAAATGCTTCCTTTTATATAAGAACTGTGGTATGCTTCAAGAGCGTCTTCGCCCATCCCTGCAATATTTTCTCCTAATAGGGCATTAGGCGTTCTTATTTTATTAAAAATTTTTGAGGCATTATCTGGAGCTGATTGCAGCACGCACTCATATTCTGAATTGCAAGCATAGCCTGAATTGCAACCGTAAGGTGACCCGTATTCCGGGCAGCAGTCTTGACCTCTCCTGAAAGGCACTATCCAGCCTCCGTCAGGGCAGCAAAGTCCCTCGCTTTCATTTATGCACCTGCTTTCGCCGTAAGAATGGTATGCACACATCCCTGAAACACACTCATAGTCTGAACTGCAGATCTCGCACAGTTTTTTCTTTTGTGTTTCCTCTTTCTTTTTTATTTCAACACATTTTTCTTCTGTTATACCGCCAGGATTGCCTGTGTAATTGTAAACAATAATATTTTTTGTTGTTGAGCCGTCATCAAATGTTGCATCAGAAAGAGTGACAGTAAAACCTACTGCAAGATAATTCTGCGGAGGCCCATTCTCATTCCCTGGAGCAGTAATATTGCTTGCTTTAAGGCAGAGTTCGTTGTCTGAAATTGTATAGCTTCCCTGCCATATTCCATCCACTTTTTCGTAGCCTCCTTCTGTGTCATCAAAAGAACAGTCAGGGTAATAGCCAATTTCTCCAATTGAATAATCTGTCTGGTCTTCTGCATAGCATTGGATGTCTGTAACATGACCTATGCTTCCACATTGGGGGCCTGCACACTGTTTTTCCATGCATTTATAGTTAGAGCATTCATAGCCCGAAGAGCAGTCTGAATTAGCGCAACAGTCTGTTCCTGAAGTGTAAGGATAAATCCATTTATTGTCTGCAATGCAGCAAGTTCCTGCTGTTCCGTCAGTGCACCTGTACTCGCTTGTGCCAGGAAACCAGGCGCAAGTGCCTCCTAAGCAGTCATCGTTTGTAGCGCAGAACTCGCAGTTGGATTTTTTTGAATAATCGTAGCCATCATTATCATTTCCCGGAAGATACTCGCAATAATAATTATTTCCGCATTCCCAGTCAGAGTCAGGGCAATCAGAATTGCTTGTGCAGCAGATCTCCGGCATGTCACAGCATATTCCATTACTGCAGTTTCCGGACTCACAGTCTACTTGATATGTGCAGGATTCTCCATTGCTTTTTTTTGCGTTTTGCTCGCACGCATAGTTAATGCATGTAAGCCCTTTCTGGTAAGGGTAATTGCAGATGTAATCAGAAGTACAGCATTCCTTTCCGTAAGCACAGCAGATGCCATTGTTGCAATTCCCTGAAGTGCACTCGCTGTCTCCATTGCAGTATTCCCCAATTGCTTTTCCTGTAATATTAACACAATAATAATTTGAACCGCATTCTTTTGAGAGGTTTCCGCAATCTGCATTAATCAGGCAGCAGTCTTCTCCTTCTGCGCAGCATATGTTTGCATAAGACTGGAATGCGTAACCGCAGTGCCCTGAATTGCATTGCCCATCGCTTGCACAGTATTCTCCGTCAGCCAAGCTGTAAGCGCCTTGAAAGAGCAGAATTAAGAATAAAAGAATTGCTGAAAAAAGAATAATTTTATTTCCTGAATTAATTTTTTCCATTTAATGGTTTCCTGAATTAATTGCTTAATTAACCCATTCAATAATTCTATTTGTTTTACTTATATATTAATTTTTCCTCAGCGAGTGTTTGCAGGCAATAAAAATAAAGTTTTTTAAATAACAGGGCCTTATTATTAGCATGAAATTGAATTATTTTTTATTGCTGGCAGTTCTGTTAATTGTAGCTTTCTCCATAAGTGGCTGCACAAAGCAGGAAAATACTACAGGAGGGCAGCCTGAAGCATCAGAAGATTCTGTAGGAGAAAAAGATAATGGGCTGCCTGAAACAAACCCTTTGAGTGTTGTTGGAAAATTCCATTACGTAACTGCAGGAGAATTGGGTTCCTATCATATAACAGGCAAGGTAAAAAATGAAAGTGATGCACCAGTTATTCACGCACGCGCCAAAGTAAAATTTCATGATTCTGCAGGCAAAGAAACAGTGTATGATGAAGTTATTGTTAGCCCTTCACGCCTTGCAGCAGGCCAGACAGGGGCATTTGATGTTACAGTGGGGCTATCTAAAAATTATGACATTGGAAATTATGAAGCCACAGCAAGTACTTTTTTAATTGAAGATAAGGCGCCTTATACTGCACTAGAAATTTCTAACATCCAAACCAAAGACCTAGGCGATTATTTCAAGGCTTCTGCAACAGTAACCAATACAGGGAATGAGCAGGCTCCAATGTATAATGCTAATGCAATATTTTATGACAGCGAAGGAAACGTAATAACAACAGGCACAGATTATACAGCAAAAGAATTTGAGGGATTAAAGGCCGGCGCCTCCAAGGACGTCTCTTTTACTGTGTCTCAGCCCAGCGAAGAAGTGAGGATAACAAGTGCTGAAGTAATCATAGATTTCAGCAAATAATTTTAACGCAACAAATAAATATAACTTTGCACTCCTATATACCATGAAATATTTGTATTTGCTGTTCGGGTTATTGCTCTTTATTGGCTTTGTTTATGCTGAAAACTTTTTTGGCTTGAACGGCAGGCAGCTCTTTGATTATTCCAAATACAATAACATAAGCATTGACGATATACCTGCAGAATACAAGGATTTATGCGAAAAACACATGAATGCAATGATTGAGCGCTGCAAAAACTCCGGCTATGAAAACTGGTTTGTAACGCGCTTGATTTCAGGCAAAAAGTTTTCTGAAAACAAGTATTTTGGGGCGGAGGATATGATTACAGGCTCTGAAAAATGCTCCTATTACGAAAACAGCATTGATGAAGTCCTTGTTTCTTCTGTTATCCTGAATTTTTCTTGCTCTGAAAGCAAAGAAGGCATAAACACGCGCTCTGATGAATACTTATGCGAGTTCAGCTGCAGTGCCTGGGACTGCGATCCAAATGTCGAAGCAAACGAGATAGGTGGCTGCGCCATAAACCCAAAAAAAGCAGAGGCAGGATTTTTTGGGGGATTATTTGGCTCAAAGCCTGATCCTTTTGAACTGCAAAGCCAAGACTGCAGGGAATCAATGGAAGAGCTTTGCGCTTACAACGGCCCTAACTGCAAGCTTGAAAAGCCGTGCTATCTGAAAGAAATTGCAGGCAAGCCAAGCGATGTGGTTTTCTGCAAGTGCAGCTGCCCGAACAAATTACTGGAAGAAAACTTCAGCCTGCAGGAATGGCAGTCAAGAAAAAGAGAGACTATTGACTTGGATTCTTTCAGCCTTGAAGAGTGGAAGCGCTCTCATGCTAATTGTAATGGAGAAAAAACTGTTTTAAGCAAGCCGGACGCAAGCATTGATTTGGAAGGATTAAAGAAAAAAGTAAACGACCAAATAAAGTCAATTCCAAAAGACGCATTAAAAATAGTTGGCGACGGAGAAGTAAGCGTTAAAGTAGAAGACAGCATTGGAAGAGACAATTACTGGAAAGCAAAAATAGGCAATGGAACAATAAAAGAATTGAGCGCTGGAGAAGCGCAAAAGCCAGTAATTGTGATTGCCAGCAGGCAAAATGTTATTGACTCAATACAAAACTCCTTTGACAAGGAAAATGCCCTCAAGTTTGCTCTTAAAAACAATTTTATAAAAATTAATTTCACTAACCCGCTGACGCAGACAGCTGCAGATGCGTATAAGGCGACATTGGATGGAAAACCGGCAACTGCAAAAATAAATGAGACGGCCTTATTCAACGGCCAAAAAGGCACTGTTCAGGCAGCAGGCAAAGGAAAAACAATTATTTCAATACCAGGACAAAAATTTGTTCCAGTAATAAACTCTTTTGGTTCACCTATTGGCTATACAACACAGCCAATGAACAGCATATTGAACAAAACCAGTCTGTCTTTCTCAAGCAAAGCAGGAATTATTGCCTTAAATCCAGTAAACCAGCAAATGCTGGTGAAATCGCCTTCAACAACAAAAATATCATTGCAGCCTCAAATAATTGTGGGAGGAAAATATTCGAGCGCAGACGCATTAAAATCAGGGGCATATTCTGCGAAATCCTATTCTTCAAAAGCAACTGTAAACAAAACAATGTATGTCTCGCAAGTAAGTTATAGCGGAAGCATGAAAGCTTCAGCAGGTGGTGCAATTGCCTACAGAATCCGATAAAGCAGTCAAAAAAGAAAGAAAACCCCACAAAAAATTGTGGGCAATAATCATAATTGTTTTGGTTTTAGTGATTGGAGCTTCTGTATTCCTGTTTTTTATAATGCCATCGCAAGAGGAAGAGCCGGCAGAGTTTTCAGAACCAGAGGCAGGAATGGAGGAAACAGCATTATATCAGGCACTGCTTGAAAACGGAATAGAGGATGCTGTTGCAGAATTCCAGGAAAAACAAGTTTTGGTTTCATTTGAGCTGCCGCAAGGCTTGGATGAACAAAAAACCGCATACTTTGTTTTGGGCTTGGCAGGAGGCATGGCAGAGCCATCCCAAGAGGTAATTGTGGAAATATTTTCTGGGAATACTTCAAAAATTTATTCCGTTAAAGCAGAAACAATTCAAAAGCTTGCAGCAAAAGAAATAAGCGAAAACGAGTTTGAGACAGCAGTAAAAATCAAATAATCTACGAAAACCCAAGGCAGTAATATGAAAATCCAGCTCTTGTATATTTTGGATTGCCCTTGGTGCGTAAAAACTAAGGAACTAATCAAAGACAGCTTGAAAGAGCTTGGCATAAAAGCAGATGTTGAAGAAATCCTGATTGACTCTGATGAAAAAGCTCGAAAGCACAAATTTGCAGGCTCGCCGACAATAAGGATTAATGGAAAAGACATTCAAAAAAAGGTCAGCAAAGCCCAATGCCTGCCCTGCGAAGAAATGTCAGAACAAAGCAAGGGAGCAAATGAATTCGTCAAACAGGAATGCAAATGCGGATGCAGAACCTATTTTTACAAAGGAAAGCAATACCCTTACCCGTCAAAACAAATGATCAAAGAAGCCGTCAAAAAGAACTCCAAAAGATTAAATCACTAATTCCGTTATTACTTTAAATATTGATGTTAATCAATATGTTAGAATGAATAGAAAAAACACTCTTACAATTTTGAACGCGCTTGCAGACGAAACAAGGCTAAAAATATTAGGCCTGCTTTTAGATGGCGAAAAATGTGTCTGCGAGATTTTCCCAAAAGTGAAGAGAACGCAGTCAACTGTTTCAACCCAGTTGGCAACACTTGAAAAAGCAGACCTAATTGAATCGAGAAGGCAGGGCAAAAAGATTTTCTACAAAATTAAGAACCCGATTGTTTGCGACATTTTCAAAGTATTGGGTTATTCAAAGGGCAACTTGCCGAGGTAAACGTTCTTTTGGGAGGCAACTTGAATGGATTTGTTGTTGATTTTGCTTGCTGGAATAAGTGCGATTTTTGACTATGTTTTAGCCCATACCTTGTTTTGTTTGGTGCCAGCGTTTTTTATTGCAGGCGCAATGTCTGCATTGATCCCAAAAAACCTTTTGCTGCCATACCTGGGCAAAAAATCTCCAAAAGTTGTTTCTTATCCTTTGGCAATTGGCGCTGGATTGCTATTGGCAGTCTGCTCTTGCACAGTGTTGCCCCTTTTTGCAGGAATCCGTAAAAGCGGAGCTGGCCTGGGCGCCGCATTGGCTTTTTTATACACTGCACCAGCCACGAATATCATTGCAATTCTTTACACTGGCAGTTTAATCGGTTGGGATATTGCCTTGGCGCGAATCTTTTTCTCCATTATCTTCGCAATTACTATTGGGCTTACCATCAGCCGCTTTTTTCCGGATAATACTGAAAAAGAAACAGTTTTTTTTGAACAACAGAAAGGAAACAAGAACGAAATCAAACGACTGGTTCTGTTGTTTGCAGGCCTCGTAGGGATACTGCTTGCTGGCACGCGACTTGAAGATTCACTGTTCAAATACGCGTTTATTTTAGGGCTGATTGCATACGTTATTATAATTTCAAAATTGTTTTTTTCAAAAAAAGAAATCCAAGAGTGGGGGCAAGAAACCTGGCAGTTCGCCAAAATCATCACTCCTTTATTGCTGGCAGGCGTTTTTATTGCGGGAATCATCGGTTTTCTGATTCCAAAAGAATTTGTCGCAGGCTTTTTCGGAAACAACTCATTTCTTGCAATTTCGATTCCAGTGCTGTTCGGAATTTTTGTCTACTTTCCAACGCTCGTGGAAGTGCCAATGGCAAAAACATTCTTAACACTCGGCATGGCAAAAGGTCCGCTACTCGCATACTTGTTAGCAGATCCAGTGATTTCATTGCCCAGTATTCTCGTGGTTCGTAAAATCATGGGAAACAAGCGCACAATCGCTTACGCAGGACTCATAGCCATTCTCTCAATTATGGCGGGATGGATATACGGAAACTTTATTGCATGACACAATGGAAAATCAAAACTTACCAAAAAACAAGTTGGCGAAAAAAATGGGCGAAAAAGAATGGTTTGGGATTCCACGAGAAAAAATCAATTGGTTTCCAACAATTGACTATGAAAAATGTATTGGCTGCATGGCCTGCGTAAAAAAATGCACGCACGGAGTTTACGCTGAAGAAAAAGGAATGCTGAAAGTTGTTGCGCCAAAAAACTGCGTAGTGGGATGTACTGGCTGCGAATCAGTCTGCCCAAAAGGAGCAATCAGCCATCCGCCAAAAGAATACTTACAAAAGCTTGTGAAGAAAAAGTATTTTCAGGCAGGATGCACTTGCGGAGGTGAATGCAAATGAAAATACAAATATTAGGAACAGGTTGCCCAAAATGCAAGCAACTTGAAGCAAACGTAAAAAGAGCACTGGAAGAAACCGGAAAAAAAGCAGAAATAGAAAAAGTTACTGACATAAACAAAATAATTGAAGCAGGAGTAATGGCAACGCCAGCATTAGCAATTGACGGCAAGGTAAAAAGTTCTGGCAGAATAGCAAACATCGAAGAAATAAAAAAGATGTTGGGATAATGAGGGAAAAAGAATGCTGAAAAAATCTGAAAAAGAAAAGAACTCAAGCGCAATAATTATTTTATTCACGCTGATCCTGGTTGTTGCGGTTTCAGGCTGCACAAGCACTGGAAACACAGTTCTTGATAATGACAGCAATTGCGCTGAGTCCACTGCCTGCTCTTTGTCGCAGGACAAACAAGTAGAAACATTAAAAGAGCCAAACACTGTTGAAAAAATCGAGGTTTATCATTTTCACGGAACAAACCAGTGTTATTCCTGCAAGACTGTTGGCGCCTACGCTGAAGAAACAGTAAAAACATTCTTTGCAGACGAATTGGCATCAGGCAAGATTGTTTTTGGCCACATAAACGGAGATTTGCCTGAAAACCAGGGACTCGTAAAAAAATACGAGGTAACTGGCGCATCCCTCTGGATAGGAACATACAATTCTGACGGAAAATTCAACAAAGAACAAAACGTCAACGTGTGGTACAAGACAGGAAACAAGCAAGAATACCTGAATTATTTGAAAGGAATCATTGAAAAAAAGCTTTCAGGGGACCTGAGTTAAAATGGATTTGATGGCCTTCATGGAAGCCATGGGAACAAGCAACATTCCCATGCTTGCAGCATTCTTCATCGGCTTAATGACTGCAATAAGCCCATGCCCACTGACAACAAACATAACTGCGATTGCTTACACTTCAAAAAGAATAGGAAACAGCAAACACACTCTTCTTGTCGGAGCACTGTACACTTTAGGCAGAATGGCAACATACATCCTGCTCGCAGCCCTAATAATATGGTTTGGAACAAACACCCAAAGCATTGCACTGTTCTTACAAAAATACGGAGAAAAAACACTCGGACCACTGCTCCTAATTGTTGGAATAATAATGCTTGACATCATCAAATTCAATTTTTTAAAAGAAAGCAACAGGCTGAACAAACTCAAAGAAAACCTGGCAAACAAAGGATTCATCGGAAGCTTCCTATTAGGAGCAGTCTTTGCATTGGCCTTCTGCCCCTTCAGTGCAGTCCTGTTCTTCGGAATGTTCATACCCATAGCGCTCCATGCAGGCGACTGGCTTGTACTCCCCGCAATATTCGGGTTTGCAACAGGGCTCCCAGTACTAATTTTCTCGTTTATCCTGGTGTACAGCGCGACAAAACTCGGAACAGTAATCGGCAAAATCCAAACCTTTGACAAATGGTTCAGAAAAATAGCCGCAATAACCTTCATTCTCGCCGGATTATATTACCTGATTGCTTTAGGCATCTGAAGAATGCCCAAAACCAAAAACTGGCTCCTGACCACTAACTTTTAAGCAATAATCTCTATACATGTCTGTAGGCGATAGCACCAGTCTTTAAGGTTGCTAAGGCCCTTATTTTGTAAAGAAAGTTTAATCAAAGAATAAGCTTAAATACATTTGTATATCATTTGATATATAGTGATTTTATGCAAAAACAGATGCAAATTTTCAAAAATGAAGTGCTTCGCTTTCCAAGACTTGATACTGTATTGATGATTGAAAAGGCACTAATGGATGCTGGTGGAGATTACACTTTGAGACAACTTTGGAAAAAGCTTCCGAAGCAGGTAATGTGGCAAACATATATGGCAACGCTTGATTACTTGGAATATAGTGGCAAGATTCTTATTGACAATGAGAAGCATCCAATTTGGATTTGGGCGCCGAGAGAAATTGAAAAGCTTAAGAAGAAGGGGCTTGTGGTCAGATGAACCAAAAAGAGCGAATCAAAGGCATTGCTTTTATTGATCCTTCTTTGAAGAGAGCCTTTGAAGAACTTAAAAGCGGCAAATATGAAGAGCAACAGCTGGTGGGCTTTCTGAACAGGGCAATTGAAGACCTCAAGCAAAATCCTTTATGTGGAATCCGAGTGCCATCCAAACAATGGCCAAAAGAATACACCCAAAAATACCACATAAACAACCTTCGCAAATACGATTTGCCAAACGGCTGGCGGTTGCTTTATACAGTTAGGGGAAATGAAATCGAAATAATTTCCATTCTGATTGAATGGATTTCGCACAAAGATTACGAAAGAAAATTCGGATACAAAAGAAGCTGAACAAATTCAGCCGGAAAGAACACTTATCAAAGTATTCAATTATCACATTTTGATTGTGCAATCTACTCAATCTCGACCGGAATTTCGCATATTTCCTTCGCTTTCATGGATTCATCCCAGGGATAGCTGTTTAGTGCAGAAAGAATCTTCCAGAATCCAGGCTCTTTTATTGCTGTTACAAGTTTTTTTGCTATAACAATTGCGTCCTCAATATGGTTTTGATTTTGCAGTATGTTTTTTGCTGCAGGGCACCACTCATCCACGTATAACCTAACTCCGCCATCTAACTCTCTCAAAACAAAAGGATATGTCCTGCAGTCGACTGGTCTATGTTCGTAAATCACGCATTGTTTCCCAATATCAAAATTGCAATCGCAAATCTTTATGCCCCCACCCAAAACAATGCGTTTATTGAATATGTCTTTTCCACACCTTTGCGCGAGATATTCGTCCTCGTACGGATAAAGGATGACATACTTTTTTCTCTCACAGCCATTACAATTTTTGCAGCAGGGCATTCCACCAAAACCCTTTTCATAAATATAATCGTAAACCCTAAACAAGCCTTCTTTTTCTGCGTTCGTTAAAATCCCCCCACCAAGATAGATGAATAATATACAGATAATTGTTTAAAATTGTACGGCTTTTTAGAGTGCAAAACAAAAGCTTTAATTGGTGTTATCGCCTATGTTATTCCAGGCGATGATGAAGTAAGCGACAGTTACACAATATAGAAGATATAAAAAGACAAGCTTGTTGACCTCGACAAAAAGAACGAAACCTACGACGACATATAAGCTGCCTACTTTCTGGCAAAAAGAGCAAACGATAACGGGAAGAACTTGAGGAAGCATTCCAATCAATTGCGTTATGCCATAGCGAATAGTTAGCTTTTTAATCAACAATAAGACTAATTTTATGTAATGGCAACAAAACTACTCAATAGGAAAAGAAGGCAAATAAAACGCTTTTTTGAAAATAAAGAAAAAATAGCGAGATTGAGAAAACTTGCTGAGCGGAGAGGCGATGTTAAAAAACAAAGTGTTTTTCATACAATTATTGCTGGCAAGAGAAGGACAGTAAAGTTATCGCCTTTTCAAAGGCTCGCAGAAGCGAATCTTGCAATCTTACAAGGCGAACATAAAAAGGCCGTGGAAAAAGGGGCAATAAAACCTCAGCACTACATACTATCCACAGTCCCTTATGTTTATACTGATAAACGGGTAGGCATAATGGAAACAATACCTGGAATTGGCACGCATACCATAAAAATAGCATTGTACGATTCAGCAAGTGACAGACCTATTTTTGGCGGTCTCAAGCACATAAGAAGGGCGTTAGAATTTTGCAAAAGGAATCCTGAAATCACAATTGAAAAAATAGAGACGATGGAAAAAGAGCTTGCGGCCAATCTAGAAAAAGTATCAGCTAGAAAAAAGCATTTCTCCTACGACATTAGTGGAACTAACAATATTATTGTAATGGGAGTTGACTGGAAGACAGGGGCGTTCAAAATAGTGCTTGTAGATCAGATATACCCGGGAGATACTAAAAAGGTGAGGCATATCTTAGAGCGGAGAAAGAGAAAATGATTCTTTTCTATCGGCTTCGCGATTTGCCTCGTGTTCGTTAGGTTCATCATATTTAAATCGTTTATCTTCTATATTGTCTAACAGGCGATGATGAGGTTATTGTCCGAAAAACAGTAGGCAATAGCACCAATTTAAGTTTGCCCTATTTTGAGTGGTCCCACAGCGTTATTTTAAACGTTGCTCTGCACTGCAAATGCCGCTTGAAATTACAATTAAGAATTGAAAAATTCTTTATAAAGTGAGATTGGTCTTTATAAAGAAATTTACTTAAAAATACTTTAACTTTACTTTAAGATTACTTTAAATACCTTTTTATGTAAATTTAAAGTAAGTTGGTTGTATGGACATTGAGAACCTGAAGCGCATAATTGCAGAAGGGGAAAATGCAGAGGTTGAATTAAAGCAGTCCTTTCACAGCGCCCAGGAGATTGCAAAGATAATCTCCGCTTTTGCCAATACGCAGGGCGGCTTGCTGATTTTGGGGGTTAATGACAAAGGGAAAATAGAAGGAATAAAAGAAAACCCTGACACAATACAGCAAAGAATCTCCAATTCCAATTCCACAATTCACCCTTTGCCAATAATTGGCGTTGAAGTCCACGCAATTGACAAGAAAAAAGTCATTGTAATTGCAGCCCACAAAGCAGATTCCACTGTTTTTCATACAGTAGAGGGGGTTATTTATGTGCGAATAGGAAGCACTATTCAAAAGCTTGAAGGGCAAAGCATCTTGGAATTTTTGAGAAACCGACAAATATTGTTATTTGAAGAATCAATAGAAACCACAGCAAAAATAGAAGACCTTGACACTATAAAAGTAACTGCATATTTAGAAAAAAGAAACCAGCCCGATTACCTAAACAGCCATTCATTGAAAGATTTTCTCGCAAGCAAAAAATTGGCTTCATTCCAGCCAGACTTAAAAATAAAAAGCGCTGCAATACTGTTCTTTGCCAAGGATGCACAGCAATTTTACCCATACACACAAATAAAACTCGTTCGCTTTGACGGCAACCAACCAATAAAAGTGCTTGCTTATGAGGATGCAAAAGGCAATTTGCCACAAATGATAGAGCACGCAATGAATTTCGTGCGAAGATTCACGCCAAAAGAATTTGTAATAGTCGGCACAAAAAGAACAGAAATACCTGCGCTGCCAGAAGAAGCCGTGAGAGAAGCCATAATAAACGCGGTTGCCCACAGGGACTATTTCAACAAGAACGAGATACAACTAAGCATTTTTGATGACCGCTTGGAAATAACCAATCCAGGGGGCCTGCCTGAAGGAATGACAAAAGAACTTCTTGGAACCCTCTCAATTCAAAGAAACCCGGTCATTTACCAACTGCTGAAAGACTATGGCTACATGGAAGGAATAGGTTCGGGAATTTCAAAGATCATCAGAACGATGAAAGAAAAAAACCTCAGAGAACCATCCTTCCTAATTTCAAAAGAATTCTTCAGAATAATTTTTGAAATGGCGGCAAAAAAAACTGTTGAAAAAACCACGTTAAACAAAAGGCAAGCCAAAGCAACGGGATACCTTAAATCACACAAAAAAATAAATTCCAGCGAATACGCTAAAATGAACAAGGTATCAATTCCAACAGCAGTCAAAGACTTAAATGAATTAGAAAAGGAAAAAATCCTGAAAAAAATCGGCACCTATAGGGGAGCATATTACACAATAAACGAATAGCCAAAAACTACAACAGGAAATTTGGATACAAAACAGCCTAATAGCTTGTTGTTACGGCCCTATGGTATAGCTTTTCTGCAGGCGATTTTTTTTGGCTTAGCAACCACAACCGGTCATTGATTTGAAAAGAAGTAATGTGTGGGATTTTGCGTTTGAGCTTTTCCTTCATTAGCTCTACCGCCCAAATGGTGTTTCCCCTAATTTCGTTTTCTTCTGCACTGTCTTTTTGAATGAGCATTTTTTGGTCAATCTTTTCAGCCAATTTTTTAGAATAGTTTATGACGCCCAAACTTCGTAAAACTTTGGGCAATTTGTAGTCGGCACACGCAGTGAGTGCTTCAATATTTTTCAAATCTCCAATGCCCTCGCCATTAAATTCTTGGTAAACGTCTGAAATGAGCAGCTGAGCACGCTTGTAAAAAACAACTTTCTTGTTTTTGTATTGAGACCAGTCATCAAAAGAAGAAAATTCTGTTACCAAAGCGTTTAACAGTCCCAAAGAATCCTTTTTTGCTTCTTTCACCACATTTCTAAACTCGCCGTTAAATTTTGCATTCAAAGTCTTTGAAATTTCCCTAAGAATTTTCCAACGCTCTTCAAATAGGGGAATCGGAACATTTCCTTTCAAAATAACTTCAAGATCTTCTTTTGATAAGTCTGCCAAATACCCTGCGTCCAAAACAGCCAAATCGTTTTCGACAGCTTTTCCCAATGCAGCAATCATTCCCCACGCACCGTCATAGTCTTTTCCATTATATTTAACAGACCATTTTGGTTCACCCCAATAGCAAAAACTTATTGAATTGAAAAAAAACAAAAAGTTTAGCCTGTCTTTTTCGCTTAATCTTGAAGGGTCGAAAGGAGCCTCTCCCCACCAGTGTCTAATATAAGAATGCTGAAAAGAATTGCAAAATTCAGCAACTTTTCCCATGTCAATCTTAACGTCATCGGAATTTTGAAAAATAAACCTGCTTGAAGCTAAAACCGGATTCATATTATTCAAAATGATTAAACAAAGGTAATAAATCAACAATGTTGATTTAACCTTTTTGTTTGTTGCAAACCCTATCTGACGCTCTAAGCGTCAGCATTACGGGTTTGCCTTCTGGTTATCCAA
>Ga0315289_10003815_pt1 | contig 22679 bp, 19 predicted proteins | sample YL17G11_40_MG_FD_203452 | JGI IMG/M metagenome (GOLD analysis project Ga0315289, IMG submission 203452) | Sediment microbial communities from Yellowstone Lake, YNP, Wyoming, USA - YL17G11_40 | ecosystem: Environmental > Aquatic > Freshwater > Lake > Sediment | place: USA: Wyoming | collected... | reverse complement strand
ATTGGTATGTGAAAGATCCGGGCAAGAAGGCGTTTGATGAGAACGATCCGACTTGCAAGGACAGCGGCGGCGGCACATGGGACAAATGCGGCTCGGTGTCGGTAAAGGTGATAAAGGGAAGATGGAACCCTACCCCAACGGTCTTCACGCTGAATATCACAGAGCCCGATTCGGGGGATTACTGCACGGCGGGCGAGACGCTTGCATGCTCCGCGAAGGCCGAGGATACAGACACATACATAAAGTGTGGCGAGATATCAGGGACGGAGTACAAAGACAACATAATCAACTGGGAATGGACGGCAAGCAAGGGTACAATATCGGCCAGTGGGCCGAGCGCGACCTACACGCCACCTCCGGCGAACAAGTTTAACGAGGGCGAGCAGGTGACGATCACTGTTTCAGCGGAAGATGAAGCTAAGATGGATCCCGATGATGGAGGTAGTCGCAAGGATGGGACGAAAACCGCAAATGTTACGATAACGCTAACTAAGAAGGTAAGAGTTTGGTCACCCACACCAGATGCCCTTCAAGATGGGATTACCATATCGAGTCCTTCCGCGGGCACCGTGGTAAAACCAGAACAGCAATTGGTCTGCTCGGCTTCGGCTACCGATCTTGACCAATGGTATCTCAAGGATAACCCGGATACCAAAGGCAAAGCGGCTGATGAGATATCGAGCTACGAATGGAGCGCCTCAGTAGGCACATTCCCCAACGGCAACACCGGGCAGTCGGTTGTGTGGCAAGCCCCTGCCGCTGGCGGACTGCAGCAGAATGAAACCATGGTGAGCTTTACTGTGACTGTCAAAGACAAACCCCTTGAAGTACCAGAGGGTGACGAAGGGTCGAGGGGACAGGAGACGGGCAGCAAAACGGCTACCGACGTTGTGAAGATCAAAAAGGACGATGACGCCAGGGTGTGGGATCCCGGTGATGCGCTGTGGGTGGCAATCCAATCCCCCGCGGAAGGCCAATGTGTGTGCGTTGGCTCCCCCATCTGGCTCGTGGCGGATGGCGGAGACAAGGACCACTGGAAATATAAGAACCAGGCCGGTGAAGGAACCGAGGTTGACGAGGTCACATATAAGTGGAAGGTTGATGGTGCCGTGGTAGGAGAAGGGAAGAATGCAAGCTGGACACCGAACGTGGTAGGTCAACACACTATTGAGGTGACTGCGGATGACCGTCCACTCCCAATAGTACCACCTGATGAGGGTAACCGCGAGGACGGCACGGAATCAGACACCCGGACGGTTACAGCAGTCAAGGTGGAAATATTGGAACCGAATGAAGATCCTCCAACGGATGTCAATTTCGGATTCGATAATGCTGCGGTCGGAGTTTGCAACGTTGCCGCCCAGGGAACTACAGGAGTAGTGGAGGAAGACATAAACCTGCAATGGGCTATTGATCCGGTGGGGAACTCTGTCAGAACTAGTGTGCCTAATCCTCCCACCGGGCCGATTGTCACATTTACTTTTACCGGCTTGCCAGCGAATAATGCGGACTTCGGGCCCAAGGACCTGGTCCTGAGTCTAGCCAGTTGCAAGGATACACAGGTGGTGAAGATATTCTTCACAGCTCTAGCTACGAACCATCCGTGGAACATAACCCCGAACTGGTACTATTACTGGACGCAGGCACTCAACAACGGACCGCACATTTATAATGCCCTGGTAAACTACGGGCGGACAGTGCAGCCGGATGCGCACATAGAGATTGGCGCCAATGCCTACACTCAAAATGGTATCCCGAGGCATCCGAACGAGAACTATATAGACGCGTTCGGAATTATAGTGAGCCACGAGCAGTGGCATAGATCGCACAGGTTGCACAATATCAACGTACATGGGGGATGGAATCCCCCCGCAAATGAGGATATCGATGGTGATGTGGTTTGCGACCGTGAACCGGCGGATCCACCTGGTGACCACACTGGAGGCTGGGAGGCCGCCAACGGAACAGATCCCAACAATCCTACCACGCATGGTATCGAGGACAAGGAGTGGATAGCTCAGCAGAATGAGACGGACCCGAACGCGTCAGCTCTCGATTGGGCGTTCGAGGGAAGTCAGTGGCACAATTAAGGAAGCTGACAGAATGGAGGCGATTCCCATGAGAAGTAAAGTTTTGGTTTTTGTTATAGGCATTTTGGGCGTAACTTGCAGAAGCGCCAGCTGCTATTCTCCACCCGACCAAATAGAGATGGCTAAAAGACTCTATCAGGTAGAGCAGCTAGCACGCGACCACACTAAGGAATCGATGGAGAAACTTGTTTCCATATCTTTGTCGGAGAGTGAAAGCCTTCCGGCCAGACGGCTAGCTTGTAGGTTCATTTCTCAAATCGGGACATCGGAGGTTCTAAAAGGAAAGCAGAACCTGATCAGCACCTCGGACCTCTTGGGGCCGTCTTGGCGACTGGCTGAGACGGTCGTCGCCATGAGGGAGAGAGGGGATGCGAAACAGGAGATTGCGAAAACTTTGCTGAGTTTCTGGACTGAGTTAACCAAGACCGTACCTGGGGAGGATAAAGAGGCAAGTATCCTTCGTGGAATTCGGCAAAGCCTTGCGGCTGGCGAAATTGCGTTCCAAATCGCTGATCTAAACCTCCCTGCAGATGGATTTCCAAGCGTGATAAGAAGCCGTCCCGAGGTCGTTTTTCACAAACTCCGTGCCCAGTATGCGGGGTTGAATGGCCCAAGTGAGCGGTCGCGATGGATATCTGAGCAACTTAGTACTGAGGATCCGGCAATACGAGAGGCAGCTGCCAGACTTCTAGCCGAAGAGGGCGAAGCAGTACTACCTCAACTGATCGCTATTTTGCAGAGCAACTTACCGACGAGCGACGGGCCGCCCTTTACTAGCAAGCACAGGGCCTATAGTGCTGCCTTGGAGGTACTAGCCGGTATCGGAGGGGACGGAGTCGCGGCAGTGCTTACAGTGTTGATAGAAAACGAGGTGGGTTACGTAGCTGAGAACGCCAAGTTCTACCTGCGGTGGGTGAACGCAGGCGTTTTATACCCCGTGCGATATAAACGCCTGCTCAACGAGTCACCTATCGATGAATGATTCTTAGAAGACAAGAATCACGGGATATGGGTGCGTACGATCTTCAGACGACTGAGTCGGGAGCACTCGAAGCTTGGATACGAGGTGGAACGCAGCGCTGGAACTACTCAACACCTGCCGTGTCTTGGCCGGGCCAGCTACACATATTGGGAGGACGGGCGACTGCATGCTCCAGGCGATGCTATCTCGCAGATAGTCATGCTTTGTGCCGGATGAGGCTTGCCTGGGTATACTGAGCCGAAACTGCTCCGTGTCAGTCCGGTATGAAGCAGGTGGGGCATCCCCGGCCCCACCTGCTTTCCAGTGTGCCTAAGGCGAAATCACGCAACGGGCTGCATTCCCGCGTATGATTGAGAAGCCCGTGCTTGATGTAAGAGTTGTCCGGGCATACCAAGACCGTTTCCCGGACTTGTTGCGCTACGGAACAAACAAGGAGTGTCGGGAGCTAGTGCGGTGCTTCGTGGATAGCATCGAATTGCGCCCCGATGCCCCCGAGGCTGAGCAACAAAACGAGCCGGTCGCCCACGAGATCGCGATCAATTTCAGGGCGATGCCGGCTCAGTTTGTTAAAGGCTTGGGAGCGGGGGCGTGTTTCGAATCGCATAACAAACTATTGTTCGGAGCTACTGTAGCAGTCTTGCCGCTCTATTTCGCCGGCGCTAGGAACCGTCCGCCAAGATTGGTGCGGCATGTGTAAAAAGCCCGGGGTTGCATCACATAGGGACTCTGAACGCTCGCGGCGAGGGATACGCTCAACTTAATAGTGCAACGCAAATATCATTTCGTGAGCTTCGTTGTCGGTTTCGTGTACTTCAAAGACCCTGTCCAGTCCCGTGACCCGGAGTGTACGTCGAATAAGATGCTCTTCAGGGAGTATCAGGCCAAAACTCCCGGCCTTTACTGCCAATCCCAACATGATGCCAACCAGAGCTGCAAAACCCACATGGTCAATCTCGGTTACTTGCGTCAGGTCTATGAGAAAATGGTCTCCTTCGGAAAAGCCCTTCTCGTCAAAGATAACTTCAGATAGCTCTCGCAGCTGAGAAATCGTATGTTCATCCAAGCTGCCCTCTAACTTCACGCTGTGAACTCTCCGTCCTGGACTATCCCAGCTTGCGTTAATCTTTAGCATGGTTGAACCACCCCCAACGCGCTGCACGCCACCGTTTTGAGGCCGGTTATGTCAAAGACGTACCAGTCGCTGTCTGGGCCATCCTGGAATGGGGACGGCCGTGATGTTACCGCCCTCACGCGCCCGTAAGTTAGGAGCGCGCATGTGATTTGAGACCTCGGCAGATCCTTATCCGGCAGGCTCGTGGGAAACATGAGCCGTGCGATAGATCGGGAGCCATTTCCTTAGTCCCGTACCACGGCACACGCTGCGGTAGCTCAAGTTCACCAGGAGGCGAGGCACGAACCTGCCGCGCATTGCGGTGGAACGTTTAAGGATCGAGGGAATGGAGTAGAAACGCCGGTACGCCAGTCTCTGCCCCTCCTGAAGCTGCAGCGCCGTCATGTGTTTGGGTCGGAATACCACACCGCTCATGGTGTAATGCGACCAGTCCTGATTTTCAATGCGTCCCTCGCGCTCGAGCTGGTCGCGGATAGCCGTACCTGGAAAAGGCGTTAGCACGGAGAACTGGGCAGCGAGTAGCTTGTGCCTTTCGGCGAACTCGACAGTCCTCCTGAAGACACTCATATCGTCTCCGTCCAGCCCGAGCACAAACGAGCCTATGATCTCAATGCCCGCTCTATGGATCTTACCGATGGCCTCTCCCATGTCCAGGCCCAGGTTCGGTGACTTTCGTGTGTCTTGGAGATTAGCAGGCGACAGCGATTCCAGACCTATGTATAGAGCCTGACAGCCGCTGCGCGCGGCGAGCGAGAGAAGCTCCGGATCCCTGACTATCGAGAGATCGCCCTGGCCCACCCAACGGATTTTGAGGGGTATCAGCGCCTCGAAGAGCTGCTTGGCTCTTTGATGATGGCCTGTTATGTTGTCGTCCACGAAGCCGACCCATCGTCCGTTTAGAGCCGCAACCTCTTCGACTACTTCAGGAATGGGCCGGAAGCGGAAGCGTCTTCCGAAGACGTTGGTTACGGAGCAGAAACTGCACCCAATCGGGCAGCCTCGCGTGGTCTGGACCACATTGACTGTTACGTACCTTTCCACCCGAAGCAGGTCGCGGCGAGGAATCGGAAGTCCCGTCAGGTCCGCATAGCCGAAATCGCCATACCGGGGCTTCAACCGGTTGGCAGCGAGATCCGAGAGCACCTGCCGCCAGATCGGCTCGGCTTCACCGACCACGACGGCGTCCGCATGCGCGCTCGCTTCATCGGGCAGCACGCTTGGATGGATGCCGCCCATCACCACCGGGATACCACGCTCCCGGAAGGCATCCGCGACCTCGTATGACCGCAGCGCCGCTGCGGTCATACATGTGATAGCCACTGCATCCGCCTGTGCGCAGAGGTCAACGCGCTCCACGTTCTCGTCGACCAAGCGTACCTCCACGTCCTGTGGTGTCAAACCCGCAAGCAGTGGCAGGCTGAGTGGAGGCGCGAGTACCTTGCCACGCCCCCACCACTCGCGCGACCAGGATGGTGATATGATTAGTAGTTTTGGTCTGGAACTCATCAGTCGTGGGCCATCTTGCGCTTCATTACAAGCTGTCGCCCTTTCTGTTTCTCATCAAACTGCCCGCCAAGTAGTTGGGAGTTGAGAGCACAAACGTCAGTCCCCTCGGAAGTACGCATGCTTACCTGCTTGAGTATACTACATTCTCGTACTGGTTCCCTCCTTCCGATTACCCAACTCTGCGGAATTCGACCTGCATAGCGGCAAAAACTGCCACGTGAACCGGTATCGGGTCGCTCTCCACGCACAGCAATGCCTCTGCATTCTGCAGATCTGCCAGCCTCTTTCTCGCAATCCGCGCAATTCTTGACTTCCATAGTTCGAAGGTGCTATAAATTACTGGAGACGGCGGGGGCACTTGTATCGCCTGCCGCTTTTTGCATATGAAAGGGGCTTCTCGCATGTCTTACCGGCGGTTCTGGATCATCCCAATTCTCACAACTCTGCTCGTCGGCCACGAGGTCGCCGCAGCAAACACGAGCACGCCCGCTTCCCACAAGATTGACCCACCGGATTTGAAAAACATCATGCTTGTGAAGGACATCAAACCAGGCATGAGAGGCTACGGCAAGACCGTATTCCAGGGCACAAGGGTGGAGACCTTCCAGGCAGAGGTGCTCGGTGTATTGAAAAAGATTGTCGCAGGCTCGGACCTTATCGTCGTCAGGCTGTCGGGGGGGCCGATAACGAAGAGAGGCGCGAATCTGATCGAGGGCATGAGCGGAAGCCCCATATATATCAACGGCAAGATCATCGGCGCGTTTGCGTATGGGGAGATTTTCGGCAAAGAGCCGATAGGCTTGGTGACGCCCATCGAATACATGCTGGAGGCCTGGGACCCAACCTTACCGTCGAAGCCGACATCGTTCTATCCATTCAGCACATCAAGCCTCGACAAGCCGATCGCGCTAAATGGACGATACTTCGGCAAGGTTGCCATTGACTGCGGCATATCGAGGCGGGACTTCTACGACGCGGGCACTCTGGTCTTCCAGCCGCTCGCTACACCCATCATGGTGAGCGGAATGTCACCGCGGATTATGTCCCGGCTGCAGGAAAGCCTTGAGCCGCTCAACGTCCGCCTCGTCGCCGGCCCGGGTCCTGCCGCCGACAAAGCCAATCTCAACGTAGACATGCAGCCCGGCTCGGCCATCGGCGTGTCATTCGTTACCGGAGACCTGGACCTAACCGGCGTAGGAACTTTAACCTACCGCCGCGGAAACAAAATCATCGCTTTCGGGCATCCGATGTTTGGCCTCGGTGCGATTGATGCGGTACTGACCACCGCCTACGTATACGACATTTTTCCCAGCTTTCTCATATCGAGCAAGATCGCCGGCCCTTTGAAGCCGGTCGGCCGCATATACCAGGACAGGCCGTGGTCCATAGCGGGTGAGATCGGCAAGCAGCCGGACATGATCCCTGTCGCAATGCATTTGAAAAGCCAGTCGCCCGAAAGGGAGAGGGTTTTCCGAGTCCAGGTGATGAGACATCCGATGGTCTCGACCATTTTCCTGCCCCTTGCCGCCTCCGAAGGGGTATTCGAAATGATGGGCGCCCCCGCCGATGCCACCGCAAGGGTGAAGGTCGTCGTGACTGCCGATGAGGTTGGGACGATCACGCGAGAGAACACGTTCTTCGACGCAATGTCAATAGAAATGGCAACTGTGAGCGAACTCCAGCAGATTATGAACATGCTGCAGTTCAACCCCTTCTATCCGGTTAGCGTCAAGCGGGTGGATATGTGGGTGGACATAATTCCCAAGCATCAGACGGCAAAGCTGGAGCGCATATTTATTAAGGAAAGCAAGTTCGAGCCCGGCGACACCATCGAAGTGGGAGCGGCGATCAGGCCGTTCAAGGGCGACAGGATTACCAAAACGATCAAACTCAAACTGCCGGAGAATATACCAAACGGACGGATGTCGCTCCAGGTGTCCGGCGGAACAACGCCCGCTCCCTACGGGGAAATGTATTCCGAGGAAGAAATGCCGCTGCCGTGGATGCTGGTAGAGCGCCCGGGGGTGGGTCAGCCCGCGCCGACCTTCGACAACCTCCAGCAGATGATAAAGAAGTTCCTGGAGCGCGCGAAGAACAACGAGTTGGTCGCGAAGGTCGTACTTCCGAAACCTGTGCCGACTATAGCCGGCGAGAAGCTTCCGGGCCTGCCGCCCTCGATTGCCGGCGCCATGAAATCATCAAAAGCCACTACGCTTGGCGCCGAGCGCGATGAGATAAAGGAGGTCCTGCCGACCGATTGGGTCATATCCGGCTCGCAGAGGCTGTCCATCACTGTGCAGAAGGTCGAGAAGCGGGAGAAAAAACCATCCGTGAAGAAGACCCCGGAGCCCTCAGTGGAGGAAGAGCCGGAGGCGGAACCAGAGGGTACTCCCGCCCCTGATGAAGAAGCAGGCGAATCCGACGAGCAGGAGAGCAGCCTGCTGATGAACGTTTCCACCCCGGAGATTGTGGCGGTAGCGGACAAGCCGGCCGCCGACAAACCCGAAAAGAACGATAATGAGATCAAACCGGAGAACGAGAGCAAACCTGAGAAACCCGAGGGGAAGCCTGCGGATAAGGGAAAGGCAAAACCGGCAGCCGCTGAGGAAAAGCCGGTGGGAAGAGCCCCATCCATTTGGAAGCAAACTACCAGAGCCGAGTTCCTGGAAGGCACGCCGACCGACATGGCTGCCACTACTGGGGATCTATTGACGCTCGCAGGTTCTCTCAGGCCCATGTATGAGTCAAGCGAGACATATATCTGGTGCCTCATCCCGGATGGCAAGGGCAATCTCTACGCCGGCACGGGCAACCACGGCATTGTATACAAAATCGCGGCGGATGGGAGCGCATCCATCGTCCACGATTCGCCGGAACTCGAGATCCACAGCCTGGCGATGGATTCCACTGGGAACGTGTACGCAGGCGCATCGCCGAACGGCATAGTCTACAAGGTCGGCCCTGACGGCAAGGCGAGCGCCCTGTTCGACGCCGAGGAGAGGTACATAGTCGCCCTTGCGCTCGACAGCAAGGGGAACATCTATGCAGCAACCGGCGACAAGTGCAAAGTCTATAAAATTTCGCCGGACGGCAGGGCGGTGGCCGTGCTGGATTCCTCGGAGCAGCATGCCCTGTCGCTGGCGGTTGATAAGGACGACAACATCTATGCGGGCACCGGGCTCAACGGCATAATCTACAAGATTGCCCCGACCGGGGTGGTGAGCGCGCTTTACGACGCGAAGGAGGATTCCGTCACGGCTCTGGCCTTCGACTCGAACGGGGCGTTGTTCGCCGGAACATCCCCCAAGGGAGCCATCTACAAGCTGGCTCCCGGCGCTATGCCTAAAACGATATACGACAAGGCGGACCAGGGCATCCTGGGAATTTGCACCGACGGCTCCGGGAATGTTTATGCCGTAAATGCAGCCAACGTGTTCAAAATACTGCCGGACGAGACGGTCTGCGCGCTTGAAAATAAGGACGATGTTCAATTCCTCTCCCTGGCGCTCGCAGACGGCGGATTGTATGCCGGTACTGGAAACATCGGGGCGGTTTACAGCGCCAGCGTCGGGAAAATAACCGAGGGAACATACGAGTCCCCAGTCCACGACTGCGGACTGACCTCGAATTGGGGCGTTATTGATTGGACGGCGGATCTTCCGAACGGCGCATCGCTCGCCCTGCAAACCCGGACCGGCTATGCGACCGAACCCGATTCTACCTGGAGCGAGTGGTCGGCGCCGTACATCGCCCCAGGCGCGAAGATTACCAGCCCGCCGGGCAGATACATCCAGTATCTCGCTACGCTGAAGGCAGCGGAACCATCTGCAAGCCCCAAGGTCAAGGATGTGAGCATCGTCTACCTTCCCAGGAACCAGGCTCCAAAGGTGGCCATTGCCAGTCCGAAAGGCGGCGAGAAGTGGGCCGGGAAGAAAACTATCAAGTGGACAGGCTCGGATCCTGATAAGGATACCCTGGTTTATGAGCTTTCCTACTCCACCGACGGAGGCAAGACATGGCAGCCGCTGAGCGATAAGATTAAGGCCCCTCCGCCCGAGAAGAAGGAGGAAGAGCAAGAGAAACCAGCCGAGGAAGAGAAAGGCCCAACCGAGAACGAGGCGATCAAGATAGAGTCAATGGACTCCGAGCAGATGCTCGTGGAGATGACCGCCGAACTCGATAAGCACCCCGAGATCCCTCAGGAGATCAAGGATAAGCTCCTAGCCGAGGCCCCCGCCATGATTGAGGAAGGCATATCCGACATCTCCGCTGCTAAGGAAGAAACCAAGAAGCCTGAGGAAGATGAGTCGGCTGCGAACAGTACAAAGCAGACCAGCTTCTCGTGGAATACCACCAAGTTCAAGGACGGTATGTACCTTATAAAGGTCGTCGGCTCGGATGAGCTGAGCAACCCCACCGACAAACTGAAGGGTGAAGCGATTTCCGAGACGCTAATCGTGTCCAACAAAGCCCCGAAGGTCGTCGCATTCAAGAAGACGCTCGTCGTTCAGGCCGATAAGAGCGTGAGGGTCGAAGGACTCGCCTACCAGGACACAGTCGGCATTGCGGGCGTGCAGTACAAGGTCGTCTCAAACGACTGGGCGGCTGCTGCGGCATCCGACGGGATCTTCGACACGCCGTTTGAAACCTTTGCAATCGCGACACAGCCTCTGGCAAAGGGCGAGCACACCATCAAAGTGAAGGCGATTGACCAGGCAGGCAATTCCGCGACGGCCGAGGTGAAAGTGAAGGTAGAATAGAGCCACTCGCGCCGAAAAATGGCATGAGTGAGGCAGCTTACGACTTAGCCGCTGAAGCAGCCTTGGATTGCGAGGATTTCCCCTGCTGGTATGCGAGCGCCGCCTCCACCAAACCGGCGAACAAGGGATGAGCTTTGTTCGGCCGCGACTTGAACTCCGGATGGAATTGCGTCGCGATGAAGAACGGATGCTCCGGAATCTCGATTATCTCCACAAGGCGGCTGTCCGGCGAAACGCCGCTGAACACCATGCCTGCATTAGCCAGCATCTCGCGATACGCGTTATTCACCTCGAACCGGTGCCGGTGCCGCTCGTAAACTAGCTCGTCGCGGTACAGTCTCGAGGCGAGGGTGCCTTCCACGATACGGCAGGGATACACACCCAGGCGCATCGTGGCGCCCTTGGTCTTCACGGCCTGCTGCTCCGGAAGCAGGTGGATAACCGGATGAATCGCCTCAGGATCAATTTCCTCGGTGTCTGCATCTTGAAGCCCGCAGACGTTTCTCGCAAACTCGATGACCGCCATCTGGAGGCCGTAGCACAGGCCCAGATACGGAATCTTCCGTTCGCGCGCATACCGTATGGATTCGGTCTTCCCTTCCGTTCCCCGTGCGCCGAATCCGCCCGCCACGATGATCGCGTCCACGTCGGCGAAAAGCTTCTCAGCGTTCCGCGCCCCGACTTCCTCGGAATCGATCCACTTAATCTTGATGCCGGTATCGTTGGCGATACCTCCGTGTTTGACCGCCTCGCCGATGCTGATATAGGCATCGCCATTCCTCACATATTTGCCCACAATAGCGACCGTCGCGCTATACTTCGGGTGCCTGAGCGTGTTGACTATCCTCTCCCAATCCGCCAGGTCCGGCTCGCCGTCTTTAAGGTTGAGCCTGCGTATGACCTGCTCCGCAAGGCCCTCAGCCTCGAATCTCAGCGGCACCTCGTAGATGCACTCCGTATCGAGCGCCTCGATAACGGCTTCCTTGTCCACGTCGCAGAATAGGGAAATCTTATCCTTCATCTCGTCGTTCAGGGGCAGTTTCGACCGACAAACCAGGATGTCGGGCTGGATACCCAGCTCGCGCAGCTTGATAACGCTGTGCTGCGTCGGCTTAGTCTTGATTTCGCCCCAGGGGCCTACGAATGGAATGAGGGTCACGTGGATATAGAGCACATTGCCCGGGCCGACATCCTTCTTGAACTGGCGGATCGCCTCCAGGAAAGGCTGGCCCTCGATGTCACCCACTGTGCCGCCCAGCTCGACAACTGCGACATCCGCGCCGACCTCCATCGGGGCGCTCCGAATTCGCTCCTTGATCTCGTCCGTGATATGAGGAATGACCTGCACCGTCGCGCCGAGATAATCGCCCCGCCTCTCCTTCTGAATCACTGCATTGTAGATGCTGCCCGTGGTAACGTTGGACTCGTGGGTAAGCTCGACATCAACAAACCGCTCGTAGTGACCGAGATCGAGGTCCGTTTCAGCGCCGTCGTTGGTCACGAACACTTCCCCGTGCTGGAACGGGTTCATCGTCCCCGCATCCACGTTCAGGTAGGGGTCAACTTTCTGCATCGTTACTTTGAACCCGCGGTTCTTGAGAAGCCTTCCCAGCGATGCAGCCGTTATGCCTTTGCCGATGGACGATACCACGCCGCCCGTCACGAAAATGTACTTTGTCATACAGTCCCCCTCCATCCTGCGAACGGTTAATACTTCAACACCACAACGGTGGTCTCCTTTGGCAGCGAGGCTTTGGAAACCTGAAGCTTATCGGCATGCTCGACGTCCTTGTATCCCTTCAGGAATTGGTCCGCCGTCTTCAGGTTGATACTCAACGCTGGCGTTTTATAATGCATTGGGATGACATAGCCGGGGTTGAGCTGCCGAACGACCTCCTTCGCCTGAGCGCCGTCAATCGTGTACACGCCGCCGACGGGAACCATTAGCACGTCCACTCGCCCGATGGCCTTCACCTGCGATGCAGTAAGTATATGGCCCAGGTCTCCGAGATGGCATATCCTGACGCCGTCCGCCTCGATCACCCAGATGGTGTTTGCGCCGCGCTGTCTGCCTCCCGATGAATCATGGAAGGTTGGCACAGATTTGTAGCGAATACGATCATCGCCTATCTTGATCGTCCCCCGATCCGAGCCTTTTCCTGAAACAATCACCTTCGGGTCGCCCTTCAGCACGTCAACCGCATTGTGGTCGAAGTGACCGTGGCTCACGAATGCGACATCCGCCTTCACCCCGGGCGTCTTGTATCCCAGGTGGGGCCCAAATGGATCAATCACGACGTTCGAGCCGGCCATGGTGGTAATCAGGAAACACGCATGTCCCAGCCATTTGATTGTCAGTGTGATCAGTACCATATGCCCTCACCTCCCCTACCGGATCAGCAAGTTCCCCCTTCCCAGCTTTACCGCCGAGCGGATCAGGTCGGTGACGAAATTCTTTGCAAATCGAGCCGCGTCCGGAACCGAGTCGCCGAGCGCGAGGCGCGCTGCGATGGCTGCCGAGAACGCGCACCCAGTCCCGTGAACCTCCGGGCCTTCGATGCGAATACCCGGCAGTTCTAGAAAGCGCTCCCCATCGAAGAGTACATCGGTCGGCTCGCCCTCCAGGTGGCCACCCTTCGCAAGCACGTATCGGCATCCCATGCCGTGAATGGCCGCCGCCGCCTGCCTCAGGTCCACAAGGCTCCTGACCTGGATGCCGGAGAGCATCTCCGCCTCGCGAGCATTGGGCGTCACCACCAGCACTCTGCGGATCAGGAAGCGCTTCATGCGCTCGATTCCCTTATTCGCCAGCAGGGGAGTACCGTCCTTTGCGGCGATTACCGGATCGAGCGCCACGTTCGGTATCTCGCGCCGGTGAATCCTCTCGGCAACCACATCCACCGCCGTCGGGTCATATAGCATCCCGATCTTGCAGGCGTCCACTCCGATATCCCGCACGACGGAATCTATCTGCGCGGAGATGATGCGTGGGGGGACCTTATGAATCTTCTGGACGCCGACTGTATTCTGGGCCGTAACCGCGGTGATGGCAGCCATCCCATAAACCCCCAGGCGCTCAAATACCCTGAGGTCGAGCTGAATCCCCGCGCCGCCGCTCGAATCCGAGCCGGCGATGGTCAAGACTCGTAGAATCCGAGACTCACTCATATAATTTCCCTATTAGGAAGCCAGGAAAGCTCTTTGAACGTCCAACATCTGATGAACAGGACGAAAGTTCCCACCGTGATGGATTGAACGCTCGATACTTGATCTTCAAGTTGCCTCATGGATTCCTGGCTTCCTTATAATATCGCCTCCAGCATCTCCGGCAGGCTGTGGATCACGGTATCGGGCCGAAGCTCCGGCGGGACTGACTCCAGATCGCCCTCTGTCGTGACGCCTGTCAGCACCAGGACGGTGATCGCCCCCATGCGCCTCCCCACGAGCACATCGGTGTCCAGACGGTCGCCCACTATAACCGAGCTCTCGGGGGATGCGCGCGCCAGTTCGAGCACCTTGCGCATCGCGTAGGTTTCGGGCTTTCCGATTAGGACGGGGGTGACGCCGGTCGCGACCTCGATCGCCGCAACTAGCGCGCCGCCGCCCGGAACGATCAGCCCGTCTTCCAACGGGAAGGTGGCGTCACGGTTGGTGGCGATGAACTTCGCGCCGCAGGATATAGCCTGCTGGGCCTTAGTCAATGTGCCGTAGTCGAACCGCCTATCCAGCCCGACTACGACGTAATCCACCTTCTCGTTCAACCCATCCTCGACCAGCCGCACGCCGACGGCCTTCAATTCCTCCCTCGGGCCGTTCTCCCCCACGACGAGCGCCGACGCTCCCTTCGCCCCCTGCTCTTCCAGGTACAGGGCTGTGGCATACGCGGAGGTCATGATGTGCTCCTCGTCCGCGGGAATGCCCATGCGCCGGAGCTTTTCGGCATAAGAGGTGCGGGTCTGGGTGGAGTTATTGGTGAAGAAGTAGACCTGATGGCCGAGCCGCCTCAGGGTTTCGATGGTATCCACCGCGCCGGGAAGCGGCTGCTCCCCGCGGTAGACGACTCCGTCGAGGTCGAAGACGAAGGTCCGAACAGCCAAATGAACCCACCTTTCCCAAGTACGGGCACATTCTAGCACATCACGCGAGCGGTGGTCAATGAAGATTTCGGATTGCGGATTGCGGACTTGTCCGCCGAAGTCCCCAAGACTTTCGGGACGAAGGCGGATTTTCCCGCCGCAGGCGGGACGGATTCTTCCCGCTCCCGTCGGGAAGATCAGGGTGAGGGGGCGTACTTCCACCAGCGAAGCAGGAATACGCTTGATGGTACTCGAAATCTAAAGCCGTGAGAAACACTCTTTACTACGGCGATAACCTGCGCATAATGCGGGAACATATACCGGACGAATCGGTTGACCTGGTGTACCTCGACCCGCCGTTCAACTCCGCCCGCAACTACGACCGCATCCTGAAGCTCGCCCGCACCATCGCAGACCTGGGGGGCGTGGAGGACATCACCCTGGCCCACGTGGCGGAGGCGGAGTCAGTTACCATCGCTGCATGACCCCAGCCGAACCGGAAATAAAAGCAGCAGGTCCGCTGTGGCAAGCAGACCGATTTAGATTTTTCAACAGCAGAACCCAAAGCGGAAGTGTGCTATAATGAAAGTGCGCGATGTGATCAAGTCCCTGGAACAGGACGGCTGGTATCTCGTTCGCACAAGAGGCAGCCATCGCCAATTCAAACATAGTACAAAGCCGGGCGTGGTCACCATTGCTGGACATCCGAGCAAAGACCTCTCCCCGGATACATTGCGGAGCATTTGGAGGCAGGCCCAACTCGGAGACAAACCATGAAGAAATACCTTGTCATTTATGAGCGCGCCGGGAGCAACTGGTCGGCGTACGTCCCCGACTTGCCTGGATGCGTGGCTGCCGGGGACACACGCGAGGAAACTTCCAGGCTGATCCGCGATGCGATAAAGTTCCACATCGAAGGCATGCAGCAAGAGGGGCTTCCCATCCCCGAACCAAGCGCGGAGGCGGAGTCAGTCACTATCGCCGCATGACTCCAGCCGAACCGGAAATAAAAGCAGCAGGCGCGGATGCCTGCTGCTTTGTTCGTGCGAGTCTGCAAAGTACGGGCGGGGCTAGCCGCCCATCGCCTTTTTGCCTTCTTCAATCAACATCTTGACCTTCCGGCCACCCTTGCGGCCAATCTCCTTAAAGAAGCCATGGCCGTACTTCCGAGCGGTAGCCTCTCCGCCCTTCTCGCCGCCCTTCTTCCCGGCCTCACGGACGGTCATTTCGCCTTTTCCAGCCATGGTGGTCACCTCCTCTTAGCCATCCGACGGGCGCCCGGGAACTCCCGGCAGGCTGTTCACGGCAACTTCGGCCCGGAGCGGATCAGTGCAGCTCCAGATCGCGAGCTACTTCTCTCCAAGAACCTTCTTGCCCGCCTGAATCAGATCCCTGACCTTGGGACCGCCCTTGAGACCACCTATGTGGCCGATTGCCTGGTAGAAGTCGTGACCATGCGTTTCGGAAGTGCGCAGGCCGCCCTTCCGTCCCGCTTCTCTGACTGTCATCGGATTCTGTGCGCGCATGGCAGTCCACCTCCTTTGTCGTACTCCCCACGTTCAGAATTCCCCCAGCCGGAGCCGTTTAAACCCCGGCTGATTTCCGGGAAGTGACAACTCGGGAAATGGCCGCTTCAAAAAGGGCACGCGCCGGTCGGACAGCCGCCTGCGTATTCCGACTTGGCGGCTACGAATTCCTCTTCTCCGAGTTCGCGCGCCAATACCGGCCCGACATACAGCACCTGCTCGGCCTTGCTGCCGTACCGATAGACGGTTATGCCCTTGCAGCCCAGCTCGTAGGCCATCATGTAGATGTCGCGCACGTCGCCGGGCGTGGCTTCCGGGGGCAGATTCACAGTCTTGGAAACCGCGTTGTCCACGTGCCGCTGGAATGCAGCCTGCATCCGCACGTGCCATTCGGGGGCGATATCCATCGCCGTCACGAACAGCCTGCGCATATCGGCCGGCACCGCCTCGATAGATTGAACGGATCCGCGCTTCGCAATATCGAGCATGAGCTGCCGGCTGTGGAATTGCCGCTCTTTCGCTGTCTTTTCGAACTGCTGGTTCACTTCGACGAGGCTTGCGCCTTCCATAACCTCCCTCACAAAGGCAACCGCGAACAGCGGCTCGATCCCGCTCGAAGTCCCGGCGATAATGCTGATCGTGCCGGTCGGCGCGACCGATGTCACCGCCGCATTCCTCATGGGCCGCCGCGGCGGCTTGTCCCAGACGCTCCCGCTCAAGTTCGGGAACGGCCCGCGCTTCTCGGCGAGCTCCTGCGACATCTTCTGCGCCTCCTGGGAGATGAAGTCCATCACGCGCTCGCCGGTTGCAAGCGCTTCCTCCGAGTCGTATGGCACGCCGAGCTTGATAAGCATGTCGGCCAGGCCCATTACTCCGAGGCCGATCTTGCGATTGCCCCGCGTGGCGTCTCTGATCCGCGGCAGAGGGAACCTGGTCACGTCTATCACATTGTCCAGGAAGCGGACGCCCAGCCTGGTCAGTCTCCTCAGCTTCTCCCAGTCAACCTCGCTGTTTGCGACAACGCGCGCCAAATCAATTGAGCCCAGGGTGCAGGACTCGTATGGAAGGAGCGGAACCTCGCCGCAGGGGTTCGTACTTTCGATTGTCCCGACCTTAGGAGTTGGATTGGCTTCGTTTATCCTATCGAGGAACGCCAGCCCGGGATCGCCGGTTTGCCAAGCCGATGTCACGATGAGGTCGAACACCTCGCGGGCTGGCAGCGCCTTCTCCACCTCGCCGCTCCGGGGGTTGATAAGCTGGTAATCCTTGCCCTCGATCACCGCCCGCATGAATGCCTCAGTCACGCCGACGGATATGTTGAAGTTATCCAGCACACTGCGCTTCGACTTGGCCGTGATGAATTCCAGGATGTCCGGATGGTCCACGCGGAGGATGCCCATGTTCGCGCCGCGCCTGCGCCCGCCCTGCTTTATGATGCTGGTCGCCTGGTCGTAAATTTTCATGAACGACACCGGCCCGGAGGCCACGCCCATTGTTGCCTTAACGAGGTCGCCCTTCGGCCTCAATCTGGAAAACGAGAAGCCCGTTCCGCCGCCTGACTTGTGTATCAGCGCCATGTGCTTGAGCGTCTCGAAGATGCTCTCCATCGAATCCTCGACCGGCAGGACGAAGCATGCCGACAATTGGCCGATCTCGGTCCCGGCGTTCATCAAGGTGGGCGAGTTCGGCAGGAACTCCCGGTCGGCCATGATCCGGTAGAACTCCTCCTCCGTCCGGCGGACTTCGCCTTCCGATGCCCCGTAGTTGGCATCGGCCGCCGCAACGGCACGCGCCGCCCGGCGGAAGAGCTGGGACGGGGTTTCGATCACGTTTCCAAGCTCGTCCTTCAGCAGATACCGGCGCACGAGGACGCTGATCGCATTCACGCCCAGCTTGAGATCGTCCACGACGCCGACGAAGCGCTTGATATCCCGCGCCTCGGCCCGCTCCTTGCGATAAAGGATGTAGGCCTTAGCCACGTCCGGGTAACCCGCCTTCATAAGCACCTGCTCGACCACGTCCTGGACATCCTCGACGCGCGGTATCCGCCCGGCCCAGCGCGAGTTTACAACCTCCACAACCCGCTGGGCGAGCTTCTGCGCCACTTCGCCGTCCGGGGTACGGGTTGCCGCAAATGCCTTCGATATGGCGTTTGCAATTTTCTGCGGCTGGAACTCCTCGACCCGGCCATCCCGCTTTCGGATTTTCGTGACTCCTGGTATCTCAGCCATTTCGCCGCCCTCCCGAAGGATATTGGGAGCTTCCGTCAGTATTATTTACCCTGGATTATACAACTTCTCGAACCTAAGGCAAAGGAGTATGGGCGTATGGGGGTGTGGGAGACTGGGAGGATGGGGGAATGGGAGAGGGGGGAACGTTGAACACTGAACTCTCCCCTTCGCCCAGGATTGGGAGAAGGGGCCGGGGGATGAGGGCCACTGACGGCTGACGACCGGCGTATTGTCCACACTGCAATTTGACAAGCGCCCCGCGCGCTGATACTATCTTCTAAGAAACCCAATGGGGGATAAAACGAACTGTTAAGCAAAGGAGGACATCACAATGGGAGAGAGCAATACGAAAGGAGAGGATCGGTCCCCCATCCGTCGAGACATCCCTCGAGACATCCTGCTGATTCTCGTAGGCATGTTTCTCGCCTGGATCGGTTCACTGGCGCTATCCATCTATCAAGGAAAGCAACAGGTCAACTTTCAGAAATACAGTCTAACGACAGGGTTCCACTGCAAAACCGCAGAACTCTTCAATGAGGCAGAGTATCTTGCAGATCAACTCGTTGAGAAGTACGGCTTTGACAAAGTCCAAAACCGCGACATACCACAGGAGGACTTAGACAAGCTCAACGAGGTTCTGAAACAGCTGAATACCCAGCTTTCGAGCATGTTCCTCCTCATGCCAGACGACGCATATCAGAATATTCCACGTGCTGTACCGGTAGGTGCAAAAGAGCTGAAAGAGTTCAAAGAGAGCCTCCTTTGCGAGATGAGGAAAGCACAATTCCCGGAAACCGCGTATACCGCCCCTAAAAACATATGCTTCTTTGATTACTTGAAGCGAAAGAAATAACCTAACAAAGCCATTGAACGTACGCGCTTTCGCGCGCCGCTGATCTTTGCCGTTAAAGTCCCTCACCGCATCCGATTCGGGGCTGGGTCGGACGGCACGGCATCACCTTCATAAGGGGGACGGAGAGACTGGGAGACAGGGCGACGGGGAGATAGAGAGTGGGAGACTGGGGGAATCCGCCGCGGCGGAAGTAGCCGACAGCTATTCCTCCACCCCCAGCACCTCTCCCTTTCTCCATTCCGCCCAGGTGGTCTCGAACCAGGAGGCGTCCACGGGGAGCGGTTTCACGGCCTCCCAGGATACTTCCAACTCCGGGCCGGTGACCTTTATCCGGCGGGCGCGGTCTTCCAGCCGCTCCTTGACGAAAGCGTAGAGCGTTCCCTTCGCCGAATCCACCTTACCAATGGTTGCATTTTCCGGGCTGACAGCTGACAGCTGACAGCTGACAGCGTCGTCGTAGACGACCAGGTAAGCTCCCCGACTCCCGCCGCCTTCGCTCAAGTAGGCGTCAATCGCCCTCAGGAACGCCCGGTGCGTGAGGAGCAGGTTCCTCGTCTCCCAGGCGCGGACAAGCTCGTCGCGGCCCTTTGCACCCGGAAGGATATCCATGCCCGCTTCTGACTCAGCCAACGCGGCCCTGACAACCTCCGCCTTTCGGACGAACCCCGCCGCTTCCGTCATCCTGTGCTGGAGCGCATTCCTGATAAGCCCCTGGCTCGCAGGCGATTCCAGCATCCTTCGGCTCGCCTCCAGGACCAGCAGCCCGGCATCCCGAAGCAGCGAGGAGCAGTCGCCCATCCCGCCTTCCCTGCGGTTGCTCAGGTACTGGGCCACGCGGATTCCGCCGACCTGACCGGAGTTCAGGGCCGATCCGCCGGGCCTGGCGACGCCGTGTGCGCCGGCGATTTCCCCGATTGCGAAGAGATTCCCGATCGTCGTCTCGTAGACGCTGTTGACCCACAGGCCGCCGTTGTTGTGCTGGAAGGAAACCGCGGCTTCGAGCGGCTCGCGGAGGTCAATCCCGCGCTCCGCGTAAATCTCGATGCTGTCCGGGTTCATGAAAGCCAGCCGCTCGTAGGGCGTATCCTGGAGCGCGCCGGATCGGCTCAGGTAGTCCCTGGCTTCCGGTATCAGGGCCTGTATGTCGAAAACCTCATCGCCGCGAGCGGGATTTGAAGTGAAGTCCATGAAGACGCGCCTGCCAGCCCTTATCTCCTCCTCAACGGCGATATCCACCAGCGACGACCCGAAGCCGCTCGCCCGGCTCGCGCTGAACGGCCACTGGTAGCCCTTGAGGAAGATGTTCGAGGCCGTTTCCGGCAGGCTGCGGAAGTAGTCGGCCAGGAAGTTGCGGCGCTTTCCATCCGCCTGCGGGCCGAAGCCTTCGGCGGAGGACTCCGGCCCGACGCTGAAGTACGACGGAATGACCTGCTGGTACGTGCCGGAGAGATTCCAGCGGAACTTTGTCGAGGTCAGGCCGAACTGGGATTCGCCCAGGTTGACCGCGCTCGCGCCCGCTTCCAGGGCGACTCCGTGGAGGCTCACCTGTCCATGCGGGTAGACGGACTGGGCATATAGCTCGCCCGGGCCGCCGGTCGCCAGGACGACGTTCTCCGCCTGGAAGAGCGTGATGCCCAGGTTGTCCCCCGCGACTTTATCCTCATTGATAGCTACCAGGCCGTACACCCTTTTTGGCTCGCCGGCGGTCACTATCTTCACCACGGTAGTCCTGTCAAAGATGGGGATGCCTCTCTCGCGGACCTTCTGGAGTGATGTCTCGACCATAAGGCGCGATGTCTTCGGCCCGGCGCTGGTGGCGCGCTGCCTGGGATCGTGGTCGGTCTTGTAGCCCACGAATGCGCCGTACTTGTTGAACGGGAAGGGGACGCCGTTCTCGACTAGGTGGTAGAATGCGGGCAGGGAATACAGGCTCTCGATATACGCGAGGTCCCCGTGCATGCATCCGGCGTCGAAGAGGCTGTGCGCCATATCCAGGGGGCTGTCGGCCGTGTCGCCGAAGACGCTCATCTTGTGGTAGGTCTGCTTGTCCGAGCCGGAGCGATATGACGTGCCGCCGTGGAGGTCGGACGTGACTATGATGACGTCCCTCACCCCCGCGTTGAAGAGCCTCTCAGCGCAGTTGAGGCCTGCGGCGCCGCTCCCAACGACGATGGTGTGGCAGCGGATCATCGGACATGATGCGCCATTAGCCAAGCTAACGCTTGTTCTTTCCAAATACGCATTCTCCCCAGGTGGTGTGGGAGTACTGTCGTCCACACTCCTTGCTTCCGTTCATCTGCTACAGCCGGCGGAGGTGAAAGCCGCCGTCAACGTCGAAGACCTGCCCGGTGGAGTACTCGAAGCCCCCTGTGATGATGGCTTTCACGGCGGCGGCGACATCCTCCGGATCCCCCCAGCGCTTGATCGGCAGGATGCCCTCCTCCAGGATAAGTTTATCGTATTTCGCGGCCACCGGCTCGGTCATCGGGGTGCGGATTATCCCCGGCCTGATCTCGTATACGTTGATGCCGTATTCGGCCAGGCGGTCGGCGAAGAGCTTCGTCATCATGCTCACGCCGGCCTTCGAGATGCAGTACTCGCCGCGCGAGGTGGACGAGGTGTAGGCGGAGATCGAGGAGATGTTGATGATCTTGGGCCTCTCCACCCTGCCCTGTTGAACCAGCTCGATCATGTACCTCGCGAGAATCTGCGTCAGGAAGAAGGGGCCTTTGAGGTTGATTGCCATTAGGCGGTCGTAGCTCTCCTCGGTGGCTTCCAGGACATCCTTCCGCTCCCTGGGCGCGACACCGGCGTTGTTAACCAGAAGGTCGAAGCGGCCGTAGGTTTCCCTGATTGCATCTAGAATCCCGGCCCGGTCGGACGCGCTGCTTATATCGGCTTTCACATACAGATGGCCTTCGCCCTGCAGGCCATCCACGATTTGTTGTCCGTCTTCGCGGATGTCAACGATCACTACGCTATAGCCCGCGCCTGCAAGGGATTTCGCTATCGCCAGGCCGATGCCGGATGCCGCACCCGTGACGCATCCTACGCTTTTCATGCTTATGCTCCTGCTCTGCAATAGGCTCCCTAGGATTATACTTCCCACGCGGCGGGATGGCAAGCGCAGCTCGGCAAACCGCAGGCAGAGACGGGAAGAAGAGCGAGTGGGAGAGAACGTCCAACATCCGGCATTAGGTATCGAGCATAGCCGCCAGCCGTCAGCAGCTAGTGCCCATACAACTTGTATGACCTAGAATCCCCAGGAATGAATTCCTGGGCTACCTTCGAGCAAAACCCTCCGGGTTACAGTCCTTCCAGTCCGGCAGGACTTTGCCCGCGTGTAGCCCAGGTGTTTTTAACCCTGGGCCGGAGTGCGGCGTATTAAGTTGCAAAGGCACTAGTGCCTTGTTAAGTTAGTTATGCGTGATTATCTCAGGGTAGAGTCTTCTGAGTTTGATTCGTGCATCGGCTGTCGTGAAGTGCCACCGCACGGTCGTATTAGCCTGGTTACGCTTATCCT
>Ga0315289_10003813_pt1 | contig 22681 bp, 9 predicted proteins | sample YL17G11_40_MG_FD_203452 | JGI IMG/M metagenome (GOLD analysis project Ga0315289, IMG submission 203452) | Sediment microbial communities from Yellowstone Lake, YNP, Wyoming, USA - YL17G11_40 | ecosystem: Environmental > Aquatic > Freshwater > Lake > Sediment | place: USA: Wyoming | collected... | reverse complement strand
TGACGATGACGTTGCCGCTGATGGCCGGCGCGCTGCCGTAGCCCCCCGCATAGATGCCACCACCGGTAGAGGCCGAGTTGTTGGAGATCGTGTTGCCACTGATGGTCGCGTTGCTGTCTACGTAGATACCGCCTCCAGTGTTACCGGTGATGACGTTCCCGCTGACGATTGCCCTGTCGTCTACATAGATCCCGCGGCCGGTATTGCCGGTGACAGTGTTGCCGCTGATGGTCGTCCCGCTATTGATGAAGTTGCCAGCAACGATGCCGTTGCCGGAATTGCCTGAGATGGTGTTGTTTGTGATGCGTGGTGCGGCCCCTGAGTCCCACAAGCGTATGCCGTTGCTGTTGCTGTCCTGGATGGTATTGTGGTCGATGATAGGCGAGGAGGACTCGATACGCAACGCGCCATTGTCGCCCACGCTCGCCCCCCCAGCGTACTCGATCACCGCGTGCTGGATGATGCTCCCGCTGCCGTGGCCACTACAGTCCCGGTCGAGAGAGGCGTCAGTACTTGAGTTCGCAAAGTAAATGTAGGCCCAGTCCCCCTTGGCCGGGCTGGGCCGGTTGGAGGTGAACGTGATGGGGTTGCCCTCTGTACCGCACGCCACCAGCGTGCCCGCTACGGCCAGCGCCTTGAGGCTGTCGAACTTGACGGTGGTGCCGGGTTGGATGGTCAACGTAGCCCCGCTCTGCACGCTTACGTTGCCGGTGACGATGTAGGGGTCGCAGGTGCCGGGACTCCAGGTTGTGTTTGTGCCAATGAGGCCCGCTACCTCGCAGGGGGCGGACGGCCCCAGGTGGAAATGGAGATCACCCGGTTGGGCGGCCCTGGTCGGTGCCCCGCCGGGCGCAATCGCCAGCAAAAGAGCCAGGCTCACCACACAGGCAAATTTGGACGAGCGTCGCATTTTCATCGTTCCCCTCACTTTCCGTCACTGTTTCATTGCCAGCGGCAGATAGACCCGCCGCGCTGGCTCCACAACCACTCTCGTCTCCGCCGGGACCGACCAGGCCCCCTCGTCGTCCTGCACCCGCAGGGTAATCGCGTGAACACCGGGGGTGAACAGGGCGTAGGGCAGTGCACAGGTCGCCGTGGTGCACAGCGACCCCTGCCGGTCCGACGACCAGTCCCAGGCGGCAATCCATCTCCCTCCCTCGTCACCGTCCACTCCGCTGCCGCTGAGCGTGAGAACTTTCCCGAGCGTCAACGTGTGCGGAGCGACGGCCATGATCTGGGCGGTGGGCGGGCTGCCTGGCACAGCACTCCGCTCCAGTATGTCCAACCCGGCTGGAGGTGCGGCCACGGCCGTTTCACCTCCGGCCGCGATGGCCATCACCGGGCCGGGCCGCAGCCCATGGGTCGAGGTGTAGAGGCCCCACCAGGCCACTTCTGCCAGGAAACTCACTCCCTGGCCCGTGCCAGCCCAGATCGTGCCATCCGTTCCCAGCGCCAGCGCGTAGACCGGGGCTGGGGCCTGGGGCAGCAGTGTATCGGGCAGCAGGCCGTGGACGGTGGTGTAAACTTGCCAGGTCGCGGTCGCCAGGTCGTAACGCGCAATGCCCCCGCGCGGTCCCTGTCCGCTCAGATAAGGAGACGTACCAAACCACACCGCCCCTACATCGGCTACTGCTGACAGTACATACTTCGAGGCCAACCCATCTGTCTCCTGATGGCACATCCAACCGCCACTCCCATCCTGCCGGCAGGCCCCTTTCCCCTCGGTGCCGGCCCAGACCCATCCCTCTTCATCCACTACCAGCGCCGTCACTGGCGCACCGAGACTGCACGTTGTCTGCCACGTGCCGGTGCAGACGGCTACGCTTCCGACGCTATCCCCAGCCCACACCGCGCCGGTGGCCGGGTTCACAGCCAGTGCCTGCGGGATGCCAGCAAGAGGGACAGTGTGGGTGTGCCAGTCCGTACCGTCGAACTCGGCCACGCCTCCCGCGCCGGCCGCCCAGACGTGCCCAGCGGTGACCACGGCCAGCGCCCGCACCGACGGGGCGGCCCAGGGTAGCGTATGCACCACGCTGATCCCGCTGGTCAGGCTGACCGAGATGACGCCGGCCGGCCCACCGGCCCACACCGTATCTCCGGCCAGCGCCAGCGTGCGGGTGTAGCCACCCGTGACCCAAGTGCTCCACACGCCCTGCTCCGGCAACGCCAGCGCGACGTGCTGCTCGTCGTCATCGGGCCAGGCCCGGAAGGGGCGCTCCACCGTCTGCCCGGCGAAACGGGCAGTCAGCGTCATTACGTCCCCCAGGCGGGCGCCCAGGTCGAAGCCGGTAAGGGCAAAATACGGCACAGTCTCCACATCGGTCAGTTGGGCAACCGTAGTTGTGAAACCATTCCCGAACGTGAGGGTGACTACTGCGCCAGCCACAGGGCGACCCTGGAACAACACCTCGCCCCACGTGCAGCCACACCAGTCGGGTGGCATATTGCTGGCACCGCGACAGTGCAGGGCCAAAGGGTCGGGGTCGAGCGGAGCGGCGACAACTTGGGAGCACATATACAAAACGACTCCACCTAACCAGATTCCAGCCAGCGCTGAGATAGCCACCATCAGCGTGGCCTGTCTTTGCCTGGTCATCGTTCACCTCCCGTCCATCTCCAGTACCCTGTCGAATCCAGGCCGCAGAACAAGCAGCGGCGCCGTTATTGCTACTCGCGGTGTTTGCCACTGCGGCGCGGCCGCCTTAACAAGAGAAAGAGTGCCACTAAGAGCAGCGCAGTCAACAGCACCATGACGCCAAATTGCTGCCACGTCAGGACGACGACCTGGCTCACTCCCAGGATTACGCCCAGAACGGCCACAATCGTGTTCCAGCGTTCAGATCGTTTCGCCTCTTCCTGCTCTACTTCGAGACGGGCGGCGGAAAGCCCATCGTCAATCAGATCCAGTCTCGCCCGGACAGTGTCAATGGCGGTCTGAAAACCCTGCAACGAGGCCCTGTGACTGCGTTGATCGTGCTCGATCTGCCTCAGGACACCCTGCAATCTGGCAATCTCGGACCGGCTGGCAGGATGCTCCCACAACTTGAACTCGGCCGCCATGTGCTCAAAGTTGTCCACGTTGGTCTTGACCGTCAGGTGCAGGCGGTCAATGATGGACAACACGAACAGCAACTGGCTGTAGGCAACGGCGACTCGATGGATCTGGTCTCCGTGCAACCTGAGGCTGTCTCGGGCTTCCCTGACCTGGTCCGGCGTGAACCCGGTGGGACCCTCCAAGGCCAACAAGGACATAATCTCGTTTTGAACGGCAAGGATGTCGCCTTTGAGTCCTTGTGCTGTGCGGGTGTACTCCCTGGCCTGACAGTGCGCCTTGCACAGGTAGGCCTCGCCCACGGCAAAGCGGCCGTTGAGGATATAGCCAAGCGCCACGGCATCGTTCTGAGCCTGGGGTGACAGCAGCAACCAGGCCGCCTGGTAGGGGCCGGCTTCTGCCGCCGGTTCGTCCAACCGCCACAGCGTGCCATACTCCCCGGTGTGGCCCTGTGGGTCATAGGCCTGGCGGCGAACCGGGGACGGTTCACCTGCATCCCCACGAACGGCGTGCTGGAAGGACTCCGGTGGACAGGCCCTTCGGCTGGGCTCAGGACAGACCATAGGCTGCACCGCCCGCGCCAGTTCCCAAGAGCGCTCCGTTGTCCCCGCAGTTTCATCCGACAGGGCCCAGTACAACCGGCTGCTTCCCCAGTTTACCTGTTCTGACCCCATCAGTGCATTGCCCCACTCCGGTTCGACCAGGTCTCCTACCCAATCCTTCAATTGGCTATCCATCTCCCGCCAGGCAGTCAGAGTCTCGTCCAGTGAGGTGAGCCCCATGCGGACAGGTAGCGCCAACTGGATGCACCAGACCTGGCTGGGCCTGACCTGAAACTGCACGAGCGTGGCCAGGCTCTTCGAGTTCCACTGGTAGCGGGCAAAGTCCAGGCAGCGCAGGTCGGCACGGTAGACGGAGGGTTGGAAGGGCTCGTTGATGTCCAGTTGCCTGGCCAACTTGCCGAAGACGACGTTCAGGCATTCCCTGACCACGGGGACGTAGATTTCGGCGCCGTTGAAGAAATACACGACAACGAGGGCCGGGTCACATAGCTGCACCTGAACACCGGGCTCTCCCGTCCAGGCCTTGCTAGGATTTTGCGTCGTTGACATTGACATGGCTTTTCCTTTCGGCCGAAAGCGCCTGGTGGATGCCCGAGACAATCTCCGAAAGAGCACGTCTCAGTTGCAGTGCTTCCGCGATCGTCTCGTTGTAAGTCGGGAACTGGGATGGCGTTACCTCGCCCACTGATTGTTGCCCCTCGGCAACCTCTTTCATCTGCTTCGCCGGCAGCCAACGCCATTCCCGTAGCCTCTCGGCTGCCTGCCTGGCCTGTAAGATGGTCTCGTTCTCAGTCGGGGGCTCGGATGGCGTGGCCTTGCCTGATGGCCGTTCCCCCTCGGCTACCTCCTCCATTCTCTCCGCCGATGGCCAGCGCCATTCGATCAACTCCCTGGCCGCCTGCCCTACCTGTACCGCCATTTGATCCAGGTCGAGGTGGCCCACTGCTGTGGTTGCCAGAAGCGATTCGAGTTGGGACCCGGTTTCGACCGCGGCAACGAACGGGGCGGCGGGATCACGCTGGTCATCCGGCCAGCGATAGGCCTGCATGGCTTGTGTTAACCGGTCAAGCAGCGCCTGGCTTTCCGCCAAGGGCAACTCTCCGCTCTCGGCGACCCGGCGCACGGCTCGCATCAACCCGGCTGCACCGACGATGCCGTCTGCTCCAAGCAGGCAGAAGGGCGCCCAGTAAAGGGGAGCAGACCACTGCTCGCTGTGCAGGAGTGCCAGTTGTGCATGCCGCAGTGCGGCCGCCTTGCATTGGCCCTGCCGGACGCCCCGGTACAGCGCAGCCATCAGTACAGCCGTGGACGCATCGTGAATCGGCCACAGGCTGACCAATACTGCCTGTGCCCCGGCGTAGAACAAGGCGTGGGCGAAACCGATCAGGTCACCCCCGGTCAGCCGGCCACGCCCGGTCTGACAGGCCCCCAACGTCACGAGCGAGGCCCTCAGGCGCTGCCGGTAGACGTCGGCGACCTGCCAGCGCCCATCGGCCAGCGCGACGAAGGAAAACAATGGCGCGTCGGATCGAAAGTCGCCATGGGCGGCGATGTGGATCACGTCGGCCTGGGAAGCGAAAGCCTCCAGCCGCTCCCGGCTGGCCTGGTCGCCGCTGAACATCGTCAGGCCGGAGAAGGCCCCCACAATCACGCCCATTTCGGCCGGCACGTGGGCCAGTTGTCCGCCATCGTAGCCCAACACGAGCGCGAAGTCGCGTCGAACGGGGCGCATCCGCCCGGTCAGGACGAGCAACGTTGCACTGGGCGCGTAACTGACCTCGTGCTCTTCGATCAGGTACCTGCCCGTCCCCTGGCAACGCAGCGCCTGAAAGGGGACGTAGTGCAACGCCCCGTCGGGGACGACGACCAGGTGTCGCACTCCCGCCAGCGCTGAGGCCCAGGGAGCGACGAGCCGGTCGTACAGTGCAGTCCAGACCCGCCCATCCGGCGACTTGAGCGACCGGTGCGGCAGTTGTTCGACCAGGCGCTCGACTTCGGCCATCTGCCCCAGGGAGTAGTGAGAAATGGTACCGTCCGGGGCAAGCACCAGGACGGAGAGTTGTCCCCGCACGGTGTAGTATTCGACGAGCAATGCATCGTGGAGCAACGTCTCCTGGATCTCGGCGGTCGAGGCAACGTGCGTGCCCAGGACTGTCCCATAGCCTGGGTCCAGACGGCTCAACTGGCGGGCTTGCTCGACGTAGGCCCGTTCCAGGCGCGTGATTTCGGCGCTGGCGTCCAGCACGGCACCCCGCACCTCGCCCTCGCCCGCCAGTGCGCTGCCCTGCTGGCGGTAGCGACGGTCCAGGTCGGCGCGCAGTGCACGCAGTTCGTCGAGCAAGCGCTGGACCGCCGGATCATCCTGGTCGTGGGGCAGGATGTCTTCCAGCCGCGCCTGCAGCGCATCCACCAGCGCGCGCGCCTTGCTCCGCTCGATGACCTGCAGCGCCGCGTCGTAATCGTGCTCATGGACGAGCAGCGCCGCCAGGTCCTGGTACACCGCCAGTTTGTCGCTCAGCGCCGAGGCGCGCAGTTCGACGTCGGCAATCCGGCGCTGGTCGCGTTCGATCATCTCCAACGCCTTTTCATAGTGCGCGCGCGCCTGGGCCAGATCGCCCTCCTGTTGCCAGGCCTGCCCGGTCAGGTGGTGGACCTGCCACAACAGGCCAGCCAGCGGTCGCCCACCCAGCGCCTGCTCGACCTCAGCGCAGACCTGGCGAGCACCGGCGGTGTCTCCTGTCTGCAGCCGGGCGCGCGCCTCCAGCAACGCTGCCTCCTGTGCGAACGAGAAGGAGCGCTCCGCGTATGCCTGGCGCAGGCCAGCAGCCGCGGCGACGACGGCAGTCGGGTCGCGCTTCAAGCGCCATTTGAGTTCAAAGAGCGCCAGGTCGGCCGCTTGCAGGGATTCCTCGCCAGACAGACGCGCCAGCCAGTCATGAGCGTGAGCAAAGGCCTGGGTTGCCTGCTCGTCGTGCCCGGCCAGGTCGTGCATCCAGCCCAGGCCGGTGTAGACGCGGACGACGTCTGAGATGACGTTACGCCTCTCCAACACCTCAAGCGCAGCGCGATAGGCCTTCTCTGCCTCGTCGAACCGGTTGAGTTTGGTCAGCGCCAGCGCACAGTTCTGCTCGGCGCGTGCAACTTGAACCTCGTCATCTGGCGTGATTTCGCGTATGATCTTCTGCCAGCGGCAGTAGGCCTCCAGGGCCGCCTCATAGTCGCCCTGCAGTTCCAGCGCGATGCCCGCGTTGCACGCCAGTATACCCAGTCGTTTGCGGTCTTGAGCCTCAGATGAGCCTTCAAGGATGGGACCAATGCGCCGGGCAATCTCCAGCGCGTGGTCGGGATAGCCCCGGTCGGTCTCGGCTGCCATGCGGCTGAGTTCGACGCGCGCCACGTCGAGGGGGTGGTCTGCGGCGGTGTACAGCCGGACGGCCTCCTCAAAACTCGCGATGGCCTCGTGCGGGCGGTCGTCGAACATATAGGCGTTGCCCAGCGCCCAGTGGGCCAACGCCAGGCAGAGCGGATCATCGGAAACCTGAGCCGCCTGGAGAATGATGTCCGCACGTTGCAGCGCCTGGGCGGGGTCTTTGTAGAGCAGTTCTTCATTGTCCTCTTTGGCCGCCTGTAGCCACTCGAGAGTGATCTCGGCCTTGTGCTGCTCCAGGTAGGCCCGGCGCTCGTCGCCGGGCATTTGTGCCAGTTCTTGTAGGTTTTTCATCGGTTACCTCCTGAGCCGTGAACATCCGCCAATCACCGGTTGCCCTCACCTCTACTTAACCTAATGCACGGGACGCCGGTTTTCGTACACTGGTCTCGACAAACCCTGCGAATACACCTCCATGTGATTCAGTTACCTCGTACCACCAGGGGCAGGTATACCTTCTGCTCTCCTACAGTGACCTCCCGGGGTAGCGACAGGTTTCCATCGTTGTCCCATGCATACGCCACCAGCCGGTACACTCCCTCCTCCGTGAAACCGGTGTGGGTCCCCGCGTACACCCCATCATGGTCTCCATCCTGCAAAACCACGCGCTCCACCGGCAACACCGGCGTCTCCCCCTCCCCGGTCTCTGGCACTGTCAATCCCGGCCCGTACACTTCCGCCGTCACCGTCACCACTGCCACGTCGTCCCGCACCTGGGCTGTGATCGTCGCCACTCCACTCTCACTGACCTCGCCCACCCGCAGCCAGTCCACCACCGGCACCGCCCCACCGCCGAAGGATGCCAGCCCCCGGCCCCGCGCTATCAGCCCATCGCGCCCATCCGCTACCGTGTCTCCATTGTCGTCCAGCCACGGCGTCTGTTCTGACCAAGCCGCCTGCGCTGCCGTCCGTCCCGCCTCGTATGCCGTCCGCAAGTCCGCGTTGTCCCCTAGCGCCGTGAAGAACGCATCCGAAAAGTACCCCCCACGCTCCGAAGGAAACGCCCTCCGCCCACTGCCCGTCGAGGCGATCACTACTCGCCCTTGCGAGGAGACCGTCCCCGTCGCCACTGTCGTCACGTCTATGAATGAGCCTGAGTAGCAGGCCTCAATGATCACATTGATCTGGTCCGCGCCGGTGGTTGCCTCCAGGTTGCTCAGCCACAGGTCGAGATCGCTCGCGCTCACCCGTTTTCCCGCCGCGCACCCATGCGCGCAGTAGTAGTCGGTGCCGCCGTGATCCACCAGGTACAGATAGAACGGCACCCCCAGCCGCACGCCCCGCTCCCTCGGCCAGTCCTGCACCGCATAGCGCACGTTCTGCCAGGTGGGTGTTCCGTCCACATCCAGATGCCCATCCTGGTCGGCATCCCGGTTCGAGCCCACGCTGAGATAGCGGATGTTCTCTCGCGGCACCCCGGCGCGGCGGAAGGTGCGGTAGGCCTGGTCGCCCATGAAGGTGATGTTGGATTCCAGTTCAGCCCGTTCGTTGCGCCCGGCGACGATGGTCACGACGGGAGCAGGCGATTGGGTGCGCACGGAGAGCAGGTAGCCGGTATGCTCACCGTATACCGCCGGGTCATGGTTCACGGCCTTGACGTAGTAGACGCCCGCAGTAGGGGCGGTGAAGACCAGGTGAGCGTCGTTGCCGAAGGTGTCCTCGTCATCAGGAGGCAGGGGAGGCTGGCCACAAGCGTCGTGGAGCTCCAGCTCCAGGTCAGCTTCAGAGCCGGTGTGAACTGCCTGCACAAGGTAGGCGGTGCCGGTGATGGCCTCAAACCAGGTCCAGTCACCATCGGCGTGCTGGTGGAAGGTATGCGCCTGTGCCGCACCGTTGACCTGCAGGGGAGAAGCCCGGCCACAGGTGTCATCTGGCTCGTAATCGTCGGCGGGGGGAGCCTGAGTAGAGTACTCGATGTGCAAGGAGTTCACGACGGGGGTGCGCAGCCAGACAGGGTCGGCGGTGAGGGCAGCCCGCCAGCGCAGGTCCGAGCCGGTGGTGGTGAAGACGTGGGTCACACCGGGGGTGGCCTGTGCCCAATGAGCACCACCGTCGTTGGTCAGGTAGAACTGTACCCCACCACCATTGGTCTGATAATCGGCGGTCAAGTTGGCCTGCGCGATGTTGCCCGCGCTCGTATCCACGCTGCGCGACTGTGCTATACCTGCGGGCAGGTAGAACCGATCGGGGTACACCACCTGCAAATCAGCCAGCCAGATCTTGCCGCCCACGACGTTGACTCGTTGCGCGAAAACGTCCGGGTTGCCGTTACGCCCGTCATCCCACGCCACGAATGCGTCTCCGCTCCCATCTATCGCCACGGTAGGCATACTCTGATGTGTCGTTCCGTTGTCAGAGTTTACACGTGTATCTGCCAACCACAGCTTGCTCCCATTGTCATCTAGCTTCTGGGCATAGATGTCGCCGTAGCTGTTGCGGTAGTCCTCCCACACGATAATAGCATTCCCACTTCCGTCCACAGCTACAGCAGGATCATACTGGTTTGACGCCCCACTGTCGCGGTTTATGTACACGTCGGTCCCCCACAGCTTGTCCCCACTAGCATTCAGCTTCTGGGCATAGATCTTGTCCAGGTTGTCACTGCGCTCGTCATGCCAAACCACGATGGCATTCCCATTCTCGTCCACCGCCACAGCAGCTTCCCCCTGGTGTGCCGTGCCGCCGTCGGAATTGGTACGTATGTCAATTGGCCACAGCCCGTTCCCGTCTCCATTTAGCTTTTGGGCGTAGATGTCTTGGTCGCCGTTGCGCTCGTCCGTCCACACGATAACGGTGTTCCCACTCCGATCTACTGCCACGGCGGGAAGCCGCTGAACTGCAGTACCACTATCAGAATTGACGCGCATATCAGCCGACCACAGCCAGTTTCCACTCCCATCCAGCTTCTGGGCGTAGATGTCACCGTCGCCGTTGCGGTAATCATGCCACACAACAATGGCTTTACCACTCCCGTCCACCGCCACGGCGGGAGACCATTGGGATGCCGTCCCGCTGTTGGAGCTGACCCGCACACTGGCTGCCCATAACCGGTTCCCATTCCCATCCAGCTTCTGGGCGTAGATGTCAGAGGAGTCGCCACCGCGGTAGTTCTCCCACACAACGATGGCATTGCCACTCCTGTCCACCGCTACGGCGGGAAACCTCTGGTATCCTGTCCCACCTTCGGAGCTAACCTGCACGTCGGCTGCCCATAGCCAGTTCCCATTCCCACCCAGCTTCTGGGCATAGATGTGAGGGGCGCCGTTGCGGTAATCCTCCCAGACGACAATATCATTCCCGCTTCCATCCACTGCCACGGCGGGAAACCACTGAGTTGCAGTACCACTGTCGGAGTTGACCTGCACGTCCGCTGCCCATAGCCAGTTCCCATTCCCATCCAGCTTCTGGGCGTATATGTTACCATGACCGTTGCGATCATCCACCCACACGATGACAGCGTTCCCACTTCCGTCCATCGCCACGACGGGATACTGCTGGTATGCTGTCCCACTGTCGGAGTTGACCCGCACATCCGCCGCCCATAGCCAGGTCCCGTTCCCATCCAGCTTCTGGGTGTAGATGTCAGGAACACCGTTGCGGTAATCCTCCCAGGCGACAATGACATTCCCGCTCCCGTCCACCGCCACGGCGGGATATCGCTGGTATGCTGTCCCGCTGCCGGAGTTGACCCGCACGTCCGCCGCCCACAGCCGGGTCCCGTTCCCATCCAGCTTCTGGGTGTAGATGTCAGTGGCGCCGTTGCGGTAATCCTCCCACACAACAACGGCGTTCCCATTTCTGTCCACCGCCACAGCGGGAAACTGCTGGTATGCTGCTCCGCTGTCGGAATTGACCCGCACATCCACCGCCCACAGTATGTTTCCCCTTGAATCCAGTTTCTGGGCATAAATATCATCCTGACCATTACGTCCATCAGTCCATATGACGAATGCATTTCCACTTCCGTCCATCGCTACAATGGACCAAGACTGGGATGTCCCATCGGTGCGCGCCAGCCGCAACGCTTGTGCCCAGACGTCCCATTCGGCGTTCTCCACATAGTCCTTATAGGTGTAAGTGCTGAAATCCTCCTCGTATACCCCCGTCTCCGAAGGCACTGCAGGCGCGCCGGCCGTTGTCGCCGTCGCTACTGGCCCTACCAAGGCCAGCACAGCCAGGACTGACAGCATACGCTTCAATGTCTCAAGCATCCTCACCCTCCTCCTCAGCAGCTTCGCACCACTACCCCTTCGACTACCCCAGGACAGGACCGCTCAGGGCCTCCAGATCAGCCACATTGCGCTGGCCTCAACCACGTCGCCATACACGTCGCGATACTCCACCGTAACCGTCCGCCCCGCCAGCCCCGCCAGCACCGCGCGGGGCACCTCCACGATCGCCGGCTCCGGCGAGGTACCTGCGCTGGAGAAGCGGTAGGTGAACAGCTCTGCCCCGCCCAACAGCACGGCTAGTTCATCGTCTACCACCACCTCGGTCACGGCATCCGGCTGCGAGGAGAAGTAAAAGTGCCCCCCCGACGGCCATGCGTCAGGCATCCGCACCGACGCAGTGTAAAAGACTTCCCCCTGATAGGCGACCGCACGGACGGGGATGGCACCGCCGACGTGCACCGGGAAGGTCACTGGCGGGGCATAGTTGCTCACGACCAGCGGCAGGTAGAGCTGATGCACCTCTACCCCCTTCGGCCGCCCCACCAGCCCCTCCCCGTCAACCGCATACACCACCACCCGATACGCCCCGGCCTCATCAAACCCGCTATAGACGGCGCTGTATACCCCGTCCCCATCCCCATCCGACAATGGCACCTCCGGCAGGCCCTCCTGCACCAACTCCTCCGTCGTCGCCGGATCCGGTGGCTGGTAGGAAGGCGGATAGACCACCGCCCACACCCGCGACACCCCTACATCGTCCCGTACCTCCGCCTCGATCACCCCCTCTTCGATACCCGCCCACACCACGTACGGCGGCCAGGCATCCCCCAGCGCACCGGCGTAGGCGAACCCGCGCCCTGCGGCCCCCTGTCCATCTGCCCCCTGGTTGGGCCTGCCATCGCCGTCGTCGTCCAGCCAGGGAGTCTGATCGGGATGCGCTTCCTGCACGGCCCAGCGGGCCTCCTGGAAGCTGCCGTACAGGCTCGTGCCCCTCCCCAAGGCTTGCACAAAGGAGTCCGAAAAGGCCGCACCCTCCTGCGAGGCATAGGCCAGGTTCCGCGCTGCGGTGGACGTGATCACCACCCGCCCCGGCCCGCTCACCGTCTGAACCAGCCTGTTGGCGCTGGCGGAGTCAATAAAGCTGCCCGAGTGACAGGCCTCGACGATCACGTTCACCTGCACGCCCGGCACTGACGCCTCCAGCGTCTCCAGCCAGCCATCTACGTCCTGCGGGCTCACCGTCTGGGTGGAGCCATTCAGGTAGAAGAGGTCATAGTTCCCATGGTCGGTCAGGTACAGCGTGAGAGGCCGCCCCGGCCCCACCTTGCCCACCGCCCACGACGTGATGGCCTGCCTCAAGTTCACCAGGGTAGGCAGCCCGTCCACGTCGGATGTCCCGTCACCGTCGGGGTCCATAGTTACATCGGTGGCCAGGTAGTGGATGCGGCCGCCGTCGTAGCCGTGGGCCAGGAAGAGGCGGTAGACGGCGTTGGTGACGTAATGGATGTTGGGCTGCAGGCGATCGCCATCGCGGAGCTTCCCTGCCACGATGACCACGGCCCCCGGCGTCGAAGCGTCGGCCAGGGCGCGCACGGAGAGGTGGTAGGCGGCCTGCGGGCCGTAGACCGAAGGATCATGGTTCGAGAGCTCAAGATAGAGCGGGCCATCCGCCGGGGCCGTGAACTCGAGGCGCACGCCCGGACTGAAGGCGTGATCCTGCTCATCCTGGGGCAGGCCGCCGCACCGGTCGTACACTCCCAGCGCCACGTCAGCGGGCGAATCGGCGGGGATCTGGGCCTCGATGAGGTAGGTGACGCCCGAGGTGGCATCGAAGCGGACCCAGTCAGCGTCGGCATAGCCGTGGAAGGTGTGGACCTGCGCGCTGCCGTCGGTGGGGATGGGCCGGGCGTGGACGCAGGTATCGTCGGGTTCGTAGCTGTCCCCGGTCCTGCCATAGATGGTACTGGTGTCGCCGGTGCCGGTGGGGGTGGCTTCCACGTTGCCCATCCAGTCCTCGGCGACGGTGGCGAAGTAGTAGATGCCATCGCCCAGGGTGGGGATGTAGTAGAACGTGCCAGCGCTCTGCCCTCGCTGGCTCAGCCCTGTCTCCGTCCAGGTGCCAGTGCTGCGGTACTTGACCCACAGGGTTGCCCTAAAGACGTGGCTGGCCCCGTCGCTGGCCGACCAGGAGACCGGAATCGTGCCGCTGGCGACGTACGCAGGACTGCTGGCGCTCGACACGGGCGCGACTGCATCCATCAGTTCGCGTGCCCCATACGCAGTGCCAAACCATAATCGCCGCCCACTGTCCTCGGCGATGGCCCTGACGGTGTGATCTGCCAGGCCATCAACCATGGTGAGACTAGCCCAGGTATCGTCTGTCTTGTCAAAGGGTGTGCCCCCGTCATCCAACACACTGGCGCCTCCCCAGGTGCTGAACCACCGCCGCCCTCTGCTATCCACAAGAATAGCCCCGACATAGTCGTCTGCCAGGCCATCGGCAGTAGTGAAGGTGATCCACGTATCGTCCCCCTTATCAAACGGCGTGCCCCCATCATCCAGCACACTCACCCCGCCACCTGTGCCAAACCACCGCCGTACTCCATCTGCGACCGTAGCCATGACGTGATTGTCTGCCAGGCCGTCGGCAGTGGTGAAGTGGACCCAGGTGTCGTCTCCCTTGTCAAACGGGGTCCTCCCACCGTCCAACACACTCACCCCACCGCCATAAGTACCAAACCATAGCCGCCCCTTGCTGTCCTCAGCGATGGAACAGACATAATCATATACCAGGCCATCGGTGGTGGTGAAAGAGGTCCAGGTATCATCTGCTTTGGCAAAAGGTGTGCCCCCATTGTCCAGCACACTCACCCCACCATCTGTGCCAAACCATACCTTTCGCCTGCTATCCACCAAAATGGTGTGTACATCGTAATCCACCAGGCCATCGGGCTTCCTGAAAGTGGCCCACGTGTCATCTCTCTTGTCGAAGGGTGTCTCCCCAGTGTCCAGCACGCTCCCTCCGGCCGGACTACTGAACCACAACCGTCCCTCATTGTCCACGAATATGGCGACGACATCGTTACTTGCCAGACCATCGAAATAGGTGAAAGTGGTCCAGATGTCGTCCCCCTTGTTGAAGGGTGTCCCCCCATCGTTTAACACGCTCACTCCGCCCACTCCAAGTGGCGTGCCGAAGCCCTGTATGCCGAACCACAATAGCCCCCTACTGTCTACAAAGACGGTCTGGACAAGATTACTTGCCAGGCCATCGGACTCTGTGAAGGTGATCCAGGTGTCGTCTCTCTTGTCGAAGGGTGTCCCTCCGTCGTCCAGCACGCTCACTCCGCCACCACGTTCCGCGCTGAACCATAGCTGTCCTAGACTGTCCACTGCGATAGCCCGAACACGGTCCCCCATCAGGCCATCGGCAGTGCTGAAGGTGATCCAGTTGTCGTCATTCTTGTCAAAGGGCGTACCCCCGTGATCCAGTACACTCACCCCACGATAGAACGTGCCGAACCAGAGCCGCCCTCCACTATCCTCGGTTACGACCCAGACGTAGTCAACCACCAGGCCATCGGATGAGGTGAAGGTAGCCCAGATGTCGTCTCCCTTGTAGAAAGGCGTCCCACCGTAGTCTAACACACTGACCCCACCGCCATGGGTGCCGAACCACAGTCTCCCCCTGCCATCCACCGCGATGGCAAGGACATCACCGGGCGCCAGGCCGTCGGCGGTGGTGAAAGTGATCCAGTTGTCGTCCCTTTTGTCAAAGGGCGTCCCCCCATCATCCAGCATGCTCACCCCACCTTCCTGAGGGCCGAACCACCACCGCCCCTCACCATCCACAGCGATGGCAAAAACGTTGGAATGCGTCAAACCGTCGGCGGTGGTGAAGGTGATCCATCTATCATCACCCTTCTCAACCGGTGTTCCTCCACCGTCCAGCACGCTCACTCCCCCACCTGTGCCGAACCACAGGTATCCACTGCCACCCACCGCGATGGCATTCACCTGCTCACTCGCCAGGCCATCTGCCCGGGCGAAGGTCGTCCACATATCATCCCCTTTATCAAACGGCGTTCCCCGATCGTCCAGCACGCTTACCCCGCCGTTGTACGTGCCGACCCACCACCGCCCCCCGCTGTCCTCAACGATCGCCCTGGTGTAGTTATCTACCAGGCCATCAAGAGTGGTGAACTTGACCTGCTGGCTGGCACTGTAGCAGACAACGCCTCCGGCGGTCGCAGCCCAGGTGTACCCTCCACCTAGCGCCCCCCCTCCCTCGAGCGCCATGTCATTGACACTGTTGGCATCGGTGTACACCTGCCAGCCTTCTTCCCCACCCTGACCGCGGGAGAGTCCCGTGGCACCGACCAGGCATACGCCCAGCCCCAGGATCAGCAGGAATCGTTTGAGCTTGATCATCGCTATACCCCCTGAAAGACGATGGCACACGTGCGGCTACCGGCCGCGCCCGCCAGATGGCCAGCAATACCCATGTTCGGACTGGCCGAGGCAAAGGAGGCATGCATATTAGGAGATGTGACAAGCAAGGTCAGCGACGTAAGAGGACGTTGTACAGCAACCGATAACCGTCATCTTGCCCGGCTACCATGAGTACTGTGCTGCCCGATGTCTGGGCAGGCACTGAAGGCTGGAAGGCGATCTCCAGCCAGTTGCTTCAGGGCAAGCGGCAGAAACACCCGCCGGGCTTCTTTCACCTCGACCGTCTTCGTGACGGGCACCGACCAGACCCCCTCATCGTCCTGCACCTGCAGCGCGATGGAGTGGACGCCAGGCGTAAACAGACTATGCGACAACGTGCACGTGCCGGAGGTACATAGCGGCCCGTCCAGCGACGACGACCAGTCCCAGGCCACGATGCACGCACCATTCTCGTCTCCATCCACACCCCATCCGCTGAGCGTGAGTGTCTTTCCCAACGTCAGTAGCAGCGGCGAGACATCGGTAATGTGTGCCTCGGGCGGCAAGCCAGGGATGGCGGCCAGACCAAAGCCGTCCAGGCCAGCAGGTGTGGCGGCCACCGCTGTCCCGCTCCCCACGACGAGCGCCTGTATCGCCCCCGGCCGCAGTCCATGGGTGGTCGTGTAACCGGCCCACCAGTCCTCGCTGGCCAGGAACCACACGCCGGCGGCCGTCCCGGCCCATGGGACACCACACTCTTCCATCGCCAGTGCAGATATAGGAGCCGTGGCCCCAAGTGACAGCGGGTCGGGCGGCAAGCCGTGGGCGGTGGTGTAGGCCCGCCAAGCCCCCGTCGTCAGGTCGTAGCGCCCGACGCCACCTCGGGAACCATATTTGCTCGAATAATAAGGGGATGTACCGAACCAAACCGCGCCTCCACCCGCCTCAGCAGCCAGCGCCTGGCTGGAGGCCAAGCCATCGGGATCCCGATAGTTGGTCCAGCCGCCGTTCCCATCCTGCCGGTAGGCCCCATTCCCATCAGTGCCGGCCCAGACCCTCCCTTCCTCATCCACTGCCAGCGCTGTCACTGGCGCGCCGAAACTGCCCGCCATCCGCCAGGTGCCGGTGTAGATGGCCACACTCCCAGCGCTGTCTCCGGCCCACACCGCGCCGGTGGTCGGGTTTACGGCCAGCGCCCGCGGCGTGCCGGCGAGCGGGACAGTATGGGTGTGCCACTCCGTACTGTCGAACTCGGCTACACCGCCCGCGCCCGCCGCCCAGACGTGCCCGTCGGTGACAATGGCCAGCGCCCGCACCGACGGATCAGCCCAGGGCAGCGTATGGGCCACGCTGATGCCGCTGGTCAGGCTGATCGAGATGACGCCCGCCGACCCACCGGCCCACACCACGTCCCCGTCCAACGCCAGCGCGCGGGTGTAGCCGCCCGTCACCCACGGGCTCCACACTCCCCGCTCTGGAAACGCCAACGCGACATATTGCTCCCCGTCGGCCTCGGGCCAGGCCCGAAACACCCGGCTGACCGTCTGGCAGCCGAAACGGGCAGTCAGTGTCAATATGTCCCCGCGCTGAGCTCCCTTGTGGTAGGCGGTCAGGTCGAAGTAAGGTTCAGACTCCAGTTCCGTGAAGCGAGTCGTACCGCTTACGCTATCGCCGCTATAGGCGAGCGTGACCACAGCACCGGACACCGGCTGCCCGTGAAAGAGCACCGGCCCCCACGTGCAGCCGCAGAAGTTCGGATCACCTATTGGCAGAGGGCCGGCATCGCCGCAGTGGCGGCCGGCCGGTGCCAGCGGCACGGCCTGTACGTGTAACACCAGGGTCAACAGAAGCAAGAGTCCACATGCCAATCCGAGAGTGAGTGCTATTTTACGCATCATCTATCCTCCCTGGCAGACGCTGGCAGGCTGGAAAGCCTGCTCCACGTGGCAGACTGGAAAGTCTGCCCCACCTGGCAGGCTGGAAAGCCTGCCCCACTCGCCGATCAGGATGAAGGGCGCCCAATAGGCCGGATGGCGGTACACGCCACATTCGGCCGGCCGCTCGCGCCCCAGGGCCAGGAGCTCCAGTTGCGCCGTGCGCAGCGCCGCCGCCCGCCCCTCCCCATGCTTGAGCGCCTGGTAAAAGCCGCGCATCAGCCGCGCCGTGGTCGCGTCGTCCACGCGCCACAGGCTGACCAGGAGCGACCGCGCGCCGGCCCCCAGGAAGCCACACGCCAGGCTGAGCAGGTCGGCACCATATAACCGGCCGCGCCCCGTCTCGCAGCCGCTCAATGCGACCAACTCGGCGCCCAGCCGCAGGCGGGCGATCTCGGCCAGCGTCAGCCGCCGGTCGGCCAGCGAAAGCGACGAGAGCATCGTGTTGTCGGCGCGGAAGCAGGCATGGGCCGCCAGGTGCAGCACGCGGTAGTGGGGAGCGCAGGCCAACAACCGTTCGGCGGTCGCCTCTGCCTCGCGCAACAGGTCCGCCGCGGGGAACAGCCCGCTCAGCGCTTCGACCTCGGCGTTGACCTGGGCCAGCCGCTCGCCGCTGTAGCCCGTCACGAGCATTCCCTGGCCCGTAGCGGTGCGCCGGGCGCACAAATCCAGCACGGTGGCGCTGGGGGTATAACTGAGAACGCGCCGTTCGACCAGGTAGGCCGTGCCATCGTGCAGCGCGTGGAAAGGCACGTAGTGCAACGGGCCATCGGGCGAGACGATCAGCAGTGCATCCGGCGGGAGATCAGCGACCAGCGGACGGAAGAGCAGGTCATAGAGCGCCGACAGTTGAGCCTGGGCATCGGCCAGGAGTGTGGGCAGGTAGCGTGTCAACGTTTCCAGGCCATAGCCGGAGGCCAGCCCCAGCGCCCGCTCTACGGCCGCCGAGAACCGTCGCCGGGCTGCTTCGACGTCGGTAAGAAGCGCCAGGTCGTGATGCGCCCGTACTCCCGTGCCATCCACGACGTAGGCCCACACCCGCCCGCGCGCGATGTGATACTGGAGCAAGGATGTGCCCGGCAGCCGGGCCTGTACGTCGTGTAATGGGGCCGCGTGACCGGTTGCCAGAGGAGAAAGCAAGGGGCAGTCGCGTTCCATCTTCCGCACCAGGTCCAGCACTTCCCCCTCTAACTGCTTCACCGCCAGCAGCGTACCTGGATCTGGAGCCACCGACCACGTCTCGCCGCGCTCGCTCGCTTCGTCCACGCTTGCCTGTCCATACAGTTGCTCCAGGCGGACCAACAAGTCTCGCAGGCGCAGGGCCAATGCCTGGGTGTGGGGATCGTCAGAGGCGGGCAAAGCCGCCATCTCGTCGCTCAGGCGGCCGGCCAGCCGTTCGGCCAACAGGCGGGATTTGGCCCGTTCGATGACGGCGAACGCCTCTTCCAGGCGACCCGACCGCACGTGAAGCAGCGCCAGATCCCCGTAGACGGCCAGTTTGTCGGCCAGGAAGCCAGCCCGAAAGGTTTCGACGTGCAGGTCACGCCGGATGGCCTCGATCTGCGTGAGCGCCCGCTCGTAAAACGCGATAGCAGCAGCCGGGTCGGAGCGCGCTTCCGCCAGGTTCCCCAGGTAGTGCAGCGCTTCCCACGCCAGCGGGCGGTCCGCGCCCCGTTCGGCCAGTGTCAACGCCTGCTCGAAGGCGTGCCGGGCGGCCGGCAGGTCGCCCAACGCCACGTGGCAGCGCCCCAGCCCCAGCCAGGCCAGCCCCTCCTCGAAGAGCGGGCCGTGGGCCGCCAGGCTGGTCTGAGCGGCGAGCAGCCCGCTGAGCAGTGCGGTATCCGGCCTGGCGCCGCTCTGCAAGCGCGCCAGGGCCCGGTACACGGTGAGGGCGACGCGGGCCTGGTCGGTGCCGTCCAGCGTGCTCAACCACTCGTCCGCCGCCGCAAACTCAACCTCGGCCTCGGCGTACCGCTCCCGGTGGGCGTAGAGCGTACCCCGGTTGTAGGCCAGCCGGGCCAGGTCGGCCGTCACCCTGGCGTTCAGAAAGCCAGTTTCGGCCTCCCGAAAGGCAGCCAGCGCCTCGTCGAAGGCGTTGAGGTAAGTCAGCGCACAAGCGCGGTTGTGTTGTGCGCGGGCGGCGTCCAACTCGTTGTCCAGTGCTCGCGCGATCTCCAGTTTGCGGTCGTAGGCCGCCAGCGCTTCCTCGTACAGGCCCAGCAGGTCGTACAGAATGCCGACGTTGTTGAGCAACTCGCCCAGGCGACGATGATCGGTGGGGTCGGTCGCCGCGGCGGCAGCGAGGACAGGCTCGACCTCCGCGGCCAGTTGCAGCGCACGCTCGAATTGGCCGGTGTACGCCAGCGCCCAGACGTGGCCCACGCCCATGCGCGCCGCGTCCAGCGTGTGGCCTGCTGCCAGGTAGTCGGCACGGGCACGGTCAAAGAGGTCAGCCGCCTCCCGGTAGCGATCGGCGAACAGCAGCGCGTTCGCCAGCGTCCACCGGCCAAGGGTCGGGGCCGGATCGGGCAGCAACAGGCCCAGCCGGTAAGCGACGCTGGCGATGCGCAGCGCCCCGGCGGGGTGCTCGAAGTAGAAATGGGCCGAATGGGCCTTGAGCGCCTCGACCGTTTCAATGTCCAGGGCATGGGTGCGGATCAATGTCTGGAGGGCTTGATCGTCAGAAGCGGCCTGCAAAGCCTCCAACAGCCCGTCGTCCATCGCTCATCACTCCGCTTTCAGTGCCAGGGTGGGTACCACGATGCGCCGGTCCGGCAGGCAGACGACGAGTTGATAGGTGCCGGGGCGCAGATTGGTAAGTGCGAATCCGCCATTGGCGTCCAGAGAAGCCTGGACCGGGACAGCGCCCTGCTCGCGGGCCGTCAAGCGCGCATAGCCACCGAGGGGAAGGACCGGCTCTGGCGACAGGGCCTGTCCAAAGAGCGTGTACGTGCCTGCGTCGTCCTGCTCCAGGTTGACGCTCAACGTGATGCCCTCAGCGTCGAAGAGCAACACCTCGCGCGTCTCACCGCGCAGGAGCGGCACCAGGCGCGGGGAGGGAGAGATAAAACGTGCCACGACCAGACGCACCTGGGCGGCCATCTCCCGGGCGCGGGCCAGCAGCGCGCTCGATGGTTCGGCCCGTTCCGCTGCCACGAACTCGGCCAATCTGGCTAATTCGGCCTGGCAGTGAGGGCAGGCATCCAGGTGTGCCTTGACTTGGTGGTGTTCGCCGGCCGGCAGGTAGCCCCAGTGGTAGTCACGCAACAGGTCCAGTGAGGGGCAGTCGAAGCGGTACAGGGCCTGGCGGAGACGACGCTCAACCGCCACGTACTCTGCCAGCCGCGCACGACAGGCCGGGCAATGCTTCAGATGTTCTACGACGTAGGAGGATGCTTCACCGTTAGCACAAGCCTCCAGTTCCCAATCCTGAACCGCCCCGGGGTCTATACAATCCAATGCCACGGTCACATCCTCCTACTCTGTCAAACGCCCATCTTGCCCGTTTTCGCGCATGTCCTGCATGATTGGATCGCGACGTAGACGGTCGAGGAGGTTACGTTTGACGCGGTACACCTCGGACACATCGTGGAACAGATCAGGGAATCGCTCGGCGATGTAGCGAGGTTTCAGGCCAGCCACGAAGACGAGGCGAACCAGGAGGCGTTCACGCTCATCGTTGCAGCAAGCCTCGACGGCAGCCCACAATCGTCCGGTATCTGCCTGCTGCAATGCAGATGCTTCGGCGGAGTGCGTGGAGACACAACCATCTATCATCTGCTCATCCAGCTCCTCTTCCGGGGGCATCTTGCCGGCCTTGCGGCAAGCCTGAGCGACGGCAGACGCAGCACAGGACTTGAGATAGTACAGGACGTCTCCCAGTCCATCGGCGCGGTCCAGTTTATCGGGAGTATAGAAACGCCAGAAAGCGGTAAACGCATCCTGGGTCAAATCGTCAATTGTATCGGGGTCGAGGAAAGCACGCTGACAGATCCAGTAACGCACCAGGGAATAATACTGGTTGTGGAGATAGTGCCAACAGAGGGAGCAACCTTCGACAATGGCACGCCGGAAGAGCTCAAAACAAAAGGGCTCGTGTGAAGCATCCGGCCGTGTATTTTGGCAGCGGGCTGCCAGTTGGAGAGGCGACAGTTGGCGCATTGCTTGCGATAGGGCTTGATGCTAACCTTTGCCAACCTCGTGATGCATTGGACGACGAAGTCAGTCGGCTATCTGTAGAGTCTAGCACAGTAAGATGCAAAAAGCAAATTCCCTTACGTCTCTACTCACCTCCTCTCTGGGTCGCTGTGGCGCTCACTTCAGTACAGGATGCCCACGTGACCATCCCTTCCTGATGGAGTGCTCCAATCCAGTCAACCGCAGCGCCCCCGTACTGTCGTCCGATCTGGCGGAGAGTCATAGAGCCATCCAGTTTGGGGATCACCCCGTCACAGCCAGGCGGCACAGGAACCACTGTGCTCTTGCAAAGCAGCACCCCAACGCCGCCCTCAAGCCGATGGGTAAATCGCCCGACCGGACGCAACCCGGCGTATAGCGGCAGCACTGGATCGGGTCTCCTTGTCCCCTTGTCTCCTTGTCTCCTTGTCTCCTCTAGCACACCTCGGACGAGCGGATCCTGGTCCTGCCCAGCCAGCAACGCCTGGGCCCGGCAGCCGCCGTGGCAGGCCGCCAAGGCCGGACAAGTCGCACAACCGGCGGGGACCAGCGAGCGCCAGCGGGCCATAGCCTGACCCTGCCACACTTCTTCGATGGACTGGGTGCGCAGGTCTCCCGCGACGAGCGGCGCGTGGTTGCACGGCCGCATGCGCCCCCACGGGTCCAGCGTGGCAAACGTGCTCCCGGCAGTACAGCCCCTCGAGGATGACGCGATAAAGCACTGCGGGATACAGTTCCCAAAGCGCACGGGGCGCCCCGCGGCACGCAGCGACTCGACCGTAGCCACCGCCGCGCATAACTGAGCCTGGCTGGGGGCGACTTCTGCGCCGGGAGCACCGACGAACCGGTTGCAGACCACGTGGTTCGCCCCTAAGGATAGGCTCAGGTCGAGCGTCTCCTCGACATGATCCCAGTTGTGGCGGTGG
>Ga0315289_10003812_pt1 | contig 22687 bp, 22 predicted proteins | sample YL17G11_40_MG_FD_203452 | JGI IMG/M metagenome (GOLD analysis project Ga0315289, IMG submission 203452) | Sediment microbial communities from Yellowstone Lake, YNP, Wyoming, USA - YL17G11_40 | ecosystem: Environmental > Aquatic > Freshwater > Lake > Sediment | place: USA: Wyoming | collected... | reverse complement strand
AGCGGGACAGCCCTTTTGCCGCCTATGAAGAGTTCGGTGTGGAGGATCCGCGCGTGACCCGGCTGGAAGGGGAATACGTCATCACTTACAGCGCCTACTCAAGGAATGGAGTGCGCATCGCCCTGGCGAAAACCAAAGACTTCAGTCAGGTGGAGAAGTTTTCTCTGATCACGGAGGCGGATTATCGCAATGTGGTCATCTTCCCCGAAAAGTTTGATGGGCTTTATGCCCGGCTCGACCGCCCTCATTCGGAGATCACCCCCTGGTCAATCTGGATTTCCTATTCTCCGGATCTGCGCTTCTGGGGCCAGTCTCAGCTCATCATGAAGCCTGAACCGTATCACTGGGATGAAATGAAGATCGGACCCGGCGCCCCGCCGATCAAAACCGACCACGGATGGCTTTCCATCTACCACGGAGTCTTTCAAACCATGGATGGATCGATCTATCGTCTGGGGGTTGCTCTGCACGACCTGCAGAACCCGGCAAAGATTATCGGCGTGGGAGACTCGTGGATTTTGCAGCCGGAAGATCCCTGGGAAATAACCGGATATGTTCACAACGTGGTCTTTACCTGTGGCGCCGTTCCGGAATCCGACGGGACCGTGAAGATCTATTGGGGCGGCGCCGACACGGTCATGTGCGTGGGGGAAGCGAATCTCTCGGATCTGGTCGCAATATGCCTTGACCACGCCAGACCGGCAAAGTGAGCTAAGGGAGAACTTCCCGGGCGCAGCGAAACCCGACAGTGTCGTCGCTGTCGACAAGCACAAACCAGCCGCGACCCGACGTACGCAGGAACCTCGGATCGTAGCTCCAGGAACCACCACGAACCACCCGCATAATACCTGATTACATCTCGGAGCCAAACGCTGCTGGTGACAGGCTGGTGGTCGCCCCTTGTGGTCGCGTATTCCGGGTGATGCCGATCAGGGTTCCGGGGTGATGCCGATGGGGATTCCGGGATGATGCCGATCAGTGTTCCGACGGGCTGCCGATCAGAAAAGGGGGTCGGCCCGGAAGGGTGATCGGCATGCCCGGAATACGCACTGCATCGAGGACTGCGTGTAGAAGGCCGCTGGGGGATGACCGAACACATCCGGCTGCTCCAGGAGAACGGTCTCCCCGTCCCTGCCCCCAACCCGCACCCCAGAATCGTGGTTGAGAACGAGCGGCGCCCGGTCCCGGCAGGTTGACCGCGGCCGCAGCTTACTTGCCCCACCCCAGGGGGGCGCCCCGTTGGGGACTGCACGCGGCAGGAGGGGTCTTGACAGCGTTTCAAGCATATGCTCATAATAGTGGCAGCAAGGAGAACTTTCAGCGCATGCCGCGACCGCCGCATTGCCGCGTGGTGGGCCGGCTGCCCGGGGCCGACTACTTCAAACCGCGGGGCATTCCGCTTTCGGAACTGGAAGAGGTCGCCCTGGGAATGGACGAATTCGAAGCTATGCGGCTGGCCGATCTCGAGGGTATGTACCAGGAGCAGGCGGCCGAGCGAATGAACGTCTCGCGGCAGACCTTCGGCCGCATCATAGAGTCGGCCCGGCGGAAGGTGGCGGAGGCGCTGGTGGAAGGAAAAGCCCTGAGAATCGAAGGAGGAGCGTTTGAGATGAGACCCACAAGAACCTTCGCATGTGCGCGTTGCGGGCACGACTGCCAGGTTCCGCAGGGAACCGAGAGACCGCCGGAGTGTCCGGCTTGCCACAGCAAGGATCTTCACAGAGCCCCGGAGGAGCGCGGCCGGGGCGGAGGTGGGGCTGGCGGCGGCTGTCGGGGCCGCGGCTGCCACGCCTCACCGGAGAGGACCTGACTCGGATGCGGAGCATACCAAGCAAGCCACTTCCCACAGTTGTGTGATCCCGTACCTCGACGACCAGAAGCGGGGGCTGTTGGCACCCCGGGCGCCCTGCCGGCCGAATCCTATCGGGATGTCCCCTGTGCGGCTGCTGGGGGTGGAAAGCAACCTGCTCACCGTGGCCGATGTGGACATGCTGGACGGAACACCGCGGCTGGACATCAAACCGTATGCCCCTCACTTCGACTGCTTCGAGGTGACGCGTTGCGGCTGGCTGGACCAGGCCGTCAGCCGCCGGGACCTTGCGGACCGCCGGTTTGAGAAGGGCGGCCAAGAGCGGTGACGAGCGTCACGGTTGCCGCGGCAGGCGCGCGCGGCAGGCGGGGCAGAAGCGGTCGCTCTTCGAGTCCACCTGCGCGAGGGAGTAGGAGGCGCTCATGACGCAGGCGGCGTCGGGGCAGTGGGCCAGGCCCCAGAGGTGGCCCACCTCGTGCCACAGCTCCCCACGGCGCATACGGGGCGGCGGGTTCGGGTTGGTAGAATGCTGGAGGGACCTGGAGGGCCGAGATGATTGACTTGCCCTATTCCCTGGTGATCGAAGCCACCGAGGAGCCGGACTACTTTGGCTTCTACTCGCCCGACCTGGAGGGCTTTTCCGGCATCGGCCACTCGGTAGAGGATTGCCTATACAAGGCGCGCTGGGGGATGGCGGAGCACATCCGCCTGCTCCAGGAAAGCGGCCTTGCTGTCCCGGCACCCGAGCCACACCCGAGAATCATCATCGAGAACGAGCGTCGCCCGGTTCACGCCGGCTGAGAGCCGGCGGCGGGCCGGGTGCCCTGTGGGCGTGCCGGCCCCAGGCGCGCGCGGCAGGCGGGGCAGAACTGGTCGCTCTTCGAGTCCACCTGCGCGAGGGAGTAGGAGGCGCTCATGACGCAGGCGGCGTCGGGGCAGTGGGCCAGGCCCCAGAGGTGGCCCACCTCGTGCCAGAGCTCCCGCAGGGCGCGCTCCTCGAGCAGAGCCTGGTCCGGCGGCAGCCCATAGAACTCCTCGCGCAGGCGATGGATCGAGAAGAGAGCGGCGCGGCCCGGCATCTCGGCTTCGCCGAAGACGTAGGTCAGCACCGGGATGTAGAGGTCGAGGCTAGCGGCGCCCACCACCTCGCCTTCGTAGCGCGCCTTGAGTTCGGCCAGCAGCCGGGTGGAGTCGTACTGTGCCCGGGCGGTGTCGAAGGCCACGGCGGGGTCCACGCGGGCCGGCCCCAGCGGGAGGCGGGTGCGCCGGGAGAGCCGCTCCAGGAGCGGCGGGGGGAATTCGCCGACCGCAACCAGAATCACCCGCGCGTGACCCTCCCGGGCGGCTTCAGATTGTAGCGCCGGATCTTGTGGTACAGGGTGACGCGGTCGATGCCCAGCGCCTTGGCCGCCTGGGTCTGGTTCCAGCCGAAGCTCTCGAGCACCCGGACGATGTGCCGGCGCTCGATGGTCTCGATACGCAGGTCGTCGGCGCCCTCCGCCGGCCGGGTGATGGCCAGGTCCTGCACCCGGATCATGGGCTCGCGGCCCACCACCACCGCCCGTTCGAGGATGTTCTCGAGCTCCCGCACGTTGCCCGGCCAATGATGGGAGATGAGCATGTCCACGGCCGCGCGATCGAGGCCGGTGAATTTGCGGCTCATCTGCTGGCTGTACTTGTCCAGGAAGAAGGTGGCCAGCAAGGGGACGTCGCCGTGGCGGTCCCGCAGCGGCGGGATCTGAATGGTGAAGACGTTCAGGCGGTAGTAAAGGTCGGAGCGGAAGCGGCCTTCCCTGGCCATCTCGCCGAGGTTGTGGTTGGTGGCGGCGATCACGCGGAAATCCACGTGGATGGACTGCGTGCCGCCCACCCGCACGATCTCGCGCTCTTGCAGCACGCGCAGCAGGTCGGTCTGGGTCTTCAGGCTGATGTCGGCGATCTCGTCCAGGAACACGGTCCCGCCCATGGCGGCCTCGAACTTGCCCTTCTTGCGGTACTGGGCCCCGGTGAAGGCGCCCTTCTCGTGGCCGAACAGCTCGCTCTCGATGAGGGTCTCGGTCAAGGCGCCGCAGTGCACCACCACCATGGGGTTGTAGCGGCGGGGGCTGAGGCGGTGAACGGCGCGGGCCACCAGCTCCTTGCCGGTGCCGCTCTCGCCCTCGATGAGCACGGTGGAGTCCACGCCGGCCACGGTCTCGATCTGCTCGCGGACGCGGCGCATGGCCGCGCTCTGCCCGACCAACTGGTCCAGGGCGCGGGTCTCCTCGATCTGCTGCCGCAGCAGGCGGTTCTCCAGCCGCAGCCGCCGCTGTTCGAGGGCGTTGCGCACCACCAGGGAAAGATCATCGGGGTCGAACGGCTTGGTGATGTAGTCGAAGGCGCCGTGCTTGAGGGCCCGCACCGCGGTCTCCACCGAGGCGTAGCCGGTCATCATGATGACGCTGGTGTCCAGTTGCTCGGCCTGGATCTTCTCCAGCAGCTCCATGCCGTCGATGCCCGGCATGCGGATGTCGGCGATCACCAGGTCGATCTCGCCGGCCGCCAGGCGGGCCAGCGCTCCGGCGGCGCTGGCGGAGGCCTCCACGTGGTAGCCCTCCTCGGTGAACCAGTGCGTCAGCGAGTCGCGGACGATGGGCTCGTCATCAACGATCAGAATGGACAGCTTCTCTTGCGGCATCAGTCTTCTCCGACACCGGAGGCAGCCCCGCGGGGCCGTTCACCGGCAGCAGCACGTGGAAGGTGGTTTCCACCTCGCTCTCGACGCGGATCTCCCCGCCGTGGCGCTTGACAATTCCGTAGGCCACCGCCAGGCCCAGCCCCACGCCCGAGGCCGCGGCCTTGGTGCTGAAGAACGGCTCGAAGACATGGGGCAGCACGTCCTTGGGAATGGGCGGGCCGTCGTTGGCGATGGAAATGGCCACCAGCGCGGGGTCCGCCGGCGCGGCGCGCACCCGCAGCCGGCCGCCTTTGCGCCCGCCGGCGCCCAGGGCGTCCAGGGCGTTGATCACGATGGCCAGCAGCACCTGCTGGATCTGCGAGGCGTCGCAGTAAATGGGCGGCAACTCGGCCAGCTCCAGGGCCACTTCGACGGAACTCATCTCCAGGCGGTGCCGCACCACCGCCAGCGTGCGCCCGAGGATGGTGCGGAGGTCGCCGCGGGCCAACTCGGTGGGGTGCTTGCGGGCGAACACCAGCAGGTTGCTGACGATCTCGCCGCAGCGCTTGCTCTCGTGCTGGATGGTGCGCACCCAGTCCAGCGCCGGGTGCGAGGGATCCAGCTTCTTCTCGAGCAGCCGGGCGTAGGTGAAGATCCCGGCCAGGGGGTTGTTGAGCTCGTGGGCCACCGCGGCCGCCATCTCGCCCAGCGAGGCCAGCTTCTCGGAATGGATGAGGCTGTCCTGGGCGGCCTCCAGTTCGCGGGTTTTCTGCCGGATGCGCTCCTGGAGGGTGCGGTCGGCATGGTCCAGTTGCGCGGCCATCAGGTCGAAGGCCGCGGCCAGCTCGCCGATCTCGTCCCGCCGGCGCAGGCCGAAGCGGTAGCTCAGGTCGCGGGAGGCCAGGACGCGCACGCCGGCGGTGAGCCGCCGGATGGGGCGGCTCACCAGCCACCACACCAGCAAGGCGGCAATGGCCAGCATCAGCGCCGCCGAGTAGATCACCTGGGCCCGCAGGCGCCGCTCGTGGCTGGCCAGGGCCCGGTCCACCGTGTCCAGCGACAGCACCACGTCCAGCACGCCCAGGATGCGCTGGGAGGACGGATGGGCGTGGCAGGCCGCCTGGGCACAGGCCGGCTCGTTCTCGATGGGGCGGATCAGGCCGATGACGCGCTCGGCGCCCAGGCGGTAGATGCGGAAGGTGTCCTTGGCGTTGGGCTTCTCCAGCGGCTGGGTGGAGGAGTGACAGGCGTAGCAGGCGTCCGCCCGCTTGTCCACCATGGCGCCGACTTCGCCCGGCACGGTCGAGATCTGAATGGCCCCGGTCTTGGCGAAGATGCGGACCTTGCGCACCCCGGGCTGGGCGCCGATCGAGCTGATGATGTGCACCTGCTCGACGCGCGCGTTGCGCAACATGCTGTCGCGCGTCGAGCGGAAGATCACGTCCGCGTTGCGCTGCGCCGAAAGCACGGCGGTGGTTTCCAGGTTCTGGCGCAGCAGCCGGAGGTTGGCCGCCCCCAGCCACAGCAGGACCGCGGCCAGTCCCGCCACCAGGCCGGCGATCAGCTTGACGCTCAGGCTACGCATGGGCCACCCGGGCCACTACCTCTCCTCCCAGCCTACCCTCTGGGAGGGCGCCGGCCGGAAGACCGGCAGGTGACGGACGGCCAGCGCGAACAAGATCAGGCCGACCGTCACGATCATTAAGGTTACCGAGATCTCGACCCAGGAGGGGAAGTAGCGGACACCGGAGGAGGCCGCCAGGCCCGTGGTCGATACGTTCAGCCGGTGGACCAGGAAGCCGCCCACCGCCATGACCGCGGCGGCGAACACGGCCGCCGGGCTGCTCCGCGCGCGCCGCCACAGCACCAGCAGCACGGGCGCGGCCAGCAAGGCCGTCTCCAGCCAGAACATCTGCGCCTCGAAGCTCCCCGGTCCCGCAAGGCGAAAGGCTGCGGGCAGCGCTCCGCGCGCCCCCAGGTCCCAGAAACGCAGGAAGAGGGATAGGCCCAGGAACACGGCCATGGCCCGGGCCACGTCCTGGAGCAGGTCGAACTCGAGCGCCCGCGCGAAGGCCCGGGCGCTCATGCCGCTCTCGAAGATGACCATGGCTAGCCCGGCGGCCACCGCCGACAGCCAGAAGTGCACCGGCAGCAGCGGCGAATACCATAGGGGGTGCAGCTTGGTGGGCACGATCAGATACAGGCTGCCCAGCGAGGACTGGTGCAGCGTCGAGAGAATGAAGCCCAGCGCCACTAGCGGGGCCAGGACGGCCTTCACCACCCGCGCGGCCCGCCGCCACTTCAGCCGCTCGAAGAGCACGGGCGAGAACTCCAGCGTCAGCACCGTGGTGTAGAGCATCACGCACCAGGCCACTTCGAACATCACCGAACGCGGGTTCCACAGCACCACCGCCCGCCAGATGTTCCACGGCCGGCCCAGATCGAACAGCAGCGCCAGAACCACCAGCAGGTAGGCGAGGAAAGCCGTCAGCACCGCCGGGCGCACGATGGGCCGCAGGCGCTCGAGGTGGAGGATATAGACTGCCGTGGTGATGGCGAAGCCGCCGGCGGCCAGCCCCACCCCGCACAGGATGTCGAAACCGATCCACAAGCCCCACGGGAACTGGTCGGAGAGATGGGTGGCCGCGCCCAGCCCGCGCGTGAAACGCACCCAGGTAGCGTGAACCCCCGCCGCCAGGATGGCCAGCGCCGCCAGACGCCAGAAGAAGGGACGGAGACGGCTCACCGGCGGTCTCCTTGGGCGGATTCCTCTTCGGCTTCCCCGCGGGCCACCTGGGCCTTGCGCTGGGTGAGCCACCACAGGCCCGCCAGCAGGAGCCCGCCCGTCCCCGCCACCGCCGGAACGCCCGCCAGCGCCCAAGACGTGAGCGCCGGCAGCGGTTCGCCGGGCAGGTTCTCGGGCAACCCGAGGTACCGGAACGGCACCGGGGACAACACCAGGACGGAAGTGCCCCCGGCATCGTGCTGGCCGTAGATCCTCGGCAGGTACTTGCCGGGATCAGCCTGCAGTCGCGCCCGGGCCTCCTTGAGCAGCGCCTCACGCTCCCCGCAGATGGTGGCCCCGGCCGGGCAGGCCTCGGCGCAGGCGTTGGGCATGCCCTGGGCCACGCGCCCGGCGCACAGCGAGCACTTGCGCACCCGGGGCGCCAGCGACGTCCACTCGTACCGCGGCACACCGAACGGGCAGGCCTGGATGCAGTAGCGACACCCCATGCAGACGGCGGCGTCGTAGACCACCGGCCCGGCCGGCGTTTTGCGTAAAGCTCCCACCGGACACACCGAAGCGCAGGTCGGGTCCAGGCAGTGCATGCACAGCCGGCGGTAGTTCACTTCCCCGCCCTTGGAGGCGGCCGTCTTGACCACGGTGAACTGGTGGTCGCACAGATCCAGGTCATCGGGCTCCGGCAGGTAGTTGACCTGGCAGCAGGCCGAGGTGCAGGAGCCGCAGCCCAGGCACTTGGTCACATCAAACAGCAACGCGCGCATGCCCCCCCTCAACCGCACCGAAAGAACCGCCGGGTCAGCTCGCGCCACTGCTCCGGAGGCATTCCCTGCCCTAGCTGGGGCGCGATCCGGCCGCCATCCAGGGCCGTGGCCAGGGCGGGCGGCGCCAGCGCCTGCCGCAGCTCGGCCATGGCATCCTCCATCCACCGGCGCGCCAGGCCCCCCGAGAGCAGGTTCCGGAAGCTGACCTGAACATCCTGGGAGAATATCTCCAGCAGCCAGCCGGCGCCGTAAGGGTCCCTGGAGAGGATCTCCGGCTGAGCGAGCGCCTTCTCGTTCACCGCCACGACCTCGCCTTCCGCCGGCGCCAGCATGGGAGCCTCACCGCGTTCGGTCACCACAGTCCAGCCCTTCTCGCCTTGACCTACCCAGCGGCCCCGCTGGGGCACCTCGAGGCGCCGGATCGGCCCGAGCAGGCTGACCGCGAACTCATCCAGTCCCACCCGGATCCGCCCGTTGCCCTGGTCCAAGGCCCAGCAGTGTCCAGGGTGGTACGCCAGAAGCTCTGGCAGGGCGACCCCGGCCACCAGCGCAGTTGCCGGAGACGGGCTGTGGACAGTTTCCGCCACCCGGAAACGGTACTTCTCCCGGTTCAAGAGGACATCCACGAGGATGAAGACCGCGAAGGTGGCGAGCACTAACAAGGCTACCATTTTCAAACTCCCTGCCATTCATGGAGGCACGTGCATGGCCAATGGCTTAGGCGATGTTGACTTTTTTTCAAAGGCTGCCTTTTCAGGTATTTAGAAAGCTGCGTTCCTTCGGGGCCAAGGCTCCATTGTACGCGAGGGCATTGCGAAATGCAATAATCAATTAGGAATCGCAACACCAGAACTCTAGGGTCGGCGGAGCACGCCATTTATTGATGACAGCTTCGCAACGAGGGGTTCAGTAGAAATACAGCACGTCCGGCCGCACGTAGGTAGTGACGTCGGCGCAGGGCCCGCACTGCATCCGGTAGGCGGGCCAGGCCGCGCGCACCAGCGCCGGGATCTTCTCGGGATCGTCGGGCCGGTGGTAGGAGGAGATGGCCATGCGCGGGTGGTGTTTGGCGAGCGTCTCCCGCGCCCCGACCAGGGCCCGCTGTTCGGCGCCCTCGATGTCGAACTTGATGAAGTCCACCCGCTCGAGGTTCAGCTCGGCGGCCAGCTTGTCGATGGTGGTCAGCGGGAGCGTGGGGCCCTGGTAGGACTTCCGGGTGCGGATGACGAAGCTGTCGGCCGCCGCGTTCTCGGGATCCACGTTGAGCGGCAGCATCTCTTCCTTGTCCCAGACGCCCTTCGGATAAATGATCACGCGGCCGGCCTGTGTCTCGGCCGGGAAGTTGCGCCGGAGGCATTCCAGGTTCTCCGGGGCGGGCTCGATGGCCACCACCAGCTTGGCCCCGGCCGCCAGCGCCTCGCGCACGAAGACGCCCACGTTGGCGCCGCAATCCAGGACCACATCCCCGGCGCGCACGCCACGTGGGCTGGCCCCGTAGATCTTGCGCTCCTGTTCGGCCAGGTCCCAGTGCAGCGACCAGTCGCTGCCCCTGGGAATCCAGTAGCTGCCCCTGGGCGTCTGCCAAAGGTGGAAGCCGGCCGAATCCTTCTCGAGCAGGCGGCTGGCCGCCACCATGCGGTCCTTGACCGCGGTTTGATGCCGGAGGTTCCAGGCGCTGCGGGTGGCCTCCGCCATCGGGCAGAGGGAGGCCCGGCCCAGCAGGGTCAGGAGGCCCAGCCGGACGGGAGGGTAGAAGCCGGCGGCCACGCACAATAGGACCCCCACAGCCACGGCCTTGAGCGTGCGAATCATGGGCGGGGCGGGGCGGCCGCCGGGCCAGGCCCGGCGGCCGCACGGGCTAGTCGATCATCCTGGCTTGCTTCTTGCGGTTGCGCTTGCGCGCCAGGGCCGCCTTGACCCGTTTCTTTTCGCCGGGCTTCAAGTAGTAGGAGTGACGCTTGATTTCCTTGATGATGTCCTCTGCCTGGACCTTGCGCTTGAAGCGGCGCAAGGCGCTTTCGACGGACTCGCCGTCCTGCACGGTGACTTCAGCCAACCAATTCACCTCCCTGTCCGAGGAACCAGGCGGCCTGTGCCGGGCGCCCCTTTCTCATCATAGACCACTGCCGGCCCGCCGCGCCCGCGGGGCCGGCGATTCTGCTATAAGTGAAGGCAGAGACTCTTCTGGCACGCGGTATGGAGAACACACTGGCCATTCTGATGGCCGGGGGCGCAGGGGAACGCCTCTTCCCCCTGACCCGAGACCGGGCCAAGCCCGCTGTCCCCTTCGGCGGCATCTATCGCCTCATCGATGTCACGCTGTCCAACTGCATCAACTCGGAGCTGCGCCGCATCCTGATCCTCACGCAGTACAAGGCGCTGGAGCTGACCCGGCACGTGCGCGACGGCTGGAACATCCTGTCGCCGGAGCTGGGCGAATACATCGAGGTCATCCCGCCCATGAAGCGGGTCCACGAGGACTGGTACCTGGGCACGGCCGACGCCGTCTTCCAGAACGCCCAGAGCATCGTGGTTGAGAACCCGCAGCAGACGCTGATCCTCTCGGCGGACCAAATCTACAAGATGAACTACCACGAGATGCTGGACTGGCACCGGGAGCACCAGGCCGGGATCACGCTGGCCACTATCCAGGTAGCCCCGGAGGAGGCCACGCGGTTCGGGGTGGTGGAAATCGCTCCGGATCACCGCGTGGTGGGCTTCGAGGAGAAGCCGCAACACGGCCGCCCGGTGCGCTCGGCGTTCAATGCCGAGATGGTCAGCGCCTCCATGGGCGTCTACGTCTTCAACACACCAGTGCTGCTGGAGGCGCTGGCCGAGGACGCTGCGGAACCCGACTCCACCCACGACTTCGGCCGCGACCTGCTGCCCCGCTGGATTTCCCGGGCCCGCGTGGTGGCTTACGACTTCAGCGATCTGAACGACAAGACGGTGAAGTACTGGCGCGACGTGGGCACCATCGAGGCCTACTACGACGCCAACATGGACTTGGTCTCGATCATCCCGGAGTTCAACCTCTACGACAAGCGCTGGCCCGTCCGCACGCACCTCCGGCAGCAGCCCCCGGCCAAGTTCGTGTTCGCCCAGGAAGGCCGGCGCATGGGCGTGGCCATCGATTCGATCGTGGCCGGCGGCTGCATCGTTTCCGGCGGCCGCGTGGTCCGCAGCGTGCTCTCGCCCGGCGTGCGCATCAACAGCTACTGCGAGGTGGAAAGTTCCATCCTGATGCACAACGCCGAGGTGGGCCGCTACAGCCGCATCCGGCGCGTCATCGTCGGCCCCGGGGTGCGCATCCCGGAGTCCAGCGTGATCGGCTATGATCTTCAAGAGGACCGGGCCAAAGGCTATCACGTCACCGACTCCGGGATCGTGGCGATCATGGATCAAGCGGACGGCACCGCCCCCATAGCCGCCGAATGACACACTGGCCTCCGGCAAGGTTTTTCCAGTTCTCTTAGGAGCACATCAACATGACGGAAATTGTGAGGATCATCGGACGGGAAATCCTGGACTCGCGCGGCAACCCCACCGTGGAAGCCGACGTGTGGCTGGCTGACTCGAGTTTGGGCCGCGCGGCGGTGCCTTCGGGCGCCTCCACCGGCGAGCATGAAGCCGCCGAGCTGCGCGACGGCGACAAGTCGCGCTACCTGGGCAAGGGCACGCGCCAGGCCGTTGAGAACGTGAACACCGAGATCGCCGCCGCTCTGCGCGGCCAGGACGCCACCCGGCAAGCGGAGCTCGACCAGCGCCTCATCGATCTGGACGGCGCCCCCAACAAGGGCCGCCTGGGCGCCAACGCCATTCTGGCCGTTTCGATGGCCGCGGCCCGCGCCGCCGCGCAGAGCCGCAAGCTGCCCCTGTACCGGTACCTGGGCGGCGTCTCGGCCTGCGTGTTGCCCGTGCCGATGATGAACATCCTCAACGGCGGCGCGCATGCCGACAACTCCGTGGACGTGCAGGAGTTCATGATCGCGCCCTTCGGGGCCCCGCGCTTCGCGGAAGCCCTGCGCATGGGCGCCGAGGTCTTCCACACCCTGAAGAGCGTGCTCAAGAAGGCCGGCTACTCGACCGCCGTCGGCGACGAGGGCGGGTTCGCCCCCAACCTCAAGTCCAACGAGGAGGCCCTGCAACTGATCCTCGAGGCCATCACCAAGGCCGGCTACAAGCCCGGCGACGAGATCGGCATCGCGCTGGACCCCGCCGCCAGCGAGTTCTTCGACGCCGCCAAGGCCAAGTACGTCTTCAAGAAGTCCGACCAGAGCGAGCGCACTTCCGGGCAAATGGTCGAGTTCTGGGCCGGCTGGGTCCGGCAGTACCCCATCCTCAGCATCGAGGACGGCATGGCCGAGAATGACTGGGCCGGCTGGAAGCAGCTCACCGAGGCCCTGGGCCGGAAGATCCAGCTCGTGGGCGACGACATCTTCGTCACCAACGTCGAGCGGCTGGCCCGCGGCATTCGCGAGGGCATCACCAACTCGATCCTTATCAAGCTGAACCAGATCGGCACCGTCACCGAGACCCTGGCCGCCATGCGCATGGCGGCGGAAGCCGGCTACACCAGCGTGGTTTCCCACCGCTCCGGCGAAACCGAGGACCCCTTCATCGCCGACCTGGTGGTGGGCACCAACGCTGGCCAGATCAAGACCGGCTCGGCCAGCCGCACCGATCGCATCGCCAAGTACAACCAGTTGCTCCGCATCGAGGAGGAGCTGGGCGCGGCGGCGCAGTTCGCGGGGCGGAAGGCCTTCCGACAGCAGGGGTGACGCCGATGTTCAAAGTTGTACTGCTCAGGCACGGCGAGAGCACCTGGAACCAGGAGAACCGCTTCACCGGCTGGACCGACGTGGACCTCTCCGAGAAAGGCGTGGCCGAAGCCCTGGAGGGGGGGCGCGTTCTCAAGCAGCAGGGCTACACCTTCGATGTGGCCTACACCTCGGTGCTCAAGCGGGCCATCCGAACCCTGTGGATGGTCATGGACGAGATGGACCTGATGTGGATCCCGGTCCACCGCTCCTGGCGCCTGAACGAGCGCCACTACGGCGCTCTCCAGGGCCTGAACAAGGCGGAGACGGCCGAGAAGTTCGGCGAGGCCCAGGTCAAGGTCTGGCGGCGGAGCTACGACATCCAGCCGCCGGCGCTGGAGAAAACCGACCCGCGCTACCCGGGCCACGACCTGCGCTATCAGGGCCTCACGGGGCAGGAACTGCCGCTCACGGAGTGCCTCAAGGACACCGTCGCGCGCTTCCTGCCCTACTGGTTCGAGACTATCGCCCCGGTGGTGCGTTCCGGCCAGCGGGTGCTGATTGCCGCGCACGGCAACAGCCTGCGCGCGCTGGTCAAGTACCTGGACAACGTCTCCGACGAGGACATCGTCGAGCTGAATATCCCCACCGGCATGCCGCTGGTCTACGAGCTGGATGAAGACCTCAAGCCGCTCGACCGCTACTACCTGGGCGATCCCGAGAAGGTGCGCCAGGCCATGGAGGCCGTGGCGGCGCAGGGCAAAAAAAGGCAGTAGCTCGCGCTGCCGTGCTACCATCAAAATAGGTGGTGCGGAGAATCACCAGTAGCCTGTTGGCCATCCTCTTGACGGGGACCGTCTGGCTCGGTTGCTGTGTCTCCTGTCGCACCCCGGCTGCCCAGGAGCCGGTGCACGACTGCTGCAACTCCGGCCGCTGCAAGCTGCCCTCGGGCGATTCCACCGAGCACAAGCAGTGCCCCCACCAGACCCTGTCCCTGGAGAACTACACCCAGGCTGACCCCGTGGCCCCCACCGCGGTGGTCGCCCCCGTCTCGCTGGACGCCGGCCCCGAGCTAGCGCCCCAGGCGGCTCACCTTCCGGTGGCGGAGAACTGGGTCGCTCATTCGCCCCCCGACCTCTACCTCCGCAACGGCGTTCTGCTGATCTGATCCTCCTGCTTCGTCCGGGCTTTTGTCGACAGCAGTGTGCTCCGAGTCTGCGGAGCGAGGAGGGTTTTCATGACTTCCCGTAACTTACTAGGCCTGCTGGCGCTGGCGTTGTGCGCCTGGGCAGAGGACCGCCTGCGCCTCGAAGACTTGATCGCGGGGGCGCTACGCGCCAACCCCGAGATTCTGGCCGCGCAGAAGCGCTACGAGGCGGCGCGCCAGCGGCCCGGGCAGGAAAGCAGCCTGCCGGACCCCATGCTGTCGCTCGGCTACGCCTCGAGCGGCAGCCCGCGCCCGTTCGCCGGCCTCGGCCGCGAGCCCACCGCCAACGCCGGCCTGATGGTCTCGCAGGAGTTCCCCTCCCCGGGCAAGCGTAAGCTGCGCGGGGAGATCGCCGCCAAGGAAGCCGACGCCGAGTTCCAGCAGTATCAGGCTGTGCAGTTAGGCGTAGTCTCGCGGCTGAAGCAGGCCTGGCACCGGCTGCGCTACGCCTACTCTGCCAGCGAGGTGCTCGAGCGCAGGCGCGACCTGTTGCGCCAGTTCCTCCGCGCCACCGAGGCCCGCTACGGGGTGGGCAAGGCCCAGCAGCAGGACGTCTTCAAGGCCCAGACCCAGCTCTCGATCCTCGAGACCCGCCTCGCCAAGCTGGCGCAGGAGCGCCGCAGCCGGGGGGCCGAACTGAACAGTCTGCTGGGCCGGCTCGTGGATTCGCCTCTGGCGCGGCCGGCGGAGGCGCAGCCCGCGCCACTCCGCGTCACGCTCGAGGAACTCTTCCAGCAGGCCCGCGATCGCGCCCCTATGCTGCAGCGCGAGGAGAAGATGGTGCAGCGGGCGCAGCTCGCCGTCAACCTGGCCCGCAAGGAATATTATCCCGACTACACGCTCTCGGCCGGCTACTACTACATGGGCGCCATGCCGTCGATGTACATGGCCCGGGTGGATTTCAAGCTGCCCGCCTGGTTCTGGCGCAAGCAGCGCGCCGGCGTGGCCGAGCAGGCCGACAGCTTGAGCGCCGCCCGGCGGAACCTGGAAGCCGCCGGTCAGACGCTGGCCTTCCGCCTCCAGGACGACTACCTGATGGCCGAGACCTCCTGGCGCCTGATGGAGATGTACGCGGGCACCGTGATTCCGCAGAGCAGCCTGGCGCTCCAGTCGTCGCTGACCGCCTATGAGACCGGCGGGGTGGATTTCCTCACCGTGCTGGCGAACTTCGCCACCACGCTCGAGTACGAGCTCAGCTACCACGAGGAGCTTCAAAGCTACTTCCTGTCGCTGGCGCGCCTGGAAGAGATGACGGGGGCGCCACTCACATGAAAGCCAAACTACTGCCCTTCGTGCTGCTGGTGGCTGCGGCGGGGTTCGTCGGCGGCTACGGCTACGGGCGCTGGTACGGCAAGAAGCCGGAGGCCGCTGCCCAACCCGCGGGCCGCCGCGTCCTCTATTGGGTCGATCCCATGCACCCGGCCTACAAGTCCGACAGACCCGGCATCGCGCCGGATTGCGGCATGCAGCTCGAGCCGGTGTACGCCGATCAGGCGCCGCCGCCCGCCGCTGCGCCCGGCGCCGTCCAGGTCTCTCCCGAGAAGTTGCAGCTCATCGGCGTGCGCTACGGAACGGTGGAGCACACCACGGACGCGGAGACCGTCCGCGCCACGGGCAAGGTGGCCGTGGATGAGACGCGCATCACCCGCGTGCACGCCAAGACCGACGGCTGGATCGAGCAGGTCTTCGTCAACTTCACCGGCCAGGCGGTCGCCAAAGGGCAGTCCCTGCTCACTCTCTACAGCCCCGAGCTGCTGGCCTCCCAGCAGGAGTACCTCCTGGCGCTGAAGGCCAGGGACACGCTCGCGGCGAGCACCGTACCCGGCGTGCGCGCCGATACGAACGCGCTGGTCGAGGCCGCCCGGCGCCGCCTGGCCCTGTGGGACCTCACGGATGCCCAGATCGACGAGATCCGGCGCCGCGGCCAGCCGGTCAAGTCCGTGACGCTGTACTCGCCGGGGGCGGGCTACGTGACCGCCCGCAACGCCTTCCCCAGCCAGCGCATCACGCCGGAAACCGACCTGTACACGCTGGTGGACTTGAGCCGCATTTGGGTTCTGGCGAGCGTCTTCGAGTACGAGGCGCCGCTGGTGCGGTTGGGCCAGCCCGCGGTCGTGAGCCTGCCCTACCAGCCCGGCAGGAACTATCGCGCGCGCGTCAGCAACATCCAGCCGCAGGTGGACGCGGCCACCCGCACGCTCCAGGTGCGCCTGGAGCTGGCCAACCCCGGCCTCGCGCTAAAGCCCGACATGTACGTCGAGGTGCAACTGGAAGCCGCGCAGCGCACCATGCTCACCGTCCCCGCCGAGGCGGTCCTCGACTCCGGTCTCCGGCAGACCGTCTTCGTGGACCTGGGCGGCGGCGCCTTCGAGCCGCGCCGGATCGAGACCGGCCGTCGCATCGGCAAGCGCATCGAGATTCTCAAGGGCGTCGCGCACGGCGAGCGTGTGGTCACCTCCGGCAACTTTCTGATCAGCTCGGAGAGCCAGTTGAAGGCCGCGGCCGCGGAGACGGGCGGTCATCAGCCTCCCCAGGCTCCTCAGCCGGCGCCGCCGGCCCGGCCCGCGGAGCACCGTCATGATTAACCGCATCATCGAGTTTTCGGGGCGCAACAAGTTCGCGGTCATTATGCTGGTGGCGTGCGCCGTGGCGGCCGGCTGGTGGTCCCTCGGTCACATCCCGCTGGACGCCATTCCCGACCTCAGCGACACCCAGGTCATAGTCTATTCGCGCTGGGACCGCAGCCCGGACATCCTCGAGGACCAGGTCACCTACCCCATCGTCACGGCCATGCTGGGCGCGCCGCGCGTCAAGGCCGTGCGCGGCTTCTCCGACTTCGGCTACTCCTTCGTCTACGTCATCTTCGAGGACGGGACCGACATATACTGGGCCCGCTCCCGCACGCTCGAGTACCTCTCCGGCGTGCTGCCCCGTTTGCCCCAGGGCGTCACCACCGAAATCGGACCCGACGCCACCGGCCTGGGCTGGGTCTTCCAGTACGCCCTGGTGGACTCGACCGGCCGCCACGACCTGGCCGAACTGCGCTCGCTCCAGGACTGGTATCTGCGCTACCACCTGAAGTCGGTGCCCGGCGTGGCCGAGGTCGCGCCCCTGGGCGGCTTCGTCCGCCAGTACCAGGTCAACCTCGATCCCAACCGCCTCCAGGCCTACAACATCTCGGTGAACAAGGTGGTCGAGGCGGTCAGGGCGGGGAACATCGACGTCGGCGGCCGCCTCATCGAGTTCAGCGGCGTCGAATACATGGTCCGCGGGCGGGGCTACGTCCGTTCCACCTCCGATATCGCCGAGATCGTTCTGGCCACCGGCGCCGGCGGCGTGCCCGTGCGCATCCGCGACGTGGGCCAGGTCGTCCTGGGGCCGGACATCCGCCGCGGCGTGGCCGACCTGAACGGAGAGGGCGACGTGGTCTCCGGCATCGTCGTCATGCGCCAGGGCGAGAACGCTCTCCAGGTCATCGAGGGCGTCAAGGCGAAGCTGAAGGAGATCTCCCCCGGCCTGCCGGAGGGCGTGAAGATCCTCACCACTTACGACCGTTCCGATCTGATTCTGCGCTCGATCGACAACCTCAAGCACACGCTCACCGAGGAGCTGATCGTTATTGCCCTGGTGATCCTGGTCTTCCTCTGGCACATTCCCAGTGCTCTGATTCCCATCATCACCATCCCGGTGGCCGTCATCATCGCGTTCATCCCCATGAAGGCGATGGGCCTGACCGCGAACATCATGTCGCTCGGCGGCATCGCCATCGCGGTGGGCGCCCTGGTGGACGCGGCCATCGTGGTGGTCGAGCAGACGCACAAGAAGCTCGAAGAGTGGGACCGCACCGGCCGCAAGGAGGACTACCACCGCGTGGTCATCGACGCGGTCAAGGAGGTCGGCGGCCCCAGCTTTTTCGCTCTGCTGGTGATCGCCGTTTCCTTCCTGCCCGTGCTGACCCTCGAGGCGCAGGAGGGCCGCCTCTTCAAACCCCTGGCCTACACCAAGAACCTGGCCATGATGGTGGCCGCGGTGCTGGCCATCACGCTGGACCCGGCCCTGCGCCTGCTGTTCACCCACATGCGGAACTTCCAGTTTCGCCCGCGCTGGCTGGCGCGCGCCACCAACGCCGTGCTGGTGGGCAAGATCCATTCCGAGGAGCATCACCCCATCAGCCGCATCCTGATCCGGCTGTACGAGCCGGTGTGCGCCTTCTCGCTGCGCTGGAAGTGGCTGGTCATCGCCGGCGCACTGGCGGCGGTCGCCGTCACCGTGCCGGTCTTCCAGCGCCTGGGCTCCGAGTTCATGCCCCCGCTCGACGAGGGCACGCTGCTCTACATGCCCTCGACCCTGCCCGGCATCTCCGAAACCCAGGCCCAGCAGCTTCTCCAGGTCCAGGACCGCCTCATCAAGCGGTTCCCCGAGGTCGAAACCGTGCTGGGCAAGGCCGGGCGCGCCGAGACCTCGACCGACCCGGCGCCGCTGTCCATGATGGAGACGGTCGTTGTGCTCAAGCCCAAGGACCAATGGCGCAAAGTCGATACCTGGTATTCCTCCTGGGCGCCCGGATGGCTCAAGAGTGTCTTACGACGCGTCACCCCAGACCACGTCTCGACCGAGCGCCTGGTCGAGGAGATGAACGAGGCCCTGCGCCTGCCCGGCGTCTCGAACGCCTGGACCATGCCGGTCAAGGGGCGCATCGACATGCTGACCACCGGTGTGCGCACCCCGGTGGGCGTAAAAATCCTAGGCGCCGATGTCAAAGTCCTGGAGCACATCGGGACGCAACTGGAGTCGCTGCTGCCGCGCGTGGCCGGCACGCGCAGCGTGTTCGCCGAGCGCACCGGCGGCGGCTACTTTCTGGACTTCGACTGGAAGCGCGACCAGTTGGCCCGCTACGGTTTGAGCGTCCAGGAGGCGCAGATGGTCGTCATGAGCGCCGTGGGCGGCGAGAACGTCACCACCACGGTCGAGGGCCGCGAGCGGTACCCGGTGAACGTCCGCTACATGCGCGATTTCCGCAGCGATCTCGGCGCGCTGGGCCGCGTGCTGGTGCCCGCCATGAACGGCCAGCAGATCCCCCTGGCGCAGTTGGCCGAGATCCGGCTCGCCTCCGGGCCGGCCATGCTCCGCAACGAGAACGGCATGCTCAGCGGCTATGTGTTCGTGGACGTGGCCGGCCGCGACGTGGGCGGCTACGTGCGCGAGGCCAAGGAGGCGGTGCGCACGTCCGTCAAGCTGCCGCCCGGCTACGCCCTCCAGTGGAGCGGCCAGTACGAAGCCATGGAGCGCGTGCGCGGGCGCCTGCTGGTGGTAGTGCCGCTGACCCTGTTCCTGATCGTCACGCTGCTGTACGTGAACACTCGCTCGATGGCCAAAACACTGATCATCCTGCTGGCGGTGCCCTTCTCGGCGGTGGGCGCCGTCTGGCTGCTCTACCTGCTCGGCTACAACATGAGCATCGGCGTCTGGGTGGGCCTGATCGCGCTGATGGGCGTGGACGCCGAGACCGGCGTCTTCATGCTGCTCTACCTGGACCTGGCCTGCGACCGCGCCCGCCGCGAGGGGCGGCTGCACACGCTGCCCCAGCTTCAGGCCGCCGTTCTGGAGGGCGCCGTCAAGCGCATCCGCCCCAAGTTCATGACCGTGGCCTGCATGTTCGTGGGCCTGATTCCGATCATGTGGTCCGCCGGCACCGGCGCCGACGTGATGAAGCGCATCGCCGCGCCCATGATCGGCGGCATCTTCACTTCCTTCATTCTCGAGCTGGTGGTTTACCCGGCTATCTACGAGGTATGGAAATGGCACTTCGAACTCAAGCGGCAGCCTGCTGCCTGATGCTGCTGGCACTTCCGGTGTGGGCGGAGTTGACCTACCAGGTGCGCCACGAGCACCTGCGCAAGGGTTGCACGGGCGTGCTGCGGATCGACGAGCGCGGGATCTCCTTCCAGGAGGTCAGCCAGAAGAAAAAGAAGCGGCCGCACGCCTTCGAGTGGCCCTACGCCGAGATCCAGCAGCTCGCGATCGCGCCGGAGGAGATCCGCGTCCTCACCTATCAGGACAACCGCTGGAAGCTGGGCGCGGACCGCGAGCACCGCTTCCGCGCTCTCGCCGCGCTTTCCTTCGGGGAGGCCTACGCGCTCCTCAAGGATCGGCTCGACCAGCGCCTGGTGGCGCAACTGGCGGACAGCGACCTGGCTCCGCTGTGGCAACTTCCGGTGAAGCTTTTGGGCCGCTTCGGCGGCTCTCACGGCGTGCTGATCGTGGGTGCGGAGCGACTGGTCTACCGGGCGGAGCGCCCAGGGGCATCCCGCACCTGGCGGCTGAAGGACATCGAGAGCGTGAGCAGTTCCGGGCCGTTCGAGCTCACTGTGACCACCTACGAGCGCGCCCGCGCCCATTACGGCAGCCGCAAGGATTTCAACTTCCAGCTTAAGGAGCCGCTGCCCGAGGCCCGCTACAACGACCTCTGGCGCCGGCTGTTCCGGCCCGCCCTTCCCTCCCTCACCGCTGCGGCGCCGGCCGTCGCTGCGGCCCCAACAGCCGCCCCGGCCGCGGTTCCGCCAGGCCCCGCGGTTGACACCCGCTGAAGGCTTTGCTGTAATGGCCTTGTAGCGCCCATTCCTCAGTAGCTCAATGGTAGAGCATTCGGCTGTTAACCGAAGGGTTGTAGGTTCGAGTCCTACCTGAGGAGCCAATGTTTTCAATCACTTCCAGGCGATTTCCTCACCGGAGACTCAGTTCACAAGGCCCACTTTGGGGGATTCTTTGGCGCTCCCATCTGGGATTCGCGGCACCGGGGGGAGTTCTACACGCCCGGCAGGTCCGCCCGCGCCGCTCGGCCTCTCCAGGATCGCCTCCAGCGCGGCCCGCTTCGCGCACGCTTCCTCGGGGGAAAACGCTTCGCCGCGAGGTAGAGGCTCCGCGGACCACCCTACGTCTCACCCCCTCCCCCCCGGCCTCGGTGGGTGGCCCGGTTCGCAGGCCCCCCTCCGTCCGATGCGGGTTTGCTCTGCCGCCGCCAATCCCAAGAGGCCACCGCGTGGCCCTGCGCCCAGATGCCGCCTCGCGCCTTCTGTGGTTCTGCTTCCAGCGCTGCGAGAACCCCGAGTCCTTCAGCGTGGGTTTCCGCCACGACCACGCGAGGCCAGCGGCTAGCCTCAGTTTGCCAGCGGCTCGATTCGGTCTGCGCCAGCACGCTCTGTCATGTCACGGTCCCCTTGGGTGACAACCTACCACCACCTTCTAATGACAACAGTGTCAGTTGTATGGTCGACAAAGCCCCCGCAGAGCCACAGCCCGATGGCGTAGCCAGGGAACGCCACCCCTTTCACAACCCCTCTGACTAGAGCACTCCAGAATGACACCCGCCGGTACTGCTAATCGGTCACCGCTAAACCGAGGAGCCACTTGCCAAGAGTGGCCTGCCACTTGGACCACTCCGCAACGACGCGGTACGGAATGAACAGGATTTCGACGCCCCACAACAACACGAACCAATGCACTTGCCGGTCTTCAAGGGCTTCACGAACAGCAGGAATGAGAGCCCCCAGAAGGAACATGGCGAACATTACGTCCACAAGCTCAGCACACGCTCTCCTCCAGAGGGAGCCATGCTCGACGGTACTCCACGGCTTGAAGTCGGGCGTGACCCGGACCTCTGCTTCGGGTCCGCCCTCGGTTACATCAGTCGCGCCCGAACGTGGCTTGTCTTGTTCCGTTTGTGACTGCCAGCATCGCGGACAGAACTGCCATCCTTCACGGACCTCCTCACCGCACGTTGGACAGCGCACCTATCGCCTCCCGTGTCTTCGCCTGGCGCCGTACCCTACGCCGCCCGAAGCCGTCTTAAGGCGCAGCAAATAGTCCTTCAGGCCAACCTCTTGGCCAAAGCAAGGGCAAGGGACCGTGAACGCAACGAAAGCGACGAAGGCAACGAAGCGAAGCATAAGGCACCCCCTTTCAATGCCTGGACAGCAGTTTATACCCCCTTTTCGGATAAACACAAGCGGCACGCCGCTGTGAGGTTCTCGGGCCTCGGGTCATGCCTGGGTGTCCCCCCGGCGCGCGCGACCCGCTTCGGCGGAACGCGCACCCCTCCGGCGCGCCTCCTGCCCGGCCTCGCCTGGCGCTCGGCGCACGCCGCGCGCCGGCCCGCGCGCTCACCTCGCCCCGCCACGCTCCCAGCGCTCCCCCCCGGCCCTGGCGTGCCCCGCTCCGCTCCGCGCGTGGAAGGCGCCGCTGCTCGCCCCCCGCCGAAGGTTTCCCCCTCTGGACTCCCCTTTCCTTGGCACCCCCCCGCTAAGGAATCCCCAAAGGGGGAAACCATCTCTGCGCCGGCGTAATTGGGCGCGCTCGCTTCGCTCCCGCGCTTCGCCAGCGCCAGGGGGGCCTCGCAGCAAGGCACGGACCCCGCCTTAGGCCCTACAACGAATCGGGGCCGGGTCCGCGTGGTTAGTGTGACCCGCGCCCCGGCGAAGGCTCCCAGGGCGGTTTCTGCCGCAGGAGCGGGCGTTCTGCCGTTCGGCCTCGACCGACGAACGACCAGTAACCCGAAACGGTAGGAGGTAGGGGCCGCGGTACGTCTATCTTTGGGGGATTCTTTGGCGTGACTCCGTAAAAGCCTGTAGCAAGTCATGGCAATCGGGATAAACTCAGAGGCGTGACCAACGGCCCGTTGTCTCTTTCGTTTCTGTCATTTACTAAGATGGCTTACCACTGAGTGATAGCCTAGTAAGTGCCAACATGGT
>Ga0315289_10003810_pt1 | contig 22693 bp, 15 predicted proteins | sample YL17G11_40_MG_FD_203452 | JGI IMG/M metagenome (GOLD analysis project Ga0315289, IMG submission 203452) | Sediment microbial communities from Yellowstone Lake, YNP, Wyoming, USA - YL17G11_40 | ecosystem: Environmental > Aquatic > Freshwater > Lake > Sediment | place: USA: Wyoming | collected... | reverse complement strand
TCTTTGAGAACTGAATAGCACGCACAAGACGGACCCGTCGATTTAAGACGATCGAGGAAAACCTCGGTCACGAATGATTCGACGAACAATCGCGAAGTTGAGCTTATGAAGCTTAACCAGCGTTTAGTTCATAGAGCTATTTTACGGAGAGTTTGATCCTGGCTCAGAACGAACGCTGGCGGCGTGCCTCATACATGCAAGTCGCGCGAGAAAGCCCGCTTCGGTGGGTGAGTAAAGCGGCGAACGGGTGCGTAACACGTGAGCAATCTACCCTGAGGCGGGGGATAAGCTCCCGAAAGGGGGTCTAATACCGCATGATATTTCCTGAGGGCATTTTCGGGGAATCAAAGATGGCCTCTACTTGTAAGCTATCACCGCAGGATGAGCTCGCGCTCCATTAGCCAGTTGGCAGGGTAAAAGCCTACCAAAGCTACGATGGATAGCCGGCCTGAGAGGGTGTACGGCCACACTGGGACTGAGATACGGCCCAGACTCCTACGGGAGGCAGCAGTAGGGAATATTGCGCAATGGACGAAAGTCTGACGCAGCAACGCCGCGTGTGGGATGAAGCCCCTTGGGGTGTAAACCACTGTCGGGAGGGACGAACGATTACGGCTCTAACATAGTCGTAGTTTGACGGTACCTCTAAAGGAAGCTCCGGCTAACTCCGTGCCAGCAGCCGCGGTAATACGGGGGGAGCGAGCGTTGTTCGGAATCACTGGGCGTAAAGGGTGCGCAGGTGGGAGATTAAGTCGGATGTGAAAACCTCGGGCTCAACCCGAGGCCTGCATTCGAAACTGGTCTTCTTGAGTATCGGAGAGGAAGGCGGAACTCCAGGTGTAGCGGTGAAATGCGTAGATATCTGGAGGAACACCGGTGGCGAAGGCGGCTTTCTGGCCGAATACTGACGCTCATGCACGAAGGCTAGGGGAGCAAACAGGATTAGATACCCTGGTAGTCCTAGCGGTAAACGATGGACACTAGGTGTCGGGGGTATCGACCCCCTCGGTGCCGCAGCAAACGCATTAAGTGTCCCGCCTGGGGAGTACGGTCGCAAGGCTGAAACTCAAAGGAATTGACGGGGGCCCGCACAAGCAGTGGAGTATGTGGTTTAATTCGATGCAACGCGAAGAACCTTACCTGGGCTTGACATGCATAGGAAAGCCCCAGAGATGGGGTCCCTCCGCAAGGAGTCTTTGCACAGGTGCTGCATGGCTGTCGTCAGCTCGTGCCGTGAGGTGTTGGGTTAAGTCCCGCAACGAGCGCAACCCCTGTCCCTAGTTGCCAACGTCAAGTCGGGAACTCTAGGGAGACAGCCGGTGATAAGCTGGAGGAAGGTGGGGATGACGTCAAGTCCTCATGGCCCTTACGTCCAGGGCTACACACGTACTACAATGGTCGGTACAGAGGGTCGCAATACCGCAAGGTGGAGCCAATCCTTAAAACCGGCCTCAGTTCAGATTGGAGTCTGCAACTCGACTCCATGAAGGTGGAATTGCTAGTAATCGCGGATCAGCAGGTCGCGGTGAATACGTTCCCGGGCCTTGTACACACCGCCCGTCAAGCCATGGAAGCCGGGAGTACCCGAAGTCATTTTGTTAACCCGCAAGGGGAACGGATGCCTAAGGTAAAATCGGTGACTGGGGCTAAGTCGTAACAAGGTAGCCGTAGCGGAAGCTGCGGCTGGATCACCTCCTTTCTAAGGTGAATTGGTGTGCAATTCGGCAAATGCCGGATTCATGCTTATCTCTCAAGGTCGAAAATCGACAGGCCGCTCGTGCGTGCTATTCAGTTCTCAAAGGCGGATGAATATAGCTGGTCGCGAGGGATTTTCTTCGTTGGACCAAAACAGCTCTTTCAAAACAACAGAATTCCGGGCTAAATGCCCACCACTGGGATAAAGGGGCCCGACTGCTTTAGAATATTCAATGGGCCTTTAGCTCAGCCCAGACGGGTCCGACGGACCCGGCAGGTCCGTCTGGATTGGTTAGAGCGCGTCCCTGATAAGGACGAGGTTAAGAATTGTTCGAAAAGATCTACACCGTCTATGTATTGAAAAGTGAGAAAGACGGGAAGCTGTATACCGGGCATACTTGTGATCTCGAAAAGCGTATTAAGGCGCACAATCGAGGGGCGGTAAAATCAACAGCCGGCAGGCGGCCATTCACTCTGGTTCATGAGGAGACGTTTCCAACAAAATCGGAGGCATTTGGCAGGGAAATGTACTTTAAGAGGCTTGAAGGCGGTCGACTAAAACAGAAATTGATTTCCGATAAGGAAAACGTTCTTTAAAAATAAAAAATCTCCGGGCTAAATGCCCACGACTGGGATAAAGGGGCCCGACTGCTTTAGAATATTCAATGGGCCTTTAGCTCAGTTGGTTAGAGCGCGTCCCTGATAAGGACGAGGTCGGTGGTTCGACTCCACTAAGGCCCACTATCGCAGCGCGCCGAATGGAGACGCTCGTTTGGTTAGAGCGTCCGTAAGGAAGGTCGGTGGTTTGCCCAGACGGGTGGCCAGGGACCAACTCCACTAAGGCCCACTATCTGCGCATGGTGAGTCGAGCGATCGAGATTTAGGGGACGTAGCTCAGTTGGGAGAGCGATAGCTTTGCAAGCTATAGGTCGCCGGTTCGATCCCGGTCGTCTCCAGATATTGAGCAGTAGCCGAGGTCTCGTCGGGGCCTCGGGCTTGGATAAATAGAATAGAGTTGAATGCTCGACACTATTGTCGGGCATGTCAAATGAAGTTCTTTGACAACTAAATAGAATGTTGTGGTTTTTTCGAAAACTAAGGTTTCGCCGAGAGTTTTTGGTCAAGTTACTAAGGGCGTATGGTGGATGCCTTGGCACAAGTAGACGATGAAGGACGTGGTAAGCTGCGATAAGCCACGGTGAGTTGCAAACAAGCTTTGACCCGTGGATTTCCGAATGGGGCAACCCGGTCCGGGTTATGCCGGATCATCACCCGCTGAATTCATAGGCGGGATGAGGACAACGGAGGGAACTGAAACATCTAAGTACCTTCAGGAAAAGAAAACAACCGTGATTCCCAGAGTAGTGGCGAGCGAAATGGGAAGAGCCTAAACCGATGGCCACGTTAAAGCCTGCAGGCCTTGTGGTGTCGGTGTTGCGGGGCTCTATCGGATCCATCTGCAGGTGGGTCGGGAAGTTACAAAGCGTCTGTTTAGTCGAACGACTCTGGAAAGGTCGACTAAAAAAGGTGATAGCCCTGTAGACGAAAGACAGGACGTCTTCCTCGATGGAGTACCCAAGTAATGCGGGACACGAGGAATCCCGTATGAATCTGGCCAGACCACTGGCTAAGGCTAAATACTCACTTGTGACCGATAGCGAACCAGTACCGCGAGGGAAAGGTGAAAAGAACTCCTGACCGGAGAGTGAAATAGTACCTGAAACCGTACGCTTACAAGCTGTAGGAGCTGAAGTCTTGTCCTTTCGGGGACGGGATGGAGGTGACTGCGTGCCTATTGAATAATGATCCGGCGAGTTACTTGTCCGTCGCAAGATTAAGGCACTAAGTGCCGGAGTCGTAGCGAAAGCGAGTCTGAATAGGGCGTTTTAGTGGCGGGCAGTAGACCCGAAACGGGATGATCTAGGCATGGCCAGGATGAAAGTGGGGTAATACCCACTGGAGGTCCGAACGCACCAACGTTGAAAAGTTGGGCGATGAGCTGTGCCTAGGGGTGAAAGGCCAATCAAATTCCGTGATAGCTGGTTCTCCCCGAAATATATTTAGGTATAGCCTCGTAGGTAATCGAACGGAGGTAGAGCACTGAATGGGTTAGGGGGCCCACAAGCTTACCGACCCCAATCAAACTCCGAATGCCGTTTGCATGATCCACGGGAGTCAGTCGGCGAGGGATAAGCTTCGTCGGCAAAAGGGAAATACCCCAGACCGCCAGCTAAGGTCCCCAAATCACGGCTAAGTGACAAAGGATGTAGGATTTCTAACACAACCAGGATGTTGGCTTAGAAGCAGCCACCATTTAAAGAGTGCGTAAATGCTCACTGGTCTAGAGATTCCGCGCCGATAATCCACCGGGACTAAGCCGTGTACCGAAGCTGCGGATTCGTCGCAAGACGGATGGTAGGGGAGCATTCTGTAAGCCTGCGAAGGTGTGTCGTGAGGCATGCTGGAGGTATCAGAAGCGATTATGCCGGAACAAGTAGCGATAATCCGGGCGAGAAACCCGGACACCGAAAACCTAAGGTTTCCTGAGCAAGGTTAATCCGCTCAGGGTTAGTCGGAGCCTAAGCTGAGGCCGAAAGGCGTAAGTGATGGTAAAGGCGTTAATATTCGCCTACCGCCGAAAACACGTTATGAGCTAAGGGGTGACGCAGAAGTGAAGGTCAGCCGGCGATTGGAAGTGCTGGTCCAAGCCTGTAGGAGGTAGAGATAGGAAAATCCGTCTCTGCATAACTCCGAGAGGTGATGGGGAGCCCGCGAGGGCTGGTTAAACTGACCGTAAGCAGGCTGCCGAGAAAAACCTCTGTGCCAGTGTTCAGGCGTCCGTACCGTAAACCGACACAGGTGGGTGGGGTGAGAATCCTAAGGTGCTCGAGAGAACCCTCGTTAAGGAACTAGGCAAAATGGCTCCGTAACTTCGGGAGAAGGAGTGCCTCTAGTACGTGAAGTCCCTGCGGATGGAGCGGAACGGGGCCACAGTGAAATGGCCTGGGTGACTGTTTACTAAAAACACATGTCTCTGCTAAGCCGTAAGGCAATGTATAGGGACTGACACCTGCCCGGTGCTGGAAGGTTAAGAGGTGGGGTCAGGGCAGCAATGCTCGAAGCTCTAAATCGAAGCCCCAGTAAACGGCGGCCGTAACTATAACGGTTCAATTTCGTTGTAGGCTACCTTGTCATTATATAAGTGCCTTAATAGGCGGCACTTTCAAGTGCCGCATAGTCCGGGGTTTGAAAACCCGGCTATTAAGACATTTTAATGGCTACAACAGGGCCGTTGCAAAATCCAACTGTATGCTGGAACACCCGTCCATGCGGATGGTCTTACGACCATGTATCCCACGATACTTTGCGTGTCGGGGCTTGCCCCGACCGGCTAAGTGACAACTCGATGGGTGCGGGCAATCAGCAGGAAATTCCGTCGAAAGCCGGACGATCCTCAGAGACTACATGTTGGAGAGCGGTTGTGCTCACTGTTTCGGATTGCGTGTCACAATTTATTGTGACCGCATATAATGCCAAATTGCCGTAGTTGTAAGGACGCTCAAGAAGGACGTAGTAAGCAACCGCTTAAGATATAGTCCGAACTCCGTGGCGACACGGAGAGGCCCGGCGAAAGCACGGGTCCGTTTCGAGTAATCGAAATAGCAACAATCTGCCTAAGGTAGCGAAATTCCTTGTCGGGTAAATTCCGACCTGCACGAATGGTGTAACAACTTGGGCGCTGTCTCAACGAGGGGCTCGGCGAAACTGTAGCAGCGGTGAAGATGCCGCTTACCCGCATCGGGACGGAAAGACCCCATGAACCTTTACTATAACTTGATATTGGGTTTTGGTCGTGTATGTAGAGCATAGGTGGGAGGCTTTGAAGCTGGTCCGCCAGGATCGGTGGAGCCAACACTGGAATACCACCCTTATTCTATTGAAATTCTAACCCAGGGCCGTGAATCCGGTCCGGGGACAATGTCAGGCGGGTAGTTTGTCTGGGGCGGATGCCTCCTAAAAGGTAACGGAGGCGCCCAAAGGTTCCCTCAGGCTGTTTGGTAATCAGCCGTAGAGCGCAAAGGTATAAGGGAGCTTGACTGCGAGACATACAAGTCGAGCAGATGCGAAAGCAGGGCTTAGTGATCCGGCGATTGTGTGTGGAAACGTCGTCGCTTAACGGACAAAAGGTACTCTGGGGATAACAGGCTGATCTCCTCCGAGAGTCCACATCGACGAGGGGGTTTGGCACCTCGATGTCGGCTCATCACATCCTGGGGCTGGAGAAGGTCCCAAGGGTTTGGCTGTTCGCCAATTAAAGTGGTACGTGAGCTGGGTTTAGAACGTCGTGAGACAGTTCGGTCCCTATCTGATGCGGGCGTAGGATACTTGAGGGAAGTTGACCTTAGTACGAGAGGACCGGGTTGAACGGACCCCCAGTACACCAGTTATCACGCCAGTGGTATGGCTGGGTAGCTGTGTCCGGCAGGGATAAGCGCTGAAAGCATCTAAGCGCTAAGCCCCTCCCAAGAATAGGTATCCCTTTTCTCCCAGCAATGGGAGAAGCTAAAGGCTCCTGGAAGACTACCAGGTTGATAGGTCGCAGGTCGAAGGGCAGTAATGCCTGTAGCCGAGCGATACTAATAAGCCGTGCGGCTTGACCTAAAATTCTTGACGAAACCTTGTATTCCCATCGAGAACTCCGCAACATTCTATTTAGGTGTCAGAGAGCCTAATGTTCTTTGATAATGATAATCATTCGGTAGATCGGCAGCTTGTCTGCCGACATGTGGGGAGACAAGCTCCCCACCTACGAGAAAACATGAGCGTTCGTTTCTGAGCCATATGATACGATGGCTAAACCCGATTTCGGGTATCATGCCTGCCCAAAGAAGAAGGGCGTCGGAACCCGCAGAAGGCGGGTGAGGAAAGGCAAGTTACAGCCGCGAACGCAAAGTAGGGGCACGATTTATCGTGCCCAGGAAAATTGTAGGTCGGGTTCCGAGAAACCCGACAGCTTGAAAACAATAGAATTTTTTCCGGTAGCGATAGCGCAGGGGAAATACCCGTTCCCATTCCGAACACGGCAGTCAAGCCCTGCAGCGCCGATGGTACTGCCCCCTCCAGGGGTGGGAGAGTAGGACGCCGCCGGGAGTATATTGAAAGCCCCTCTTGGAATCAGGAGGGGTTTTTTGTTGATCTGAAACTTCTCGTGTGATATGATTATACTACTGAAGAGAGGAGTTAACATGGATATTTCAATCCCTGGTGTCAATTGTACTGTCGTATCACATAAGTATGCTGTGATAATTAGCCATCCTGACCTAGAGGACCCATTCAAGATGGTAGTATCAGAATTGATTAATGAAGGTACCGGCGAGGGATTTGGTTGGATTGCTGCACCGGAAATACAATTGAGGCAGACAGTGCATGAAAAACAAGAATATATTATGTCCAATGCGAATCCCACAATTGAGGCTGCAGTTGACGAATGCTTAAGAAAAATGGCTATATCACCAGCGAAGGAGATATTTTACAAGGAACACTTTCAAGAAGACTTTAATAGACTATGGTAAAATGCTATGTTTCTTAGTAGGACAGAAGCCCCCGACTCATGCTTACAATTGGCATGCCTCCGGATGACCTGCGCCACTGACTAATGATCCAATAATCAAAAGAAATGGTATTATGGAAACATTAAGAATATGAAGAGACCGATAAACCAACAAGAATCGGATATTACGTTATTAAGAAATAGCGATTGGAGAGTGATCGACGGGGAAGTTTGTCGAGTTATTGATTTTGTTCCTATGGCCTCAATTAACGAGGGAAAAGTATTAGCTATAAACCGAGCAACACCTTATGCATCGGTTCATTTGCGATGTAAGAACTTTCCTAACCAAAAGGTCACCGGCTTCATATGCCATAGATTAGACTTTATTCATTTATGGAGGGCTTTTAAAGATAGGGGCGTAAGACCCGATGAAGAGGTAATTATCGTTTGGAGTGGCAAGCACTACAAAAATTGGTTGTACAGAATATTCGCTTTCGCGATGCCCAGATTGTGGGTGATGATTTGCCAGAAGGGAGCTTTTGAATTGATAATTGATCCTAGTTCAAGACCAGATTTAACAGGTGAAGCAAGAGCAAGAGCAGAATTGCCAATTATCCATTGGAAACCGGAAGTGATGCAATAAGAAAGGTCCTGGGTCAGGAGCCCTGCGCTCCTGACAAAGAACAAAAGCTTTTTCCGGTAGCGATAGCGCAGGGGAAATACCCGTTCCCATTCCGAGCACGGCTTAATAGGCGGTCCTTTCAGGGCCGCGATTTCCTGCAGCGCCGATGGTACTGGCCAAATGGCTGGGAGAGGCCAGACGGCTCTTCGACCCAGACGGGTCGAAGCGATAGGACGCCGCTGGTCGAAGACCCCTTTGGGTCTGAGATCCCGCTTTGCGGGAGAGTATAACAAAACCGCGTCGAAGAAATTCGGGGCGGTTTGTTTTGTAGAGGCGCGGCATGTCCTTGGATCCGTCCGTGCTATACCCGTTTATAGCCCTCAATAGTCTTATCCGCTCAAATCGCCGGGTTGAGCAAATCAACGACGTGTCCCAGCGGCCATTCAAAGGATAAATGGATATAATTATATCGTCAGCGAGCGCCGATAATATTAAATAGGGGTTCTATAACGTATTCGGTTCCCAAATAAGGGGGGTATTATGAATGCCCGAGACAATTTTAGAAATGGGAAAATCATATTCTTTATATTCGTTATCGCCATTCTGGCCTTACTCGGTTGCAGCGATACTGGCAAATCCTCTAATTCCAGCCACAATCAAGCGCCTTCAGTCCCAACGGCCGTAACACCTGTCAACGGTGCCACCGACGTGCCGGCGAATTTCGCACTTCAGTGGACTGCCTCCGACCCGGAAAACGACCCCATAATGTTCGACCTATATTTCGGGCCTGATAGTGTCGCATTCCACAGCGGCGGATGGATTTCTAACAACAACTATGTTTCTCCATGGTACAGGCAATCTGTCGCGCAGCAGTTGCTGAATCAAATATATCAGATGCAAACTGCTTATTGGCATCAACATTACTCTTATTGCCTGAATGGCGCCGAGGCCCGCGCAGGTGATTCGTCCTTCTATGACCAATTGGGCGTCGTACCCGAACAGTCAGATTGCTATGACTATTCGATGACAGCCTCAAATAACACCTTTACATGCACGGCAACTGCCAATATCGACGGTGACGCAGGCAATGATGTTTGGCGAGTCGATGAATATAGCTGGCCAGCTGTCCCCTCGGTCTGCGTGTCAAACGATATCGAGTTCACATACGTAATAAATACCACATTCTACTGGCAGGTAATTGTTCAGGATATTGAAGGCAACCGTACTTCCGGGCCGCTATGGCATTTCACAACCGGGTCGGATACAACTGGAACCAACGCTTATCCTTCAATTCCTGTTCTCATCACGCCCGCCGAAGGGGCTTTGGTTTCGCTTGATACGCTGGTTTTCTCTTGGGAATGCAGTGATCCCGATGGTGATTCCCTGGTATATAGACTTTACCTGGGTAATAGTCCCGACTTTCAAGAGCCTTGGTTTAACACTGTTCTGAGGACATACCACCCGTCGCCATGGATGATGCGAGCCAAAGGATGCGCGTTGCTTTCGCAGATCTATGTGCTGCAGACGGCTTATCACAGCCAATACGGCTCCTATTGCCTTAATTACCAGACAGCGTCCTATGGCCATGACGGATTTGCGCCTTTGGGCGTCATCGTCGATTCTCTAAACAGCTATTTCTATAATATGATCGCGGACCGAGATGTTTTCCTTTGCATCGCAACTGCTACCGACCTGGATGATGATGCTACCTTGGATGTCTGGACAATCGATCAGGACTCTAACCTGGTTTGCACCACTGATGATTTCGTGTTGCTCCGAGCGCCGAATAGCGTTTATTACTGGCGCGTCGCCGCACTCGACATATTTGGCCACACCAGCTTGAGTCCGATTAGGCAATTTACGACTCCGGAGTGAAATCAAGTTCATGCCTCAGGATGGAAGCGTTTTTCCAGCGACATCCTGAGGCACTTTGATCGTGGGGAGACAAGCTCCCCACCTACAGAAGTCGTTGTTAAGGCAAGGGACGTACCGGCAGGTCTGCCGCTCAAGAATCAATAAATGGCACGATATAACGTGCCTTTACGGCGTTTCCGGTTTCGAGTATTGCTCCGGGTCCGCCGGCTTGACCATTAGCTGCTTTTCCTTTTCTACAATCACTTTGCCTGGCAGGAATTTCTTCGGTTTGCGAACGAATTTAACTTGCGTATAGGCAACCGGCACCTTCGATGACGTGCGCGCCTTCGAGAAATGGGCCGCCAACGAGGCCGCCTCAAGAAGTATCTTTTTGTCAGGAATTGCCTGCCTGTTCGGAAGACGAAGGACCACGTGCGAACCGGCTGCCTGCCAAGCATGGAACCAGTAATCGTCTTTCGATGCGATCTTGAACGTCAGCTCGTCATTATCCGCATTGGTGCGGCCGACCAAAATCTCCCATCCGTTGGACGCGAAGAAACGCTTGAAGGGCTGGCGCGGCGGCACGACCTTTCTTGCCTTTCGGACTGTCGATTCGCTCAAAAGCTTCAGTCGTCTCAGGGCTTCTTCAAGCTTGTCAGGGTCGCTACCCGAATCCTTCCGAACCAATTGCAGATGTGAAAGCACTTCTTCAGCGTCTTTAAGGCGGCGAGGAAGTGTTTTAAGCGATGAGCGGGCTTTCTTGTATTTCTTAAAATACTCCTCGGCGTTTGCCGTGACTGACTTGGCGGGATCAAGGTCGATGTCAACATATGCGGGCGACGAGCCCTCGAAATTCCGCAGGCGGGCATGCGCAGACCCTTTGCTAATGGCATCGATATTTGCAAGAAGCAATTCGCCCTTTAGCCTGAGGGTGTCTGCCGCTTCCGCCTTCTGCAGTTCCGCCATTATGGCGTCATGTTTCTTCTCGGCCTTCGATATTGCGCTGGAAAGAACGGCATTCAGTGAATCGAGTTTTTCTTCCGTCGAAAATTGCCTGGTCGCAAGAGAGTAATATTCGCCATACATGATGAGGGCGGAATCATACATCTTTGCAGTTTCGTTTGGTTCGAGGCGTGGCCTTACAAGGGAAAAGCCAACGGCAGCCGGGCCATCAAAGATAATCCAGGCCGGGCCTGGCTTGATGGCATTATCGGCGTAACGCTTGATCGCCTCGATAGCATTCGGCACATAGTCCTCAGTCAGCTCGAGATTGAAAATATCTCTCTCGTTGAGACCGTAAATCTTCTCTCTGAGCTCACCGTCAATCGAATTGAGTTCCACCGACCCCAGGTTCAGGATGGTCGGCTTTTTGAGCGGCGGGGGCGGCTTATAGGATTCAATATTTTTTCTCTTCAGTGACCACTTGACGCTATTTGACGCATCCACGAGGTATGCGTTTCCGAAATTCGGGATCATCTCGAGAATAAACGTCAGATCATGTTTTCGACCGAGCCTGTCCTCCTTTTGGAGCTCGATGGATACGATTCTGTCGCCGGACACTTGCCGGGCGCCAGTCATAACGCATCCGGATAATGACACATTGAGCTTACGAAAATCTTCCGGTACGGATTTGACTGCTGCAATAAAAGCGTGCCTCTTTTGTATTGAAAATGTGAGCATCAGGCGGGGATACCGCAAGAGCAGGCCCAGAGCAGTAAGGACTGGATTGGCGTACGCGCATTCGATTATTGCAGGCATCAGCTGCTCCAATTCGGCTGCGATCCTGGCGGCATCGAGGACAGTTGGTTTCTGGATATTCATGGCTTCTGTAATTTAATATCATTAAGGGGTTGACAAAATATATTTTTGGATTATCATGAAAGTTTCGTTGTCTTATGGAAGATAGAGGAGGGCCCAAATGGCCTGTAGCATGACCGGCTTTGGCCGGGCCGAGACGGATAACAGCCATTACAAATTCACGGTGGAGATAAACACCGTCAATAACAGGTTCTTGGAATACCAGATGAGGCTTCCCAAGTCGCTTTCACAGCTCGAAAACAGCATCAAGAACCTTCTGGGCAGCCGTTTCAGCCGCGGCAAGGTCAATGTTACGGTGAACTGGGAGCAAGAGCAGGCGGACGGGGCGCTGGTTCTCGATGAGGTCAGGGCGGATGCTTATTACCGGATCTACCAGCTCCTCAAAGAGCGCTATGCCCTGGAGGGCCCGCTTAGCATGCGCGATTTCGCCTCGCTTCCCGATCTCGTCAAAATCGAGAAACCAGAGGACGATCTTGATACCGTATGGAACGTCCTCAAAGAGGCCCTGGAGTCCGCGGCCAACGACGCCTTGGCCATGCGGGCCGCAGAAGGAGCCAATCTTGTCAAAGATATGCTCGAGCGCGCGGAGGCGATAAGGAAGATCACGTCCGAAATCGAAGCACTCTCGGAGCATAACGTGAAATCGTACCAGACCCGTCTCAAGTCAAGGGTTCAGGAGCTGGTCGGCCACGACCATCTGGCGGCCGACGAGCGCATCGCCCTCGAAGTGGCGCTTTGGGCCGATAAATCGGATATCACGGAGGAATGTGTCAGGCTGAAGTCGCATCTCGATCAGCTCGAGAGCAGCCTCAAGGAATCGGGGCCGGTCGGCAAACGGCTCAACTTCATTTTGCAGGAGCTCAACCGCGAGAGCAATACCATCGGCGATAAGTCGGCGTATTATGAGATCTCGCGGCGTGTCATTAACGTCAAAGAGGAAATCGAACGGCTTCGGGAGCAGGTTCAGAATATAGAGTGACAATCGCTTCCGATTCTCGCTTGGCAGCGAAAGCTCAGGCCTCATAAAGCCCGAGAGTGAACATGTCGCGCACAAAAAAGCCAGGATTAGTGGCCATCCTGTCGTCGCCGTCGGGTACGGGCAAGACGACCATCTGCCAGAGATTGATAACAAGGAGCCCCGATTACGTGTTTTCGATATCGGCGACGACAAGGCCGTCACGAGGCAGGGAAAAGGATGGCGTGGATTATTATTTCGTGAGCCAGGAGAAGTTCGACTCCATGATACAAAACAACGAGCTGGCGGAATGGGCATACGTTTTCGGCCATCGTTATGGAACGCCGTTCAGCGAGATAACGAACGCCATTTCGCGCGATAAGGTGTTGCTCTGCGATATCGATGTTCAGGGGGGCATGACGCTGAAGGAGAAATATCGGCAGGCGATTACGGTCTTCTTGATCCCGCCATCGTTCACAGAGCTTCGCCGAAGGCTGTTCAAGCGCGAGACGGATTCGCCGGAGCAGAAAAAGATGAGGCTGGAAACCGCCGTCAAGGAACTCGGGTACTGGCATAAGTACGATTATATCGTTTTGAATGAAGACCTCAAGAGGGCAACTGAGGAGGTCGATATGATAATTACCGCCGAGCGGGCCAGAACGGCTCGAAAAAGCGAGCGCCGGTTCTGGGATTCAGGGCAGGCGAGGCTTCTGGGACTTTAGGGAACCGGAATTGGGAGTGGAACGTTATGGTCAGCCGGAGCAGGAGGTCAGAATGAGCGACGCGCAAAAGAGACTGGAGGAAATTATTCCGAACGAATACGAGGCGGTTCTTGTGGCCGCCAAGCTGGCGAGGAAGATAAATGCTCGCAGGCAGGCCGCCAAGGAGCAACTGCCGGTCGAGGAGTTGGCCGCGCTCGATCAGCGCAAAGTAACAACTATGGCGCTCGAGGAGCTGCTCCAGGGCAAGGTCAAGTTCGAGCGCAGGAAGCGCCCCGAGGAAGAGGAAACCTTCGATCTTACCTGATAAAACTCTGGAACGGGCCGAAGCGTCGCGGTCGCATATTTCTTTGAAAGTATGAGGTCAGGGATTTGGCAAAGAATCTGGTCATAGTGGAGTCTCCCACAAAATCGAAGACCCTGAAGAAATTCCTGGGCAAGGGGTATGAAATTGTGGCTTCGGGGGGACATATCAAAGACCTGCCAAAATCCAGACTTGGGGTCGATATTGATAACGATTTCAAACCCGAGTACGTGACAATCAGGGGAAAGACCGCGGCTATCAAGCAGATCAAGCAAATGGCCGGCACTTCCGACAAGATTTTCCTGGCCCCGGATCCCGACCGGGAAGGCGAAGCCATCGCCTATCACATCGCGCAGGAAATCAAGAAGCTGAACAAGAACATCGTGCGGGCCACCTTCAACGAGATCACCAGAAAGGCCGTGACCGAGGGCATCAAGAACGCCGGCAAGCTCGATCTTAACAAGGTCTATGCCCAGCAGGCGCGGCGCATTCTCGATCGCTTAGTTGGCTATCAGGTTAGCCCGCTCCTATGGGAAACCGTCATGCGCGGTCTTTCGGCGGGTCGAGTCCAGTCGGTGGCCCTGAAAATGATCTGCCACAGGGAAGAGGAGATCCTGAATTTCGTTCCTATTGAATACTGGTCTATCGATGCCGATTTCCTCACAACCGGGAATGAGCGGATGAGCCTGCGCCTGTCTCAAATCGATGGCAGGAAACTTGATATTTCGAGAGGAGAAGAAGCCCATAATCTCGAGGCCGCCCTGAAATCGGAATCTTACAGGGTCAAGAGCAACGAGAAATCAAAGACCAAACGATCCGCGCAGCCGCCGTTTATAACCAGCACCTTGCAGCAGGATGCGTTCAACAAGCTGCAGATGTCGAATAAGACCACTATGGCGATCGCCCAGCAGCTATACGAAGGGGTGGAAATCGGCAGCCACGGCCAGATCGGTCTCATCACGTATATGAGGACGGATTCCGTAAGGATTGCCGAGGAGGCTGCGGAGGCCGCCCGCGAGTTTATCGTCAGAAGCTATGGCCAAAGATACGTCCCGGAAATCATCAGGAAGCACAAGACTTCAAAATCGGCGCAGGATGCGCATGAGGCGATTCGTTCCACCGACCCCAACCTCTCCCCGGAGACGATCAAGAGATATCTCAGCCGCGATCAGTACAGGCTTTATGATCTGATCTGGCGGCGATTTTTGGCATCGCAGATGGCGTCCGCCGAGTACGACGTTACGACGATCGAGGTCGAAGGCGGACGCTTCTTGTTCAAGACCTCGAAACAGAGAATGGTATTCGATGGCTTCACGATTCTTTACAACGGCGACGAGAACGGTGAGAAGAACGGCTTGCCCGATGTCAAGCCGGGCGAAAAGGTGAGCATTGAAGAGGTGCGACCGGAGCAGCATTTCACAGAGCCGCCTCCCAGGTTTAATGCCGGAAGTCTTGTCAAAGAGCTGGAGCAGAACGGCATTGGAAGGCCATCGACATACGCCCAGATAATCTCGGTGCTTCTGGATAGAAAATACGTATCTCAGGACAAACGCCGGTTCAGCCCAACGGATCTGGGCAAGATGGTAAATGGGATTTTAATTACGAATTTCCCTGATATCATTTCCGAGGAGTTCACGGCGCGGATGGAAAGCGAACTGGATAAGATCGAGGACGGCTCCTATACATGGGTCGAAGCATTGAACGATTTTTACGGGCCCTTCAAGTCGGACTTGGACAAGGCGCTTTCCCGCAAAGACAAGATCAAGAAACAGACCGAGGAGAAGACCGACGAGATTTGCGAAAAGTGCGGCCGTCCGATGGTCATTAAGATCGGCAGAAACGGTAAATTCCTGGCCTGTTCCGGCTACCCTGACTGCAAGAACACCAGGTCGCTGAAGAATAATGTGGAAACAATCGATGAAAAATGCCCGACCTGTGGTTCTCCGATGCAGATTCGCCGAGGGCGTTTCGGACGATTCATAGCCTGCAGTAATTACCCCCAATGTAAGACCACCAAGAATATCCCTATCGGTGTCAAGTGCCCTGAGCCCGGATGCGGAGGCGAGATAGTAGAGAGATCGTCGCGAAAGGGAAAGATCTTCTTCTCTTGCAGTAATTACCCGCGATGTCAGCATTCTTCGTGGTACAAGCCTATTAATCGCAGATGCGATTCCTGTGGATACCCTTACCTCGTCGAAAGACGCAGCAAGGCCAGAGGGGAGTACCTGGCCTGTCCGAAATGCCGCGCCGTAGTTGCCATTGAAGCTCCCGAGGCCGTGGCGACTGAGTGAATTATTACGTTACCCTTGCTTTAGGCCTGCCTTATCATTATAATTCTATCGAATGTCGCAGTGGGAAAGATATTTATCCAAATTTGCAGGGCATCTGGAAGCAGTTGAGGGAGTTGCGCGTAACACGCTGATAGCTTATGCCGGGGATTGCGCCGCGTTTGCCTCGTTTCTGAAAGAGAATCATCCCGATATCTACGAATCGGGGATAGTCCAAGCGACGCATGCCAGGTTGTTTCTTATCGCGCTCAAGAGGAAAGGGCTCAAGCAGGTGTCATTGGCCCGCAAGCTCGACTCGTTGAAGCGACTGGGTGATTTTCTGGTAAGCGGAAGGCAGTGGCGCTCGAATCCGTTCAGAAAGATTCCCTACCCTAAGCCTGAGCATTATCGCGCCGAGTACCTTACACCTGAAGAAGCCCGGGGCATGCTCTCTCTGGGCCTCAAGAAGGATTTCATGGGTATCCGGGATGCCGCCCTCTTGGATTTGTTCTACGGTTGCGGATTGCGTCTTTCCGAGCTGGTAGGATTGGATATCAAGGATATCCTTTTTAAAGACCGCGTCATCAGAGTTCATGGAAAGGGCGGGAAATTCCGGGTGGTGCCGCTGGGGCCCAGGACCGGCGAGGTAGTTCGCGGTTATCTGGCCGCCAGGGCCGACAAGATTGGCAAAGATGACATGAAAGGAAAAGCCGGGCCGGCTGTGTTCCTGAACAATAACGGCGCACGCATAACTCCCCGGAGTACAGGCAGGATTGTCAAAAAACACCTGCTTCAGGCCAGCGAAAAACGCAAGATCTCCACCCACAGCCTGCGACATTCGTTCGCCACGCATCTGCTCGAGGCCGGCGCCAATCTGCGCGCGGTGCAGCAAATGCTCGGTCATTCGAGCTTGAAGACGACACAGAAATACGCGCATACGACGACAGGCAGGCTGATTTCAGTTTACAGGCGGGCGCATCCTCGCGCAGAAAAGGATTGAAATGAATATGACGAAGCAGCGATCGACTACGGTCATTGCAATAGTAGACAAGGCCGGCGCCGCCATGGGAGCGGACGGCCAGGTGAGCATGGGCGAGACGATAGTCAAGGCCAGGGCCGCAAAGTTACGCAAGATCTATGACGATACGATTCTGACCGGATTTGCAGGGGCCACCGCCGATGCCTTTACACTTTTCGAGAGATTCGAATCCAAGATCGACGAGTTTTCGGGCAATCTGGCACGGGCGGCAGTAGAGCTGGCAAAGGACTGGCGGACCGACAAATATCTGCGTCGGCTGGAAGCGCTACTGGTCGTTCTCGATAAGAAGCAGGTCTTCATGATTTCCGGCAACGGTGAAGTGATTGAGCCCGACGACGGCATGGTGGCCGTGGGATCGGGTGGACCGTACGCTCTTGCTGCTGCCAGAGCCCTCAAGGCCAACACCAAGCTTTCGGTGGAGGAAACCGTAAGGAAATCACTTGAAATCGCCGCCTCTATCTGTGTCTATACGAACACCAATATCACGGTGGAAACGTTATGAGTGATAATCCCGGCGAAAACTTGGAAAAGGCGCAGGTTTTAACACCCAAACAAATCGTCGCCGCGCTTGATAAATATATCATCGGGCAGAATAACGCCAAGAAGATGGTGGCGATCGCCATGCGCAATCGATGGCGTCGCCAGATGGTGGAAGGGCCGCTCCGGGATGAGATCATGCCAAATAATATCATCATGATCGGTCCCACGGGGGTGGGTAAGACCGAAATAGCTAGACGTCTGGCGAGCTTAGCGGGGGCGCCGTTCATAAAGGTGGAAGCGTCCAAGTACACTGAGGTTGGCTACGTCGGGCGCGACGTGGAATCAATGGTGCGCGACCTCACCGATCTTGCGGTCAACATGGTCAAGCGCGAAATGCAGGAAAGAGTCGAGGCCAAGGCCGGGCAGGTTGCGGAGGAACGGCTGCTCGATATTCTGTTGCCGTCATCAGCGAAAAAGAGGACTGGCCTGGCGCCGGATTCCGAGGAAGTCGAGAAAAGCATCGGCGCCAGAGAGAAGCTTCGCGAGCAGCTGCGGGATGGCAAGCTCGACAAACGGATCGTAGAGATTGATTTTTCCGACACCCGTTTCCCGATTGTCGAGATTTTCTCCCCCATGGGCATGGAAGAGCTCGGGGTCAACGTGCAGGAGATGTTCTCGGGCATGATGCCGAAAAAAACGAAGAAGCGCCGGGTCTCTGTGCCGGAAGCGCTGAAAGTGCTCGCCAACGAGGAATCAAACAAGTTGATCGACATCGACCAGGTGATCGGCGAGGCCGTGGGCCGTGTGGAGAACTCGGGAATGATTTTTGTCGATGAGCTCGACAAGATCGCGGGCGAGAAGTCGACTGTCGGCCCCGACGTTTCGCGCGAGGGGGTGCAGCGGGACATCCTGCCTATAGTCGAGGGCACCAACGTCATGACGAAATACGGCCTCGTCAAGACCGACCACATATTGTTCATCGCGGCGGGGGCGTTTCATACCTCGAAACCGTCGGATCTGATACCGGAGCTGCAAGGGCGATTTCCGATCAGGGTCGAGCTCGATGATCTCAAGGCGGCGGATTTCGTGAGGATTTTGACCGAGCCGGAGAATGCACTCATCAAGCAGTATGCGGCGCTCATGAGCACCGAGGGAGTGGAGCTGAGCTTCGAGCGCTCGGGGGTGGAGGAGATTGCGCGGATAGCGTTCGAGGTCAATACGCGCACGGAGAATATCGGCGCCAGGCGGCTGCATACGATCATGACCAAGCTCCTTGAAGGTGTGATGTACGCTTCGCCGGACGGGGAGCAGAAAAAGGTTAAGATCACGAGGAAGGTAGTAAGAGATACCCTGAAAGACATTGTCGAGGACGAGGATCTTTCGAGGTATATATTGTAGACTTAATTGATCTTTATGTATTAAAGATGCTTGCGTAGGCATTATTAATAATGCAGAGCTTGAACAAGGTAATTCCCATTGATATTAAAGCCTCGGCTCTAATATGGATGATAAGCGCTGGAGTTATTACATTGAGCGCATTGCTATTAGTTGCTTTTGGAATTAAAGCCTGGGCAATTTTGGGATTGATTCTCTTTCTGTATGCAATAATAAGATTTCAATTATTTTCGCTTTGTTTTCTCTTCTTAACTGCAACACCAGTAACAATTCTTTTCTCAGGTATAAAGTCCATATTTATATATTCGGTTGCGTTACTGATCATCTGCACATGGTTGATTAGAAAGCTCATAACGCGGAATGCCAAGATTGAATATTCAATTCAACTGATCTTTTTTGCCTTGGCGTTTTTAGGCGTAGCGTCATTCTCAGTTCTACACAACGAATTAACAGCATCAGGATTTGTGGGTTTCATAAAACTGATAATATTTTTCGTGCTGATTTGCATTATCTATGACCTATATCAACCCCGCTATACATTTATTTTGATGTTCTCGATCATTGCGCCCATATTAATATTCTCGTTATTGTTATTTGCCAAGTTCGCAGGGACCAAAAGTTTGGTATCAATATTGCTCCTCTATCGCAACAAGGCAACCCCCTTTGGTTGGCCAGTGAACATAAATGCCTTTGCTGCAGACATGGTGATGGTCCTGCCGTTTTGTTGGGCCCTGTTTATTTGGAGCAAAAAGCGGTGGCTTCGATTTGTGTCCGGCATTATTTCCGTCGCGCTTACACTCTCGCTTTTTATAACAGCAGCAAGGGCGGCTTTGGCGGGATTTGCTCTCACGACGGTTTTCTTTTTCATATGGGCCAGAAAAACGAGGTATTTTATAGTGATCATTGTTGTAGTTCTATCCATACTAGCCTTATATCCAAATATACTGACTTTGTTTTCTCTGGCCTTTAGAGTCGAAGGGGGCACTACGGGCCGTGATATTGTTTGGGCGGATACGGGCACCCTAATATTGCAGAATTTCTGGTTCGGGATAGGAATCCGAAATTTTCAGGAGGTCTACACGAGGGAATTCGCTTTTATTCATTGGCGAAACAGATTGATTCCGCATGACGCCCACAATCAAGTTTTGGATTGGGTCGTGCGGTTGGGCATTATGGGATTGCCACTAATATTAATACTGTATTATTTTTCGATAAAGAGCGGCATGAATGTCTTGGGGAAGGTGAAAAATCGTGAGGATAAGGGGATAATATACGGTATTTTCGGCGGCATAATAGCCGTATGTGGACGCTCACTGTTCGAATCGGGAGCCATGCTTTTGGCTGGGGTCTATTTATTCCCGGCAATCATTTATTGGACCATGCTGATCATGCTTATGAAATTGGATGCACTTGACAAGTTACCAGAGAAAGGCCTGTTTCTTGAATTCAATGGAGGACGCCAAGCATTAGGGAAAATATAGAAGATGCCCGTAGGCTTACAGTGAGGGATAATGATCGGCGTGTAGATAGGCTGTCAACGATGTCTCCCGGACTTGAAGCGTGGCTTAGGCGTATTTGCCTCTGGTGATTCCATGACGACATATTATCTTGACCGTATTCTCAAAGGTGTATTGCTTCTTTACGTCACCGGGCTTGTAATATATGTTTGGGTCAACCCGGGCCATTTCCAATGGGATTTCGATGTTTATTATGCGGGCGCCAAGGCCTGTTCCGTGGGGGCCAATCCTTACGATTCCGAAGTGCTGGCGCAGTATCTGCGGGTGCCGACCAAATTGGATTTCGTTTATCCCTCGATCACGCTCTTGGTTTTCCGCCCATTCCTTCTAATGCAATATAGCCTGGCGTATCACTTGTTTCTCGCGCTTAAATGCTTGCTTTTGATCGGGCTCTTGTTTCTGTGGAAGACGTTTTTCCTTCGGAACAAGTTCGATTTCTTATTCGTCCTCTTTTGTTTTTTCGGGTTCAACGGAGCTGTCTTCCTCGACTTCATGGCGGGAAACATCTCAATTTTCGAGCAGTTCTTGCTTTGGGTTGGATTTTACTTCTTTCTGAAAAGAAGATTCATCTACTTTGGCTCACTGATTGTCGTGGCTGCCGCTTTTAAAATTGTGCCGATACTGTTTCTTTTTCTTCTTTGGCATTGTGATGATGGGCGCAAGTACTATTATTTCGGAGGTTTTGTTTTCTTGTTTGCGTTGTTTATGGGATCATCATACATCGCCGCGCCGGAATTGTTCGCTGGGTTCGTACACAACGCTTTGAGGTTTTCCGAGAGAGGTATAATCAATCCATCGAACTACTCTTTGATAGCGGATTTTTTCAAATTGCTTTATTTGAAGACAGGTGTCAATGCTCCAGGATGGATCCCGGCAACATTGTTTATGGGCGTAGCGGTGGTGGTGCTTGCGGTAAGTTATCGAGCCTACAAAGCGCTAAAAGCCGTTCAAATATTGGATCGGGACTTAATAGTATTGTTCATGGCTTGTATAGTATATGCGCTCATCCTGCCGCGTTTTAAGGATTATTCATATATTCTATTACTGCCGCCCGCATATTTTATAATAACCAGGGTTCAGAATTTGAAGACCTTTCCCATATTATTTGCGATACTGATATTGTCTTCCACGCGAAATATAGCTTTACCAGGTATCGACCTGATTTTCGCGGCCATTTGGCGTTATTACCCGTTGATTATGGCTTATTTCGTGTGGGCGTTATACCTCTACCATATTTTTGTCCAGATACGACACCAGACGGCGGACTTCTGACGCCATTGACGGCCTCAAATCTCGGGAAGGGGACGGATGGAATATCAGTGGCCCAATCATGGAGGCTTCACTGCACGTAAACTTCGAAATTAAGGCGTTGTTAAGATGAAACATCGCTTCACTTAGATAGGAGTGCTTAATGAAACGCAATTTCCTTGCAGTCACCGATTTTAGCGAGGCGGAGATCCGCGAAACCTTGAAGCTTGCCGCCGAGCTGAAAAGGAAAAAAGGACAAATCCTCGATGTCCTCAAGGGCAAGACGGTGGCCTGCATTTTTCATAAACCGTCGCTGCGCACCCGAATCTCGTTCGAGGTCGGAATTCACGAGCTGGGCGGCCACTCGCTTTATATCACCGACAACGAAATTCAGCTGGGCGTGCGGGAATCTATTCATGACGTCGCCAAGGTCCTATCGAGATTCGTGGCAATGATCCAAATAAGGACGTTCTCGCACGACTCGGTGGCTGAACTTGCAAAGCACGCCGACGTGCCCGTCATCAACGGCCTCACCGATCTTTCGCATCCCTGCCAGATTATGGGAGACATGCTCACCATTATCGAGCATAAAGGGAAAATCGATAATATGAAAATCGCATATTTGGGCGATGGCAATAACGTCTGCAACAGTTGGCTTGAGGCCGCCACCGTCATCCCGCTCGATCTTCGCATCGGCACGCGGAAGGAAACCATGCCCGATCAGAAAATCCTTGAACGATCCAGGAAAGTAGGGCGCTCCAAAATTACCGTCACCGAAGACCCTCATGAAGCAGTCAGAAATGCCGAAGTCATCTACACCGACGTCTGGGCCTCTATGGGCCAGGAAGACCAGGCCAAAGCCAAGGCCGGCCTATTAAAGGGATATCAGCTTAACTCACATCTTCTGGCCGGCGCCAATCCATCCTATATAGTTATGCATTGCCTGCCTGCCGAACGCGGACGTGAGATTACTGATGATGTAATTGACGGCCCGCATTCGGTGGTATTCGACGAGGCCGAAAACCGCCTGCATGCCCAGAAGGCGATTATGGTCAAGCTGGCGCAGTGGGGTCATTAATCGAAACTATATGGGCCTTTTTAAAACCCGTCCGCAAAGGGGGTTGTTTTGTTGTGCTCCCCATTTAGCAAGCGATTTCTAAGAGAGTCCTCGTGGTCAAGTTATAGGTTTCTTCCATCGCGTTCGGCGTCTTGTATCCCAGCGTCGAATG
>Ga0315289_10003809_pt1 | contig 22694 bp, 17 predicted proteins | sample YL17G11_40_MG_FD_203452 | JGI IMG/M metagenome (GOLD analysis project Ga0315289, IMG submission 203452) | Sediment microbial communities from Yellowstone Lake, YNP, Wyoming, USA - YL17G11_40 | ecosystem: Environmental > Aquatic > Freshwater > Lake > Sediment | place: USA: Wyoming | collected... | reverse complement strand
TTACATCCGTAGTCATTATACCAATTAAACCGATCAAATCCGTAAAATAGCGATTTCTTTCAAAAAATTTTCACTTTCTTCCAAAATCGAGGGCTTCTAGCTTTTTCACATCTTCATTCATAAACTCCGTCGGCATATGGGCGTATTTCATGGTATCGCGTATGTCGGAGTGTCCTAGCAACTCTTTGACCTTGTAAATGTCAACGCCATGTTTAATCCGCGCTCTACTTTGCAATATTCCATGAAGCTATCGATAAGTTTCTGCATGAGACCTCCTTAGTTATAGGCAGACTTTCACCACTATTTCACCACTATTTTTAGATTTGAAATGGCAGAGATACCCTGATAGACCTTGAAAGGTATTGTTTATTAAGTGCTTAATATGATAGGGGTTATGTCGTTTCTGAGGTAAATGCTTGTGATAAGCAGGTATGCTTGCTCCGCTTCGCCCTTTGAAATCGTTGTGCGATTTCTGCAGGATAAATTCGACCCCATGGGGATTTTAGATGCGCCCCTGATGAGCGATAATTATAATTACCTGTTGACGACAATTAAAATTCCCGAATATTAGTAAACAGTGGTAACCTATTTAGCCTTAAGCTGTACAACTTCAGCAACCAGTGGACACAATAGCTCTTTTTTAGTTTGTAGTTTTTGATGTTGTTTTGGGTGGTAAGCGGGCCTATAATAAAAAGGCCCACAGTGTATATCTTCAGACCTTTTTGGACACATGTGCCTAATCTGAGTTTGCACTTTGATGCTGCGTTGGGCCATTGTTTTGGTTAATGTTTCTGCTTAAATTATACTGCTTCCTGCGCTCCAAGGTCAATCGTTTCTTTTCCTGCCTTTTCTTTAAGATTTCCTCCTTTCTGCCGGCATAGACGTCATTGGGTGATACGTTATCGAGCGATTCATGAGGCGTTTCGTTATAGACCCTGATAGCCTCATCCACAGCCTTCTTCAGCTCCTCCGGAGAACAATATACAACGAGGCAAAGTTTTTCCTTGATGCGTCTATTGAACCGCTCGATCTTACCTCTGCCCTGGGGATGGTAGGGCGTACCAAAGATATGGCGCATGTTGTGGTTTTCAAGATAGCCTGCCATAACACTTGATATGAATCCGGGACCATTATCCGTGTAGAGAGACGGCATATTGTATTTGTCTAGTAAGTGGCCTTCTTTTTTAGCATTTTCGATGGCGATTTCGACTATATCAGAGAATGAGAAGGCTGTCTCATCCGGCCTGGTATCGTGCCCGATAATCTTTCGGGAGAAGTCATCTTCGACAGGTATGAGCTTATAGTAACCCCAGCCTACAACAAAGATATTGGTAGCGTCCGTTTGCCAGATCTCGTCCACCATTTTAGTCTTATGCCGCCATTCTTTCTCAGCTGGAAGTTCCGGCAGCGGCCTCGGCGCTATGAGGTTATTGTCTTTTAATATCCGATAGACGGTAGATTCTGATACCGAGAAGGCTTCCTCGTCGGTAATCTTGACAGCTAAAAGCCTCGGAGGTAGTTCTGGATGAAGACGGGCTATCTCAAGGATCCTTTTAACCTCATCCTCATGAAGCCGGTTCCAGATTCTTCTAGCTTTTGGTTTTGTTTTTTCGAGTCCCACTATACCGTCCTCATCATAGGTTTTACGCCACTTGTAGTAGGTGGAGCGCGGGATACCAAGATCATCCAGCACTTCGGCTCTATGACCTTCGAATAACTCCACCTTTTTTATAAGATCTTCTCTATCATGCCCATCCATACGATAATGCCAGCCTCTTTTTAAGCATTGAGACTTTTTTTAAGAAGCTGGATCTCGAGAGCCTGGCTTCCTACGAGCTCTTTTAGATCATTGTTTTCATCGCGGAGAGACCTTACCTCAGATTTTGTTGCGTCCCGAAGGCCGTCGCCTTTAAGGCGCGATTTGCCTGCCTCCATGAAGTCTTTAAGCCATGAATAGTATATGGGTGTAGAGATGTTTTCCTTACGGCAAAGATCCGATACGGGAAGTTCACGTCTAAAGCCTTCAAGGACTATTCTGATCTTATCTTCTGAAGATAGGCGTTTGCGAGTTTTTTGTTTTACTTCGCGGATGAGTTTAGCTGCTGAGCATGGGGTAGTCTGAGTAACCTCTTCTTGTTGCAAATGGGTGGTTTCCATGGTAGCATCCTTTCTGTGGGCCTTTTTATTATAGGCCCGCTTACCACCCAAAACAACATCAAAAACTACAAACTAAAAAAGAGCTATTGTGTCCACTGGTTGCTGAAGTTGTACATTTAAATAGTCATGGTACGGTCCAGAAAAACACGTGTCAATGGTGTCTTTGATACCTCCATGCGCTCCAGGAACAACAAACTCAAGTTCATGATGCTCACCTATAAAATCCCGCCAAACCACATAATACGGAAGCTTATAATTAGAAGAATCCAGGACATACCGGTCAGCTCTATAACTAATCGCCACTCTTTTCCATTTGGCATTCTTAGGGATAGTTATATGAGCGAATGTTTCCGCTTTCCTTAGCAAGCGTCTCAGGCTGTCAAAATTGAGAAGTTTTTCTGCGTCATAGATGCCAAGCCATTGGTAATTGGTTATCTCGGCGGCGTCAACTACAACGTCAGCGGTTCTAGTCTCGCATAATAAATAAATCGAATGTTTTTCTATTTCGCCCCCATGCGGCCCTTTATTGCTCCTCGCTTTATATACATCTTCTTCTCTGAATCCATCAACAAACCTTAGGTCTTTTATTCCGGTTTCTTCCATTATTTCTCGTGTTGCAGCCTCTTTTTCTGATTCGCCGGGCTCAAGATGTCCCTTAGGAAATCCCCATATCTTATTCCTGCCGCTGTAGATGAGAAGAAAAAGGGTCTCTTGTTTTTCTTTTCTGAAGATTAATGCTCCGGATGAAAATTCTTTGTCCATGGATATGTTGCTTATTCCTCCTCTTTTAGTTTTAAAAGTGACGAAATACTATTTAGAAAAATTCTTGTTTCCTCATCAATATCTGTAAGCGATATATCCAATGTACTTGGGCTGACTTCTCCGCTAAATTTTATTTTAAGTTTATAAATCTTTCCGGCATCCGCATTTTCTTCAAACATGCCGATACCGCTGATTTTATGCAAAGGTATATTAAATATATCCAAACTGATTCCCGGCGAAGTCTCCAAAGTATCTCTTGCAATCATAAGTGCTTTATTAGTTAAGAGGATCGTTGCCTTACTTATAAGATACGTCGACGTGCTCTTTCGTCTAAATAAGGAACGCTTATTTAAAGTCTTCTCCCAAACATACCGGCATGAAAAAGTTAAAATACACTTTTCTTGATTGCTAAGAAGAGTCTTCAAATAATTACAGTGAATTTTATCTTCAATCTTATGTATAAACGCTGCGGGCAATGGCGAATCCAGTTTAAAGTCGTCCGTATCGATGGCGAAACTATATTTCTTGAACGCACGCAGCGCCTTTTGGAAATGATGCTTTCCGTTTGAGCCAAATATTATCGCTACCCGGCTCAATTTTCCATCATTGATAAACTCCAAAGAAAACCAGCTTAAAAGCATTGCGCTGCCGATATTAAAATAAAGAACATCTTCAAAATCGATAGATAATAACGTAGGTTTTGTTCCTTTGGTGTGTTTATTGTTTGAAATAATAAACCTTTTATCTGTTACACAGATGCCCGAAGATGATTCGTCTACCTTAAGGCCAGACGGCGTTGAGGTTGAAGAGACGCGCGGCGAATAGATGCAATATTCGACTTTCTCTGATTCTTTAAGCTGGGCGTCGATTAACTTCGCATGAACTCCTATCAGCTCGCAAGGATGCTTAACGCTAAATACCCAGTCTTCTCTTCCGGATGACTCCCAGCCTTCCCATCTGAATCTTGATTTAGTTTTGGTAATCATTTAACCACCGCTTCGTTTATTTTCCTGTCTAAATCCATAAGCTGCACGTTCGGCGAGCCTTCTCTCTTGTATTTGGCATTCCTAGCCAAGAAACAAAGCGCCTTTATTATCTTGGGGTTACCTTTGGAATGGTCAAATATAGCCCGCTTGAATTCGGCTTCTTTGGTTACCTTAATACCAAACTCTTTCATAAAATAATCTATTAGATGATTTGAAACTGTTTTATCAAAAGTTTTTATCTCTACCTTCTCAAAAGCATAAAGCACCATGCGTAAATGGCCGATATTTTGCTTATCGAGACCACGGCTTACAACTAAAAGAGGTATCTTTCTTTCTATCAGATAAGCCAGCAGTGAGCAAAATTTAGGTTTAACTCTACCAATATGGTCAAGAATAATATATTCAGGATTTTTATCCAGCCTAGTATATAATATTTTCTTTAAAGAGAGGATGTTCTTTCCTCTGATATTCGCTGGATAGCTTTGGCTTGAAGCAATAAGATTTATTAAAGAATCTTTGAAGTTTCGGCTATCTCCAGAGAAAAGAAACGTGTTCGTTTCATACTTTGCCAAAATGCATTGAATAATCGCACTTTTTCCGACTCCTTCGTCTCCAAAAATAATGATATTGCGCTTATTGTCTATTAGGCTTTCAATCAATGCCAGTTCGTTTTCTCTGCCTATTAAGATATTTTCACTCATATTTTGTCCCGCGTCTTCCGGCTAACTTTTCTATTGCCCTAAAATATGAATTTTTTTCGTCATCGGTCTGTTCCCAGCGAAGGGGGGCGTCTTTTTTACGAATTAACTCTACGGCATTCATTTTTACCCTCTCTAATTGCTTCTTCGCAGTTTCTAATAAAAACGGGGTTAGCGAATCATTATTTGTATACGCTAATGTCTTAATTAGATGAGGAATACATAGCCCCACGCCTTCTGCGTATTTTGTCCTGTTTCGGCTGGAACTCAATAAATACGCCAACTCTTTTATATGCTCTGACTCATTTACTTTTAAATCGTTGCAAACAGGGCAGTTTGCTCCAATGCGACTTTTTTGATCTTGCAGATTATTAATGGTCTTCTCAATGAGTCTTATGCATATTTCGGCGCTTCCGTATTTGGTGCCGACCTGCTCGTATTCCCAAAAATGATAGTTACAGAATCCACTAAGCTCCAATAGCCTCTTACGTTCCTCTGAGTTTTTATACTTTTCATCACTAACGCCGACCCAATGACATAAATAATCGAATTCATCCTGCCGGAGTAAGGCACAGATCGGACATCTACCACTCGAAAATAATTCAATAATCTTTTCTTTTTCCATTTTTATCTGGTACGAACCGCATCCATCCGAGTATCAGCGCCGATACCAGCGCTAGGATTCCGGCTACTATGAAACCTGCGTTTGGTGAGACCAGAGTCCAAAGCGCACCCATCGTTATACTGGATAGGAAATCCCCCACGCCATCCACGGCACTCATTAAACCGAAACCGACCCCATGCTGGCTCTCACGCATCAGCATCGATGCCAGTGCCGGTTGCGACGATTCGATGATGGCGGTGTAAATACCGCTTAGCGCGAAGAGTAGCACCAATATCCATTTCTGCCCATCGACGAAGATAAAACCCAAGCAAAGCAAGCCGAATAGCGCGAAACCGGTGCTCAGGATGAAGCGCTTGCTTATGCGGTCGGCCAGCACGCCTATGGGATAAGCAACTATGGCATAGATGATGTTGCTGAACGTATAAAGACCTATGGCGAAGGCCCCGGCGGTCAGCACTCCCATTGACGGCTTGAGGAGATCTTGTGCCCTCAAAATAAGCAAGGTCGGAGCGAAATTTGAGATACCAAACAACCCAACGGGAATGAGAAATTTCAGGAAATCCCGTGGTAAAGCTTTAAGGCTGTGCCAAGGGTGGCTGGGATTCGGTTGGCGAGGCCGTTCCTTCACTAGAAAAATTATTGACAACCCCGCGCACAAGCCGGGAAACAACGACACGATAAAAATAGTTCTTAACGAAACGTGCGCCACGAGTAGCGTAGCGATAAGCGGCCCTAGTATGGCGCCTAACGTATCCAGGGTACGGTGGAACGCGAATGCGCGTCCCACGGTAGCCTGGGTAGTGGATTCGGTCAGCAGTGCGTCGCGTACCGGCGAACGGATAGACCATCCGATCCAACCGGCCGTACGACCAATCAGCACTTGCCACCAATTTTCGGCAAAGGCAAATGTGGCCTTACTGACGGCAGTTACGAAATAACCCAAGACTGCCAGTCCTTTGCGCTTTCCGATGTGATCGCTATACCAACCCGACCAAAGTTCAAATACAGTTGACACTCCATCGGCGACACCTTCTATGAGGCCCAAGGCAAACGCCGGTGCGCCCAGCACAGACGAGAGAAACACAGGCAGGATAGCGGAAGCCATTTCGTGGTTCATGTCGCTGAACAGGCTAGCCAGGCCCATACCCAGAATGTTACGATTCAGCCAACGTTTAGGCACGGCTGACGGTAAAGAAACAGCCGCACCCATCCCAACCACATTCTTATTCATACATCTTTTGGACATGCCCACCACCTTAAAAAAATAGCCCCTACTTTAAGCTATAAAGTAGAAGCTATTAGCCTAAAAAGGCGTATCGGCGAGCCTCATCGCCTTATACTCTATTTGAGGTTTCCTGAAAATATTGCCTTATCCCCTAATTCTTCTTCAATTCGAAGCAGTTGGTTATACTTAGCCAAACGTTCCGAGCGCGCCGGAGCTCCTGTCTTTAACTGGCCTGCATTAGTGGCCACAGCAATATCAGCTAAGAAAGAATCTTCCGTCTCTCCTGAGCGGTGAGAAAACATACAGGCATAGCCCGCCTTTTTTGCTAAGTTTATCGTTTCCAAGGTTTCGGTTATAGTGCCGATTTGGTTCAGTTTGATAAGAACCGCATTAGCAATTCCCTGTTTTATTCCTTCATCTAAGATTTTCGGATTTGTTACAAAAATATCATCGCCGACAAGCTGAATCTTTTTGCCTAATTCTTTAGTTAGAATCTTCCAGCCGCCCCAATCATTCTCCGCTAAACCGTCTTCAATAGAGATAATCGGATACTCTGCGACAAGTCCCGCGTAATAATCCACCATTTCCGCTGCATTAAGGTTTTCGTTATCGGCTTTCAATAGGTATTTACCGTCCTGATAAAATTCGCTTGCTGCAGGATCTAAAACAACGGCAATATCCTTGCCTGGCTTATAACCTGCCTTCTCAATGGCAGCTATAATCATTTCAATTGCTTCTTCGTTACGCGGAAGATTTGGCGCAAAGCCTCCTTCATCCCCGACAGATGTGTTAAGGCCTTTTGACTTAAGGATTGATTTTAGGTTATGATAAACTTCTGCGGCATAGCGCAATGCTTCCTTGAAAGATGGCGCGCCAAGCGGTGCAATCATAAATTCCTGAATATCTACATTGTTATCCGCGTGTTTACCGCCATTTAAGATATTTAAGAATGGTATCGGTAACCTTACCGCATTTTTTCCACCAAGGTAGCGGTAAATAGGCATATTAGCGTCAATGGCCGAGGCTTTAGCAGTAGCCAACGAAACACCCAAAATGGCGTTAGCACCTAAGCGGCCCTTATTTTCCGTGCCGTCTAATTTAATCATAAGTTGGTCTATTTTTTCCTGTTTTGCGGTATCTTTACCGATAAGTTCAGGCGCAATAATCTTATTAACATTATCGACTGCTTTTAGAACACCTTTACCCAAAAATCTTTTCTTATCACCATCACGAAGCTCAACTGCCTCCCGGCTACCTGTCGAGGCGCCTGAGGGAACCGCAGCCCTTCCTATAGCACCTTGTTCCAATATGACATCAACTTCAACGGTCGGGTTGCCTCTTGAATCCAAAATCTCTCTTGCGTGAATTTGTTTGATCTTTGCCATAGCTTATACCCCTTTCTCGTAAATTCCTTTTTTGCCCATAAATTTTTCAATAGCCCTTACCCAAGAATCTCCTTCTTTGCCGAGTTTTTCTCTCGAAAACCTATAGTCGTGCTTTCTCTTATATTCCTTTAGCTCAGTAATCAAATCCTCGAGTTTCTTTGATTCTATGGCAGTAAGTTCTTTAGATAATTCCATATCCTTACTTTTCTTAAGTGCTGCCGATAGATGAGGCAGACACAGCCCGAAAGAATTCTTATACTGAGCATTAAATTCAGAGTCTCCGAAACTCTCCCAAAAAACAGAAAGATAGCGCTCTTCGGCATCCTTTTCCTGCTTGCAGAACATACAGATTTTCTTCCTTGATTTCTTAGGGCTTACTTTCTTGATCAATTCTTTGAGGGATGCGGATGTGTTAATTTCTGTTAATTCTTGCAGGTGCCTTTCTATTAAATCATTATATACAATTGCCTGACCAAGCCCATCCCCGAGCTTTTGCAGTTGCCAGGCATGACGATTACAAAATCCCTTTGAGGCGATGATTTCCTTCCTTATCGCAGAGTCATTAACACTCTCATATAGAAAACTATCCATGAGCTTGTGCGCGGCCTTCTTAACAAGAAAACAGAGGGGGCAGCCTTCTTTTAATGCTTCCAAGAGATTAAAGTATGGTGTATGTTTCATGGGATATCCTAAAAATAAAATCTCTACCGCGCTTGGTAGGGGCCTATAAAACAAAAATCTCTACCATTTTTAGTAGAGGTCATCAACCTTCGAACTTTTAGGTGGTTATACGGCGAACCTCATCGCCTGAAATTCATATATATATTATATAACTTACTTAAGAAAAGTCAATATAATTTACTTTGCGGCATCAAACCCCTCCGACCTCCACCACTATTTTTAGATTTGAAATGGCAGAGATGCCTTGAGTATGCTTGAAAGGTATTGTTTTACCTTGATGGGGGTTATAATGCCTTTGCGGTAACTAGTTGATATTATTGAAGATACATAAATAAAAATGGCGTCCCCATGGGGATTTTGTGCTACTGCCCGACGGCAGACGCCTTGAAAAACCACTATTTACACCACTATTTAGTACCACTTTCGACCCCTATAATATCAGAATATCCTGCTATTTTCAATGACTTTCTTTGGGAAAATTAACGATGAGCCTTCGCGGGATGGCACTTTCTGGGATGGTACCGTGTCACTAATGTTTAAAATCACCATCGAAATCGTTCCGAAATATCATTTCTATGTTCATCGATATGCATATGTACATCAGCAACCGTCTTTAGGATAAGGAATAATATAAGCACAACCATTTCGCCTGTTTTATTCCGGATAAGTAACATTATAAGGCTCCCAAAAATTATAGTCACGTGCATAGGCACTATCCTTCTATAGGGCCCGAACATTAAAATCATTAAATCATTATTCCGATTGCCCTTCTTCTTGTAATAAATGTACGAATAGAGGTGATTGATAAAAAATACTGCTGTGGTAAATAAAAGCAGTTTTTGGTCAATTTCCCGAAACCCTCTTCTCAGGAATTGGAAATAACCAAATTGAAAAAGTCCGTAATGAACGATGAAGAAACCGACGAGAAATATCTTCGCTCCCTTGATTCCTGCCGGATCTATTTTGACGCCTTTCTTAATAACTAACTCGGCATCCATCATCCTCAGCACATTAAAAAATCCTATGATAACATTTTGGTACAAGTATACGATCATCATCTCGGTTAGTGACCATCGCTGATAAACCGCGATTATGATAACAATAATATTGGCAAAGATCAGGCTCCGCACCGAAGAATCATATTCAGATATTTTTATTTTGCTTATGTCTTTAAGGTTCATCCCTAATTATGCCAGGCTTCTTTTGCAACTTTCCATTCACCATTTTCCTTATTTAGCGTGATGGTGCCTTTGCAGTCCCCCCCAAAGTTTTTTCCCTTTACTTCCAATGACGCGGTATCTCCCTGGACATCTTCATTTATAATCTGCACTTCTTTTGGTTCCATCCCACCCATCATCTTAAAGAAATTATCCGCATCTCCGCTGGCTTCCATATCCTTGAGACATTTTTCAGCCAAAAGGGTCTTCCCTTTTACCAAATCTCCGCTGTAGACCGCCTCAAGATACGATTTATACGTTTCGCTTGGCGATGACTGCGCAAAAGCCGCAGAAACTAACAACGATACGAAAACCCATACAGCTAAAACAAAAACCAAATTACGCTGTTTCATATGTCTCCTTTCTGTTTTACGGAAGTATTATTTTTCAGTTTGTGATAAGCATTTGTTCTGAAATTTTTCCACTTGACTCATAAAAAATGACCTTATAACATTTTATATTAGTGATTTCTTGCATCTTTAGGTTTATATGGTCGATTGAAGACATGCCGTTGTATGACGCCTTTACATTATCGGTTTTGACCGCACGAGCTACCATGTTCTTATTTTTATCAAAAAAGGCGACATTATATCCAAAATACATCCTTTCGCCCGTCTCCAGCCGGTTGACGCCGCAACTTATAATAAGAGCTGGCGTGTTGCTGAATGTCTTCTCGTTAAAAGACTCTTTCATCATGAATATTTCGAATATGGCCTCAAGCTTATTCCCCTTGATGGGGACGGAACAAAATGCATCCGGCTGTTTCATGTTTACACCATTTTGTTCAATATATCCTTCTTTTTCAAATTTAACCTCTCCTTCCGCGGAAAACTTCGCGACTTCCGATGGATGAGATGGAGACGCTTCCTTTTTCTCCTCATCTATATTCTTTTTGTAAAGAACAATTTTGAAGTCCCTGTCAATCAAGTTGCTCATCTCAATAACTATTTTGCCGTTCACCGGTTCATACATCATTGATCCGCCGGATATGGTGGACATTGACACCCCGCTGTTACTATCCATTTTAATCACGCTATTCTTGTATTTTGCGGAAAGTTCCTTATATAGCGCATAGCTATCGGGAGCATAGTGCGCATCTGTTATAAAACCGACTACGATTGGCTGCGTTGAGTCTATACTGATTTTTTTACTCTGCCCGGCCTGCAGCAAAAAATCGGTTACGTATACTTCATCTTCATCGAGTTTGTACCAGTCTTGAGCCTCCGCCGCGGTTTTTACTGGCGTTGTTTCAATGATCGGAGTTTCTTTCGGAACCTCAACTTTTACCTCGTCAATGTCTATCTTATCTATATTCTTTCGTTCGACAGTCATGACGCCGATGCTTGTCTCGACTTTGACTTTATCTGCATCTTGGCTTGTAACCTTTCCGCTCACACGACCACCGCTTTTTAAATATACTGTATCGGAAAAAGCCATTGTACAACAGCCAAACAACACTGTCGCTAGAATGAGATGTATTTTCTTCATTGCACCTCCTTATGGGATTAATTCCAGTTATAATTATATCGCTACTTCCGTCCTGTTTCGCAGATACTTTGAGTTCGGCCTTCGTAGGAACGCGTCGGTTTGGGACACTCCACTCAAGTCGCATACCCCTTTTTGACACGTCCCTTATTTTTTCTTACAGTTTACTTCGAACATAATCGATATTATTTACGTGTCGGAAGTAAATAGAATATGCCCATCAATAACGTGATTGTTATCGGCTGATATGCATTCTTGCTTATAGCCCAGGCAAGTAAACATAAAAAAGGCATTACAATAACCATGATATGAATTCTAATGATCTCGCTGGATCGAAACGGCAAAAACATTAATCGCCAAGCAGACTCTTTAACAAAAATATCCAGATTGGATATTAAAAGCCCGATAATCATTGGCCAAAACTTTTTAGTTAAATACATGACTGGGCTGAAAAAATCCGAGTTGATAAAGCCGTTCCGGTCGAAAAATGAATACGGTTCCATTTCTGCCCATACTGAAAGAAAGAGTCCGTAAAATGCGAATAAAATAACGTAAATACGAAATATTATCCAGGCAGCTAATATTACGACCAGGCACAGCACAATTATAAAAACAAATCTGGAAATATTTCTGAGCTGAGAAATTTTCGATTCAAGTATTTCTTTTTGATGCTGGAAGTCCAAAATTATACGAATGGCATCAACAGCAATACATGCCCATGAAAAGAAAAGCGCAGCCAACCAGGTACTCCAGCAAAACTCCTGAAGCGACCAACGATTAATACAAGCATAAGCCGCGTTAAATCCAAAACCGGCAAGTCCTGCTAGAGAGATAATAGATATTTTTGAATTATTATGCATTGGCTTACTACTCGATTTTCAATTACTCTGTCCCGATTCGCCAGAGACTCATCCGGGATTAGGCGTCGGAATTAAAAAAATTGGGGTTCCGGTGATATCAGACACAAGGGAACCTCTCGGTATGTTCAGGTATTTATTATAGCAGATTTATTGCCGTAAACAAGCAGATTTTGCTATTCAGAGAGGTTAATTCCTCGGGAAAATGTCCGATTTGCACATTATAGCAAGCTCATCCTCAAAAACAACTGGCCTATCTTCCCTTTGATGGCGCGTGATCATGTCATTAACCTTTTTCATTAGCAAGCCGCTTGTTTTCATAGGGGTTATGTCGTTTTTGAGGTAAATGGTTGTGGTAAGCAGGTATGTTTAAAAAGAAGATGGCGTCCCCATGGGGATTTGAACCCCAGTCGCAAGCTTGAAAAGCTTGTGTCCTAGGCCAGACTAGACGATAGGGACGCTGTTAAATTATTCTTTAGCAAAAAAGTTATACAATTTTGCTGTAAGCCAGCCGAAAACGAACCCGTCAACAAAACCGTAGCAAAGGCCCAACGAGGCACCGCCAGTAGTGATATCATACCCGGGATATATAGAGGGCGATAGTATACAAGAAATATTTGCCGTACGTCCTCGCCGTCCAGAGCGACGCTAGTGTCGCCAATAAAATCGCCAGGCCCCATATCAGGCCAATGGAGAACCCTAAAGCTCTTGAGTTTAGCTTCATAATATCTCCCTTATTTACGCTTTTGGTTCGGCTGCAGCGTCCGTGGTGTCGTCTTCTTTCACCACGCTTGCCATGGACACGACGCTGTCTTTGGAATCCAGCTTTATTATCCTGACTCCCTGCGCAGCCCTGCCGGTAGTCCTTATATCTTTTACCGCGCACCGCACTATCATGCCGGCGTGGGTTATTAACATAATGTCGTCTTTGTCGGACGCCATCCTAAGCCCGACGACGGGCCCGTTCTTGGAGGTGACCTTCATATTTATGACGCCGGAGCCGCCCCTTGATGTCAGGCGGTATTCCGAAACGGGCGTCCTTTTGCCGAACCCGTTTTTCGTGATGCTCAATAGTGTCGCTTTTTTATCCTTCACTACGGCCATACTGACGACCTCGTCTTTTTTGGCGAGCCGTATACCGCGCACGCCCGTGGCGTTCCTGCCCATGCTTCTTACCAGTTTCTCGGGGAAACGTACCGCCTTGCCTTCCTTGGTGGCAATGAATATCTCATCCCCTTCTTCGGTAAGCTGAGTATTTATAAGCGCGTCGTCTTTCTCTATATTTATGGCGTTTATGCCGCCGCGCCTTATATTCGCGAATTCTGTCAGCTCTGTCTTTTTCACCGTACCGTTTTTGGTAACCATAAAGAGGTATTTGCCCTCGCCAAATTCCTTGACGGGCATGCTCGACGCCGTTTTCTCGCCCTGCGACAGGCTTAAGAGATTGACTATCGCCTTGCCCTTAGACAGCCTGCTCGCCTGCGGGATGTCATAAACTTTCAAAAGGTGGGCTCTCCCTTTATCGGTGAAGAAAAGCATGTTTTCGTGCGTCGACGCTATGAATATATCCTCGACAAAATCCTCTTCTTTCATCTCGGCGCCGGTTACGCCTTTCCCGCCCCGCTTCTGCTTACGATACGCGGAGACAGGAAGCCTCTTTATATAACCGGAATGACTTATCGTAATAACGACGTCCTCCTCGGCTATGAGGTCTTCCATCTCGAGTTCTTCCACTTTGCCCAGAATGGCGGTCCTTCTTTCGTCGCCGAATTTAGCCTTTAAATCGGCGGCTTCCTGCTTTATTATCTCAAGCACTTTCTTTTCGCTCTCGAGGATGCTTTTGAAATATTCTATCCTCTTAAGAAGCTCCATGTATTCGTTGTCTATCTTTTCGCGCTCAAGGCTCGTCAGTCTCTGCAGCTGCATCTCAAGGATCGCCTGCGCCTGCCGCTCCGAAAATTCAAATTCTTTCATCAGCGCTTCTTTGGCGACTTTGGGGTCCTTAGATTTTCTGATCAGATTGATGATCTTATCAAGGTTTTTGAGTGCGATCTTCAACCCTTCCAGAATGTGGGCGCGTTCTTCGGCTTTTGCGAGGTCAAATTTCGTCCTGTTGATAATGACCTCTTTGCGGAAGTTTATATAATGGGTCAGCATCTCCTTAAGGTCGAGGACTTCCGGCCTGTTGTCAACCAACGCAAGCATGATTATGCCGAATGTCGTCTGCATCTGGGTATGTTTATAAAGCTGATTCAGTATCACGTCGGCATTCTGGTCGCGCCTGAGCTCTATAACCATCCTCATGCCGTCCTTGTCGGACTCGTCTCTTATGTCGCTTATGCCTTCCACTCGCTTGGACTGCACTAAATCCGCTATCGATTCAATCAGGTTCGTCTTATTTACCTGGTACGGTATTTCCGTTACCACTATTTGCTGCTTGCCGCTTTTTAACTCTTCGGTGTTAGCTTTCGCGTGAAGCGTCAGCCTTCCGCGGCCGGTCTTGTACGCTTCGACAATGCCCTCTTTGCCGCAGATTATCCCGCCCGTCGGGAAATCCGGCCCTTTTATATATTTCATAAGTTCTTTTATTTCAATATCGGGGTCATTGATGACGGCTACCATGCCGTCGACGATTTCTCCGAGTGAGTGCGGGGGGATATTCGTCGCCATCCCGACCGCTATGCCGCTTGAACCGTTGACTAACAAATTAGGAAGCGCCGCCGGCAGCACTGTCGGCTCCTTAAGAGTGTCGTCAAAGTTCGGGACGAATTTCACGGTATCTTTTTCGATGTCGGCGAGCATCCAGTCGGTTATATGCGCCATTCTCGCCTCGGTGTATCTCATGGCCGCAGGCGCATCGCCATCGACAGAGTTGTGAACAAAGACGCCGCTATTAAGAGCAAAGTTATGCGTACCCTCGATCGTCAAGTCATAAACATCTTCTCTTACTCTTAATTTTTTAACACTTATTACTTTATGATTAAATACGGCTCCGATTTTGGTTGCCGGCTTCTCGGCAGTAAGAACGTTCCTAGCATATAAGATCTCATATACATCGGAAATATCCCCTCCGAAATACTTTTCTAAGCCCTTGTTATAAGTAACGATGCCCTCGCCTTTTCTCGAGCCATAATTAAGCCTTTCTTTTTCATAATTTTCCGCATTTATACGGCCATAGTTTAATACGGCCGCTTCACAAACTTTCAGAAATCTGCAACAATGGGCTTTTTTGCCATTTTCAGTAAGAATAGGCATGAACATGTCTCTGAAATCAGGGTTTTCCCGCCACCGCTTTCTATAAAATTCCGCCATATGCGCTTTATGATCGGGGTTTCTCCAAAGTTTCTTTGACCATTCTGCCATTTGTTTTCTTGCGGCAGGTTTCTGAGCCCTTTCTCTATTAAGTTGAGTAATATACGCCCGATGTTCCGGATTGGCCCACATGTTATGAGAATGCTGCCGCATAACTTCAGCCATATAAGCGGCGTATTCCTTGTCTTTCCATTTCCCCTTTAATTCTTCCGATTTAAGCTTGCCTCGCCATTGGCTGAAGCTGGGGTTTTTCCATAATTTCTTAAGTCGTTCGCTAGACAATGTTGCCATATTCCGTCTAAATTCCGGATTTTGCCATGTCTTTTTTGCAACCGCGGTCATCTTCTCTCTATATTTAGAATTTTTCCAATTTTTTTCATTCAATTCCTTAAATAACCGAGAGTACTTTTCCTTCACGCCTTTACTGTTCCAGTATTTGTTTCGCCCTTCTGCTAATTTTTTAACGTATTCCGGATCATTTTTATGCTTTGCGGCGGTCAATCTGTAATGCTTCTGCCAATGATCCCTCCACGTAGATCTGCGGATATTTTCTGGGTTATTATTGAGTTTGTTAAAATCGACATGGTGTCTTATCCTGCCAGCGCTTCTGGAATATACTTCATGTCTAATATTCCATTTATCGGCAAGATGATGCGCATAATCCCATTCATTAGTAAGTGGTTGATAAATCATTTCGTATCCTATAATATTCGGGTCATCGTCTAATGTTGAGAATCTTGCATATAGGGGCATAAGAGAATCTCCCGGCATGAGATCTTTTGCCTCTTTATATACGCCATTCCGTAACATAAACTTATGATTTGGCGTGCATTTTATCTTTTCCCCATTATCCAATTCCACTTCGACCAACTTAGCCTTCCTTCTGGTTAGGCGCGGAAGTTTTATTTGGGCTGTTTCTGCTCGGTGTTTTTCTATATCATAGGTGTAGGTATAATTTTTCTTGCCCGTTTTTTCTTCCTGAACTAATTTTTCGAAAGATAAAGCTCTCCCATCGGTTAACTTTACTTTTACGTCCTTTGTAAAACAGCCGAAGTTCCCCTGCCCGTCAACCAGCGGATACCGAAGAGAAAAGTCCTGGACCATGCGCACTAGGGCATCGTAAACAGCCATGTCGCCGTGCGGATGGAATTTCCCCAAAACTTCTCCCGTTATTCTCGCGCTTTTCTTATAGGGCTTGTTGTGTTCGAGGTTTAGCTCTTTCATCGCGTAGAGTATTCTTCTATGCACAGGCTTAAGCCCGTCGCGCACATCGGGGAGCGCGCGCCCTACTATTACGCTCATCGCGTAACTTATATAAGACTCCTTCATCTCGTCTTCGATATAAATAGGTACTATCTTTTCGTTCTTCGTGTACATTTTTTGCCCTTGTGTAATCACTGGTCGGGGACACTCTCCTTAAAAGGAACTTGCGTTATGCGACGGAGGGTGTCCCCATAGTGTCTTTGACCTTAGTCCTCTGTCTTCTGGTTCAACTGCAAGCGCTTGCGATGACTTCAATCTATACTTGTTAAATATCCAGGTTCCTTACCTGCAGCGCGTACTTGTATATGAAATCCCGCCTTGGCTCCACCTGGTCGCCCATGAGCACCGTAAACATCTCATCCGCCTCAACCGTGTCTTCCAGCGTAACGTGAAGAATCGTCCTCTTTTCCGGATCCATGGTCGTTTCCCACAACTGTTGCGGGTTCATTTCTCCTAAGCCTTTGTAGCGTTGTATAGTCATCCCCTTGCGGCCGGATTCCTTTACAAACTTCGCCAGTTCGCGCATGCTGTAAAGGAATGTCTTTTCATTTTCGGTCTCTACTTTAAAGAGCTGCTTAGCCTCTTTTCCTTCGGCTTTCTTCCCCTTCGCCGGGGCTTCTTCTTTGATCGGATCGTAGTCCTCTATATCCATATTCATGCTTTCTAATTTCTCAACAAGCTTTTCTATCTCGCGCGCCTCAAAAAGCTCTATCAAATCTATCTCTTTTGTAGCATCGTACGGCTCTTCGGGGCTCTCTTTCTCATCTGTCTTGTCCGCGGCCCTTTTTTGCTCTTTCTCCAGCTTGGAAACAATATCGGCTAACTCCTTGTCATCATATAAAAATATGTCTCCACCCTCCACTTTTGCCTTATAAATGGGCAATTTTTTGTCCTTTTTCTTCCTTAAAGATATAAATCTTGGGAAAGATATGCCTTTTTTCGAAATAGCATTCGCTAGTCTGTCCAGTTCTATTAACACCTCTAGCATATTGGTAAGTTGCTTGTCTTCAAATATCTTCTTATCTTTTAATCTTGTAAGCTGCATACCCTCTGCGCCTAGTTCTAACAAAAGGCTGTCCATTTCGCTTTCCGTATCTATGTATTCCTCTCTTTTACCTCGCTTAACTTTATAAAGCGGCGGTTGCGCGATGTATATATGGCCCCTTTCCAACAACTTGGGCATCTGTCGGTAGAAGAATGTTAACAGAAGTGTTCTTATGTGCGAGCCGTCCACATCCGCATCGCACATCAGTATTATCTTATTGTAGCGCAGGTTTTCGAGATTAAATTCCTCGCCCACGCTAGTACCTAACGCGCTTATCATTGTCCGTATTTCTTCGTTGGAAAGTATCTTATCAAGGCGCGATTTTTCGACGTTGAGTATCTTCCCTTTTAGCGGCAATATCGCCTGGTAGCGCCGGTCCCTGCCCTGTCGTGCGCTATTATGCACAAAAACTCCGCTAGCCAAGGCAAAATTATGAGTATCGGCAACTTCAATGTCATACACATCTATTTTTTCACTTAAGATTCTTACTTCTCTTACCTTGTGATTAAAATTCTTTACCGCTTCCGTAAGTTCTATTTCGCTTCCATTGAAGAATCTCTCCGATAGGGTGAATAGTTTAAGCAAATTGTTGTTTCTATGTGGCAACGTCTTTCTTTCTCTTTCATAAAAATTAATATCGCCGTATTTCTCATAGACATTTCTTAAAAATACCATGCTGTTTTCGAGATAAGTCCTGTTATAAGCATCTTTTCTCTTCTTTCTGAATCCCGGAGTCCATTGTTTTTTTGTTTCGCCGCTTCTCCATCTTAACATCCCTTCATCGTTCCATTGTTGCTTGGCTTTCCCGGATAAATATTGTTTCATTCCGGGGTGGTCTGCGAAGTATTTTTTTACTCTGTCGGCTTGCTTCTTTCTATTGTCGATTACCTCCGGGCGGCGCAAAGTCATTTTTGCATGTCTTCTATGAATTCCCAAATGCTGTTCGCTGGAAAGTCTCATAATATTATCTGGGCTGTTATTTAATTTATTAAAGTCGTGATGGTGAATATGCCCTCTAATTTCTCCGCTATAAACATTATTGATGACATTATATTTGTCCGACAGCTTGTGCGTAAAGACCCATTTATGAGTTTGAGGGCTAAGTACAGTCTCATAGCCTTCGATTTTAATGGCGCCTTTTATCTCCGAAAGTTTTTTCCTGAGGGGCATGAGGCTTGTTCCAGCTTTTAGATTTTGGGCCTCGGCATAAGAGCCGTCTCTGAGCATAAATCTATGGTCCGGAGTGCAAACTATTTTTTCTCCGTTATCTATAGTAACTTCTACTACATCGGCCTTGCTTTTGGTACATCGCGGGTGCGTTATTTTCTCAATACCGATATTGCCGTCTTCCTTAATGGTATAGCAATAATTTATCTTGCCCTTCTGACTTTCTTTTACAAGTTCCTCGAACGAAAGATTTCTGCCGTCTGCTAAGGCCACTTTCGTGTCTCCGGAAAAACAGCCGCCGGCCGAATCGCCTTCCACAATATATAATTCGCATAGCGCGGCGTCCTTTTCCGAACAATCGGCAAGTTTGCCGGGCAGCGAACCGGAGTCGAGCGCGCCTTTTCTCCTTGTCAGTTCTCTCGCCTTCCGCGCCGCGTCGCGCGCCCTGGCCGCGAGTATCGCCTTGTCCACAATCTTATTTGCGACCGAGGGGTTTTCTTCTAAATAAGCACCCAGCGATTCATTTGTGATCGCCTCGACTATGCCTTCCACTTCGGAATTACCCAATTTTGACTTCGTCTGCCCCTCAAACTGCGGATCCGGCACTTTAGCGCTAAGAATACAGGTTATGCCTTCACGCACATCGTCGCCGGAGAGTGGTACTTCGACGTTTTTCAAAAGATTCTTATTCTTGCAGTACTGGTTGAGCGTCCTCGTCAGCGCCGACTTAAAACCGCTCAGGTGTGTCCCGCCCTCGGGGGTATTTATGTTATTTACGAATGAGAATATCGTTTCGGTGTAGCCGTCATTGTATTGAAATGCGATCTCGACTTCCACGTCGTCTTTCTTGCCCCGGAAAGAGACTACTTTGTTGTGCAAAGGTGCCTTATTCTTATTAAGATACTCCACAAAAGAGACTACGCCGCCCTTAAATTGGAATGTATTCTCTTTGTCGGTTTTTTCGTCTTTTAATTCTATCAAAAGGCCGCTGTTTAAAAACGCGAGTTCTCTTAATCTATTGGAAAGCGTCTCGAAACTGAATACTGTTTTCGGGAATATCTCTTTATCGGGCTTAAAAGTTACTTTCGTACCCGTTGAGGTGCTTTTGCCTATGACCGTCAGTTTTGAAGCGGTTTTGCCGCGTTTGTATTCCTGATGATACACCTTGTTGTCGCGCCTTACCTCGACTTCCAGCCATTCGGACAACGCGTTTACCACGCTCACCCCTACGCCATGCAGGCCGCCGGCGACTTTGTAGGTTCTGTGATCGAATTTCCCTCCGGCGTGCAACGTTGTCAGTACCACCTCAACGGCCGGTTTCCCTTCGCCCTTATGGATATCCACCGGGATGCCCCTTCCATTGTCATCCACCGTAACGCTATCATCGGCGTGGACAGTCACTTTTATGTGATTGCAATGCCCTGCCAGTGCCTCGTCTACGGAATTATCCACCACTTCATAAACCAAATGGTGCAACCCGGCAAGCCCCGTGTCCCCTATATACATCGCGGGCCTTTTGCGAACCGCTTCTACACCTTCTAAGACCTGAATGGTCCTCGCGTCGTATTCTTTGACGGCGGCAGACGATGCCGTACTTTGGCCGACGGAATCTTTTAAGACCTTCTCTTTTTTGCCTGCCTGCCGGACAGGCAGGCCTGCGCTTTTTGAGTCCTTTTTTTTCGCCATCTCTTTTCCCCGTTTATCTTAACCTTATAATATTACGCCTATTCTTTTGCGCGCAGATGAGCACAGATAGGGTAAAAAACAAAGTTTACAGATGATCGCAGATTAATGTCATTCTGCGCTAATCTGTAAAGCCTGTAAATTCAACATAAATCTGCGATAATCTGTGTGTAATCGGGTTTTTGTTGTCACGATAACTCCCCGATCCTGAATTGTAATTCTTTTATTTTGTCTTCGCCCAGCTTGTTTTTTAAGGCGCTAAGCAAAGATTCTTTTTTAAGAGTAAGCTCATACAGCCAGCTTGAACCGTCGATGTTTACTATCAGGCGCTTTTTTCTAAGTGACACCGGCTTCGCGTGGCGCGCCGCCTTATCTCCCGCCACATCTTTCCAGATGGCCTCTATGTCTTCGCTGGTCGGCCGCGCCTCTTTGTCCAATTTCTCTATCAAAGACTTTATGACACCGTCTATCCGCTCGGGTTTTTTTCTCATGCTTGTATGGGGTCATTGTATAGGGTCAGACCCTTGACAGTAATTAACGCGAGCTGGGGTCTGACCCTTAACCTTGACCCTTAACCTCAATTAAACTAGCTGCATCGGCAATACTACGTATATGTATTTTTCTTTCGCCCGGATGACGCCGGGTTTCTCCGGATCCTGAAGTTCAAAACCTATTGTCTGGTCGTCCAGATTTTTGAGCACATCCATAATATAATTTGGGTTAAAACCTATTGAAAGCGGCAAGCCGCCGTAATTAATCTCTATTTCTTCCCTGGCCTCGCCTATGTCCGGCGAATTTTTAGATATGACCATCTTATCCTTTTCCACGTCTATTTTGACCGCCTGCGAATCCTGCGTCGTCAGGAGGCTCACTCTTTTGGCGGCGAAAAAGAGCTTCTCCCTGTCCACCACAATTTTCTCCTTTATCTCTTTCGGTATGACCTGTTCGTAGTTCGGGAATTCGCCTTCTATTAAACGGGATATTATTACTATATCCCCCAGATTAAACATTACCTGGTTTTCGCCGAAAGATATCTGGACCTCGCCCTCGTCTTTTAGGTTGCGCAGCAATTCCTGCACCGTTTTCGTCGGAATTATTAAATTCTTTTCTATGTTCTTTTCCAGCCCCACTTCTCTTTCTATTAGGGCAAGCCTTCTTCCGTCCGTTGCGACCATCCTTATAAAATTCTTCTTGATCACTATGTAAACGCCGTTAAGTATATACCGGGTCTCATCCCTGCTCATAGCAAATGCCGTCATATTCAGCATATTCTTAAACAATGACTGGCTTAATTTTATCGCGTCTTCATCCTTAAACTCCGGAAGTTTCGGAAACTCATCTTTTGGTATGCCCATTATCTTAAACTGCGCGTTTTCGCATGTAATATGGACCATGTTATTTTTCTTTATTGATATAGAAACATTTGATTCGGGTAATTCCTTTATAATATCCAGAAATCTCTTCGCCGGTACCGTAATAGACCCGGGCGTTGTTATGCTAATGGGTATTGTAGATATTATTCCTATGTCAAGATCCGTTCCTATGATATTTAATCCGTCTTTTGTGGTCTCGAGCAGTATGTTTGATAATATGGGCAGTGCGCTTCTTGTTGATATCGCGTTTTGAACGGTTGTTATGCCTTTTAATAAGACGCTTTTACTTCCATCTATTTTCATTATTCCTCCCAAGAATTTTTATATGATAACACAACTACTATCTTTTAATAATTTATATTTAAAAAATAGAAGTCGTAGTAGTGAGTGTGCATATGTGGATAAGTGGGGTATCATTACACCCTACAATCACTTAACAAAAGCATAATCAGTACCGGTAAAGACACAAACAAGAGATGCCGCGCCAAAACACCCGAATCCGGCTTAATTATAAGATTTATCAACAACTTATCCACAACCCCAAACAACCAAAAGACGCTTAATTCAAACCAGTTATGTTATTGGTTATCTTATTAATCATGTCCCTGATGCCGTTTTTTGACTCCATATCTTTATATACCTTCTCGCACGCATGCAAAACCGTACTATGGTTTCTGCCGCCGAATTGCTCGCCTATTTCAGGCAGCGAAAAATCAGTTAAATCCCTCGATAGATACATCGCGATCTGCCGCGGGTAAGCAACAGCCCTGTTC
>Ga0315289_10003807_pt1 | contig 22700 bp, 13 predicted proteins | sample YL17G11_40_MG_FD_203452 | JGI IMG/M metagenome (GOLD analysis project Ga0315289, IMG submission 203452) | Sediment microbial communities from Yellowstone Lake, YNP, Wyoming, USA - YL17G11_40 | ecosystem: Environmental > Aquatic > Freshwater > Lake > Sediment | place: USA: Wyoming | collected... | reverse complement strand
CCTGGAAGCCGCCACCACGGTATGTGTAGACGTAGGCGTCACCCTCGCCGGTGTTGCCCATCAGAGGCTGGTATGTGCCCACGAACAGCTCCGGCCGGTTGTCTTCCACTAGATCCGCAGTGGCGAGAGTGTCGCAGATTGCCGCCGCATCTCCGGTGCCGCCCGACAGAGGCAGCTCGGTCCACAACTTGAGTTCCAGCTTGTCCGGTTTCAAGATGACAACGCGGGCGGCCCGGGCGCAGCCGGCCGCGCTTCGACGAAGGAACTCCTCTCTTTCGTCGCGGATTGCCGGGTCGGCGATGCTTGCCGCCACCTCGCGCAATCCGTCGCCGTGGAAGTCACCGTGGGCAGTCGTGACGACGGTGTACCCTTGGACCTCCAGTGACTCAATGGCGGCCTGCACCATCCCTTGCTCCGGCCGGGCAGACCCTTGGGCCTGATCCGGCTTGGCAGCGGCCCTTCCCGCCAGTCCATGCCACACGACCTGGCCGACTAGAGCCACACCTGTGGAAGCGCAGAGAAACCGGGCCCATCTCAAACACTTCATGCTTGCAGCCCCGAGATGCCTTGGTGGTCCCCCGCCGGCGGAAGGCGAACTCACGGGTCTCTGCTTACCCCCGGAGAAGCCGTCCTATGCCCCACACCTCAAGTGCGACACCCTCGCGAGGACCTCGCTAGCGCCAACATCCCTGTCTCTGCCTAGCTCGCTGCCCGCGTTCCCCGACTGACCGCAGCCGGCCAATCACTGGTCGCTCATAAACCGCCAAAGCCGGGTGATGCACCACTTCCCGTCCCGCTTTTCGATACTAAGCGACGATCCGCAAGCCCCGGAGCTGAGGTGCCAGCCCATATCCCCTTCCACCTCAGGACTGTGGTAGTATTGGCGTTCGTGGAGCATATCTGTCCGGAAGTCGCCGAACAGGAACTCGACTGCTTCAGGGAAAGGGAGACGTCCTCGGAAGCGGGAGCACTCCCTTGCACGACCTTCGACCGCGCTCTCGTCCTCAAAGATGACCTCTGGCGCTGAGAACTGGCCGAGCAGCTTCGGGCTCTTGTGGATGATGGCTCTTCGCACCTGGTTGCGCACGTGCGCCACTTCAGGCGGCCACCTTGAGTCGGTGAGCGGCTCCAACAGCTTCACATGAAGGTCCTGCGACTGAGCTTGACAAGCGAGGACATCGGTGGCAACGCCCTGGAGGTTGTCCTTCACGACAGCCACAGTGTGATGCTCTGTCATCTCACGAACAGAGAGGATCTGCGCGTGGAGCGCCGTACGCCCCTTGTAGTGACCGTCAATGAAGACGTCAGCGCCCGAGGGCTCGGAGGTCACATGGACTACGGCGGGAGGAGTCGGTCCGGGAGGAGGAAGCCAATCGTCAACCGGCACGGCAGTCCACACGGTCGACACAATACCGTTACTCACCTGGGCCTCCGGGACGGCGCGGCGCGTCAGCAACCGTGGCTGTTCGGCGGGATCGAGAGGCACTTCCCAGACCTTGCCACTGGGCGAACGGCATACCATAGCTTCATCCGATGGCGCCCAGAAGAGCGGCTCGACCTCACCGAACCGGCCCCCCGTCAGATTGGCCGCCCGGCCGCCTTCTCGGAGTATCCACACGTCTCCCGCCCAGCGATAGGCAACCCGAGACCTGCGTGGCGACCGCACCGGGTGCAACGCCCACAACGCCTCCGCCTCGGCGTCCGACAAGTTGAGTTCTGTGATCTGACCACTCCCAACGTCTATTGCTACGCGCGCCCCCCCATGTCGCTCCACGAGTAGCCTTCCCTCCAGGTCAAAGCAAAGTGGCCGCGTGACCGCCCCTGCGAGCTCTTCTCCCTTGACTAGCATCCGTAGACGGCTCCCGTCGGCATCCGTCGCCCACACCGACGTACCGGAGCAGATGAACACAAGTGCTGTTCCGTCAGGAGTCCAGGCCGGGCCCCCAGTGAACCATGGTGGTTCCCACTGGTCGTGTGGGAACGGCCAGTGCAAGTCCAGATGACGCAGAGGCCGGCGTGGTTCAAGCACGCAGAGCGCTCTCGGACTCTGTCGCAGGACGGCGACACGACGCCCGTCCGGCGACACGGCCAGCCCAGGTTCCCCCCAGTAGTGGCTGGACTCGACCCGCACAACGCGCCGCGCCCCGTCGGGACTGATAGCCTCAATGCGATCGGTCCCCGTCTGGCGCAGGCACACGATGCTGCCGTCATCGGCGACGGCACAAGCGGCTAGAAGACCAACTGAAGCGATAAGGGTCCCACATGCGCGCATTCCTGGTCACCTCCACCTATCCGCTGGAAGTTGGCTACCGATGCCCATGCTGTCATTCCCGCCCTCCGTGCCCCAGATTGCTGCCGTCGGCGCGCGGGAGAGCCGGAGCACTAAGGTTCGGCGCTCTCAAACAGGGCACCCGTAATGCCTGCCGCCTGTCGCCGGAGCGAAACGAGCGACCACATCGCGACCTCCCGGCCGTCCGTGTCGGGATGGAACGCAACCATCTCAAGCAGCAACGGGATGGCCTCAACTGCCCCAAGCTCCCGCAGGCAGTGAGCGGCGGCGACGGCCGCGGCGTAGTCCGCCTCGCTGATAGTGCCGTGGCTTTCGATATGCGATAGCAACGTCTTCGCCACGCGCGACATCAGGATCGGTATGGCCTTCCCACCCAGCCGCTTCGACGTGGCCAAGAACCATCCCGGAACGTTCCCCGTCTCGTAATCCACGTAATACAGGTCGCCCCAAATTGACGCATGAGGAGGCGGGCCATCGTCTTTCAGAGACCGCGCGAGTCCCTCCTCCACTCGCTCCCCCGCGATCTCAACGAGGCGACGCTTCGCTTCGTGGTCTCCGGACCGTGACAGCTCCAAGAGCGGATCGAGGGAGTCGGGCGCTCCCAGATCAACGAGGGGCAATGTCGCAGCGGAACCGGGGTGCTCTGTCGGTTCCGTCCGCTCGCCGAGGTCCTCGCCCAACTCCTCCTCAAGGGCCTTCAGGGCCTGAGTGCCCCGCTCGTCGCCCCTCTCTGCCAGGAGCTTGGCCGCCGCGATTCGCACATCGTTCACCGGATCGTCCAGGAGCTGGGCGACTCTCTCTTTCACCTCGGGCCCCTCATGGTGCTTCAGAGCCGCGACGGCAGCCCCACGCACCGGGATGCTCCCGTCGCGGAGATACTGCAGCAACGTTGGGAGCGCTTGTGAGTGCTGGGTCTGCCCCAGCTTGGGCGCCACTGCTTCCCGCACCTCGTCCTGCGGGTGATTGCGCACCGTCAGGAGCGCCTCGACCGCACGGGGATCGTCGAGGTCGCACAGGGCCTTCGCCGCGGCGAGGGCCACCCAGAAGCGCTTGTCCTCGACTGCTCGCAGGACTCCGGCCAGCGCCGGCGCGTTGCCGATCCGGGCCAGCGCCTCCACGGCCACATGCGCTACGTCCTCGTCGCCGTGGTCGAGCAGGTACAGCAGCCGCGGCACCGTCCCTTCGACGCCGAGGATGCCGGAAGCGTCGGCGGCCGCCGCGCGGGTGTCCCGGTAACCGCTGACAAGCCCAGCGTTCAGCCCGTGCACAACGACCGAGGGGTGAGGGAAGTAGAGCACAGGCCCAGCATCCGTGAAACGGTAGAACTGGACATCCAGGTGTCCCGGCCCATTCTGGGCACTTGGCCGACGCGCACCCTCCTCAGGAGCCATTGCGGCCAGGTATCCGGGAAGTTCGCCCCTCGCGGTGAGTTCCAACGGACCATCACCTTCCAGGTCGATGAAGCCCGCGCCTCGAGACTCGGGCCAGCAGAAGTCGAGCCCGGGCAAGAAGCGGAACTGCCCGTCTCGGAAGTCCAACCTGACGAAGCCCCAGATGCCTTCGTCGGAGCACCAGACGATGATCTCCAAGACGCGATCGCCCTCCGGATCCCGAAGCTCCAATTCATCGAATTGGCGCTTCGGGTGGCCCGCGATCGCGTCGAACTTGTCCTCGCCGAAGGCCTTGCGCCACTCCGCACGGTGCTGCCGCAGGATGAGAAGATGGTTGTACCCAGCCGGGTAGGTGACGTACTCGCTCGGCGGCACAAGCTGATACGCGATGACCCATTCCTTCGCCGGAGTGTCGTCAATGTTGGCCTGCACCTGGAAGAACACCTTAGCGCCCGCGGGAAGGAACTGACGAATGGAGCCCAGGCCATCGGCACCTACGCCGCTCGTCCGACCGGGGGCCAAAGCTGCGAATGTGGCCAGTACACCGACCAGCCAACCATGCCGGCTCATCTCCATCCACCTCCGCTGTGTGCGTCTGAGTCCTCCAGCACCTCAAGGGCGAGGCTTGCCATCTCTCGAGTCGCCACGTCTGGGTCGCGAGCCGCAACCCGGCGCAAGGAGGGCAGGGCTTCTCTGCTTCCGATGTTCCCCAGAGCCCAGGCGGCCGCGTGCCGCGGGCGCGGCTGCGGATCCTCAAGGAGGTCGAGCAGGCCGCGCACTGCTTTGCGAACTTGGAGGCGTCCCGATGCCTCCGCGCACGCCGCGCGTACGCGGTCGTCGGAGTGTGTGAGCCCGGCGGACAGCAGCGCGAGGGCTCCCGACCCCATCACCCTGTCATAGCGCCTCACGGTTCCCTGCCACCGGAACACCTCCCAATAAGCGGCGTGTCGGTTCCATTCGTCGGCGGGGTCGTGAGGATACTCGGGGTCTCGTTCCAACTCACACCCGCTCAGGACCTCGACGATGCCGTCCGTGTCGAGGTCGGCCATAGGCTGCGGCGCCTTGTGGCCGTCGAAGCGGCTCAGAAGCGTCAGGCCGCTGTCTCGCCACCCATACACCGCCAACATCGGGAATCGTCCGTCCGCGCCGGTCAGGATGACCTCAGAGAGCCCATCCCTGTCGATGTCCCGAACCTCGAGACCGGAAGTCTGAGAGACGAGGCACTCCTCGCTGCTTGCGCACTGGTAGCCACCCTCGATCCACTCGAGCGCGCCGATGCGGGTGATAGTCGTCTCGACTGCCTCAGGCTCCGCCTCGCGATAGGTCACCACGAACTCAGCCTCGGGGTCACGGTCCAGCGAAGCGACGGCCACGTGGACGATGTGCCAGGGCCCTCCGCGGCCGAGACACTCGGTCAGAGGGCGCTCGGGGGGGCGGGCGAGAGTAACGCGCTCGGAGGATCCAGCCTGGCGGCGGAGCTCCACCACGGACCAGGCTGCCACGTCGCGCGCCTTGGGCTCGGGGTGCGAAGCAGCAACCTCCAGGAGTGCTGGGATCGCTTCCGTCGCGCCCAGCCCGCGCAGGCAATGGGCCGCCGCCACTGCGGCAGAGACCGAGGGCCCTTCGGTGATTGTATGGTGCCGAGGTATGCCGCCTTCGGCCACTTCGGTCAGCCGTGAGATGAGGATTGGGACCGCGGTCTTGCCCAGCCGCCGCGAGACCTTGGTAAACCAACCCTCAGCAATCATCTCACGGTCACTGCCCGGCTCCCCCTCCTCGTAGTCGCCCCAGTAGTTCCAGTAACAGCACTCAGGAAGCTCCTCGCGCAGAGCCCGGACCAGTTCCGCCTCCACCTCAGCGCCGGACAGCTTGGTCAGTTGGGCCGTCGCTCGGTGATCTCCCCCGCGAGACAGCCCCAGAAGCGAAGAGAGCGACCCCGGCGCCTCCGAGCTGACGCCGCGCCGCGTATCCACCTCCTCAACCTCTGGCTGAGGACTCGCCGCAACGTCTGGAGTCACCGGCAGACCCTCCGCATCACGGATGGCCGCCAGTGCCCCCTCAGCCGCGGCGGCCACGGACCGGCGTTTGTGGGCGGCTGCCTTGCTGAGCCCTGCCACACCCTCCGGGCCACCGATCCGCGCCAGGGCCTCGACGGCCCGGAATGCGACCCCCTCCTCCTGATCATCCATGAGAGCGAGCAGACGGGGAACCGTCTCGGGAACCCGCAGGATACCGGCCGCTTCAGCCGCCGCGGCCCGGGTGTCACGATAGCGGCTGACCAAGCCTGCCTCCAGTCCCCTCACTACCGCCGACAGATGGGGGAAGCAGAGGAAGGGGTTCCCTTCCACAAGACGGTAGATGCGCACATCCCGCTCCGGCGGCAGCTTGTCGTACATGGGAGGGTAGATCCGAAGGCCGGGGACGAGGGCGGCGCGGTAGCCGGGGGCCTGGCTGTTGACGATCACCTCAAGCGTGCCGTTCCCGTCCATGTCCACGAAGCCGGAGGTGCTGTCGCCGGCCCAGTCCGAGAAGTAGAGCCCATGGGCAGCTCGGAACTCCCCGTCGCGGAAGTCCACGACACCAAACCACCAGCCCGTGTCGCCCTCGCTCTCTCGCCAGATCACGAGTTCCAGCGCCCGATCGGCATCCAGGTCGCGCAGCTCGATACGCCCAGGATCGCAGCCGTCGGACTCCCATACGCGCTCCGCACGCCATGCTGAACCGCTCAGGCGGTGGATGACGACGCAACCCCGGGGAGCCGCCACCGTCCCGCCGACTACGTAGTGGACGATGCGTTCGTTTCCCGGAGCGTCGTCCAGGTTGGCCTCTCCACGCCACAGCACACGGGGATCGGCAAGTCGGGGCCGCTCGTCGGCTAACAGCCGGTCGCTAAGGCCAGACAACACACAGGCCAGGCTGAGAGACCCAAGAACGGCGGCCCGACGGGGAGCACGTCTACCCACAGATGCCACCCCCACCCAATCACACGACCACCCACGCTTCTCTTGGTACCGCAGGTCCTCACTAGCTGGTGAATCAAGCTTGTCCCGAGCGGAGAAGCTGTCGCTCAGGGCACTCCGATACAGGTCCCATCGGCACTGAGATTCGCCTGCCCTGTGCACTGCTCCTGCTTGCCGGTCGTTGCGGACACCTGGACATGGTGCGCGCGAGGATGTTCCCTCGCCACGTTGCCCCGTGCGGTCCTCGACCGCTGCGCCGCCATCCCCCGAAGCCTCCCATGCCTCCGACCACATCACCTCCCAGCGGACGGCCGTCAGGAAGCGAGTCGAGAGCTGCGGGATGATGGCGTGCTCAGCTTCCCGGATCACCAGACCGAGGCGGGTGCCCAACGCTCCGCGCCCACGGGAAGCGCGCCAGACCTGTCGCGCGCCGAAATCAGGCACCCGGGCGCCATGTGGTCATCGCCGTCGATGATCAGCAGGGGGCAGCGACCGAGAGGACGAAGGCATGAGCAGTCGTGCCTACCGGGGCCCGCCATGTTTAGGGTCATTCGAGGGTCACGAGAGCATCCGCGCTCCCAGGGCACGTCGACACCACCCGGACAGACCCTTGGCTCGCCTCGCCGGCGCGCGACTTGCCCCGCCGCGCCCGCTAGGACGTCGGTCGCACCTACGGGACTGAATCTAGCCCGGACCGAAGGGTGCGACCGCAGATTGCAGGTAATCGGCCTCTGGCGGCCGTGGCACGGGCGGCCGCCCCGCCGGTGGCACGTCGGAAGATGGCTACCTGCGGAGACGAGGCGGGCCGGGCGACAAAAGCCGACAAGAGCCGACACTTGGCACCGCGCGGATGGACCTTGAAGGCGCGTTTTCCGGGCCGGCGCGGTCTCCGGCGGGTGCAGGCGTAAGGGGCGTGGGGACAGTAGGGTGCGACCGCAGATTGCAGGTAGCTGGCCTCTGGTAGCAGTGGCACTGGCAGCCCCGCTGCCAGTGCCACGTCGAGAGATAGCCACCTACGGAAAGAAGTCGCACCCCGGACCGAAGAAGGAACGTGCCCTCTGGTCTGCCAATGGTGCGGCATCGCCGGGTGGGTGGCGCTACCGCCAGGATGCCGGCTCGCGCCGGTGCGAGTCCACAGGGGGCAGGAGAGATGGCGCAGGCCAGCCGCACGTTCCGCGTATTCGTGAGTTCCACGTTCTCGGATCTCAAGGCTGAGCGGGATGTGCTGCAGGAGCGGGCGTTCCCGGCACTGCAGGACCTCTGCCTACAACATGGCACACGCTTCCAGGCCATCGACCTCCGCTGGGGGGTGAGCGAGGAGGCGGGCGTCGACCAGCAGACGATGAACATCTGCCTGGAGGAGCTGCGCCGCTGCCAGAAGGTGACCCCCCGCCCGAACTTCATCGTGCTTCTCGGCGAGCGCTACGGGTGGCGGCCGCTGCCGCCGCAGATTCCCGCCGACGAGTTCGGGGCCATCGCCGGCGCCCTGTCACCCACCGATCGGGCGCCCCTGGACGAGTGGTATCGCCGCGACGACAATGCCGTGCCACCCGAGTATGTCCTCCAGCGTCGCACGGGTGAGTACGAGGACCACGACCATTGGGCGGTTGTGGAAGCGGAGCTGCGCGCGATCCTGCTCAAGGCCGTCTCCACCCTCAGTCTCCCCGAGCAAGCTCTCACCAAGTACGAGCGCTCCGCTACGGAGCAGGAGATTCTGGAGGGCGCCCTCGCCAAGGCGACCGAGCCCGGGCACGCCCTCTGCTACCTCCGCACGATCGAGGGCCGGCCAGCCGATGACGCCCCCGCGGGTTTCCGGGACCTGGTGGATGGGCGACCGGACACGGAGGCTGCCGGGCGTCTTGCCGACCTCAAGCGCCGACTGACCGAGCAACTGCCACCCGAGCAGGTGCGGACGTATGCGGCGCAGTGGTCGGGCGATGGCGTCTCGGACGCCCAGCTCTGTGCTCTGTCCCTGCGCGTCTACTTGGACCTGTCGCGGGTGATCCTGACGGAGGTTGCGAAGCTTGAGCAGCAGTCGGACCTCGACCGCGAGATCGCGGCCCACGAGGCGTTCTGCGAGGACCGGGCGCGGCACTTCATCGGCCGCCAGGACATCATCCGGTCAGTGCGGGAGTACGTGCAGAGCGGCGGCCCGACCCCGCTGGTGATCTGGGGCCCATCCGGCTCGGGCAAGTCCGCGCTCATGGCGCGGTGTGTGGAACTCCTGCGCCAGCAGCATCCGAACGCCGCGGTCATCGACCGCTTCATCGGCGCGACGCCGGCGTCGACCGACATCCGCTCCCTGCTTGAGAGCCTGTGCCGGGAGGTCTCGCAGGCGTACGGCAGCCAGGGCGAGCTGCCACCGGAGTACAAGGACCTCGTGGAGACGTTCCCGAAGCGGCTCGCGCTAGCGACCCAGGACAAGCCCCTCATCCTGCTCCTCGATGCGCTGGATCAGCTCGACCCCACCGAGAACGCCCACGCGCTGAGCTGGCTGCCGAGCGACTTGCCGCCGAACGTGCGGGTGATCGTGTCGGCGCTCGAACGCGAGGGCGAGGCCGGCGAGTGCCTGGTGGCCGCTCGCCGCCGCCTTCCCGAGAGCGCGCTGCTGAAGCTGGAGCCGCTCACCCCCGACGAAGGGGCCGAACTGCTCGACACGTGGCTGCGCGCGGCGAAGCGGACGTTGCAGCCCGAGCAGCGGGAGCACATTCTCACGAGCTTCGCCGCGAACGGGATGGCGCTCTACCTCCGCATCGCCTTCGAGGAGGCGCGCCGGTGGCACTCGTATGATGGCCTGCCACGGGGCGCCGACGGGGTGCCCGGGCTGAGCGCGGACACCGAGGGGCTGATCCGCGACCTGCTGGCGCGCCTGGAGCTAGAGGCCAACCACGGGAAGATGCTGGTCCGCCGCGCCCTCGGCTACCTCGCGGCGGCGCGCCACGGCCTGACCGAGGACGAGATGCTCGACGTGCTCTCGGCGGACGAAGACGCCATGGCCGACTTCGTGCGCCGGTCGCCGCGCTCGCCGAAGGTCGACAAGCTGCCGGTCGCCGTCTGGTCGCGCTTGTACTTCGACCTTGAGCCCTACCTCACCGAACGCGCCGCCGACCAGACGACGCTCATGGCCTTCTACCACCGGCAGGTGGGGGAGGTGGTGACGGAGGTCTACCTCGCCGGCGACGCCGCGACCCTCCTCCACCGCCGCCTCGCCGAGCACTTCGCCCGGCAGCCCCACCGCCTGGGCGACCCCTACGACGGCCCGCCCAACGTCCGCAAGTGCGCGGAGCTGCCCTGGCAGCAGATGCGCGGAGAGTGGTGGGAGGGCCTCCAGGCGACGCTCACCGACCTGCTCTTCATCGAAGCCAAGTGCCTGGCGGGGATGACGTACGACCTCGTGGCGGACTGCAACGCTGCGCTTGCTGGAGGCGCCCCACCCAGGGAGTGCGCATTGGTCGAGCCCTTCGCGCGCTTCGTCCGCGCCAATGCGCACATCTTCGCCCAGCGCCTCGAATGGGTCCGCCAGCGCGCCTACAACAGCGCCGCGTCGGGACCCGTCCCCCAGGCCGCCGAACACCTGCTCGAGGGTCCTGCCGCCCTCAGCCTGCCCTGGCTGCGCCACCCCAATCGACCGCCAGCCGTGTCCAGCGCCTGTCTACAGGTCCTCGTGGGCCACACCGGCGAGGTCCCCGCCGTGGCCCTCACCCCCGACGGCAAGCAGGCCGTCTCCGGCAGTGACGACCACACCCTCCGCGTCTGGGACCTCCAGACCGGCGACTGCCTGCGCACTCTACAGGGACACACCCGCCAGGTCCGCGCCGTGGCCCTCACCCCCGACGGGAAGCAGGCCGTCTCCGGCAGTGTCGACTGCACCCTCCGCGTCTGGGACCTCCAGACCGGCCACTGCCTGCGCACTCTCCAAGGGCACTACGGCTCGGTCTACGCCGTGGCCCTCACCCCCGACGGGAAGCAGGCCGTCGCCGGCGATCGCGACCACACCCTCCGCGTCTGGGACCTCCAAACCGGCCACTGCCTGCGGACCCTCAAAGGACACACCGACGAGGTCCACGCCGTGGCCCTCACCCCCGACGGAAAGCAGGCCCTCTCCGGCAGTGCCGACGGCACCCTCCGCCTGTGGGACATCCAGAGCGGCGACTGCCTGCGCACTCTCCAAGGACACACCCGCGAGGTCTACGCCGTGGCCCTCACCCCCGACGGCAAGCAGGCCGTCTCCGGTGGCGGCGACCACACCCTCCGCGTCTGGAACCTCCAAACCGGCGACTGCCTGCGCGCCCTGCAGGGACACACCGACGCGGTCAGCGCCGTGACCCTCACCCCCGACGGCAAGCAGGCCGTCTCCGGTAGCTGGGACGCCACCCTCCGCGTCTGGGACGTCCAGACCGGCGACTGCCTGCGCACTCTCCAAGGACACACCGACATGGTCTTCGCCGTGGCCCTCACTCCCGACGGAAAGCAGGCCGTCTCCGGCAGTGGCGACCACACCCTCCGCGTCTGGGACCTCCAGACCGGCGACTCCCTGCACACCCCACAAAGGCACGACGGCTGGGTCGCCGCCGTGGCCCTCACCCCCGACGGCCAGCAGGCCGTCTCTGGCAGTGACGACCGCACCCTCCGCCTCTGGGACCCCCAGACCGGCGACTGCCTGCGCACTCTGCAAGGACCCACCGACAGGGTCCGCGCCGTGGCCCTCACCCCTGACGGCAAGCAGGCCGTCTCCGGCGGTCGCCACGCCACCCTCCGTGTCTGGGACCTCCAGACCGGCGACTGTCTGCGCGCCCTGCAAGGACACACCTACGACGAGGTCGCCGCCGTGGCCCTCACCCCCGACGGCCAGCAGGCCGTCTCCGGCAGTAGCGACCGCACCCTCCGCGTCTGGGACCTCCAGACCGGCGATTGCCTGCGCACTCTCCAAGGACACACCGACGAGGTCGCCGCCGTGGCCCTCACCCCCGACGGCCAGCAGGCCGTCTCCGGCAGTAGCGGTAGCGACCGCACCCTCCGCATCTGGAACCTCCAGACGGGCCTCTGCCTGCGCACTCTACAAGGACACACCCGTGGGGTCCACGCCATCGCCCTCACCCCAGACGGCCAGCAGGCCGTCTCCGGAAGTCTCGACTGCACTCTCCGCGTCTGGGACCTCCAGACCGGCGACTGCCTGCGCACCCTACAAGGACACACCGGCGGGGTCTTGGCCGTGGCCCTCACCCCCGACGGCCAGCAGGCCGTCTCCGGCAGCTGGGACGCCACCCTCCGTGTCTGGGACCTCCAGACCGGCGAGTGCCTCCGGACCCTCCAAGGGCACACCCGCCCGGTCTGTGCCGTCGCCCTCACCCCCGACGGCAAGCAGGCCGTCTCCGGCAGCTGGGACGCCACCCTCCGTGTCTGGGACCTCCAGACCGGCGACTGCCTGCGCACTCTCCACGGACACACCGACTCGGTCGACGCCGTGGCCCTCACCCCCGACGGAAAGCAGGCCGTCTCCGGCAGTGACGACCAAGCCCTCCGCGTCTGGGACCTCCAGACCGGCGATTGCCTGCGCACTCTCCAAGGACACACCGACGAGGTCGCCGCCGTGGCCCTCACCCCCGACGGCCAGCAGGCCGTCTCCGGCAGTAGCGACCGCACCCTCCGCATCTGGAACCTCCAGACGGGCCTCTGCCTGCGCACTCTACAAGGACACACCCGTGGGGTCCACGCCGTCGCCCTCACCCCCGACGGCCAGCAGGCCGTCTCCGGCAGTCGCGACCACACCCTCCGCGTCTGGAACCTCCAGACTGGCGAGTGCCTCCACACACTCGAAGGACACACTCAGATGGTCCTCGCCGTGGCCCTCACCCCTGACGGCCAGCAGGCCGTCTCCGGCAGTCGCGACCACACCCTTCGCGTCTGGGACCTCCAGACCGGCGACTGCCTCCGCACGCTCAAAGGACACACCAGCTTTGTCACTGCCGCGGCCCTCACCCCCGACGGGAAGCGGGCCGTCTCCGGCAGTCACGACCACACCCTCCGTGTCTGGGACCTCCAGGCCGGCGACTGCCTGCGCACTCTCCAAGGACACACCGACTCGGTTTACGCCGTGGCCCTCACCCCCGACGGCAAGCAGGCCGTCTCCGCCAGTGACGACCACACCCTCCGCGTCTGGGACCTCCAGACCGGCGACTGCCGGCGCACTCTCCAGGGACACACCGACCGGGTCTGGGCCGTGGCCCTCACCCCCCACGGAAAGCAGGCCATCTCCGCAAGCCGCGACCGCACCCTCCGCGTCTGGGACATCCAGAGCGGCGGGCAAGTCGCCAGCTTCTCGGCCGGGTGGTCGGTCGGAGCTTGTGCTGCCGGGCCGGGCGGCCTGTTCGCCGCCGGCGACGGAGGTGGCAACGTCTACTTACTCCGCCTGGAGAACGTGGCGTGCGGGCCGCCAATCCTCGCCGCCTGGCGCTCGCCCCTCGACGACACCCTCGCCTTCGGCTGCCTCCACTGCCGCGTCTGGTCCGAGGTTCCCAAGTCACCCATCGGCACTGAACTCCCCTGCCCGCACTGCGGACAGCCGGTGAAGCTGAACCCCTTCGCCATCGAGGCTGACTGGCGGCCCGTGGCGGAGGCGTGGGATGGGTCGCGGAAGGCGATATAGGAGGAGCGGTGATTCTTGCCGGGTTCCTTCCGCTTGACACCGGGCCTGCGGGTTGGCTATAGTACCCGTCGAGCGGCGCAAGGGTGCGCTGCGTGGGCACAGTCGGTCGGAGCCCTGCGCCCCACCACAGTGGACACTGGCGTCCACGCCGAGGTGACTCGGTGTGGGCGTTTCTGTTTGTGATGGGTTGTGGGGCTCCAATACACACGGAAGGGTGGCACCAGGATGACGCCGCGCGAGCCCCAGGAAGTCGTCAGCTTCGCCAAGGACAAGGGGGTCAAGATCGTCGACCTCCGCTTCATCGATCTGCCGGGCATCTGGCAGCACTTCTCGCTGCCGGTCAGGGACCTGACCCCGGAGCTGTTCCAGGAGGGCATCGGATTCGACGGGTCGAGCATTCGTGGATTCCAGAAGATCCACGAGAGCGACATGCTGCTCCTGCCCGACCCAAACACCGCCTTCCTGGACCCGTTCACCCAGGTCCCGACGCTGAACCTCATCTGCGATGTGCACGATCCGCTCACGCTGCAGGAGTACTCCCGCAGCCCCAGGCACGTGGCGAAGAAGGCTCAGGAGTATCTGAAGTCCACCGGCATCGCCGACACGAGCTACTGGGGGCCGGAGGCCGAGTTCTTCATCTTCAACGATGTCCGCTACGACCAGACGACCAACTCCTCGTACTACTTCATCGATTCCGAGGAGGGCATCTGGAACAGCGGCAGCGACGACTACCCGAACCTGGGGCATCGGCCGCGGTACAAGGAGGGCTACTTCCCCGTGCCGCCGGTCGATACGTTCCAGGACTTGCGGACCGAGATGCTGCTGACGCTGGAGCAGATCGGCGTCGAGTGCGAGGTCCATCACCACGAGGTGGCGACGGCGGGGCAGGGCGAACTGGACCTGCGCTATAGCCCGCTGGTCGAGATGGCCGACAAGCTGATGATCTTCAAGTACGTGGTGAAGAACGTCGCCCGCAAGCACGGGCTGACGGTGACCTTCATGCCCAAGCCGCTCTTCGGCGACAACGGCTCCGGCATGCACTGCCACCAGAGCATCTGGAAGAACGGGAAGAACATCTGCTTCGATGAGAACGGCTATGCGCTCCTGAGCCAGGACGCGCTCTGGTACATCGGCGGGCTGCTCGAGCACGCACCGGCGCTGCTCGGCCTGACGTCGCCGACTACGAACTCCTACCGGCGGCTGGTGCCGGGCTTCGAGGCGCCGATCAGCCTGGCGTACTCGGCGCGGAACCGGAGCGCTTGCGTGCGCATCCCGGTGTACAGCCCGAGCCCCTCCCAGAAGCGGATCGAGTTCCGCCCGCCGGACCCGACCTGTAACCCCTACCTTGCCTTCCCGGCCATGCTGATGGCGGGCCTGGATGGGATCACGAACAAGCGCGATCCCGGGAGACCCATGGACAAGGACCTGTACGATCTCGAGCCCGAAGAGGCCAAGGAGATCAAGTCGACCCCCACCACGCTGCTCGCGGTGCTCGAAGCGTTGCGGGCCGACCACCAGTTCCTGCTGTTGGGCGATGTGTTCACGCAGGACGTGATCGACGTGTGGATCGACTACAAGCGCGAGAACGAGGCCTTCCCGGTGATGAACCGGCCTCACCCGTACGAGTTCCACCTGTACTACGACTGCTGAGAGAGGGCGGTCGGCGGGTCGTGCCCGGAGGCGCGGCCGTCTCGGCTGGTCGGGGTCGCGCCTCCGGGGACGAGGGGGAGGGTCGGGGTCGTGGCACGGGCAGCCCCGCTGCCCGTGCTTGCAGGAGCAACGGTCAAGGCGCACGGGCAGCGGGGCTGCCCGTGCCACGACCCGAGGGGGGCTAGTCGGTGCATGAGCAGGCGGGTGCGGTGTGGTCGGCGCTTGGCTCGGGGTGGATGCTCCTCGCGGCCTTGCTCGTGTACGCCATGAATGCGGGCTTCGCCCTGCTGGAGGCAGGCTTCTGCCGGTCGAAGAACGCGGTCCACGCCCTCGGCAAGAGCTTCGCCGTGTTTGCGGTCGCAGCGCTGGCCTTCTGGATGGTCGGCTTCGCCCTGATGTTCGGCCGCGGGAGCGACTTCGTGGGCGCCAGTGGCTTTCTGTTCGGTGAGCGGTCCCCCGCGTTCGCCGAGATAGGCCCGCGCGGCACGCCCTTGTTCGTGAGGTTCCTCTTCGAGCTGGCCTACTGCGGGATCGCCACTATCATCATCTCGGGAGCCGTGGCGGAGCGGATTCGCTTCCGCGCGTTCCTCATCTTCTCGTTGATGATGGCGGGGGTCATCTACCCCCTCGTCGGGCATTGGGCTTGGGCCAACGGGGGCCTGCTCGCCAGGTGGGGGTTCCGCGACCACGCTGGCGCGACGGTTGTCCACTCGGTCGGCGGGTGGGCGGCGCTGGCCGGGGTGCTCAGCCTGGGGCCGCGCATCGGGAAGTACCGGAAGGATGGCAGCGCGAACCCGATGCCTGGCCACAACATGGGGTTTGCCGCTCTGGGCGGGTTCATCCTGTGGCTGGGCTGGTTCGGGTTCAACGCCGGTCGGACGGTGGCGTTCGATAGCGAGCTCATCGGCCGCGTCCTCATGAACACCGCCCTGGCCGGGGCCACGAGCACGCTCAGCGCGATGCTGATCGCGTGGGTGCTCCTGGGAAAGCCCGACCTCGGGATGATCATCAACGGAACCCTTGGGGGGCTGGTGGCCATCTCGGCCGCGTGCGCCGATGTCCTGCCGTGGGCGGCTGCGGCCATCGGGCTCATTGCGGGCGCCCTGGTCGTGCTGGGCGTGCTCAGCCTAGACCGATTGCACATCGACGACCCGGTCGGCGGGCTATCGGTCCACCTGCTGAACGGTGTGTTCGGGACGCTGGCGGTGGGTCTGCTCGCCGACCCGGCCCACCTCCACTGGCCGGCTACCGGGGGCCTCGTCGGCGCGAACCCCGGCCTTCTCCACGGGGGCTGGGTGCAGCTTGCGGCCCAGATCGTCGGCATCCTGCTGGTGGGTGTCTTCACCTTCGTAGCCAGTCTGGTGGTATGGCAGCTGATCCGGGTCACAATCGGTCTGCGTGTCGGCCCGGCCGAGGAGCTGCAGGGCCTCGACGTGAGCGAGATGGGGATGGAGGCGTACCCGCACGACCCGATGTCCCCGGTCCTGCGGTGAAGGAGTGCCGCAAGGGCGCGGGCAACGCCGCCCCGGCATGCCTCGACGTGTTGGCACTGGAGGAAGCAACATGAAGAAGATCGAGTGCATCACCCGTCCGCTGAAGCTGGAACCGGTCAAGGATGCGCTGACCGAGATCGGCATCGTCGGGATGACGGTGACCGAGGTCCGCGGCTGCGGCAAGCAGCGCGGGCGCACCGAGCGCTACCGCGGGGCGGAGTATGTCGTCTCGCTCCTGCCCAAGGTGAAGATCGAGATCATCGTGCCCGACGACGAGGTGGAGAAGGTGGTCAAGTTGATCGCGGAGACGGCGCGGACCGGGGAGATCGGCGACGGGAAGATCTTCGTCCTGCCGGTCGAGCAGGTGATTCGCATCCGCACCGGCGAATCAGGCGAGGACGCTATCTAGCGGAGAAGGCGTCTCGGGTTCCGAGTGCCGAGCAGAACGGCAGGCCGCGCGCTGAACCGTTCGGTGCGGGACTCGGAACACGGGACCCGGAACCATCCTCGCGAGGTTTGCCATGCCCTGTGCCGCTCCGACGCTCCGCCGGACGCTCCCCCCGTTGACCTACGTCGCGTCGATCATTGCAGTGGCTGCAGGCTGGCCGGTCGCCGGCCGGGCGGTGCCTACGCACGAGGCGTATGCGACCAAACGCGCGGCGATCGCCTCTCTCTGCACCCGCTTCTCCGACTACGATGCCAACCTCGATGGTCGCGTGGAGATCGAGAAGCTCGTGCTGACGGACATGGGCGCTCGGGCCCCGGAGGGCGCGGCTGAGCGCGACACCGTGCTGGTCATCGTGGAGCCGCGGCTGCTCCGGGCCGGTGACGAAGCGGGCGAGCTGCCCGAGCTCCAGCCATCCCTGCGTACCTACGCCGCGGACCTCGCCGCCGAGGGGCACGACAACTTCGTACTCACCGCAAGCGTCCATGCGGGCGAGCGTCACCAGGACGGCCGGACGGTGCTTGCCCTGCGCGAGTTCCTGCGAGGCGTGTGGCGACGCGCGCCGGACCTGGGCGGGGTGGTGCTCGTCGGCAACTACCCCGAGGCGATGATCCTCCGCCAGTACTACTGGCTGAAGCGCACCCCCATTACCCTCAACGAGGGCAAGCCGAACCAGGAGAAGTTCGAGAAGGACGTCGACTACATCCGCGACAAGGCGGAGCTGGTCGCCTGGCGCAGCGACCTCGTCCTGTCCGACCTCGACGGGCGCTGGGAGCAGGTCTACCACGAGGAGCGGGAGGAGCTGCCTTGCTTCACAGCGGTGCTGCCCGAGGGCGCGCAGGCGGCGGATGGCGTGAGCTCGCACCTCGAGTTCAGCACCGATGCCTTCGAGGACTTCTTCTTCGTTCACGACGGCAAGTGGGCGATGGAGGCGATGGGGGAGGGGAGAATCCGCTTCCGCCAGCTCCCCGACGAGAACGACGAGTGCGCGCCGGACGACCTCGCGCTGCCCAACCCCGTGGCGCGGCCCGACATCATCGTCTCGCGCCTCAACGCCTGCCACGTGGCGCTGGAGCCGAAGCAGGACCTCGTCGATGCCGGCGGCAAGCACCTGCTGGACGCCAAAGGCCTCCCGCAGACGCTCACCTTCGCCGACGCGCAGAGCGCGCCGCGTGCCATCACGGTGTGGACGCACTCCGAGCGAACGGAGCGACAGCTCCTGGTCGAGTACTTCGCGCGGAACCATCGGTACCGCACAGGCGGCTATCCGGACGCGCACAGGCCGGCGTCCTTCTCGACCGACTTCGGCTCGTCGCTGCCCGAGGCGCGCAAGGCCTTCCCGGAGTGGAAGGACTTCGATGAGCCGGGCTACGACGTGGAGGGCGAGGCGGCGACGCTGCTCGAGTGTCTCCAGTGGCTGAAGCGTCCGGCGGTGCTGCGCTTCTTCAAGGCCCACAGCGACCCGTGGGGGAGCTCGGTCAGGAAGACCGACGATGCGGCGGCACTCACGCAGGAGATCGGCGGGATACCCCGCGGCTGGCGGAATGAGGGGAACCAGCTCGTCCCCGGCTTCCTCAACCAGGACAAGGTGCACTTCGAGTACTACCGGGCCCTGTGGGCCAGCCAGCAGCTGCCCGACTGCGGGACATTCTACTTCCACACGGGCTGCGAGTCGATCGCTCCCGAGGGCGCGGGAACCCTTCCCTACAGCAACCCCAGGTACGGCTACTGGCAGGGCGCGGAGTCGCTCCTGTTCTACTGCAACGGGCTCGCGCTCGTGGGTCGCTCGAAGGTGTTCTACGATGAGCCGCGCGAGTTCGTCGAGACCCTCGCCCAGGGCGGCACCTGGGGCGATGCCTGGGCACACTACTTCGCGGTGGAGTCGTCCGCGGCCAACGTCGACGAGGTCGGCGGCGGCATCGGCCGCAAACGCGTTTACTTCTGGAGTGTCCTCGGCGACTGGACCCTGAGGCTCACGCAGTTGAACCCCAAGTGACCACGCCGATGGGCCGCGGAGGGAAGCTCGCCATGCTCAGACATGCCGGGATGATGTGGCTGTCTCTGATGCTGCTCATCTGCTGGGCGACCGCGCAAGCGCCTGCGGGGAAGACGTATTGGGTCGATGGCTCGAGCGCCCAGGCCGCAGACACCAACCCGGGCACGGAGGAGGCGCCGTGGAAGACGATCGCCCGCGCGGGGAAGGCGACGGAGCTGAAGCCCGGCGACACGGTGCTCGTCAAGACCGGCGTCTACCGGGAGTGGGTCGATATCACGGTCTCCGGCGAGCCGGGGAAGCCCATCACCTTCGCTGCCGCGCCGCAGGCGAAGGTGGTCATCAAGGGCTCGGAGATCGTGAAGGGCCCCTGGGCGCGGCTCTCCGCGCAGACGAACTCCCCTGAGCCGTTCCTCTACGCGTACAAGCGCGGCTGGCGGATTCAGCTCGGGGACGAGTTCTTCAGTGACCCGCGCATGCCGGGCGGGTACGACGACAAGTCCAGGCGGTGGGTGTCGCAGGTCTTCTGGGAGGACAACCATCCCCTCCAGATGATCGGCCTCGACCGCATCTACCCAAACGATGAGTTCCAGCGGATGGTCAACATCGGCCAGGGCCTGAAGGACATGATCCCGCAGAGCTTCTTCTTCGACCCCGCCGCCCAGACGCTCTACCTCAACATCGGCGGCGAGCCGGGCTGGTTTGTCATGGAGGTCGGTGTCCGCGCCTTCGCCCTGACCGCGAGCAAGGTCCACGACCTCGTCATCCGGGGCCTTGAGATGCGCCACAACCGCCAGCCGGGCGGGCAGTGGCCGCTCGCCGCCATCGGCGAGTGCGAGCGCGTGGTGATGGAGGACTGCAGAGTCGAGTTCGGGGACTTCACCGGCCTGAGCGTCTGGGGCTCGAAGAACTGCACCGTTCGCCGCTGCGACATCTCAGACAACGGCGCGATCGGGCTCGCGATGGGCCTGACCGAGGACTGCCTGGTCGAGGATTGCCGCCTGCTGTTCAACAACTACCGGCACTTCTACGGCGACTGGGGCGTCTCGGCGGGTACGAAGTGCATCCCGGGGAACAAGCGCACCACCATCCGCCGCTGCGAGGCCGCGTACAACACCGAGGCCGAGGGCATCTGGTTCGACACCGACAACGAGGACATCCGCATCCTCGAGAACATCTGCCACGACAACGGTGACTGCGGAATCTTCTTCGAGATCAACAAGGCCGGTGGCATCATCGCCGGCAACTTGGTCTACGGCAACCTGGGCCGAGGCATCTACGTGTCGGGCTCACAGAACGTGTGGGTGGCGCACAACACGGTGGTCGAGAACGGGTCGGGCATCGTCGCCATGACCCGCGGGCCGAACGAACCGCCGAAGAACGTGCGGGTGCTCAACAACCTCCTGATCTTCAACTACCTCGCCGATACCGCGGTGACGCGGGGCTCGGACCTCACCCTCGAGATGTCGCCCGACCCGGCCTGGCGGGCGGACATGGGGAGCTGGTCGGACTACAACGTCTACGCGAACAACACGTGGACCCCGTGGATGCGCCACAACTGGAATGACAACAACCCGCTCGCGCAGTGGCAGGACCGCTACGCCCAGGACAAGAACTCGCGCCAGACGCCGGTCGAGTACCGGCGCATCGGCACGAGCTTCAAGCTTCTCACCCAGACCGGGCTCGACGTCGCCGGTCCGCTGCCGGCCGAAGTCGCCAAGGTCTGGGAACCGAAGAACCCGAAGAGGGTGGGAGCGGATATGGTGCAGTGGCCGTGAGAATCTGCTGCGGGGGCCTGGCGCTTCTGGGTATCATGTATGAGGGCTGTACCCTCAGCTGGAGGTGGTAGGCGTGGAGACACTAGCAATCGAGGTGCCGACCGAGACGCTTCTCGCGCTCGAACTCAGCCCCGAGGAGATGGCGGCCGAACTCCGGTTGGCTGCGGCGATGAAGCTGTACGAGCTTGGGCGGCTGTCATCGGGGGCCGCTGCTGAACTCGCTGGCATCCCGCGGACGCTTTTCCTGACGAAGCTGGCCGACTACGGCATCGACACTTTCTCGCAGACCGACGACGAACTGGAGCAGGAGAGGCGGAATGCCTGACGAGTGTCGGGTAGCTGTCTGCGACACCTCTCCGCTCCAGTACCTGCACCAATTGGGCGTGGTCGAGGTCCTCGCGGAGCTCTACGCGGCCGTCCTGGCACCCGCTGCTGTCAGGGACGAGTTGGCAGCCGGACGAGCGATGGGCGTGTCGCTCCCTGAGCTGGAGGTCCATCCGTGGATCAGCGTCCGCACGGCGGACCCACAGGCCTTGCCGCCTCTCCCGGTGCCACTGGGCCGTGGCGAACGCGAGGCTCTGGCCTTGGCGGTCCAGACGCCTTCGGCCGTGCTCCTCGTCGATGACCGCCAGGCGCGACGTTGCGCCGAGTTCCTCGGCCTTCGTCTGAGCGGGACGCTCGGCGTCCTGCTCAAGGCGAGGAATAGGGGGCTCATCGCCCGGCTTGGCCCGGTGCTGGACGCCCTCGATGGGCTGGGGTTCCGTCTTGGGCAAGCCACTCGGCGCAAGCTGCTCGCCCTGGCGGCCGAGGATTCGTGAGCAGCGTCTGGAAGCCGGGCAATGCGAAGAGGGTGGGGGCGGATATGGTCCAGTGGCCGTAAGGGGCTAGTGCTGCAGTCGCTTGTAGAACGTGCCCCGGTGGCCGACCCGCCAGACGCGGACGAATCGGGCTTCGTGATCCACGGTGTAGGACACCCGGTAATCGCCTACGCGCAGACGCCAGAACCTGGCAAGGGAGCCCTTGAGGCGTTTGGAGGTGGATGGTTGGGGATCCTCGGTCAGGCGGCCAGTCGCGTCGCCGATTCGCTGCCGCACGTCGGCGGGCAGTGCTTTCATGTCGGCGAGGGCGGAAGGCATGAGTTCGAGGCGGTAGATGGCAGTCTGACTCGTCGCTTTCCAGCTTCGCCGGGTTAGTCTGCGCATGTCCTATGCCTCCTGAGAACGCGAAAAGCGCCTCCCACCACGTCGGTGAGAGGCGCTAGGTTTTCGCCCTCTACTCGCGACCGCCCCGGTGTCGGTCACCTGCCTCGTCTACCCGGGACCCTAGGCTATGGCCCCCGCCTTCCGGCGGGGTACCCCCGGTCTGGAGTATCTCCATCATAGTAGGCCGCCGCTCGCCTGTCAACCCCCTCTTCGGGCTCCTGCGGTGCGGCTTCGGGGTGTTGGGTTGGCGCGTGGTGTTGGGGCTCAGATCGGCGGGCAGTGCGAGGGGGGCGTTGGCGCCGCTTTGCCAGCGGCCGGAGTTCAGCTTCGGGCGGGTGCCTCTCGCCGAGGCGGCGGATGGCCCTGGAGTCCACACTGCACTTCACAGGCCCAGCTCCTTCTTGGCTTCTTCCCACGGGATCGGCGTCTGATTGTCGGGGTCGGCCATCGCCTCTTCGGTCGCCAGGGCGAGGCCTTCGTCAACGAAGTCCTCGTACCGGTCCCCGCCCCGCTCGACCCAGTGAAGTAGCTGGCGGCGCGAGAACCGCCATTCACGGCCGATCTTGGCTGCCGGCATCTCTCCCGCCCGCGCCTTCGCCTTCACCGTCTGTACGCTGATCTGGAGTACGTCCGCGGCCTGTTTGGCCGTCAGCACGTCGGTTGCCATCATCCGCCTCCGAGCCGTATCTTGCCGCCTATTACCGATGATACCACCTTGGCGACCGTCGGTCAATGGACACGGGAGACTGGGGGTGCAGCCGCGCATTCCAGGCAGTCGTGTGCGCGTAGGTCGGTCGCTCCGCGACCGACATCCCCGTCTTTTCGGTCGCGGAGCGACCGACCAACCCGCCA
>Ga0315289_10003806_pt1 | contig 22711 bp, 16 predicted proteins | sample YL17G11_40_MG_FD_203452 | JGI IMG/M metagenome (GOLD analysis project Ga0315289, IMG submission 203452) | Sediment microbial communities from Yellowstone Lake, YNP, Wyoming, USA - YL17G11_40 | ecosystem: Environmental > Aquatic > Freshwater > Lake > Sediment | place: USA: Wyoming | collected... | reverse complement strand
TGTACCGCGATATCCGGTTGCAGTTTCTGGTGGAAGCTGTATTACTGTCAGGAGCGGGCGGCATTGCCGGCGCACTCACTGGAGTCATCCTCACGGTTCTGGTCTCCGTTCTGGGCAACTGGCAAGCAATCATCTCCTGGATGGCGATCAGTATCGGCCTGCTTGTCTCCATTGCTCTGGGCCTGATCGCCGGAGTCTATCCTGCCCTGCGTGCCGCTCGCCTTGAGCCTATTGAGGCTCTTCGAGCTGAATAGCAGTATCATCTTCAACCTTCGAACCTGTGAACACCGCAACACATTCCATGTCTTATATCGTGCACCCTATCGAACTGGCCCGCACGCTGCTCTCCGATTCTGGATGTGTCGCGCGAACACCGCGGTTCAGCCGGGTCGCAGATGAAATCAATGAACAGGTGGTTACTCAGTTGGGATTGGAGGAGAGCACTCATGTCATCGCCGGTTTAAGACATTTGATCGAAATCTTGGAGGTTTTCACGCCTCCGGCAAGAGCCAATACCAAATCTCGCAGGGCGAATAATGCGGCGAAACAGCCGCACAAGCGCCCGCGCCTTCCACGCTGAAATCCGATGGTCATATTTTATCGGTATTTGAACCCATGAAATCTTACAAAGCCCTATTTTTTGCCTACAGTATCGCCGTTGTCTCGATAGCGACGGCGAGTATTTTTGGCGGCTGTCAAAACGGAGGCAGTGCACAGACACGCACCCGCGGCAGAGTGAAGTATGCGGTGGAAATCGCCACCGTCGAATCCCGCAAGGTGGACTTCACAGTACACGCCGTCGGTTCGGTCGAAGCCTTTGAAATCGTTCCGGTTACCGCCCGCGTGCAAGGCGTGGTGGAGAGAGTCTTGTTCCGCGAAGGAGACGCGGTCCGCGAAGGCAAGCCGCTGGTGGAAGTGGAGCCGGAACGCTACCACCTGATGCTGCAATCCGCCGAGGCACAGTTCGAAAAGGCGAAAGCATCGCTTCAGGAAGCCAAAACCGGTCTGGCACGACGGACAGGTATTCAAGAGAAAAATCCGGGGCTCGTCAGTCCCGAGGAAGTGGAAGAATGGCAAACCCGCGTGCGTACGCTGGAAGCGGACTCTGCTTACACGCTGGCGGCGCTTGATGAAGCGCGTTTGAACCAGCGTGATTCGCGCATCCCTGCGCCGGTCAGCGGGATCATTCAAAGTCGTGCGGTCAAGACCGGTCAATTTGTGCAGCAAGGAACGGTGATTGCCACACTCGTGCGGCGTGATCCGTTGTTGCTTCGCTTCACGGTACCGGAGCAGGATGCCCAACGGCTGCGCACAACAATGCCTGTCCAATTCAGTGTGCGAGATGATGACACCGAGTATTCGGCGGTTATCACCGCCATCAGGGAATCCGCCGACCCGCTGACGCGCATGGTTCCGGTGACGGCTGAGGTGACGGACGAGAACCGTGCTGTCTTGCGGCCGGGGGTCTTCGTGGAGGTCACCGTGCTGCTCGGGGAATCCGCGGAATTGCCGCTGATTCCTCAGACTTCGGTCCGTCCCAGTGAGCGCGGATTTCTCGCTTTCGTCGTGGAAGATAGCACCGCTCGTGAGCGCGTATTGACATTGGGAATGCGTTCGCCGGATGGTTTGGTGGAAGTGCGCAGTGGAATGCGTGACGGCGAGAAAGTTGTCGTGCGGGGTGCGGAAGCTCTCTTTGATGGTGCTCCCGTGCGCATCGCCAAAGTCTCCGACCTTTCTCCGGGTGACGCGTCGCCCGATTCCACGAAAGAGGCTGCCTCGTGAACATCAGTGAAGTCTGCGTTCGCAAACCGGTTTTCGCCTGGATGATCATGGCTGCCACGATTGTCTTCGGATTGGTGGCACTCTCGCGCATCGGCATCAGCCAATTTCCCGATGTGGATTTCCCGACCATTACCGTCGGCGTCACTTGGGAAGGCGCGGCGCCTGAGGTGATGGAGAATGATGTCGTCGAAGTCATCGAAGAGGCGCTCTCTCAGGTCGAGGGCATCAAGGGCATCACATCCGTCTCGCGGCAAGGCAGCGCTTCCATTACGGTTGAACTCGATCTTTCACGGAATATGGATGTTGCCCTGCAAGATGTCCAGACGCGCGTGTCTCAAGCGCAGCGACGGTTACCGCGCGACCTCGACCCTCCTGTCGTCTCCAAATCCAATCCCGAAGACAATCCCATCATGATGATCGGCCTGTCGGGGCCATATCCGCGACAGCTCCTTAGCGACATTGCGCGCTACCGTGTCAGGGAAAAACTGCAGACAGTCCCGGGCGTTGGCGAGATCACAACCGGCGGATCGTTGGATCGAAATATCCGGATTTGGATTGACGCCTCCAAGCTCGATGAGAAAGGCTTGACCGTCGCCGATGTTCAGAACGCGCTGCAGCGCGAGCATGTTGAATTGCCGGCGGGACGCCTGGAAACAACCGGTCGTGAGGTCAGCGTGCGTGTGATGGGCGAAGCTCTCGATTTGGAGACGCTGCGCAACATCGTCATTCGGGAGACGGCTGGTGGTCCTACTTACTTGAAGGATGTGGCGCTGGTCGAAGACGGCTTCGAGGATGTCCGTCAGATCGCGCGAGTGAATGGCGTGCCTACGCAAGGGATGGGAATCAAGAAGCAGCGCGGAGCAAATGCCGTCGCTGTGGCCAAGGCTGTACGCGCCCAATTAGACGAGATACGCAAGACGCTGCCGGCGGACATGGAGTTGGCTATCAACTTCGACTCCACCGAGTTCATTGAACAATCGGTGCATGAGATCGAGCTGGAACTCGTTTTGGCCGTTATTCTCACCGCCTTGGTCTGCTGGCTTTTCCTCGGGTCTTTTTCTACGACACTGAATGTGGTTCTGGCGATCCCGATGTCCTTGTTCGGCACGCTGGCGGTCATCTATTTTCTTGGCTTCACGCTGAATACATTCACGCTGCTGGCGATGGCGTTGGCAGTGGGTATCGTCGTAGATGATGCCATTATGGTTCTCGAGAACATTGTGCGCCACGCCGAGATGGGAAAGGATCGCGTGCGAGCTGCGCTCGAGGGCACCAAGGAAATTACCTTCTCCGCATTTTCAGCGACGCTGGCTGTGGTCGCCATCTTTATCCCTGTCGTGTTCATGCAGGGCGTCATCGGAAAATTCTTTCTCCAATTTGGAATCACGCTATGCGTTGCCGTGCTGCTCTCTTACTTGGAGGCCATAACGCTCGCTCCTGCCCGCTGCTCTCAGATTCTGGATGTGTCGCGCGAACACCGCAGTCGGCTGGGCCGTCGCGTGGATGATTCATTCCGTCTTGTCAGCGGAAAGTATTCTGGCCTTCTGCGCAAAGCTCTCCGTCGCCCGGGAACCATCCTGGCAGGGGCGGGTGTAGTGTTTGTGCTGTCGTTATTGGTGCTGAAAGCCATGCCGTCGGAGTTCGTGCCGTCACAGGATCAAAGTCGTGTGATGGTGCGCGTTCAGACGGCGGTGGGATCCGACATCAAGGAGACTGACAAACTCTTCAGGGAGATCGAAAAGGTCACTGCAAATCGTCCGGAGATACAGCGCTCCTTTGTGGTAGTAGGCGGATTTGGAGGGGGGAATGTTTCGAGCGGTGTCGTCTTTGTCACGCTCGTCCCGCCTCGACAGCGGGAGGTCACACAGGCAGAATTCGCCGGAATCCTGCGGCAGAAACTAAACTCGATTCCGGGTGTGCGCGCCGTTGTGCAGGACTTGTCACAGGCTGGATTCACGGCGCAGCGCGGTTTCCCTATCGAATTCTCTATCCGCGGACCGGACTGGGAGACACTCGAGCAACTCAGCGGTAAGGTCACATCGAAGCTGGAAGGCAGCGGCCTCGCGGTGGATGTGGACACGGACTACCGGCTCGGTGTGCCGGAGTTGCGCGTGTTTCCCGACCGCGCGCGCTGCGCGGATTTGGGGGTGTCCGTGGACGATGTGGCGACGGTCATCAACTCGCTCGTGGGTGGCGTGCGCATCGGCAAATTCAATTCCGGAGGGCGGCGCGTGGATGTGAGGGAAAGACTGATGGCTGACCAGCGAACCCGGCCGGAGGATCTTGCCCGATTGCGCGTGCGAAGTCGCTCGGGAGAATTGATTCCACTCGCTTCACTGATCACCTATCAGGAGCTGCCTGCGCTGCAAGCCATTTCGCGGCGAGACCGCGAACGCGCGATATCCGTTTATGCCAATGTGGCTCCCGGGCACTCACAGGAGGAGACCATCCAATTCGTTGAAGGCATGACCACGGGACTGCCGAACGGCTATCGCATCGTTTTGGGCGGCGCCAGTGTGGCTTTTCAGCAATCCATGAGCAGTCTTTTGTTCGCGCTCATCCTCGGCATTGTGTTCGCCTACATGGTTCTGGCGTCGCAGTTCAATTCCTACTTTCATCCAATCACCATTCTCACCATTCTTCCTCTCTCGATTGCCGGGGCCGTCGCTGCACTGCTGATCACTGGGAAATCCTTGAACATTTTCAGCATGATCGGTCTGCTGCTACTCATGGGAATCGTCAAGAAAAATTCAATTATTCTGGTGGATTACGCCAACCGCAATCGCGCCGATGGGCTCGACGCTCGGGAGAGCATGCTGAAAGCCGGTCCGATTCGTCTGCGCCCGATTCTGATGACATCCGTTACTACACTTATGGCCGCGATCCCGCCCGCCCTCGGATTAGGGCCCGGTTCGGAAATCCGCTCACCGATGGCGACTGCGGTCATCGGCGGCGTGTTCGTTTCCACGGCGCTGAGTCTCTTAGTCGTGCCGTCGTTCTATGTGCGGTTGGACACTTGGTTGGAAAAAGTCCGACACTCGTTCGCGCGGCGGTCTGTTGCCGAGGTATCGAAGACTGGGTGAGTATCCGTTTTCTTCCATTGGTCAGTGGCTATGCAAGCTCATCTCTTTCTTCTGGTGTTATGGAGTTCGCTCGGAATACCAAATATCCGCGTCAAACACTCCATTAGTATCCGTCAAAACATGAACAAAATAGAGATATTTCCCGTCGGCTGTTATTGACGGTTCACCCACGATGCCCTTGATGACTAATTCCGGATCACTCCAAGCCATTCCGGCTCGACTTGAACGATAGATCGCCGTGCCGATGGCCGGATTCCTGTCCGAAACAAAATACATCGTATCGCCATCGGAGGTGAACGCCGGCTGCAGATCGCTCGCAATCGAGTTGAGAGGCTCGCCAAGAACCACAGGTTCGCTCCACACCGAATCCTCGCAAGTTGAGACCCAAATATCAACGCCCCCAATGCCTCCTGGCCTCTCAGATGCAAAATATAAAGTCACTCCATCCGGATGAATCGCGTGTTCACCATCAGGATAGACGGAGTTCACTGGAGACCCGAGGTTGCGGCCCGGTCCAGGTTCTCCGTTGGTGATGTCTGCAACATAAATATCAAGATAATCGTCGGTGGGAGGATTTTGCTGATACCCCGTATTGGTTGCACGCAGAGAGTGAAAATAGACCTTGTTGCCGTCCGGTGTGAAACTGAGTTCTCCATCAAGGGACTCCGTGACGCCTTTGCCCAAATCATAGAACACAGGCTCATCAAAATCAGCGGGACCGCCAATCCGATGTGCGACATAGGTGCCGTTTAAGTGCGAAAAAATATCCTCAGGGGGTAGATTCTCAAAAAGGTCCTTCGTGAAATAGAAATATAGGGTTTGTCCATAACGGGAAATCTCGCAGGCATCTTCAGGGCAGGGAGAATTAATCGGTTCTCCCAGACGCACGGGTTGTCCCCAATCGGTTACCATTGTCTCGGGTGTGTATGCATCAACCCGCTCATGCGGAGGTTTGGTGCATTCCGGATGCCAGGTCGTCTCTGCCGGCTGTTCATCTGTCTCTTTGTCGCATCCCAGCATAAAGGCGAAAGCGGCCAACACAAGAATGCATTTGCACAACTCTGAGCCGGGCGATCCTGAATGAACTGTTGGCCTGCAACCTCTGGCTCGAAGTTGCTTTTCCTTAGCGACCTGTTCCATCCCTTCGCCCTCCATACTCCCTCCTGCAAAACACATTCTGCTTTTTCCAATGAATTATGTGCTGATTCTCTCTTCTCGCGGCCGATGGATTATCAATGAGACCCACAGGTTCATGACTCGGCCTGTTACAGCGTATCTCAAGAATATCAGAGTGATACTTCGTTCCGTTGCGCAAGCAACGCAAAGTCATGGACGAACCCCCTGTGAAGTGGGGGGACGCGCAATCGGTTCTTCCCCTACTTCAGTAGGGGAAGTTGGAAGGGGTGTCTTCTTGCCGAATCAAGTCCGCTCCAACACGCGATGATTCAGACGCTTCGCCGCCGCCACTCGCCCTTGATTCTCCCATGTTAATTTTGGGATGTGCTCTAGTAGCGCAGCAGAGTCGGACCTGGCTTCCGTGACATAGCCGTGATTCCACTTGTCCCGGGCCGCATCACGATCGAGCTCCACTTCCGGATCATGGCCTTCCAAGGGGGCAGGCCCGCAGTCTCCGATCTCCTCCAGCGCTTTGGTCTCGAACTCCGGATCGCTGGAAGGCATCCAACTTTCCAAGCGGTTCCCCTTTCCCGCGAATGCTCCAAGGGCGCCTGCGGTTTCAACAGGACCTAAGATAGGAAACCCCAGGCATGTTGTCAATCTGTTTCTGTGACTGAGCGCTAATCGCAGATTCTTCAGCGCACATTTCTATGAGCTTGAGCTGTCAGGAAAATTTTCTAGTAGAGGAGCAGCCTAAGCGACTGCTCACCTTTTTTCTCCCTTCAAGTGAAATCCTATTCTTCTGTAGCTGATTGATAAGAACCGAAAAAGTCATTATCTTTAGTCGCTGAAAAGCGATCCGTCATCTACTAAGGGGGGGGTATGCGGCATATTTTGACTCTTTCTCTGCTGCTTTCGTTCGCCCAAGCAAGCCTCGCTCAGCTTTCCGGGCCGCTGAGCGGCACGCTCGGTCCAGGCACTTTTCATGTCGTTGACACGATTTGGGTGAATTCTGGCGACAGCTTGAGGCTCCTGCCTCCAACGACTTTCACCTTTGACGGGCCTTATCCCTTCAAAATATGGGGAACGCTCTTGGCCGAGGGAACTGTACGCGACTCGGTTGTCTTCATCACAGAACAGTCAGATACGAACCGCTGGCGCGGCCTCCGCTTCTTGTCATCGAGCAGTTCCGGTAGTCGGCTTGCCTATTGCCTTATCGAGAAGGGCTATGCGACTGGCGACTGGCTAGATTGCCATGGTGGCGGGGCATATTGCTATTCTTCTTCGCCGAGATTCACGAATTGCACCATCACCGGCAACAGGGCATACTTTGGCGGCGGGGTATATTGCTATTCTTCTTCGCCCAGCTTCGAGAATTGTACTATCAGCGGCAACTCTGGCGGCGGGGCGGGTTGTGGCAATGGTTCGCCAACCTTCACGAATTGCACCATCACCGGCAATAGGGCAGACTTTGGCGCTGGGGTGCGTTGCGGCGGGTTAGGGGGGGAATCTACGCCAACTTTCATGAATTGCACCATCAGCCGCAACAATGCAGATGTGGACGCTGGCGGGGTGTATTGCGGAGAGTGGTCTGGGCCTACCTTCACGAATTGTTCCATCAGTGAGAACCGGGCAGTCAGGGAGGGGGGCGGGATAAAGTGTGGCAGTTCTGGACCAACCTTCACAAATTGCACCTTTACCAGCAACTCGGCAGACTGTGGCGGCGGGGTATATTGCTGGTGGGGCTCTGCGCCCACTTTCACGAGTTGCGCCTTCGACGACAACATAGCAAATGAAGGCGGCGCGGTGTATTGCGCGGATGCTCTCCCGAGCTTCGCCAATTGCACCTTCAGCGGCAATTCGGCCGATTACGGCGGGGGCGGAGTGTATTGTGCCCACAACTACAGTCCAGATGCCCCGCCTACCTTCGCGAATTGCACCTTCATCGGCAACTCAACGAGATGGGGCTACGGCGGTGGGGTATATTGTGGGGATTACTCTTGGCCCGCTTTCGTGAATTGCACCATAAGCGAAAGCTCAGCTCCTGCGGGCAGCGCAGTGTATTGCCTCGCTAGCTCGCCGACCTTCACGCGTTGCACTCTGAGCGCCAATTCGGCCCTTGTTCATGGCGCGGTATTCTGTGCATATTCTTTGCCGACATTCAACAGTACTGTCATTGCTTTCTCTAACGGTTCGGGGATCCACTTCTATGCTAGCCCAGCCTGCACGGTCGAACATTGCGACATTTTCGCCAACGGCAACCAGAACATTGTTTTTGAGGACAATAATCCTTCCCAAGGGCCGCCGGGCATCGGCCAAATTTCAACGACCAACGCCAACGCCGATTCCTGCGACACCTATTCCAACATCTTCCTCGACCCGATGTTCGAGGATACGGCAGCGGGAGATTTTCATCTCTTGGCGGAGTCGCCGTGCATTGATGCGGGAGATCCGACGCTGCCGTTTGACCCGGATAGCACAATTGCGGATATCGGCGCGTTCTATTATCACCAAAGCGCGACGGAGCCGGCTGCCATCTTGCTGCCGACGGTTTATGCGCTTCATCCGAATTGGCCGAATCCGTTCAACTCGAGCACGATGATTCGCTATGATGTGCCGACCGCGGGCAAGGTGAGCCTGGCCGTTTTCAATTTGCTGGGGCAGAAGGTGGCGACGCTCTTTGACGGGCGCCAACTCGCAGGCTCGCACACGATAAACTGGAGCGCGAGCAATCTCCCTTCCGGCCTATACTTCTGCCGGATGGACGCGGCGGGATTTGCGCAGACGAGGAAAATGATATTGCTGAAATAGATTCCGCGCGGGGTGAGGGCACCCACGCGCGGCGGGGGAAAAGCGTAAGGACACCCGCCGCGGCGAGAAGACAGTGCTGGTGAAATAAGTTCCGGCCAGGTTGAGAACCTGGCTCGGCGGAAGTAGGGGTCTGGCGATCATCTCGCCAAACGAAAAATGAGCCAAGAATCCGTGCAGTTCCTCATGCTCATTATCAACAACGAATTGACGATGGATGTGATAGATATTAAAACAATTATTTGATTATGTTAAGAACATTTCGTATATTATAGTCACAATGGGAAATCCAAAATGCTGAAATTCTCGCTTTCCAGCACTTTCCTTTGTCAGTTGCTGTGCATTGGCGTCGTGGCCAGTGCAGGTGCAGACTTGGCTCAGATTGCGCGCTCCTGCGGGTGGAATGAAATTGACGAAGCCCAAGTCCTCGGACCAATCGAGGCCGCAGCGCCATTCCATTGCGGAAGAGGATGCACTACCCAATTCGTCATCTCTGAGCAAGGTTGGGGAGCCTATTTGGTCGTCCGCAATCCGAACGAGAGTTTGGACCTTGTGCGCTGGGACGAGGCCGCGGGAATTGCGTGGTCGCGAGAGTTGGAGTTTCCCGTATTCGTTTCACTCCAGACTTCAGCCGACGGCGAGCTTGTCGCCGCCTGCGCCTGGGAAGATGAAGCGGTATTGGGTTTTGTTCTTGATCGGGATGGTGTGCAGCGATTCCGGGAGCCGCTCGACCCGCTGTCGCAGCTGGCCGTTTCTCCTGATGGCAAAGCATGGAGCGTGACCTGGGCGATGTTCGACTGGCCACAAGCCCAAACACCCGAGGCACCGATGCTCTCGCTGTTGCCCGAGTGCATGGGCGGAAAGTGGAGCAAGAAGTCGCTCTCCCCAACTCGAACAGTCTGGTGGTATCGTCCCTTGCATCATCCGGTTGACTCGCCGCGTCCGGTACTCTGCTATCCCGCGTTTGCGTTGACAGCTAAGGATGGCACAATTCTCTTCTCCCAGCAGGAGAACGGCAGTTTCGTTACTTTCTTTGCGGATGTCGTGTGCGGCGATGACAAGTTCGTGCTCGTGAAGGAGGGCGAAGACGCCGTCGGCAATCAAGCGCGGGAGATGATTGCATTGACAGACTCAGGTCAAGAGCTTTGGCGAATCCGTGCTCATCGCCAATCCAGCCAGGTATCGGGTTTCCTTCATGGGCAAAACCTTGCTCTTCTCTTCGCGGGAAAGGATATTGAATATCGCAATGCCACAACTGGAGCGCTCATCGCATCAGACACGCTGAATCTTCAGCAGCGCGAACGGCTCTTTCCCATTCAGGGATTTCTGTACAATGATGAGAGTTTTGTTGTTTTGGGTCGGCAGCTCTCGATTCGCGTGCACTTGAATCCGGGCGAAGGAATTGCCGATTGCGCACCTCTCGAGATGGGAGGTGCGTTGAGCTTTGACGGACAGCTTTGTACGCTCTATTCGACATTGCCCGATTCTTCTTCGCGAATCTGCAGGTTCTTCAAGCGGGCAGAATGACATGAAGCATGCCGCTCATTTGCTTTTCGCTCTGCTCGTCGCCGTTGGTGTCGCACTGGCCGCGCGATGGCCTTTGGGGGGAAATCCAACCATAAGTCCCCCAAAGCTGACGGATCCCTTCGGTCCTCGCGCACGCTCAACCGGGGCCTACGATTTTCACGCGGGTCTCGATATTGGCGCGCCACGCCAAACGCCGATTCACGCTCCTTTTTCCGGTCAAGTTGAAGATCGCCGATGGTTTTCAGGTTATGGCAATACGCTATGGGTCAGTCATGACGAATCCTTTGATTCGTTCTATGCACACATGGACGATGTCGGGCATGCGGAAGGGCCGGTTTCAGAGGGTGAAGTCATTGGCTATGTGGGCAACACCGGCGGCAACTACGGCTACCATCTCCATTTCGCACGCTACGACGGCCTTCTTTCGTATCCATGGCCCGGCAGCAATCGCATCTGGGTTCATCCGGCGCACGATTTGCCCTATTACAATGCCGATCCCGACAGCGGCCCGCATAATATGGACAGTAGCTATTTCGCCGATAACGAATCCCTTTTCGTGAACGCGCAGAACACGCTTGAAGCGCATTTCGATCTGCACATACCCGCGCGTAGCTTCTCTTTCTTATCGTTGTATTTGCGCATTTTCGATACCTTTGAGCTCTTGGCCGACTATTCCATCGAGGATTTTCTTCAGCATTATGATTATGATTCGACAGCGCCGCCTTCCGGCTGGGAGGAATTGCAGACGGTGAAGTTGCATGCAACGACCATCGAAGACCATCACCCACCGGGGACGCTCACTTTCTATCCCGTTTTCTACCAAAGCTCGCAATGGCCGAATCCTGCGCATCAGACAATCAAGTTTGTTTTTGCGTGGCCGGAGGTTCACGAAGAAACGCGCGCCGCGGTTGAAGCGGGAACCGCATCGTGGTCAGTGGAAATTGTCGGCCCGAATTATGGAACGCAAGCCTATTTTGAATGGCAGACTTCCTCCGTTGACTTTGCTGAGCGGGAATTGCAGAGGCCGACCCTTCGGTTGGAAAGTTGGCCGAATCCTTTCAACGATGCAACGCGAATCGCCTACTATCTGCCTGGCACAGCCTCCGCGAGTTTGACTTTCTTCGATCTGTTGGGGCGGCGAGTGGACGCTCTCCATTTTCCTGCACAGCCTGCCGGGTGGCATCACGCTTCGTGGCGCGCACGCGGCCTGCCATCGGGTGCTTATTTCGTCCGCCTCGAAGCGGCAGAGCAGGCCCGTGTGCAGAGGATTCAGCTTGTGAAGTAGATGAGCGGGACATGTTCTACCAAATCGCAGCTGATATTGTTGTCGCCATACATCTGCTTTGGATTCTATTCATCATCTTCGGGGCATTGCCTGGAAGGCGATGGCTGACCGTTCGATTGCTCCATTTGGCATCGCTTATTTTTTCTGTGCTTCTCCAATCCTTCGGTTGGCTCTGTCCACTGACGCATTTAGAAGTTTGGCTGCACCAACAGCAAGATGCGACGGGCTACAGCGGTTCCTTCATCGCTCACTATCTCGAGAGGCTCATTTATCTTGATGTGTCCGCGGGCTACATTTTCGTCGGCACAGTCGTCGTGATTGTCTTCTCGTTTCTTTTTTATCAGCCGTGGCGGCGGCCGTTTTTCAGAACCCGCCGCAGTGACTAGAGCACATCCCAAAATTGACATGGGAGAATCAAGGGCGAGTGGCGGCGGCGAAGCGTCTGAATCATCGCGTTTTGGAGCGGACTTGATTCGGCAAGAAGACACCCCTTCCAACTTCCCCTACTGAAGTAGGGGAAGAACCGATTGCGCGTCTCCCTACTTCAGTAGGGGGACAACAGGGGGTTCGTCCATGACTTTGCGTTGCTTGCGCAACGGAACGAAGTATCACTCTGATATTCTTGAGATACGCTGTACTTTTAGATATAAACCGCATGCTGTGCGGGACTGTGACTCACCGGAATTCATCGAGTCGACTGCGATCAGCCGGCACCGCGCTATTAACGCAATTTCTGAATTGACAAATGGCAGTGACTGAACACATTCAATTCGTTCGTGAGATTTCGGTTTCGGGTATCGCAAGGGTCTGGGAGGGCTATGACCAGCGCCTCGGGCGCAAAGTGCTCGTGAAGACCTTGCACCCTCAGCTCATGCGCGATACGGATTTGCGGGCCCGCTTCGAACGGGAGGCGCGCGCCGTGGCGAGTCTGTCGCATCCGAATGTGGTTCGCATTTATGAGCTGTGTGTGGACGAGGAAGAGCTTTCGCTTGTCTTCGAATTTATCGAAGGGAGGACGCTGCGTCAGCTTCTCAACGAATGCGGGCTTCTGCCGCTGGAAGTCGCCATAGGGATAACTCAGGAAATTCTGCAAGGGCTGGCAGTCGCCCATGAAAAGGGCATTATCCACCGCGACCTCAAACCCGAGAATGTGCTCCTTTCGCAGCGCGGCGAAGTGAAAATTGCGGATTTTGGCTTAGCGATGGTGCGCGACCTGCCGCGACTGACTCTCGAAGGCGCACCAGTCGGAACGGCAAAGTACATGGCGCCAGAGCAGGTGACAGGCGAGGAAGTCACACCTCGAACAGACTTGTTTGCCCTGGGGCTTATTCTTTTTGAGATGCTGACAGGGCAGGCGGTTCTGAAGGGGAGAACATGGCAGGAGTGCCTCCAAGAGCTTTTGCTCTATCAATTGCCGCGATTCTCGGACTATCGCACGATGATTTCGCCGGAAATAGAGAGCGTTTTGGCGGGGCTTTTGGAGCGATCTCCCGCCCGGCGTTTTGAAAGCGCACACGCTGTGCGGGAGGCATTGGCGGCAGTCTCAAAACCGGTTCAGCTTCCGCCGCCGGATTTGCTGCGCGATTTCATGGAGCGTTCTCCGATGAAGGCTGTCGCAGAGATTCGACCGGTGGCACCTAAATCGAAGCGCCGAAAACGGTCGCTCATGCTTGTGGGAATTCCTTTGTTGGTTATCATCCTTGCGATTATTGCCTACTTCGCGCGCGAACGCCCGAGGAATGAGCCAGTCCCGATTACATCGGGTCTCCGTGTGGGCGTCACTGAAGAGATACAGGGTCCGCCAGTTCCCAAACCGCCAGAAAGCCCTGAGGTTCCACTCGTGCAACCTGCACCTCGAAAAGAGCAGGCACAATTGCTCATTCTCTGTGAGCCGTGGACTGAGATTACTATTGACAGTCAGAAGGTTGGAATCACACCTCTTGAGACACTGCTTCTTCCTCCTGGAAGTCATCAAGTGCATCTGAAGAATGATTCCATTCCGGTGGCTATAGATACTGTAATTACCTTAGAAGTGGATCAATTGGCGACGCTGTCTGTGGACCTGTACGACTTCGCATTGCCAGCGAGATTGCTGGTGGTTTGCAGAGATTGGGGCGATGTCTCTATTGATGGGAAGAAGTATGGAAGGACGCCGTTTGGTGAAGTGGAACTTCGGGCATGTCGCCATAAAATCATTCTTGAAAACGAATACTTCCCGGTAAAGATTGATACGGTGATTACTTTAAGAGCGGGTGAAGCCGATACATTACTGGTGAGCTTCTATGATCGTGTGGGCTTAGTACGGGTTGTGTGGGTCAATCCGGGAGCAGATATTTTCGTGGACGGTGTGAAAGTGGGCAGCACGCCTATCGCGAGACCCATCCCATTGACTCTCCATGAAGAGCACACGATTCGTCTGGAGAATCCGAACTACCCACCCTGGGAGAAACGAATTCAATTCCCAAAAGCGGATACGCTGGAAGTGCGGGTGGATTTGACGAAAAGCCCATAGCTTGGAAATAAGATGGGCAGGCTGGTGACCTGCCCCCGAGAGGAAGAAAACACTTGCCGGATATTTTCGCCGAGGTCTTCGAGCTCAATCAAGCCATCGGTGGTTGATGGGAGTGTGAAGTCCCGCATCCCCAGTGTCTATGGCGGGAGAGACCAGGAATATGGATGGTGAAGAAGTTGCTGTATTGCCGCCATGATCCACGACCGTTACCGTCCATGTGTAGGGCAAGAAGTAGGTTGAAATGGCCAGCGAATCATCGGGACCCATCCAAACCGATGTGCAATCCCGATGGATACCGGCCTTCTCCCAGAAGAAATTGAGACCTTTGCAGGTGACGCGAAAGGTGAACTCGAATGTATTCCAATAATCCCATAGAAAACGAGGCTGCAGGGTATCAATGATGCTTGAATCAGATGGATAGTACAATGTAGGATAGTCATAAATCGGATTAATGATTCGAACGCTCCTCTCGCAACGATGTCCTGCATCATCCCGAAACCGGACAAAGAAGTCGTTGTCAAGGTATTCCGACATTTCGCTGTTCAAGGCGTCGGATTTGAAATAGATGCTCAGCACGAAACGGTCGTGTGGGGGATCATATCCCATTGGACCCAAGAGCTCGTTCTCAAGGTAGGCCCAGGCACTGTCGTGAGTCGAAATCCACTCCGGATCCCGGATATCTGCGAAGATGGTCATGTAACAGGCGTTGACAGAGAGCGACTGGCAATGTGTTTCAATCCAGGCGTTCTCAATCGTCGGTGGCCCGTCATAATCTCTGGATCCAGGGTCGGCTGGATTGTTGCGTGGAGGTGACCAGTCACAACTTGTGATAAGAGCCCCGATGAATAGGCCGAGATATATTGCGCGGAGTCGCATAGTCTCTCACCTCATTTTGGACCACTCATTTTGCGTCAAGGACATAGGGTTCCTGTTCCAAAGGCAAGATTTCCTCTCTTGCGCTCTGACCACCTGAAGCGAAAGCAGGGCTACAACTTCTGCCGCAGCCCTGCGTCAAACAAACCAATGTGCGCCGTGTTGGGAACTACTTGATCAGAAAAAGCCTCTGGGTCTGAGCGGGATTGCCATCTACCAATATATGGACGATATAATTGCCTGATGGCCACGAGCTTGCGGACACCGGCAGTGGATGCTGACCAGTTGATAGCGTCCCATAAGAAACTCGATCAACTTCGCGGCCGAGGATATTGATGATGGCGATTTCCACTGTTGCCGAGCGGCCCAGTTCCAAGGGCAGGGTTGTCGTCATATTAAAGGGATTTGGAAAAGCTGCTCCTATTCGCACTTCGCCGCTGCGAGCGCGGCTGTCAAGTTCAGGGGGTCGCTGCGGGCCAGGTTGCATAGGGCGGCCATCCATAAAAGCGCTCGCACCACTCTCTTGATGGATGAGTTCGCCCTGGCTTGCGCCCCCGAGCGTCAGGGCGCAATTGACGATTTGTGAGATCGTTCGGCCATAGAGCGAAATCGCTGCCTGGGCAGGGCTTCGAGACTCAACGCTTACTATGCAGGAAGAGATATTGCAGTAACCCGCGTCGGCAAGCCAAATACCTCGGGGCACAAGATTCTCGCTCTTGGCGGAAATCCGAACGCCATCTATTGTTAGCTGAGGACAACGGTTCTCGGCATGAATTCCTGTTGTATATCCCGGACCGCTAACTTCAACGACATTGTCGGCAAACTTCGCAGCCGAAGCGGCGTTGAGATAGATTCCCGCGGTTTCTGCGAAGTCGGGGCCCATGAACTCTACCTTGACGCTGCTATGCTCGACGCGACTGTCGGCCGCACCTTTTAAAGTCAGGGCAGCTCCTCCTCCACCCGTTTTGAATAGCTCGCAGTCCGTGATCTCGGCGGGCGCATCGAAACACTGGATGGCAGCCCATTGCGCTCGAATTTCGCAGGCAGTCACCTTCAGCGTTCGCCCGATGGAAGTGAAGGCAGTTCGGGGAAAGCTGTCCTCCGAGAAACGCACATGGCCGAGCAGAACAGTATCCTCTCGTGCTCCCCAGAAAAGGAATCCCTCTGCATTGGCGATGGCCCGGATTTCGATGGGCCTAATCCCCGTCGAGTCAACGCCTGTTGCGACAAATCCGCCGTAGACATCAACGGGAAATGTGCATTCCAGGCGAATCTCCACCCCCGGTGGGACGGTCAACTGGCTTCCGGAGGGTACCCAGCTCTTTCCCTTAATGATATAGACATGCTGGGTATCCGGCGAAGGGCTGTCATCAAATTGATTGGAAATATCTCCTGAGATGTAGACAGGGACAACCTCGGCATGCGAGAGGCTTGCCCAGACAAGGCAGACGCCCAGGAGCAGACAGTAACGCAGGAACTTCTTCATGGCTTCCTCCGGGGGGTTCACTGAATTCCTACCCCACCGCTATAAATTTACATAGCAATTCCCCAGATGTCAATAGTTTTCTTTCAAATCTCAAAATTTCTCAGTTCATCATTATTTCCCTGATTTTGTTAAAAATCCAAGAATCTCATCATTTTCAGGAAAACGCCCTGTCTCCAACTTTGAAAAGAGGAGGCGTCCATCCGTTTTGACTTCAAAAGCGCCGCCACTCGACTTGATGAGCTTGACATCGGCAAAGCTATTCCGCTTCAGGAATTCGACCAAACTGGTCGCTTGCGGAAGGTAATTTCAAGGAACGCAGTATTCGATGGTAATGGGCATGGGAAGACCTCTTTCTTGTGTTTGTGACATGTTCCCTGCATTCTAAGGAACACCCATAATATGCTTCCCGGGCCGGCTGCGGAGGGCTTGCAAGATGCCTTCGACGATTTCGCGCTGGCTCAGTTGTCGGGGGCCGCGCACCGTTGGCTTTCGTCCAATGTAGAGCTCAGTTACTGAAATGGCCTGGCCGGTGAGTTCCCGGCGCAACGCTCGCAGGTATATTTGCAAGGCCGCGCGACTGGCAGCATAAGCCGCGGGCTGACCCTCGAGCGCAAGGGCGGCCGCGCCGCAGATGATTACCGCATGGCCGCGTCCGACGCGCTTGAACATCGGAAGCGCGAGCGAGAAGCAATTCACGAATCCATAAAAGTTCAAGCCCATCACGCGCACAAGTTCGGCCCCGCTGAAGGTCTGAGTTTCATCGTTCGGCTCAAACCCGACATTATAAATCAGGCAGTCCAAACGCAACGACCACTCGATGAGCCTCTCGTAGGCCCTGATAACGGCTTTGCCATCCGTGACGCTGGCCAGGAGGGGAAGCACCGCTTCCTTTTTCCATGGTGGATGGGCGATCAGCTCTTGCAGCTTCTCCTTCGTACGAAAAAAGAGTACGACGCGTTCACCCTGCTCGACGAGGGTGTCCGTGACCGCGAGCATTGCGGGCGATACACCGGCGATGAGCGTTGTCCGAGGTTCATTCTCGAGAGAAGTTCGCATCAGAAATTCCAGCTCAGTGAGACGGCTGATTCGGTACGGGTGTCGCCTATTGGCTCATCAATTCGTGTGACGCGCCCTTCAATGAGGAAATTCTCGAGCAGCTCCAACAGCGCGGTGATTGAGTAGCGGTCGGTCCGCTCCAATTCGCCGGCCAGGAAGGGATACGAACCGGATGAGCCAAGAAATGGCGCGTAGATGTCGCCCCCGACATCTTCCCCTCCTCCATGATTTTGCCGCTGCCACCGAAATCCAAATTGCGCGGGATAGAAAGTTGCTCGGAGTTGGCAGGTGATGAATTCCGAATTCGGTTCGAGCGTGTAGCCCAGCGGCGATTCCCAGTGCATGTATCTATTGACCGGGAAGACATGCGAATAGACGAAAGGTCGCACGCGTGTGTATTCAGCCTGCGCGTCGAGAAAACGCCAGGCAGGCAAGGGGATGGCATGCAGGCCAAGTGTGAAAGCAGATCGGTTACGCGCCGCATTCGAGAAGAACTCGGCCAGGGCCATATCATCTACCAGGAGCTCACCGTAGGTCACAAGCCCGCAAAAAGGTTGCCAGGTAGCGTCAAATGACAAGAGGAGATTATCTTTGTCGCCTTGCGCGTGTTGCACCGAATAGAGAAAAGAAAGAGGTGTGAAGTAAGCCAATTCGACACCGCGGTCGCCGTAGATGACGCCTTGCGAGAAACCCAAGAGCAAATTGGAACGCGCGCGCAATTCGAAACGCTGAGCCGAGAAAAATTTTCGGGCGTCTATGATGCGCAGCCTCCCGTTGGCAACTGGATAGAGCGTGTCTCCTGGGGCATCAACCGGCTTGAGAACCCCCTGTAGGAAAGTATAGTACAAAGCGAGCCCGCGCGGGCCACGCAGGACGGCGTCAAGCCGGGCATAGTCAAACGGCGGCCCTTCGGCTGAAAGAAAAAGTTGTCCAAACCGACCCGGACCCCATTGATGACGGCCTCGGCCTAAGGCAACTGAAATATTGCGCCCATACCATTGCACGAAGGACTCCGAAATGTCATACGAGACACTGCGGGCGCCCGGTTCGATGTCCAGGAAAGCCCAGTGATCTTCATAAAGTTGATCCCCAGGATAATAGGGGCTGCGACCGGATTCGCCGTGGTCACGAAAATCCACCATGAAATGAACAGCCCGATTGAAGCCTCCCTCAAAGCGGAAACCGGCGGTGCTTCGTCGGATGCCGCGCGCCTTGGGATCGGTCCATATCCCTTCCAAACCGTAGACAGGTTGGTAAGTGAGGGCAAATTTGTCTTCAAGGCGCAATGCAGCGAAATGGTGATTCGTAGCATAGAGCCAGTTGAAGGCCTTCAGCTTGCGAATGCCTGTCCTTTGGAAGAAACGATTCCATCCGCTTTCGTCGGGTTGTTCAATTCGACCCTCGGCGATGAAGTGGCTAGAGTGGCCTTCACTCAGGAAGCGTCTCATCTCGCGGTCGCCAAGAGTAGTCGCCTGCAGCGAATCAAAATGAAACTGGAGATAAGGGCGAATGCGCGATTGAAGCGGAGCCTTTCCGCTTGCCTCCAGGCGGTCCAAGAAATCATAGAAGCAATGACCCAGAAGGGGATAGTCGTAGTAGAGAGCGGGATTGGCAGAGGCGTTTGTGTCCGCTGCGCAGACTGGGGAAGCGCAAAAGATTGGCAGCACCGTGACAAACAACGCCAGGTATTTTCGGACAAATTCTCCACTCATTCTTAGCATAAGTTGCCTTCGCAGCAAGACTCCGGGCTTTTGTGGCATGCGCAATTAATATAACACTCCTTGCTCCGAATCGCAAGTGAAGCGAACGGCTGCTGAAGTGCTCTGAAGGCAAGAGGCACGGCGATTGCTTGGTTTTCTTGCGATGGCGTGTCTCATAGGAATTTGGCGAGAAGATGCTTCTTGACATTGCAATGAATAACATATATATATGCGATAAATCCACAAATCAAGAGGAAGGAATCGCCATGAAAAGGATTCTTTTGGCCGGGATACTGCTTACCTCGGCCGCATTGATTTTGGCCGTTAGCTGCAGTAAGAAGTCCACCGACAGCGGAGACGAAATTCCTCCCGGGACGATTGCGCTAACCGCTCTAAACGGCGGAGAAACATGGGTTGTCGGACAGACTCATGCGATCACATGGACTTCGTCGAATCTCAGCGGAGGCGTGAAAATCCGATATAATGGCAACTTCCCGTCCGGCACATGGGAAACAATTGTGGACAGCACCGCTGATGATGGGTCGTATTCCTGGCTGGTGACTAATCCGTCAACGCAGATGGCACGGATATGCATCAGCAGTGTGGCAAATTCCTCGCTGAGCGACACCTCAAACGCGAACTTCAGTCTCATAGCTGCATGGACGGTGATGATGTATGGCGCCGGCAATAACAATTTGGATGTCTCAAACAACAACACATCCTACATTATTCAGGATGTGCAGGACATGGAGAGGGTCGGCGGTCAAGCCGGTTTGAACATCATCGCTATGGTTACATCGCAGCGAACGGGCGGGCAGGCGAAATACTACAGGATAGAATACCATCTCAATGAAAATCCTGATCAGATCAGTTCGCCGATGCTACAGGACTTAGGCTCAAAGGACATGTCGGATCCGGCCACATTGAAAGACTTCATGAACTTCTGCAAGACCAACTATCCTGCCAGTCACTATCTGCTTATTATTGACGACCATGGTGCGGGTTGGCCGGGAAGCTGCACCGATGATATGAATGGTGCCGGGGGTGAGCTCACGATGCCGGAGCTCAAGAATGCGATTGCCCAATCCACTCTCCAGCGAGTGGACATCGTATGCTTTCACGCCTGCCTCATGGCCATGGTGGAAGTGGGTTATGAGCTGCGCAATGTCGCCGACTACATGACCGCTTCTCAGTTTACGATGCCCATGCAGAATGTGCTGGGAGCGGATTTGTGGCTTCTGTGGCTGAAAGACAATTTGGGTGATTCGCCGCGAAATGTAGCCCAGAAGATTGCGGAGAAAGTGAACCTGGCGGCACAGAACAAGCAGAAAACCGCCCACTATGCGACGATTGACCTTTCCCGCATGACGAGTCTCGGCGCGACGATTGGAAATTGGGGCAACTACATGGTCACGGAAACGGAAACGGGAAATTACTGGAATGAGGTTGTCCATGCCTGGCAGCAAACCAACACCAATTATGACAATCCTGCCTATGTTGATTTGCGGGAATTTGCCAACAAGGTAAAACTGGAGGAACATCTTTCGCAGATCAATGTGATTCGCAACGGAGCCGATTCGGTCATTGCCGCGGTGAACGCCGCCGTCCCCTACACTTCGACCCATTTTCAGTCGCCGGATCAGCCCGTGCCGCGAGGTGGATTGAACATTCATTTTCCGTTTCAAATGCAGCAATTTGATTCAGCCAACTATGTAACCAACGAGTTCCGCTCAACGAACTGGCATGCGTTTCTTTCGACTTTCCTGCGCAGCTCGGGTGCGAGCGGAACTCCCGGAATTTCCGTGAATCCGACCTCCTTGCCATTCGGGCAAGTGACCGTGGGGAGCATAGCCACTTTGCCTTTGACGGTTACAAACACGGGCGATGCCAATCTGGTAATTTCTCAGGTCACCTGCCCGCAGGGTTTCTCGACAGATTTTCCCGGGACCGCAACGCTTGGGCCGGGAGCTCAGGAGCAGCTTAGCGTGACCTTTTCACCAACGGCTCAGCAAACCTATTCGGACAATCTCCAGATTGGAAGCAATGCCCCTACCAGCTCGACCGTCGTACCGGTTTCCGGTGAAGGGGTGACGCAGCAAGTTAGTTGTCCGACGCAGTGCGCGCAAGCGGCCGCCTATACCGTCGGGCAGACGGTGAATCAATGTCAATTCACCGCGCAAGCCACAGAACATTGGTTCCACACGACACTCAATGTCGGAACCTATCGCTTCCAACTCGGCAACTTCCCACAGGGGGCGGACTACAACTTCTACACTTTCATGCAATGCACCGACTATCCGAACACTCCGACGGAATGCAGCAGCAATCAGGTAGGACCAGAGGATTTCCAATGCGAGGTCACAGGCGGTTCCGTTGCGATATATATTCTGATTCATGCGTATCAGCCGCCATACGGCGGTTACACTTTCATCATCACGCAGACCGGTTTCGCGCCGGAAGAAGGAACACCAAGGATTGCTGCCGAATAGTCCGCAGGTTTCGCCGGGCGCATGGCACATACGCCACGGCGGATTGCAATGAAGAAAGCCCTCGACCGAGTTGGTCGAGGGTCTTCTTTTTGGAAAGGAAACGCCTATTCGGCATGACAGAGTTGACTTTGTCTGGCATGAGTCTTAAATTTTAGGTCAGTTGCATTGCCTGAAACAGACGGAAAACAAGTGGTTGCGCATCTGTTTATCTTCGACATTGACGGGACATTGGCGAGCTTTGGGGGCATCACGGGCAAAGCGTTCAATCGCACTTTTCAAGAACTTCACGGTCAACCCGGGCCGTGGGGGAAGGTGCTTCCGCATGGGCGCACGGATCGCATGATTCTGCGCGAGTGCTTCACTGTGGCGGGCGTGGATGGTGATTTCGATGCCCATTTCAAGATTTTCATCGAATCCTATCTCTGCAATTTACGGGAAGCTTTTCAGACAATGACCGGCGCGCGTGTCTTGCCGGGCGTCATCGAACTTCTGAATAGGCTCGATGCCGATTCTTCCGCCTTTCTTGCATTGGGCACGGGAAATATCGAGCGAGCGGCGCGAATGAAACTGGAGCATCTCGGACTAAATCCATTCTTTCCCGTCGGAGGGTTTGGGGACGAAGCCGAAGAGCGAAAGGAAGCAATCGCGGATGCCGTGCGGAATGCAACACTGCATTACCAACGCTCATTCGCTCCTGAGCTAAGTTGGGTTATTGGAGATACGCCTTACGATATTGAAGCAGGCCAAGCGCTCGGGTTGCGCACTTTGGGTGTGGCCACCGGCGGATTGCACAAATTCGAAGATCTGCAATGCACCCGACCGGACCTTCTTTTTGGAAACTTGTCCGATACCCAATTTGTTATCAAATCTTTGGGCCTTTAGCGGTCATTTCACCCCATGTTGGAAAATACCTTCTGCCACATTCCGCGAATAACTTTGCGCACAGAAGAGAAGCTCTGGTCGGCCGGGATTCATGGATGGCGTGCGGCTCGAG
>Ga0315289_10003805_pt1 | contig 22716 bp, 23 predicted proteins | sample YL17G11_40_MG_FD_203452 | JGI IMG/M metagenome (GOLD analysis project Ga0315289, IMG submission 203452) | Sediment microbial communities from Yellowstone Lake, YNP, Wyoming, USA - YL17G11_40 | ecosystem: Environmental > Aquatic > Freshwater > Lake > Sediment | place: USA: Wyoming | collected... | reverse complement strand
AAGACGAAGTCGGCCGAATCGCCACGGTGATCGACCGCAGTTTCGTCGTCGAGGGCGCGCTGAGACGCCAGGTGATGCAGAACATCGCCCGCCTGCGGGACATCAGTTGCTATCGCGGCGTCCGCCACCGGCGGGGCCTGCCGGTTCGCGGCCAGCGGACGCGGACCAATGCCCGCACGCGCAAAGGCCCTCGCAAGACCGTGGCCGGCAAGAAGGGCGTTAAGGAACTGCACTAAAGGCAACGCGGAACCTTCCGATTGCGGATTGCGGATTTCGGATTGCGGATTGAAAGGCAACTGAACCGCAAGCGTAAGTTAGCGGCACACGGTTAGCCGCGAGCCGAAGGCGAGCGCGACCCGAAGGGGAGGGGGGAACGGCAATGCGGAACGCGGAAAGAAACGGCAATATCGCACATCATCACGGTTAGCCGCGAGCCGAAAGGCGAGCGCGGATCTTGCGGATTGAACGGCGAACGGCGCGAGGCGCGAAAAGCACGGAGAGACGATGGCGAAGAAAAAGAAAGTTCACAGGAGTGTGGCGAAGGGCGTCGCGCATGTCAAAGCCACCTTCAACAACACGATCGTGACGATCACAGACCCGGCCGGGAACGTCCTGTGCCAGGACAGCGCCGGCACGATCGGGTTCAAGGGCAGTCGGAAGTCCACGCCGTTCGCGGCCCAGCGGGCCGCCGAGGCGTGTGCCGAAAAAGCAAAGAAGATGGGCATGCGGGAAGTCGAGGTTCGGGTCAAGGGTCCCGGAAGCGGTCGGGAATCGGCGATCACGGCACTTCAGGCGGCGGGGCTGAAAGTGACCGCCATCGAGGACGTGACTCCGATTCCGCACAACGGGTGCCGGCCACGCAAGCGCCGCCGGGTCTAGACTTTCTTTCATAGCCCCCTCTCCCCTTGTGGGAGAGGGAAGGGGTGAGGGGTTTTGAAACAGTTTTCAGTCTGTTGAGGGAGAGGTGAGGAAAACCGATGGCACGATATACGGGTCCTGTTTGTCGCCGTTGCCGCCGCGCAGGGATGAAACTCTATCTGAAGGGCGTGCGATGCGAAAGCGCCAAGTGCGCCATCGAGAAGCAGTGGCGTAACAAGCCGCCCGGCATGCATTTCTGGCGCCGTCGGCGGCCGACCGAGTACGGCCTGCGCCTCCGCGAGAAGCAGAAACTGCGCTGGTACTACGGCGTTCTGGAGCGCCAGTTCCGGCGGTTCTTCGCCGAGGCGTCGCGCGCCAAGGGATCGACGGGCGAGCGGCTCCTGGTGCTGATGGAGCGCCGGCTGGACAACGTGCTCTATCGGATGGGCTTCGCGCCGAGCCGGCGGGCGGCACGCCAGACCGTGCTGCACGGCCACGTGCTCCTGAACGGCCGGATGGCCAACATCCCCAGCCTGAAGGTCGAGGTCGGCGACGAGATCGAGATCCGCGACCGAAAATCGAGCCGCGAACTCGTCCGCGCCTGGACCAGCGAAGACCAGGGCCGCATGGTTCCCCAGTGGATCGAGTCCGACCCGGAGCATTTTCGCGGGCGTGTCAAGACGTTGCCGGCCCGTGACGAGATTTCGTTCCAGGTGAATGAAAACCTGATCGTCGAGTTCTGCAGCCGTTAACCATAGGCAGGAGGCAAACCCGTGATGCGGATCAAGTGGAAGGGCCTCGAACTCCCCACGCGCGTGGTTGCGGACGCCGCCACCATGGCGGAGACGTATGGGCGGTTCGTCGCCGAGCCGTTTGAGCGCGGCTTCGGCGTGACGATCGGCAACAGCCTCCGGAGGATCCTCCTCTCGAGCCTCGAGGGGGCCGCCGTCACCGGCGTCAAAATGGAGGGCGTCCTGCACGAGTTCTCGAGCATCGAAGGGGTCATCGAAGACGTCATCGACATCATTCTGAACGTCAAGGGCCTGGTCGTGCGCCTCGAGGGCGACGAGCCCCGCATCATCACGCTGGAGGCCACGAAGGCCGGTCCGGTGACCGCCGCACAGATTCAGACCGACCCAAACGTCGAAATCATCAACAAGAACCACCTCCTGGCGACCCTGTCGAAGGACGTTGACTTCCGTCTCGAATTGCGCGTCGCCAAGGGCAGGGGATACGTCGCCGCCGAGCAGAACACCCCCGAAGAGCAGGAAATCGGCTACATTCCCGTCGACAGCCTCTACTCGCCCGTCGTACGCGTGCGGTATCGCACGGAGGATACGCGTGTCGGCCAGCGGACGAATTACGACCGCCTCATCATGGAGATCTGGACGAACGGCACTGTGACACCCGAAATGGCGCTGGTCGAGGCGGCCAAGATCATGCGCAAGCACCTCAACCCGTTCGTCGAGTACTTCCAGCCCGGTGAGGAATTGGGCGCCGAGGCGGTGCCGGTGGCTGAGGAAGCGGCCGGTACCGAGGAATACGTCTCGGAACTCGAACGCAAACTCGCCATGCCCACCTCGTCACTGGAACTTTCGGTGCGGGCGGCTAATTGCCTCGAGGCCGAGAATATCATGACCGTCGGCCAACTGGTCCGACTGAGCGAGGAGAACTTGCTCAATATGCGGTCCTTCGGAAAAACCAGCCTGCGCGAGATCAAACGGAAACTGGCCGACCTCGGCCTCTCGATCGGCATGGATCTGGAGGGTGTGACGGCCGGTGGCGGCGGAGGAAGCGCCTGATGCGGCACCTGAAGAAGGGAAAGAAACTCGGCCGGACCAGCAGCCATCGCACCGCGCTCCTCAGGAGCCTGGCCGCGGCTCTGCTGGAGCACGAGGCCATCACCACCACCATCCCGAAGGCCAAGGAAGCCCGCCGATTCGTCGAACGCCTGATTACCCAGGCGAAGCAGGGCACACTCGCTGCCCGCCGACGGGCGGCCTCCAGGCTCCAGAACGAGGCGCTCGCGAAGAAACTCTTCGAGGACATTGCGCCGCGCGTCGCCCAGCGCCCGGGCGGATACACCCGCATCGTCAAACTCGCGCAGTTCCGCGTCGGCGACGCGACCCAGTTGTGCCGCCTCGAACTCGTCGAAAAGAAAGAGAAGGAAAAGAAGGAAAAGGCCAAGAAGAAGTAATCCGCGCACCAGAGTCCCACGGGGCGCGCTCCTTTTTGCGCCGCGCGCGTTTTGTTGAGCCTTGCTCTGTCGAGAACATGTCTTTGTTTTCCCTCTCCCCCTTGTGGGAGAGGGTAGGGTGAGGGGGGAATAAGGTTGCTGAGTCCCGACGCGGCGGGATTCATCCTCACCCCTGCCCCCTCTCCCGTCAAAGGGAGAGGGGATAGGAGCGGAGTGAGCCATGGCCGACTGCATCTTCTGCAAGATCGTCGCGGGCGAAATCCCCTGCACCAAGGTTTTTGAGGACGGCCTGTGTCTCGCCTTCCTGGACATCGGGCCCATTTCGCCGGGCCACACGCTTCTCATCCCCAAGGCCCACTACGAGACGATCCACCAGATGCCCGCCGCCGAGGCGGCGCACCTGGCGCGGCACATTCCGTCGCTGGCGGCGGCGGTCCAGAAGGCCGTCCGCGCCGAAGGCATCAACGTCCTCCAGAACAACGGAGCCTGCTCGGGCCAGGAAGTGTTCCACGTCCATGTTCACCTGATTCCGCGCTGGCCGCAGGACGGTCTCGGTTTCCGCTGGCCCGCCAAGCAGGCGGACCCGGAGGTCTTGAAGGAGCAGGCCGAAGCGGTCCGCCGGTGTTTGGGGACGTAGGGACCCTTCCGGCTTGCTCGTCGCAGGCTCCGGGACGCGAGTGTGAGGTTCCGAGAAAACGTTTTTTGCACTGTGCCCTACTCGTGGTATAATTGTCTGTGGTGCTTTTCCGAGGAGGCAGAGCGATGAAGTACTATTCCTTTCAGGTCGTGATCGAAAAGGAACCCCAGGACGAGGGCTACTATGCGTACAGTCCTACGTTGCCCGGTTGCTTCAGCAACGGTCGCACCATCGAGGACGCCAAACGCAACATCCGTGTGGCCATCGAGGAACATCTGGCGTCCCTCCTGGCCCACGCCGAGCCGATACCCCAGAGTGAGAATCTTGTTCACGTCGAGGAACTCACCGTTGGGGTGCCTGAATGAGCCGCATGCCGCAGGTCACGGCTCGGGAACTCGTGCAATTCCTGAAGGCGCAAGGATTTACCGAAGACCGCCAGAGGGGAGGTCACCTCACCCTCTGGCACGAGGGGCGCCGGACGTCGGTCACCGTTCCGATACACACGGGGTGCGACATCGGCCGCGGACTGGCGGTTCGCATCCTCAAAGACGCGGGGTTCTCGGTGGACGATTACCTGAGCCTGCGGTGACCGGTTCCCGGCGCGATGGGTCTTCTCCGGGGCCTATTTCGCTTCCCGCCCCGTCTCGCTTTGCGCCTCCGCCTCCGGTTCCTTCGCGTGGTGCACGATCTCCCAATCTTCCGGAACGTCCGGGCGAGCAAAAGTCTTCGCATCCACATTCTTGTTGGTCTCGATGCGGTGAAAGTCGATCGTCGTGATGTTCTCGCTCGTGTCCCAGAGCCTCGCCCGGGTCGGCAGAAACGTCTTTGCGTCCACCCACAGCGCGATGGCCGTGTACGTTTCGGCCAGCGGCGTGTCCTTCTTCGGTTTCAACACGAGGACGCCGCGTTTTTCCTTGTCGCGAGATTCCTCGGCGGCGTCGCGGCTGACGTCGAAGTTTTTGAGGACGGCTTCCTTCTTCTGGCCGAACGGCATGGGGAACGGCGTCTTGCCGAGTTCGAACGAATCGAGGGCGGGCTCCTCGGGCCGGCGAATCTCCCAGATGATGAGTTGCTTCGTCGCGTCCTTCTTGTGGTAGAGGATTCGCCCATCGAAGACGAACGTCTCCCGCGGGCGGTCGGTAAACTCGAAACTCAGCAGGTTCGGTGCGCGGAACAGGAGTTCCCCCTTGCGCTTCTGGACATCCTCATACAGCGTTTGATTGAGTTCGTAGTCGAATTGGGCCTGAAGGGTCTCGATCTTGCGGCCGGCCTCGTCCATTCGGTCCAGGAGTTCCTGTGTCTCGGGCGTGAGGACCTGTTGAGGCGACGGGACGGCAAGCGGCTCGGCCGGGGAGGTCTCCGCCGATGGCGCGCGTGCCGGCACCGCGAGAAAGGCGGCAAGCGCGGCGAACAGCATCAGGCGTCTCATGGCGTTGTTTCCTCCTCGGCGCGAAGGTTCGCCCGCTATTATGTAGCGCGGGGGTTTATCCCCCGCGCACAAACTGCGCGGGGCACAAGGCCCCGCGCTACGAAAGGTATTTTTTCAACAGAGCAAGTCTCTGCGCGAGCGCGGGCAGCCCGCGCCACAACCCCAGCACTACGACCGCCCCGCCGATGCCCAACACCCATTGCCACCCGAGGTTGAACCGCTCCGCCAGGTAGGCCAGGAGCAAGTACCTTGGCCATCGTCCGACGAGCGACCCAAGGGCGAACCTCGCGCGGCTGTAACCTTCGCTGATCGCCAGCAGCCGGACGAAGTCCACCGGGATCGGCAGAAACGACGCGGCCGCAAGTGTCGCGAACGGCGCCCGATTGTACCACGCGGCGAAGCGCTTGTAGAGCCCCGTTGCGCGGACGCGACGCACCGGCCTGTAACGGTACAGGAAGGTCAGCAGATAATAGTCGTGCATGTTGGCGATGGCGGTGCCGACGGCGCCGAGAACGGCCACGGCGAGCGGATCGATGCCGAGCCCGCCTCCCGCGGCTGGGGCGGCCATCCAGAGCACCACAGGCGTCGTCGGCAGCGGGCAGAACGTGCAGCAGATGCTCATGTACCCCACGTATGCCGCCAGCAGCGCGAGGCTCGTGTTCGGCCAGAGGACCTTGACGCCTGCCAGGACGACGAGCCAAACGACAAAGGGATAGAACCACGCGCGGAACCGGAGGGGCTCGTGGCGCTGGAGCCTCAGTTCCACCTCCGCGGGGAGGGGTTCAATGGTCGGCGATTCGCCCATCGCGCATCCTCACGAGCCGTTCGGCGCGCTCGGCCACCTTCTCGTTGTGGGTGATGAGAACGATCGTCTGGCCGGATTCCTTGTGGAATCGCCCGATGAGGTCGAGGACCCGCTCGGAGGCCTCGGAGTCGAGGTTGCCGGTCGGCTCGTCCGCCAGGAGGACGTCCGGCCGGGTGACGAGGGCGCGGGCGATGGCGACGCGTTGCTGCTCGCCGACGCTGAGTTCGCCGGGCCGGCGGCGGCGCTTGTCGTCGAGCCCGACGGCCGCAAGCATCTCGCGGGCCCGGCTTTGCACCGCCTCGTGGCGGAGCCGGAGCGCGAGCGCCACGTTCTCTTCCGCCGAGAGCGCGGCGAGGAGGTTGAATCGCTGGAAGACGAACCCGACGTGGTGCCGCCGGAGCAGCGTCCGCCGGCCGTCCGAGATCGCGCCCGTGTCTGTGCCGTTGAGGACGACCGTTCCCTCGGTGGGCGTGGCCAGAAGGCCCAGAAGATACAGGAGCGTGCTCTTGCCGCAGCCGCTCGGCCCCATCACGGAGACGAATTCGCCGCGGCGGACGGCCAGGTCCACGCCGCGCAGCGCCGCCGTCGGCGCCGCGTCCGTGCGGTACACCTTCGTCAGTCCCCTGGCTTCGAGGATTGTTTTCATGTCCGTCCTTTGGACGCTGCAACTCGCGGGCTATTCGCCCGTCGCCCTATTCCTACAACGCCACTTAGCGCGGCGGGTCTCCGTACCCGCCGCGCCACGGGCCAAGAACGCCATTTCCTGCGCGGTGGGTGCGGAGACCCACCGCGCAAAAAGGTCAAGTGGAGTTGTAGGACTATTCATAGCGCAGACTCTCGACGGGGTCCTGCCTCGCGGCCCGCCGCGCCGGATGGAGGGCCCCGAGGGCCGTCCCGCCGGCTGCGAGCGCGGCCGCATACGCGAACCGCACCGCCGGAATGTCCACCGTCCAGAGCGGCTGAAGGTCGAGGATGAGGGCGCGGCTGCCCCAGGTCAGGAGGAACCCGGCGACGATGCCCGCGGCGCAGATGAGGCCCGCTTCGGCCATGACGAGCCCGAAGACCTGGGTGCGCGACGCGCCGATGGCCTTCAGGACGCCGATCTCGCGCGTCCGCTCGACCACCATCGTGTATACCGTGAGGAGGATCACGAGGAAGCAGACGAACCCCGCCACGAACACGACCGAGCCGATGACGAGGTTCATGTCCACGAAACTGGAGGCGAGGACGTCGTAGTACTCATCAAACGTGATGGCCCGCAGACCGCGCAGTTCGACGGCCTCTCGCACGGGTTGAATGTCCGCCGGCCGCACGACGCGCACGTAAAAGAACGAGGCCCGCAGCCGGTCCTGGTCCGTCGCCCGGCTGACGGTCTCGATGGGCATGAAGACGCGCCCGGCGACGCCCTCGCGCGCGATGCCGACGATCGTGAACCGGTGGCCCCACCGTTCGACCGTATCGCCCTTGCGGTATCCGCCAGCCCGCGCGAGGCGCGTGTCGATGACCATCTCGTCACCGCCTTCGAGGGGTCGGCCTTCGACCATGCGGTCCGGGCCGGCAAAGAGGTCCCAATCCTGAGGCCGGATGCCGTAAACGTTCTGAACGCGTCCGGCCATTTTGAGCGGCCACCGCAGGACCGCCACCGCGCGCGCGACACCGGGAATCGTTTCCAGGTCGCCCTGAACCTTGTCGGCCGGCAGGCCGCCGCTCAGCACCACCTGGTCGGACGCCGGCCAGACCATCAGATGCGCCTGGACGTTGGTGGTCCGATCGGCGATCTCGCGAAGCATGCTCGTCAGGCCGATGAGTACGAGGAAAAGGGCCACCCCGACCCCGACCGCCAGGACGCTGATCGTTGTGCGCGTCTTTCGAGCGAAGATGTTGGCCAGAGGCAGACAGGCCACGGCGGCTCCTTTTGCGGGAAACACTCGGGCGATTATAGAGGCGGTCGGCGGGCGGGGCAAGCACCACCATGCCTGACTCCTCCCCGGGTTTTACCAGGCGATGGAAGTAGTTTGAATCTTGTGATGTCGAAAGCCCCGCAGCCCCGAAGGGGTCCCTTCGGGAGGGCGTTTGAAGATAGCCCCGGCCGCAAGGCCGGGGAGGCAAGGCCCGTCCCCGGCCGTTCCTTTTTTCCTTCGGAGCCCCGGCAGGGGCGATTGAGGTCAATCGCCCCTGCCGGGGTTTCAAAAGAAAAAAACAAAAAGGTGTGGTGGTGTTCGCTGCGCCGACCACGGGCTTGGCGCCCGTGGCTACCGTCAATCGCCGCTCCGCGGCTGAAAGACCGCTTAGTACTACAACGCCACTTAGCGCGGCGGGTCTCCGTACCCGCCGCGCCACGGGCCAAGAACGCTATTTTCTGCGCGGTGGGTGCGGAGACCCACCGCGCAAAAGGGTCAAGTGGCGTTGTAGGATTAGTCGCCCCCGCGTTCGTCGGCCTCGGAAAGGATTCGGCGAACCTCGGCAAGGTCGGCGGCAATCCAGGTGGCCTCGGACGCCCAGGTCGGAACAGGGTCAGAAACGAGGGCGATCGTCCGGCACCCGGCGGCCGCGCCCGCCTCCATGTCGAAACGGAAGTCGCCGACCACGATTGTTTCTTCCGGCCCCGTGCCGAGCGTCGTCATCAGGTGCCGGGCGCCGTCGGGGCTTGGCTTCGGCACGTGGTCTCCGCGGGCGACGACGGCGTCGAACGCCAAGCCGTGCCGTCGGCAGGCGCGCTCGACGCTTCGTCGGCTGTTGCGCGTCAGGACGGCCGTCCGGATGCCACGCGCGCGGAGCCAGTCGAGGAGTTCCCCGGCGCCGGGCATGAGTCGGCTGCGGTCGGCGGCCTCGGCCTCATGGCGGTCGAGGATCGCGCCCGCGCGGACCCTCTCGGCCTCGGAGAGCGTGTCCATCGCCTCCAGAATGGTGGTACCCGGCGGCAGGCCGATCTGGGCCCGGATGGCGTCGAAATCGAGTGCCGGCTCGAGGAGCGTCCCGTCCAGGTCGAAGATAATGAGTTTGAGTCCCATCGCCCGTTATCATGCCAAAGGGCGCCAGCCGTGTCAAAAGATCAAGCCCAGGGATTCCAATCCCTGGGCTTGGTGGGGCTCGCCGGCCTTGGCCGCGTCTTGCTTTCCACCGGGCCGGCGGGGTATAATCGCTTCCCGTCCGGCCGATCCGGAGGCCGGCCCGAAACGGGGATAGGCGTTGAAAAAGGCCCTTGGCGAACTGGCGAGGCTGGTCGGCGGACGGCTAGAGGGTGATGCCGGCCGCGAGGTCGAGGGCGTGGCAGCCCTCGCGGAGGCGGGTCCAAGCGACGTCGCCTTCGTCGCGCAGAAGCGTTACGCCGCCGGGACGTCGGCCTCGAAGGCCGCCTGCCTGGTGGTTCCCGAGGACTGGAAAGACCGGACCGACGGGCCGGCCCTTTTGCGTGTGGCGGACCCGAACCGGGCGATGGCCCGGATCGCGGAGGCGCTGCTCGAGCCGCTGCCGGCGCCTCCGCCGGGCATCCATCCCGCCGCGGTGGTCGCCAAGTCGGCCGTCCTGGGCGCCGGCGTTCACATCGGTCCCTGTGCCGTTGTGGGCGAGAAGGCCCGCGTCGGCGACCGGACGCGCATCCGTGCGGGGGCCGTGGTGGCCGACGAGGCGGTCGTCGGGGCCGACTGCGACATCCACTCGGGCGTGGTCGTCCGCGAGCGGGTCCGCCTGGGCGACCGTGTCATCATCCACGCGGGGTCGGTCATCGGAAGCGACGGGTTCGGCTACCTGGCCGGCAAGACGGGGCCGGAGAAGATTCCCCAGTTGGGGACGGTCGAGGTCAGCGACGACGTCGAAATCGGCGCCTGCGTGACGGTGGACCGGGCGCGGTTCGGGGCGACGCGGATCGGCCGGGCGGTGAAGATCGACAACCTCGTGCAGATCGGGCATAATGTCCAGGTCGGCGAGGGGACGATCATCGTGAGCCAGGTGGCCGTCGCCGGCAGCGCCCGCATCGGCCGCGGCTGCGTGATTGCGGGCCAGGCGGCGATTGACGGGCACCTCGTCATCGGCGACGGGGCGCGGATTGCCGCCAAGGCTGGCGTCACCAAAGACGTGCCGGCCGGCGCGGACGTGAGCGGCTACCCGGCGGGCCCGCACCGCGAGGAACTTCGGCGTGAGGCGGCCGTGCGGCGGATGGAGGAAGTCCTGGAACGTCTGAAGGCGATCGAAGAGCGGCTGGCGGACCTGGAGTCGAGGAAGGGCGCGTGAGCCGACGCCAACGAACCATCGCACGCGAGGCCGAGATGGAAGGCCGGGGCCTCTTCACCGGCCAGGCGGTCCACGTCCGCCTGAAGCCGGCCCCCGCCGACGCGGGGCTCGTCTTCACGCGGGTGGACCTCTCGCCGGAAGTCCAGATTTCGGCCACGATCCAGTCGGTTGCGAAACGATTTCAGCGGACGACGCTGGCGAACGGGGAGGTGTCGGTCGAGACGGCCGAGCATCTCCTGGCGGCGCTCGAAGGGCTCGAGATCGACAACCTGGCCGTGGAACTCAACGGGCCGGAATTGCCGGCGGGCGACGGGTCGGCGGCGGATTACGTTCGGCTATTGCGCCAAGCGGGGATCGTCGAGCAGCCGGCCGAGCGGCCGGTGCTCAAGATCGTCGAGCCGGTCACGGTGCAGGACGGCGGCGCCGTCATTGCCGCGCTCCCCGGCGACGAGGACGCTCTGGTGATCACGTACCATCTCGATTACGGCCCGCAGAGCGTCATCCCGCCGCAGATGTGCCACCTGAGGCTGACGCCCGATACGTTCGTCGAGGACCTCGCCGCCAGCCGAACTTTCATCCTCGATTCCGAGGTGGAGGAACTGCGTCGTCGCGGCTACGGGCCGGAGGTCACGTACCAGGACCTTCTGGTGTTCGGGCCCGAAGGGCCGATTGAGAACACGCTCCGTTTTCCGGACGAGCCGGCGCGGCACAAGATGCTGGACCTGGTGGGCGACCTGTTCCTCTTGAACTGCGACGTGCGCGGCCGGATCGTGGCGGTGAAGAGCGGCCACTCGCTGAACCACCGGCTGATTCGCCGCCTCCAGGACCAGGGCGCCGGCCGGGCCGCCGGTACGCGGACCGAGACGCGCCCCGCCATGGACATCAGCCAGATCATGGAGGTCCTGCCCCACCGGTATCCGTTCCTCCTGGTGGACCGCGTCGTGGAATTCGAGGAAGACGTCCGCGCCGTCGGCATCAAGAACGTCTCCATCAACGAGCACTTTTTCCAGGGCCATTACCCCGGGACGCCCATCATGCCGGGCGTTCTGATCATCGAGGCGATGGCCCAACTGGCGGGCGTGCTCCTCCTGCGAAAACTGAAGCACACGGGCCAGGTGGCCATCCTCCTGAGCATGGACCGCGTCAAACTCCGCAAGACCGTTCATCCCGGCGACCAGTTGCGCCTCGAGGCCGAGATCGTCCGCGCCAAGGAACGCCGCGCTGAGGTTGTCACCCGGGCGTGGGTGGGCGACGAGGTGGCCGCCGAGGCCAAGATCCGTTTCGTCCTCATCCCCGCCGACCAGGAACTCTGAAAGGCTTTCATGGCCATCAGCGAACAGGCAGCCGTTCATCCGAAGGCCGAACTTGCCGCCGACGTCGAGATCGGTCCGTTCTGCGCCGTCGGTCCCGAGGTCACGATCGGCGCCGGCACGGTGCTTCACTCCAGCGTGACCGTCGCCGGCCGCACGCGCCTGGGCCGGGACAACATCGTGTACCCGCACGTTACGATCGGCACGCCGCCGCAGGACCTTTCCTACCGCGACGAGCCGACGGAAACCGTCATCGGCGACTCGAACGTCATCCGCGAGTGCGTGACGATTCACCGCGCCTCGACCAAGGGAGGAGGCGTCACGCGCGTCGGGAGCCGGTGCTACCTGATGGCGTGCAGCCATGTGGCCCACGACGCCGTCGTCGAGGACGACGTGGTCTTCGGCAATAACGTGCTGATCGGCGGCCACGTCCACATCGAATCGCGCGCGAACCTGAACGGCGGCGCGGCCGTCCATCCGTTCACGCGGATCGGTCGGCTCGCCTACGTGGGCGGTCTGACGCGCATCGTACACGACGTCCCGCCTTTCATGATCATCGAGGGCCATCCCAGCCGCGTCCGCGGACCCAACAGCGTCGGCATGGAGCGGGCCGGCTTCTCCAAGGACACCATCGAGATGGTCGCCAAGGCCTATCGGCGGATCTACCGCTACGGCCGGCCGCGCGAAGAGGTCCTCCGCGAATTGGAACAGGAAGACGGCTGGCCCGAGGAGGTCCGCTACCTGTGCGACTTCCTCCGCGCCAGCGCCTCGGGCAAGCACGGCCGTTACCGCGAGTCGCTGAGGAAGAGGTCCCCCGCCTAGCATGTCCGACCGACTCAAGATCGCTCTGGTTGGCGCCGGCCACATGGGCCGGCTCCATGCGCGCACGATCGCGGCACGCGCCGACGCGCGCCTCGTGGCCGTCTGCGACGTGGACGCCGCCGCCGCGGCCGCCCTGGCCGAAACGTACGGCGCGCGGGCGCTCGGCGACGCGAGCGGCCTGGCGGGCGCGGTGGACGCCGTCGTCCTCGCCGCCGCCACCTCCGCCCATCGGGACCTCGCGCTTCCGCTGATCCGTGCCGGCGTCCCGCTCCTCGTGGAAAAGCCCCTGGCGGGGACGGCCGCCGAGGCCCGCGAGATCGCCCGCGCCGCCGAACGCGCCGACGCCATCCTCCAGGTCGGCCACATCCTTCGTTTCGATCCCGTCACCCGCGCGATGGCGGGGCGGACGTTTCGGCCGACTCGGATTGCCGTTTCCTGGCGCTCGCCGTTCACAGGCCGCTCGACCGACATCAGCGTGGTCATGGACCTCGCGATTCACGGCATCGACCTCGTGCTCAAGTGGGCGGGCCGGATGCCCCAGGAAGTGACCGCCACGGGACGGACGGTCCACGGGCCGCACGCGGACGAGGTCGAGGTGCACCTGGCGTTTGCGGGCGGCTGTGCGGCGGACCTCGTCGCCAGCCGCGTCTCTCCAGACCGCGAGCGGCGCATCCGCATCGCGGCAGGGAGCGAAACGATCGAACTCGACTATGCGGCCCGGACGGTCCGGTGGGGTTCGGAGGCCCTGCCTGTGGAAACCGAACCGGACGCCCTGACGGCCCAGATGAATGCCTTCCTGGCGGCGGTGCGCGGCGAGGCGCCGGTCGCCGTCTCCGCCGACGAAGGCGCCCGCGCGGTCGAAATCGCCAAGCAGATTGAACGCGCCGCCGCCGTTTAAAGCCCGCCGCGCCATGTTCGCCGTGCCGCTTGCGGCTTAGCGTCCTTACGTTTAGCCGCGAACCGAAGGGGAGCGCGCGGTTCGCCGTTCACGTTTAGCCGCGACCCGAAGGGGAGCGCGCGGAAAGGACGCTCCCTGTTGCCATGACCGCCGCCCTTGCGTACAATAACCGGCGTTCAGTCGAACCCATGGGGAGAGGGATGAGCCGACTGGCGGACCGAATCGGCGAAGCGGCGCTCAAACGGATGCGCATCGCGTTCGCCGAGGACCCGAGCGGCACGGTCCACACGACGGTGACCGGCCCGATGGGGAAGCGCCTGCTTTCAATCAAGACCTGGCGTACGCCCGAAAAGAAAATCGCCTGCGACCTCTCCGGGCCCCTCAAGGGCCGGTTCCAGGACCAGATCGAAGCGTTCCTCGCGGTGATCAATCGGCTGAAGATCGTCGCCGAAAAGGACGGCAAAAACTTCTACAATCTCTACAACCCGCCGATGCCGAGCACCGCCGCCCTTCGCCCCTTCGAGCGGAAACTGCGGACGATGACCGAAAAAATTGTCTTCCCGGCGACGAGCACCCTCTCGGTGACGCCGCGGTGCCCCTGCCGGTGCATCCACTGTTCCGCCGACCGCTTCGTCGCACCCGAGCGAGAGGAACTCTCGACCGAGGACTTGAAGAGCGTCATCGACCAGGCCCTCGACCTCGGCGTCTGCACGATGATCTTTACGGGCGGCGAACCCATGGCCCGCGCCGACCTGGCGGACCTCATCGCCTACACCGACAAGAGCCGCGCCCACGTCATGATCTTTACGAGCGGCGTCCTCTTGACGGAGAAGAACGTCGCGCGGCTCGCGGAGGCGGGCCTCGGGAGCCTGAACGTTTCCATCGACGCCGACACGCCCGAAGAGCACGACCGCCTGCGGCGCTTGCCGGGCGCATTCCAGAAAGCCATGGACGGCGCCCGCCGCGCCCGCGAGGCCGGCATCCTCACGGGCATCTCCACCTACGCGACGCACGAGAACGTCGCCTCCGGGGCGCTCGAACATCTCCTCAGGATCGCGCAGGACGAAGGGTTCCACGAGGTCACCATCTTCGACTGCGTTCCGACGGGGAAATTCCTCTCGATGCCCGAACTCCGCCTCGGGCGAAAGGACATCAAACGCATCCGCGCCCTCGCCGACAAGTACAACGCCATGGATTTCCCCATGGGCGTCATCGCCCAGTCCAAGGCCAACGCCGCCGACGGTGGCGGATGCTTCGGCGCCTTCAGCCAGTTCTACATGACCTGCTACGGCGACGTGAACCCGTGCGACTTTAATCCCATCACCTTCGGCAACGTCCGCGACGAACCGCTCGAAACGATCTGGCGCCGCATGGTCGCCCATCCCGAGTTCGGCGCCCACCGCCTCTCGTGCCGGATGCAGTCGGAACGGTATCGGAGAGAGTTCATCGCCCCCATCCAGGACGAAGAACGCCTCCCGGTGAGCATTGGTCGTCTTCCGGGCGATGGCACCATTTTGCCCAACACTTAGCCGGCGGGCTTGCCCGCCGCGTATTGTGCCGTTCCCTCGCCCTTGACGGGAGAGGGTAGGGTGAGGGTGAACCGCCCGAGCGCACCGTTCGAGCCGGCGGCGGAAGCCGCCGGTCATGTTCCTAACCGCGGCCTGTCCCCGCACCGATCAACCTCCCTCTCCCTTGTCGCCTTGGGCGACTCGACGTGGCGAGACGGGAGAGGGTAGGGTGAGGGTGAACTTTCCACTCCCACACCCGCCCCACCGCCTTTGTAGCGCGAGGGCTTGCCCCTCGCGCAAAAACTTTGGACCTTGGACTTTGGACTGCCGTTAACCGACTTTGGACTTTGGACCTTGGACTTTGGACTGCCGTTAACCGACTTTGGACCTTGGACCTTGGACTTTGGACTGCCGTTTTCCATTAGACTTCCCCGCCGTTAACTGCCAAAATACTTCATTACCACGAGCCGTTGGGGGAAACAGGTCGCGCGTCACCGGAATTTCCTATTCCTTCTTGCGGGAGGACCGCTGTGAGTGAAACCAACCTCCCCGTTTTCCACACTCCCCCCGGCCAGGTTCTCATTTACCGCGACGGTGCGCTCAACCTCCAGGTTTGCCTCGACGGCCAGACCGTTTGGCTCACTCAGGCCGCCATCGCCCAGCTCTACCAAACCACCCCGCAGAACATTACCATCCACCTCAAGGCCATTTACGGGGAAGGCGAACTTGACGAGACGGCAACTTGTAAGAATTACTTACAGGTTCGCCAGGAGGGCAGCCGCCACGTTCGCCGGTCCTTGAGGCACTACAGCCTTGACGTCATCCTCGCCGTCGGCTACCGCGTCCGTTCCCCACGCGGAACGCTCTTCCGACAGTGGGCCACCGCACGCCTGAGCGAACTGCTGGTCAAGGGCTTCACCCTCGACGACGAACGCATCAAGGCTGGCCGCACCCTCGGCGCCGATTACTTCGACGAACTCCTCGCCCGCATCCGGGACATCCGCGCCAGCGAACGCCTCTTCTACCAGAAAATCACCGACATCTACGCCACCAGCATAGACTACGATTCCAACGCCGAAATCACCCAACGATTCTTCCAGACGGTCCAGAACAAGACCCACTGGGCGGCTCATGGCCATACCGCCGCCGAAGTGATCTACGGCCGCGCCGACGCCGACAAGCCCCACATGGGATTGACCGCCTGGAAGAACGCCCCCCACGGCCCGCCCCGCAGGGCCGATGTCACCGTCGCCAAAAACTACCTCACCCGCCGCGAGATCGAAGCCCTCAACCTGATTGTCACCGCCTACCTCGACTTCGCTGAACTCCAGGCCACGAGCCACCGTCCAATGCACATGGCCGACTGGATCGCCAAACTCGACGGTTTCCTCCGATTGAGCGGACGCGATATCCTGACCCATGCCGGAAAGATCAGCCACCAATTGGCCCACCAGCACGCTCACGCTCAATTCGCCCGCTACGACCATCAGCGCCGCGAACTGGAAGCCCGCGAACCCGCCGGCGATTTCGACAAGGCCGTCAAACGCATCATCGGCCCGCCGCCGACGCGGACCAGAAAAAAGACCAAGACCAAGCCCAAGCGACACAAGGCTTCGGAGGGCTACGGCGGGTAAACCTTGGACCTTGGACTTTGGACTGCCGTTAACCGACTTTGGACTTTGGACCTTGGACTTTGGACTGCCGTTAACCGACTTTGGACCTTGGACTTTAGACTTTGGACCGCCGCCGCCTTTTTCCAATAGACTTCGGCGGCGCCTCCTGCCAAAATACTTCATTACGACGAGCTGCTGGGGGGAAACAGGTCGCGCGTCAGCACAATTCTGGCAAAAAGGAGTGCGTCCATGAAGCCCAAATCTGTGGCTCTTGTAAGACTGTCAAGGGTGTTTCTTGGGATGCTGTTGGTCGGTTCTTGTGCAAGGATGGCTGCAGCCGAAAAACCGACCTACCTGCCGGGTTTTGTTTGGGATTGGCGCGTGGACTTTGGTAAGCCGTCGGAAGTTTCGAAGTTGCCACCAAATCCGAATTCTGATTACCTGAGCAGGTCGCTACCGTCGAACAAGGGTTTGAGTTCGGGGCCGCAGGCGGACAGTGTTTGGTTCTATGGAAATGCACCTTACGCTTCTCTCACTGAAGGGAAGTTCACAGCATCGAACTTTGCTTTATTCAAGCACAAAGGAACGCACAAAAGCGAGGGTCGCCCGGTTTACTTTTGGTCCGATTCGGATGCGCTTACTGGTGATTGGGACAGTGTGGTTTATATCCCGCCACCGCATCCTCTCCACCCTGGCCATTCTGTTAGCCCGGACTCTCGACATGCACAGGCTGTTGTCCTCAAGTGGGTTTATCCTGGTCAGGACAGTGTATGGATTCGAATCAAGGGGGTGATTAGAGACGGAGCAAAAGGGCAGGATGGTGTTGACTTCTATCTGTTGAAGAACTCGTCCGCGAATGTGCTTGGCTATATCGTGCTTCCTGATGGAGAAAGTCGTCCGGTCAACGTCCAGGCACAGGTGGGCCCTGGTGACGAGATTTTCATGGCTGTTGGATACCTTCAAAACGATGGCAGCGACACAACACTGCTCGATTTGGCTTTCGAGGTTGTGAAGGCACCTGTGTCGCCCCAAACGCCGAATGTTCCGTCCGCACCCTCAAGGCCCGAAGGAAGGGATTCTGCGGGTCTGGCGGGCGGGGATTTGCCCGAGTTGCAAACCCCTGTTTACAGACTCTCAATGCAAGATGCACTGCGCGAAGTGCGCAAGGAATACCCCAAGATGGTGACGTCGAAACAGGAGAATTTAGCGTGGGAGAGGGTCCAGAGGTCTCGCGAAGTCCGATTTGAGGTTGGATACTCCGTTGTTATTTCTGGGGGCAAGGTCTTGCAAGTAATTGGTTCGGATACAATGTTGATTCGACATCAAGGCAAAGTGATGCGCCTGAGGGCTGTTGCCACAGAAGGGGTGGTGGACGGATCGGTCTGGCCGAAAGAAGGGGAAGACGGCGAGATAGTGTTTATTGGAACTTGGCAATACGTAACAGTTTTGGGCGGGACCAGCACCGTTCTGGATGCGATTCCTTTGCCCTTGTATCGCAAACTGAAAAGAGGTTACTGATTGAGAATCCGGGGACGGATTGCATAATTCCGCCGGGTAGAATCCGCCGGAGGGATGTCGTATGCGGCAACCCCTTCGGCAACCTAGACGTTGTGTGCTCTCAAATTAATCTGCTGGGGGTTCCTTACGACATTGAGGGCAAGAAACCATGCCTAAGCAAAAGAAATGCCCGATCGGCTTTTGCACGGAATGTAGCGCGCTTTACAGAAGTGATGTCGCCATAAACCAACGGTGTTCCAAGGAAAACAAAAATAAACGCTGTAAGGGTGTTGTCAGAAGCGCCACATGCCCCGGGGACTTTGTCCAGTGTTCTGAATGTTCCGGCGTGGGGATTGTTGCAGGAAGACGCTGCGACAAGTGTGGCGGTGAGGGCTGGATCTTGGTGAGGGGGCTTGCGTTCCCCAAGGACCGTGTCTAGCTCCGACCACTGAGAGGAATTAGGAGATGAATTCGGGATGGCCATTACATTATCGGGCCGCGGCCAATCCGCTGATGCCGCGCCGACCTCCGTTAGGCCGTTCGGCGAAATAGGTCGCATCCCCAGATTTTTCCAACCCTCCGCAGGTTTTTCATTGGCTAACCCTTCGTTCTTGTTGCACAATATCATTGACGCAGGGTACAAGGATATGTGCGTCCGCAAGGTTTCGGTACCCGGCAAGGAGCATGTCATGCGACGGCGGCGCGATGGGCGGGGCAGGTTTCGGATACGAATGGGTCCCTTCACTCTTGGTAGCACCGGCGCGCGCTTTAGCTGGTGGAGCAAATACTTCGGATTCTCCTCACCGCTGAGCGGAAAGGGCCGAACCTTCGGGAAAGTACGGTTTCCCTGGCCGTTCTCGTTTCTGCGATGGTTCTTCTGAGCGATTTGCAGACGATGGCGTGGCCTTCCCATACAGGCCAATTGCCGCGCTTGCCCTCTGGCAAAAAACGGTTACAGTAACGGACGTGTTCCTTCCCGCGGGTGACTGGGTTGGAGCAAATAGGCTTCGCACAGTGGGGGTATAGTCATGGAAGGGTATATATACATTCTCGTCAACGAGAGCCTGCAACCGGGCTACTTGAAGATCGGGCGAACGACAAGATCGCCGGAGCAGCGTGCTGGTGAAATCTCGGCGGGAACAGGAGTGCCCTCTGCCTACAAAGTCGCCTATCAGGTCAAAGTTCCTGATTGCCAAGAGGCCGAGCGAGCGATCCATGAGCGGCTGGCACAATACAGAGTTAGCAACAACCGGGAGTTCTTCAGGGTTGATCTTGAGAAAGCGGTCAGTATTGTTGACCGGGTGGCGCAGAAACTGTGCCGCGATGATCTTGAGACACAGTCTGCCATAGCCGCCTCTAGAGAGGCCAAAATTCGGCACTTGCAGCGCCAGGTCGAGGAGTTGAGCCAGAGTGAAATGCACCTGCGTCAACAACTGATCTCCGAGACGGTTGAAAATCAAAACAAGGTCACTCATCTTCAAAGGGAAGTCGATTTCTTGCGAGAAGAGGTTTCAACGACGACGGCCAGTCGCGACTTGATGCAAGATAAGTTGTCGCGACTCATGGTTTCCATGAGGAAACGTCGATGGCGAAGATTCTTCAGGGAAGCCCGCCGTTGGATATCTCGTGTCCTATTTCCTTGGATCGCAGGCTGTATGGGCGTCCTGGTCCGACCTGTGGCAACACTCATCTCGCGTGTGGAGTCAGCGTTCGTGGCCCGGATCTCCAACCCACTTGAACGAAAGGCGGTGGCTTTTGCTCTCGTTTTTCCCCTCCTTTCCTTTCTGATCATAGGGTCCGCGGCCTATTACCCGCTTCAGACAATTGCTCTGACTTTGGCGATTGTGGCGCTGTGCGCTGTGAAGCAGATGGTTGAACAGGCATTACCTAGCCAACGGGGTACCACATCTGATTTCAATCGCGAGCCTCCTCATGAAAAATCGCGTGAGGTTGCGCCCCCCAATTCCAAAACAGACTCCCCTCCGGGCGGCGAGTCATGAATTTTGAGTTCCGGCGATGTCCGCCCGCCGTCTCTGACCTTGGACTTTAGACTTTGGACTTTGGACTATTTTGTGCTATAATGTTTCTTGCCGGGGCGACCAGACCCGGGTCCAAGTACCAGGCACGAGGGTGAAAAAGCCTGGGGCATCAGGACAAGGCTCTTAGAGCCGTATAATCCGGGAAACCGGAGTGCCTTTCCCTCTGTGGGCCGTCGCCTCGGCTTCCTTTTTGCCCATCTCCCATCCCGCGACGCACAAGGTTCCCGCTCGCCTTCGGCTCGCGGCTAAGCATGACGCGCGGGAGCGGGCCGCGGTAGGGAACGTGTCCCGCCGCTTCCGCGGCGGGCTCGAACGACATGCGCCGTTGTTGCCGTTCCCCCAATCCCCCCTCTGCGCCCCTTCGACAGGCTCAGGGCAGGCCTCTGCGTTCTCTGCGGTTAAGGCCGTTTGGGCGGTTTCCGCTTGACCCCCCGCCGCGGGGCGATTAACCTACTATCTTCCTGCTGCCTGTCCGCTGGCCTACTGAGAAAGAGAGAACGAGGGCCGATGACCTATAACATCGTGGTTCTCATCAAGCAGGTGCCGGACACCAAACGCATCACGGGCGAGGCGATGCGCGACGACGGGACCGTCAACCGCAGCGCCCTGCCGGCCGTCTTCAACCCGGAAGACCTCCATGCCCTGGAAGCCGCCCTGGAACTCAAGGAACGATACGGCGGGCGGGTGACGGTCGTCACGATGGGCCCGCCCATGGCCTGCGAGGTCCTCCGTGAGAGCCTCGAGCGGGGCGCCGACGACGTCGTGCTGATCACCGACCGCCGGGCGGCCGCCAGCGACACCCTGGCCACGAGTTACATCCTCTCCCGCGCGGTCCGCGAACTGGCCGAACGCGAGCCCGTGAACCTGGTGGTCTGCGGGCGTCAGGCGATCGACGGCGACACCGCCCAGGTGCCGCCCCAGACGGCCGAGAAACTCGGCTGGCCCCAGGTGACCTACGTCGAATGCGTGGAGGAAGTTGCGGGCGGCCGCCTCCGCGCCCGGCGAAACACCGGCACCGGCGTGGAGCGCGTCGAATGCCCCTTGCCGTGCCTTCTGACGGTGACCGACCAAGCGCCCGCGCCGCGTCCGCCGTCGGCCAAGCGCATCATGGCCGTCAAGAAAGCCCGGTCGCGCGCCGAGATCGAGCGCGAGACGCCCGACCCCGACCAGGCCCTGGCGCGGGCCGAGGCGCTCCAGGCCCGCGGCCTGCTGATACGGCAGTGGGACCTCCAGGACATCGGGGCGGACCTAGCGTGGTGCGGGCGCGACGGCAGCCCCACGAAGGTCAAACGCATTCAGTCGGTCGTCCTGAAGGGCAGCGGCTTTAAGCGCGTCGAACCGACCAAAGAGGCGATAGCGACGATGGTCCACGAACTGATTGAAGACCATACGATCGGATGATTTTCATCTAAAGGCTGTTTCATTAACTCCCTCTCCCTCGATGGGAGAGGGAGGGGGTGAGGGTGAAATGGGCCGAAGTCCGAGCGCCAACCCCCCTCACCCTAACCCTCTCCCACCAGGGGAGAGGGGATTTGAAACGGCCACTTGGTGGCGGGTCGGCGAACGGCACGCGCCCGGCAAGCCGGGCGGCTAACTAATGGTGTGGCGTGGCGGTGAGTCGGAGTGGACGATGATCGAAGCGAATCGCGAGGGCGACGTGTGGGTCGTCGCGGAACAGAACGACGGCCAACTGCACGACGTCGGCCTGGAACTCCTCTCGAAAGGCCGCGAACTGGCGGAGGCGCTGGGCGTGCGCCTGACGGCGGTCGTCATGGGGGCGGACGCGGCCCGCCACGCCGAACGCCTCATCCACCACGGCGCCGACCGCGTGGTGGCGGCCGAGGACGCCCTCCTGGCGCACTACCAGACCAATCCGTACGCGAAGGTTCTCTGCCGGCTCATCGAGGAACACAAGCCGCAGGTCGTCATCTACGGCGCGACGCCCCTGGGCCGCGATCTTGCGCCGCGGGTCGCCAGCGCCCTTCGGGCCGGCCTGACGGCCGACTGCACGGACCTTGACATCGGCGACCACGTCGAGCCGGGAACGCGGAAGCACTATCACCGGCTGCTTTACCAGATCCGTCCGGCGTTCGGCGGGAACATCATTGCGACGATCGTGAACCCGGAGCGCTGGCCGCAAATGGCCACGGTCCGCGAAGGCGTGATGCGTCTGCCCGACGCCGATACGTCGCGCCGCGGCGAGGTCATCCGCTTCAAGCCGGATCTTTCGCCCGCGGATTTGCCTTTGAAGATCCTCGATCATACGAAGACCGCGCGAAAAGTGAACCTGAAGGCGGCGCGGATCATTGTCGCGGGCGGGGCGGGGGTCGGCAGCAAGGAGAACTTCCGGATGATCTGGGACCTGGCGAACGCCCTGGGTGCCGCCGCCGGCGCCAGCCGCGCCGCCGTCGACAGCGGTTGGATCGACAAGGACCACCAGGTCGGCCAGACGGGAACGACGGTCCGACCGGCCCTGTACATTGCGGTGGGCATCAGCGGGGCGGTCCAGCACCGTGCGGGGATGAGCGAGGCGCAGAAGATCGTCGCCATCAACGCCGACCCGCACGCTCCGATTTTCCAGGTGGCGCACTACGGCATCGTGGGCGACCTGAATCGCGTGATACCGATGATGATCGACGCCATTAAGAAGCGGGAGTGATCGTGGCGAACTTTTTTTCGGACAATTCCGACATTCAGTTTCACTTGGGCCGGCTGAAACTCGAGCCGCTCGTGCGCCTCCGCGAGCGCGATTTTGCGGAGGCGGCCGAGTACGACTACGCGCCCGAAACGGTCGAGGACGCCGTGGACAATTATCGGCGGGTGCTGGCCCTCGTGGGCGAGATCGCGGGCGACGTGGTGGCGCCCGAGTCGCC
>Ga0315289_10003803_pt1 | contig 22717 bp, 17 predicted proteins | sample YL17G11_40_MG_FD_203452 | JGI IMG/M metagenome (GOLD analysis project Ga0315289, IMG submission 203452) | Sediment microbial communities from Yellowstone Lake, YNP, Wyoming, USA - YL17G11_40 | ecosystem: Environmental > Aquatic > Freshwater > Lake > Sediment | place: USA: Wyoming | collected... | reverse complement strand
GAACCCACGGGGGTGAAGCGCTGCTCTTCGATGACCCGCAGGACTTTGGACTGGGTGCGCAGGCTCATGTCGCCGACTTCATCCAAGAAGAGCGTCCCGCCGTGGGCCTGCTCGAACTTGCCCACCTTGTCCTCCAGCGCGCCGGTGAACGAACCCTTCACGTGCCCGAACAGTTCGCTTTCAATCAGCTCTTCCGGGATGGCAGCGCAGTTGACCTCCACGAAGGGCTGCTCGGCGCGCGGGCCCATGAGGTGCAACGCATGGGCCATCAACTCCTTTCCCGTGCCGCTCTCGCCGTAGATCAGCACGCGCCCCTGAGTGGGAGCGGCCAGTGCCAGTTGCTGGCGGAGAGCCTTCAGGGGGATGCTGTCGCCGATAATGCGATATTGGCCCCGAAGCTCTTCGCGCAACTGGCGGTTCTGTATGGCCAGTTGCTGCTGCTCGAGCGCGTGCTTGAGTGTGAGTAGCGTCTTGTCAACCGACAACGGCTTCTCAATGAAGTCAAAAGCGCCCAGCTTGGTGGCGCGGACGGCGGTTTCGATGGTGCCGTGCCCGGAGATCATGATGACCAGGGGCGGGCCTTCCAGGGTCTGAATCTGTTCCAAGGTCTGGAGGCCGTCAATGCCCGGCAGCCAGATGTCCAGCAGCACCGCGTCGAACTTCTTCTTGGCGAGCGTTTCCAGGCAAGCTTCGCCGCTCTCCACGGCTTCTACCCGATAGCCTTCATCGCGCAGCACGTCGCCGAGAGACTGGCGAATCCCTTCTTCGTCGTCAACAATGAGGATAGAGTAGCGAGGCATAGCACAAATTGTGAATTCTGAATTGTGAATTATAAATGACGGAGCATGAAAGGGAAGCGCAAAATCGGTGGCGTCGTAGGGGCTTGTTCATCATTCCGCATTCATCATTCTGCATTCATAACTCTGCATTGGTTGTGGCGGCGCGGTCCACCGGCAACTCGATGACAAACCTCGTTCCCGTCGGCTGGTTCTCCTCGACGCGGATGGCGCCGTTATGCTCGGAGACAATCCGGCTGACGATAGCCAGCCCCAGCCCCGTCCCTCGGCGCTTGGTGGAGAAGAACGGTAGGAAAAGCCTTTCTTTGGCGTCCGGGGCAAGGCCCGGCCCGCTATCCGCCACCATAAGTTCGACCACGTCACGTTCGCTATCGAGGGCGGTGCGGATCCAAATCTCCTTGAGCGCGGAATGTTCCAGGGCCTCGGCGGCGTTGTCAATCAAGTTCACCACCGCGCGTTTCAACTGCTCCGGGTCGGCCTGGACCAGGGGCAAGTCCGGCGCCAGCTCGCAGTGCAACGCGATGCCATGCAGCCGCCCATCAAAGACGTTCAAGGCGTTCTCCACGATGGGGTTCAAGCGCGCGGGCACCGGACAAGAAGCCGGGAAGCGCGCCAGGTTTGCGAATTCATCCACCAGCGCCTTCAGCGATTCGACCTCGCGACTAACCAGCGTGGTGCTTTGCGCGACTGCGTCCACCAGATCCTGAGAAAGCGCCTGCGGGCTGGCACGTTCGATCAGACGAGCAATGCGCTCTGTGGAAAGCTGGATGGGAGTGAGCGGGTTCTTGATTTCGTGGGCGATCCGCTGCGCCACCTCCTGCCAGGCTGCAACCTTCTGGGCGCGGAGCAGTTCGCTCAGGTCTTCCAGCACCAGGACTGAGCCCACCGTGCCGTGGCTGGCGCGAATCGAGGAAATGGTGAGGGCCACAAACGCCCGCCGGCTGCCGAAATCCAGCTCCATCTGGCGGGTCACCACCCCCTGGCGGGCCGCGCGGCGAAAGAGACGCGAGATTTCCCGCACGTCCTCCGGTGAGAAGAGGTCGGAAAGCATCCGCGCCGAGTGCACTCCCGCGAAGCCGAACATCCGCTCGACCGTGGCGTTGACCTGAGTGATCTGGCCCTGGCGATCAAAGGAAATGACGCCGGTGGGAATGTTTTGCAGGATGGCCTCGGTAGTGTTGGTGCGTTCCTCCAGCGCGCGGTTGGCATTTTGCAGGTCCTGGGCCGCCTGCTCCAGAGCGCGCCGGTTCTCCTCGAGTTGCTGGGTCATCTCATTGAAGGAGCTGATAAGCGTCCCCAGTTCGTCGTCGGCGCGCGTCGCGACCCGGTAACTCAGGTTGCCGTGGGAGACTTCGTGCGTGGCCTCAGCCAGGGCCTGGATAGGAACGGTAACCTGCTTGGAAAGAAAGAGGGCGAACCAGGTGGCGAGGAACATGATCAGCAGGGTGAGGAACCAAAGGATCGAAAGGTAGGTGCGCTTCACCGCCTTGCGCTCGCGGCTGAGCGCGTCATACTTCTGGGTTTCCTGCTGGATTTCCTCCGCCATCTGCTTGATGCTGGTGGACAACTGCGTGCCGCTCACCACAGTTCCCAGCCGCTGGCCGTCCGCTCCCACGACGGGACAGGCCGCCAGGAAGAGATCGGCGTTCGCCGAGTGCCAGCGAGCGGATGCACCTTCGGCAGGCAGCCGTCCGGAAGCCAGTTCCGGGAGGAGGCGCGCCACCTCGGCGGACCCGGGCCCGGGATTGCCTACGTGCGCTCGCAGGCGTCCATGGGAGTCGAAGCACGTCACAGACTCGAGGTCTAGGATCTTCAATTGCGGCGCCAGCAAGGGTGCGACCGCCACCTCCGGCCGCGCCAGGCTGCGGACCAGTTCCTCATTGGCGGCCAGGTCGCGGGTGTTGTGCAGGGCGTGCTGTTCCGCCTGGATCTCCACCCGACGGAAGATCTCGTTGGCGTCCTTGCGCACCACGTCAAAGGGGATGCCGAACCACTTGTCGATGCTACGGTTGAGCAGGCCGTAGGCGAAGATGAAGAGAAAACAAACCGGCACGAGCGACAGACCCAGAAAGGCCGCTACCATCTTGGTCTTGAACCGCGCGCCCAGTTGTTCCCGCCGGCGTTCCACGTAAAGCTTGAGCAGAATGCGGACGAGAATCAGGGCGAAAATTACGAAGGCCAGGAAAATGACGGTGGAAACAGCCAGCAAGAGGATAGTCTGCTGCGCACTGGCGGGCCGGATGAACGACAGGTTCAGCGACGCCTGACTCCAGCCCAGAAAGAATAAGACAGGAACAAGAATCAGGAGGATGATCAGGAGGGTCCGACGCCGGCGTTGTGAGTTCTGATTCATTTGCAGACTGCGCGCGCTTCAGATTGGCATTGGGAGCTCACCCCCATCCACGCAACAGGTGGACTCCTTCACACTGCTTCCGTCACCGCCCAAGCAGCGGCCGGGCTGGGACGGCGTTCCTCCGCCAAAAGTACGCGCGGCAAGAAGTCCCCCAGCGGGCACGCCTGGCAATCCGGCCGCCGGCGCTGGCAAAAGCGCTTGCCCACCGCGACCAGCAGCGCATGGTACTCGTTGAACAAAGCCTGGTCCGCCACCAGGTGCCGGTGGAGGAAGTCCTGGACGGCCGCGTAGCCAGCGGTGGCAGGCACCAATCCGTGACGCGCCAGGATACGTCGGGTGTACGCGTCGGCAACAAAGAAGGGATGACGCCCCGCGTAGAGGAGGATGGCATCCACCGTCTCCGGGCCCAGGCCCCGGATGCGCAGAAGCTCACGCCGGAGCGCGGCGGGCGGCCGGGAGAAGAGTCTCGCCAGCGATCCCTGGCAGGTGCGCGCGAGCCAGCTCAGGAAACTGCGGACAGTCAGGGCCTTCTGGCGATAGAAGCCCGCAGGGCGGATGCACGCCTCCAGTTCTGACCGGGAGGCTTGCTGCAATCTGGACAGGCGCAGCAGGCCGGCCTTCCGCAGGCGGCGCAGGGCCAGGGCTGCGTTTCTCCAGGCTGTGTTCTGGGCGAGAATGGCGCCCAGGATGACCTCGAGACGCGTCCGGGCAGGCCACCACTGCTGGGGGCCCAGCCGCTCGAACAGCACGTCGTAGTAGTGGCGCAGAGCTTTGCCCACCTCCTGGCGCTGGGGCAGCAATCCCGACCCGCCAGGATGGGTCGTGCTCATTGCCGAATGAAGAAACGGTCGCGCGGACACCGCTGCTACCGTGACTTCAGGCTGCTTCGCCGCCAACCTCATAATCCTCGAAAGTATACTCCCGTCCCTGTGAAGTCAAGGCAGGCGCCGAGGGGGTCCCGGACTACAGCGCGGCATTCTTTGCCAGTGCCGGGCCCCTGAGGCCGTCGTATCCGCCGCCCATTGTGCTGGGAATGCTTCATTGCCGGAGAAGCGGGTGTGACACAAGCGGGCCGGAAAGGAAATCGGCTTGACATTGTTTCCCGAGTTCTCTAGGATGCTTTGAAGTGAGTGGGTTAGGGCCGATGGCTGAACTCGTGCCGAGCGCAGACGTCCCTAAGGCCTCGGTTCCCAAGAGTCCCTATGGGGGGTTGAGGAATGTCGGGAAAGCTTGGCGAAATCCTGATTAAAGAGAAGATCATCTCGAGCGAACAGCTCAAGCAAGCCCTGGAATACCAGAAGACCAACGGCGGGCGGCTAGGGAACTCCCTGGTGAAGCTGGGCTTTCTCAGCGACGACGAAGTCACGGCCGTGCTTTCCCGTCAGTATGGCGTTCCTTCGATCAACCTGGCGTACTTCGAGGTCGATTCCAACGTCATTAAGCTGATTCCCATGGAGACCGCAACCAAGTACCAGATCCTGCCGCTGAGCCGGGTCGGGTCCTCGCTGACGGTGGCCATGGTTGATCCCACCAACGTCTTCGCCATGGACGACATCAAGTTCATGACGGGCTTCAACATCGAGCCGGTGGTGGCTTCGGAAAGCGCCATATCGGAGGCCATCAAGAAGCACTACGGCAGCATCGAGGATGTGGAGCGCAAGAAGGAGATCGAGGACATCGTCAGCTTCATCGACGAGGGCCAGGCGGAGAGCGTGGAACTGGAGGCCGAGGACGAATCCAGCCTCAACCTCGCGGCCCTGGAAAAAGCGGCGGAGGAGGCTCCGGTCATCAAGCTGGTGAACTACATCCTGACCGATGCGGTCAAGCGCGGCGCCAGCGACATCCACATGGAGCCCTACGAGAAGGAATACCGCGTGCGCTACCGGGTTGACGGAATGCTCGCGACCATCATGAACCCGCCCAACAAGCTGCGGGACGCCATCATCAGCCGCGTCAAGATCATGGCGAAGCTGGACATCTCCGAGAAGCGCCTGCCCCAGGACGGACGCATCATGATCCGCATGATGCACAACGGCAAGAAAAAGCAGCTCGACTTCCGGGTTTCGGTCCTGCCCACCCTGTTCGGCGAAAAAATCGTGATGCGGCTCCTGGACAAGGAAAACCTCCGCCTGGACATGACCAAGCTGGGCTTCGAGGCGGAGTCGTTGGCGAAGTTCCAGAAGGCCATTTTCAAGCCTTACGGGATGGTCCTGGTGACCGGGCCGACGGGCAGCGGTAAGACCAATACCCTGTACTCCTCCATCGCCCAGCTCAACAAGCCCGACACCAACATCGTCACCGCCGAAGACCCGGTGGAATTCCAGTTGCCCGGGATCAACCAGGTCCAGATGAAGGAACAGATCGGCCTGAACTTCGCCACGGCCCTGCGCTCGTTCCTCCGCCAGGACCCCAACATCATTCTGGTGGGCGAGATCCGGGACTTCGAGACGGCGGAAATCGCCATCAAGGCGGCGCTCACCGGTCACTTGGTTCTTTCCACCCTGCACACCAACGACGCGCCGGCCACGATTTCGCGCCTGATGAACATGGGGATTGAGCCCTTTCTGGTGGCCACGTCAGTGCACCTGATCTGTGCGCAGCGCCTGGCGCGACGCGTCTGTCAGGAGTGCAAGTATGACGAGGAACTTAGCCCGCAGGTCTTGATCGACGCCGGGTTCACCCCCGAGGAAGTCAAGACCGCCAAGGCTTACAAGGGCCGGGGCTGTGCCACCTGCGGCAACAAGGGCTACAAGGGGCGTGTGGGTTTGTACGAGGTCTTGGAAGTCACCGACGAGCTGCGCGAACTGATCCTGGTGGGCGCTTCGGCCCTGGAGATCAAGCGCAAAGCCATCGAGCAGGGTATGGTCAGTCTGCGTCGGAGCGGGTTGATCAAGGTGGCCGCCGGAATGACTACTCTGGAAGAAGTGATCCGCGAGACGGTGCTGTAGAATGCTCCGCTCCCTCGGCGGGGCGCGCGGAGGAGGAGAGCGAAAGCAATGCCCATACCCAGCCTGAGCGAGTTGTTGAAACGGATGGTGGATGCGGGAGGTTCCGACCTTCACATCACCACGAATTCACCGCCGCGCATCCGCGTCCACGGCGCGCTCAAGCCTTGCGAAGACCTGCCGGTGCTCGGGCCGGCGGATACCAAACAGCTCGCCTACAGCATCCTGACCGACGCCCAGAAGCACCGCTTCGAAGAGGGCCTGGAGCTCGACTTTTCCTTCGGCATCAAGAACATCGCGCGTTTTCGCGGCAACCTCTTTAACCAGCGGGGCGCGGTGGCCGGCGTCTTCCGCGTCATCCCCTATGAGATCAAGAGTTTCGACCAGCTTGGCCTGGCCCAAGTGGTCCGCAAGCTGTGCGAGAAGCCCCGTGGACTGATCCTGGTCACCGGCCCCACGGGCAGCGGCAAGTCCACGACCCTGGCCACGATGCTCAACTTGATCAACGAGGCGCGCTATGAGCATATGATCACCATCGAGGACCCCATCGAGTTCATTCACGCGCACAAGAAATGCTTGGTGAATCAGCGCGAAATCCACTCTGACACCCACTCGTTCGCGAACGCTCTGCGCGCCGCCCTGCGGGAAGACCCCGACGTGGTGCTGATCGGCGAGATGCGCGACCTGGAAACCATTGAGTCCGCGCTGCGCATTGCCGAGACCGGCCACTTAACCTTCGGAACGCTGCACACGAACTCGGCGTCCTCCACCATCAACCGCATCATCGACGTTTTCCCCTCGCACCAGCAATCGCAGATCCGCGCCCAGCTTTCGCTGGTGCTGGAAGGCATCATGTGCCAGACGCTCCTGCCGCGGGCCGACGGCAAGGGACGGGTGATGGCCATGGAAATCCTGGTCCCCAACGCCGCCATCCGCAACCTGGTTCGGGAAGACAAGATTCACCAGATCTATTCGGCCATGCAGTCCGGCCAGGACAAGTTCGGGATGCAGACGTTGAACCAGTCGCTCCACTCGCTTTTCCAACAAAGATTGATCACTCTGGAGACGGCCGTGGGGCGTTCGAGCAACGCCGAGGAACTCCAGGATATGATTAGTCGCGGCGCCCCCGCCGCCGCGGGACAGCGTCCGGCGGCGCCCTATACCCCCGCGCGGCGTTAGCGGCGGTGGCTGCCAGCGGGCACATAGACCAACCAGCGAGGTGACTCAGCGATGCCGCAATATGAATTTCGTGGTACTTCCCGCACGGGCGAGCAAGTCAGCGGAACGCGTGTCGCTCCCAGCCGCGAGGCCTTGGACGCACTCCTTCGGCGCGACCAAATCACCCCTACCCGGATTGTGGAGAAGGGGCGGGAAATCGCTATCCCCAGACCGAAGGTGGTAGGCAAGGTCAGTGCCAAGGAACTGGCCATCTTCACCCGCCAGTTCTCGGTGATGATTGACGCTGGTCTGCCGTTGGTCCAATGCCTGGAAATCCTCGCCACCCAACAGGAGAACAAGACGTTCGCCAAAGTGCTGGCGGGAGTCCGCTCCTTGGTCGAGGGCGGCTCGACCCTGGCTAACGCTCTGCGGCAGTATCCCAAGATCTTCGACGACCTTTACACCAACATGGTGGAAGCCGGTGAGACGGGCGGTATTCTCGACACCATTCTCCAGCGGTTGTCCGGGTACATCGAAAAGGCGGTGAAGTTGAAGCGCGCGGTCGTATCCGCCTTGATCTATCCCGTTGCCGTGCTGGCGATCGCTGGTGGCGTCATCTTCCTGTTGCTGTGGAAGGTGGTGCCGATTTTCGGCACGCTTTTCGCCGGCCTGGGGGTGAAGCTGCCGCTTCCCACGCGCATTGTCATGGCCCTCAGCGAGGGTGTGGGAACCTTCGCGCTGCCCCTCATCGTCTTGATGGGGGCGGGTAGCTATGGCCTGAAGTGGTACTACGGCACGCCCAACGGCAGGATGATCATCGACCGCATCACGCTAAACATCCCGATCCTGGGAGCGCTCCTGAGGAAAATCGCCGTGGCGCGTTTCACGCGCACCCTGGGCACGCTGATCACCAGCGGCGTTGCCATGCTGGAGGCCATGGAGATTACCGCGCGCACCTCCGGCAACGCGGTGGTGGAGAAGGCCATCCTGGAGGTGCGCAAGGCGATCGAAGGCGGCCGCACCATCGTGGACCCGTTGCGGGAAACGGGCGTGTTCCCGAACATGGTCGTGCAGATGATCGGCGTGGGTGAACAGACGGGCGCCCTCGACGCCATGCTCCAGAAGATTGCTGACTTTTACGAGGATGAAGTGGACGCGGCGGTCGGCGACCTCCTGACTCTTATGGAGCCCCTGATGATCTTGTTCCTGGGCGTCGTGGTGGGCGGCGTGGTCATTTCCATGTACCTGCCGCTGTTCGAGCTCGTCGGGAAGCTGGCCGGCTAAGGCGTGCAGGGAATCTTCAACACCTTCCGGGGCCTGATCCACCAAGCCCCGGAAGGCACCGCTCGTCCACCCTGCATGAGATCGCAGGTAGGCTGCAAAGGCTCCGCCAGCACGGTTTGTCCCTGCGCAACTCTTGTCTTGAAGAACGGCACTTCCTATAATCCCGAGCAGTGCTTCCATGAAGTTCGCCGGTGAACTCCACGCCTGGCTCCCCTACGTCATCAAGATCCGCTTTGTCATCATCACCTTCGTGTTCGCCATCGAATTCTCCCTGCGGCAGGTGGTGCCCGACCTGAGCCACCCGGAGGCGGTGCGGAACCTGGGGATGGTGGTCATCCTCTGGTACATCCTCAATCTGTTCTTCCTGATCTACAACCAGATCAGCCGCGACCACTTGCAGCAAGCCTACCTGCAAATTCTCTCGGACGTATGCGTTATCACCGCCATCGTGCACGTCACCGGTGACCTGGACAGCAACTACCTCTCGCTTTATCTGGTGGCCATCATTCTGGCCAGCATGCTCCTGCCGCGCGGCCGTGTCTTCCTGGTGGCCGCGGTGAGCTTCGTGTTCATGGGCTTCCTCCTGGAGCTGGCCTACCTTCCCAGCCTTTATCCGGACGTGGCTCTGGACCATCCGGCCCTGCGTTTCCTGGCGACATCCTCCGCCTTTCCCGTGGACCTGGGGCGTCTCCAGGTGAAGATTTTCGCCAGCCTTTTTGGCTTTTTTGCCGTCGCCTATTTGGCCAGTTACCTGGCGGAAAGCCTGCGCAAGACGGGCGCGGAACTGCGCGATAAACGCGGGCAGGTGGCCAGCCTCCAAGCCATCAATGAAAGCATTATTCAGAGCATGCGCGACGGGCTCATCACGACAGATCTGAATGGGACCATCCAGGACCTGAATCCCGCCGGGGCAGCGATTTTGGGTCGCCGGCCTGGGGAGCTCAAGGGGAAGCCTCTGCGGGAGGTGCTGGCGGGCTTGCCCTTGGCGGCGGGAGTTGGCGCGGAGTCCACCATGCCTAACCCCCGCCAGGAGGTAACCTATATGCACCCGACGGGAGAACGGCGGTTTCTGGGAATTGCGGCCTCACCTCTGATATTGCCGGAGACGGGCCGGGTGGGATACGTGTACAACTTCCAGGACCTCACGGAGCAGAAGCGCCTGGAAGCTGAATACCGTGCTATCGACCGCATGGCAACGCTGGGCCGCCTTTCCGCGGCGATTGCGCACGAGATTCGCAACCCCCTGGCCTCCATTGCCGGTTCAGTGAAGGTTCTCCAAAGCATTGCCTACCTCGATGAAGACCAGGCCAAGCTGATCGACATCGTGAGCGGCGAGTCGGAACGCCTCAACAAGCTGGTCTCGGATTTCCTGATTTACTCCCGCGAGCAGAAGTTCGAATTCCGCGACGTGGATGTGGTGAAGCTGCTGGAGGAAACCTTGCTGCTCCTGCAGCATCATCCCTTGTTTGGTCCGGGCTACCGCGTGGAGCGCAAGTTGCCGCGCCGCCCCGTCGTCGCCTGTGCGGACCCGGACAAGCTGCGTCAGGTCTTTTGGAACATCTGCGACAATTCCCTGAAGGCCATGCCCGAAGGAGGAACCCTGACGGCGGAAGTCGAGGATGGGGCCACAGCCTACGTGCGCGTGGCGCTGGCGGACAGCGGCGTCGGCCTGGACGAGGCGCAGATTGACCGACTCTTTGAGCCGTTCCAGGCGGGATTTGCGAACGGCACCGGCCTGGGATTGGCCATCGTCTTTCAGATTGTCCGGGGGCACCACGGCCGTATCCACGTGAAATCGGCGCCGGGGAAGGGAACGCGTTTCCTTATTGAACTGCCCCGCAGGCAGCCGTAAGGAACGCTGAAAGATAAATTCTGAATGCTGAATTAGGAATGGTGAATAGAAGCCCGCTGCTGCAAAGACGCTTTTCTTCTCGGGCGTTTTGTGGTTCGTCATTCATTATTCGTAATTCATAATTTACAATTCGGACGTGCCATGGCCCGCTTGCTAATTGTGGACGACGAGAAATCGCTCTGCCAGGTGCTGGAGATTGCCTTCCGTAAAGACGGGCACGTGGTGGAAACCGTGGCCAGCGGACGCACCGCCCTGAACAAGCTGGGCTCCCAGGCCTATGACGTCATCATTTCTGACATTCGCATGCCCGACATCACCGGCATGGCGCTGCTCGAGGAAGCCCAGGCGGCTCGCAACCCTGCGGCCTTCATCCTGATTACCGCGGTTCCCACCGTCTCCACGGCCGTGCAAGCGCTCAACCTGGGGGCCTACCGGTACGTCATCAAGACCGACAAGCTGGTGGAGGAACTCCGGCTGGTGGTTTCCCGGGCCCTGGAAGAGTTGGCCCTGCGCGAAGAGAACATTCGTCTGCGGCGAGAACTGCTCCGGGTCTTTGCCCAAGACAATATCGTGGGCCATAGCGCGAAGATCCAGGCCATCCTGGAGATGCTCCGCACCGTGGCGCCCACCATCAGCACGGTACTCATCACGGGCGACAGCGGGACGGGAAAGGAATTGGTCGCGCGGGCGATTCATGAGGCCAGCCCGCGGCGCGAAAAATCTTTTGTCTCCATCAACTGCGGCGCCTTTCCCGAGACGCTCCTGGAAAGCGAGTTGTTTGGGTATTTCAAGGGAGCTTTTACCGGCGCCGACACCAACAGGAAGGGCATCATTGAGTCGGCGAATGGCGGCACTCTCTTCCTGGACGAGATTGGCGAAACCAGCCTCAGCATGCAGGTAAAGCTCCTGCGCGTGCTGCAGGAACGCAAGGTGCGTCCCCTGGGCGGCACGGTGGACATCCCGGTGGACGTGCGGCTGATTGCCTCGACTAATCGTGACCTCAAGAGCATGGTGAGCGCCGGCCAGTTCCGCGAGGATTTCTACTATCGCGTCAGCGTCATCCCGATCCATGTGCCGCCCCTACGGGAGCGCAAGGACGACATCGAACCCCTGGCCCGCCACTTCTTGCGGAAGTACTCCCTCCAGATGGGAAAACCCTTACGCGACTTTGATCCGCCCAGTCTCTCAGCCATCATGCATTATGGCTGGCCCGGGAACGTGCGGGAACTTGAGAACGCCATCGAACGGGCTGTGGCGGTCAGTGGGGATCGGGATGGATTGGTACGCCTGGATCACCTGCCGGAGTCCGTGACCGGTGTCAGTCCCCTGGTTGTTGAAGGGCTGGTGCATATTCCCAAGGAGGGAGTGGACTTCGAATCTCGCATCGGGCAGATCGAGAAACGGTACCTCGTCGAAGCACTGCGAGCGGCGGGAGGCGTTCGCACGCACGCCGCGGAGCTGCTGCGCGTGTCCTATCGATCGTTCCGCCACTACGCCAAGAAATACGGGCTCTGACGCAGGAGCTTGCTTGCGAACCTTGGCGTGGAGCCGTCTTCCATCCGAGAAGACGGCGCGAGGTGATTCCCTGGGCGTCGCGGTCACGCATACGCGGACCTACTGGGCTCCCAGAAGCGACAAAAACACCCGGTGCGGGACTCACTCGGTGTCTTACACCTTGACAAAATTTGTCACCGCCCCTGGCCAAAAACCGGCAGGTGGCCGTGGGTGTTCCTGTCGAAGACGCCAATCTCATTTCACTGCGTAGATAAGTCGCGGTGTTTCAACTAGTTGATTCTTCAAGATACTAGCGATTTGGCCTGTCATTTGGAACGCCAGTTGCTCCCTGCAGGTTGGCCATTCTTGGAAGTCTCAGAATGGAAGCAAGACAAGGAGGAAAGAATGAGGAAAGACTCACGCGGCTTTTCGCTGATTGAGTTGCTGATCGTCGTGGCGATCATTCTGATCATCGCGGCCATTGCCATCCCGAACCTGCTGCGTTCGCGGATCGCAGCGAACCAGGCTTCCGCGGTCGGATCCCTGCGCACGATCAACACGAGTGAGATCACCTACGCGTCAACCTTCAACACGGGGTTCAGCCCGGATCTGCCTTCGTTGGGGCCTGGGGCTGTGCCACCCACAGCTGCCGCTGCCGGCCTGCTTGATAGCGTTTTGGCCGGCGGGTCGAAGAGTGGATACACGTTCGCCTACCTCGCTGGCTCGGCGGATACGACCGGTAGGATTAACACATACACCGTCACCGCCAGTCCGATCAGTACTAGCACGGGGACCAACTACTACTTCACTGACGAGTCGGGAGTGATTCGCCAGAACACTACGGGGACCGCTTCCGCGACTGACTCTCCGCTCGCTGGTTAGCCAGGCTGCGGGACACGGGTCTGACGGAGTTCCAACTGGGGGGAACGAGGAGTTCCCCCTTTTTCTTTGCGGCGGTCTTTGCCCCCGACGAAGGGTGTTGCCGCGACACACAGTAGTGTACAGGTCGCCTGCCAGGCGCGTGGAAGCGTCGGCTTCCGTCGTGCAAAAAACCCAGCACAATCCGTAGCCGAAGGGCTTTCGCCGGTTGAAAAGTGGCACGCGGCATGCTGCATATGGTGCCGGAACCAGGATGCGGGACCGCCGTGCTGCAGGAGTGGCGCGCGCTTAGGCTCCGAAACTAGGTTCGAACGGCTAGCATGGTCAAAGGGATACTAGAGTGAGGCGGCAGACCGGATTCACACTCATCGAATTGCTGATTGCGATTTCCATTATTCTCATCATCGCCGTAATGGCAATCCCCAATCTCCTCCGCGCGCGCGTGGCTGCCAACGAGGCGTCAGCCGTCAGTTCCTGCCGCCTGATCAACACCGCCGAGGTAACCTACAGCGCCTTCTACCAAGCGGGTTACTCCAGCACCCTGGCGCAGCTTGGGCCTCCTCCGAGCGGGCCGGCGACGGCCGCGGCGGCGGACCTGCTCGACGCCACCCTGGCCTCAGGCCGGAAGAGCGGTTACGTCTTCAGCTACACTCCCAGTGGTCTTACCGCGGGCACATATAACGCCTATTCCCTCCAGGCCAGCCCAGCCGTTCCCAATAGCACCGGCATTCGCTACTTCTACACTGACCCGAGTGGCGTGATTCGCCTGAATGTCGGCGGGCCTGCCGGCCCTTCCTCATCTCCGGTCCATTGAGTTATAGTATCGGCGGGCTCCTGGGGCTGCGCGGCTCTGCTTTGCCACGCAGAAGCGGAAAGCCTGATATCTGCGGGATCTTTCGATTCGTAATCATGTTCGCCGTCGAAACCTTTGACCTGACGAAAGACTACGACGTGGGGTTTTTCCGCCAGCGGATGAAACGCGCCCTGGAGCGTGTGAACTTGCGCGTGGCGACGGGTGAGATATTCGGTCTGCTGGGGCCGAACGGCGCCGGGAAAACCACCACCCTGAAGATTCTTCTTCGTCTGGTCTTTCCCACGGCGGGGACCGCGCGCATCCTGGGCCGGGAACTCGATGACATCGCCATGCACGCCCGCGTCGGATATCTTCCGGAAAACCCTTATTTCTACGACCACCTTACGGCCGAGGAGTTCCTGAATTACGCCGGGGAACTGTTCGGCCTCCGCTCTTCCGAGCGCCGGCGGCGGGCCGGCCGGTTGCTGGAGCGCCTGGGCGTGGCCGAGGCGCGCGACATCCCCCTGCGCAAATTCTCCAAGGGTATGCTGCAAAGAGTAGGAATCGCCCAGGCGCTTATCAATGACCCCCAGTTGGTTTTCCTGGACGAGCCGATGTCGGGCTTGGACCCCCTCGGGCGTCGAGAGGTGCGGGACCTTATTCTGGAGCTCAAAGGGGAGGGCAAGACCGTTTTCTTCTCCACCCACATTCTCTCGGACGCGGAGATGCTGTGCGACCAGGTGGCCATCTTGGACCGCGGGCGACTCCAAGGTTGCGGAAAGCTGCGCGAAATCCTTGCCCTGGGCGTGGCCTTAACCGAAATGGTGCTGGAGAATCCCAGCCCCGAGCTACTGAAAGAGCTGAGCGCGCACGCGCGCTCCCTGGTGAGGACGGGGGAGCGGGTGCGCCTGGAGGTTCCCCAGGAGGCCGACGTGGCGAAGCTCCTTGCCCTGGCCATCCGCCACGGGGCGAAAATCGTATCTCTCAATCCGGTGAAGATGTCGCTGGAAGACTACTTCATGGCCCAGACGGGAGCCACGGGGGATGCGGCTGCGGGCCAGGAAGCGGCGAGCCTCTCCGGAACCAAGCTGAGGCAGCAATGAGGCGTATCGCCAGCATCGCCTTGCACACTTTCAAGGAGTCGGTGCGCGAAAGGGTCCTGTATAACCTGATCGTATTCGCCCTGCTTTTAATCGGGACGGCGATTCTCTTCGGCAGCATTTCCGTAGGCATCGAGCGGATTATTCTGGTAAACCTGGGCTTGAGTTCGATTTCCGTTTTCGGATTGCTGATGGCCATCTTCATCGGCATTGGCCTGGTATCCAAGGAGATCGAGCGCCAGAGCATCTCCAGCATCCTCTCCAAGCCGGTGCGGCGCGCGGAATTCATCCTGGGAAAGTACTTGGGGCTGTTGCTCACGCTGGTGATCAACACGGCCATCATGACGGTCGGCCTTTACGCCGCCCTCTTCTACCAGAAGCGGACCCTGGCCGCGGCGGACTTGGTTGTGCTCCAGGCAGTCTATTTCATCATCCTGCAATTTGCGCTCGTCATTGGCTTGGCACTGTTGTTCTCCTGTATCTCCACGCCGGTGCTCTCCGCGGTTTTCACCTTCTGCGTGTACGTCATCGGCAACTTCCTGGCCGACATCCGCTGGTTCGGACAAGAGACAGGAAGCGCCCTGATAGAAAAGGGCACGACCGTCCTCTCCTATCTGCTGCCGAATTTCAGCAATTTCAATGCGATTACCCAGGTGGCTCACGGACAGGGAGTTCCCGGCTACGTGTTGCTTTCCAATTCCCTCTATGCGCTTTTGTACGTGGGGATCTTGATTTCGGCGGCGATTCTGATCTTCGAGAAGCGGGAATTCCGATGACCAGCGGCGGTGCCGTGTATCGCGAGATTAATGTGGGGCGGGTGTGCGGGCTGCTCCTCCTCATGTGTTTCCTGGCCCTCGTGCCCCTTGAGCAAGGGATTGACCAGGCGCTGCAGGCCCAAAGCAGGAGTGTCGAAACCCTGTATATCCCTTCCGGAAACATCCTCCGCCGGCTGAGCCTGGGCCACGAGGGGTTACTGGCAGATATCTATTGGACGCGCGTCGTCCAATACTTTGGCCGGAAGCGCTTGGACCGGGCTACGCAGTTTAAGCTGTTGGGGCCTCTGCTGCGCATTACCACCGACTTGGACCCGCAACTGGTCATTGCCTATCGCTTCGGGGCCGTATTCCTCGCGGAGAAGGCGCCCGGGGGAGCGGGTCAGCCCCAGGAAGCCTTGCAGTTGCTGCGGCGAGGCATTGTGGCCAATCCTGACTATTGGCGCTTGTGGCAGGACCTGGGCTTTATCTACTACTGGGATCTGAAGGACTATGCGAGCGCCGCCCGAGTGTTCCAGACCGGGGCGAAACGGCCGGGTGCCGGCGTGTGGATGAAAGCCCTGGCGGCAACAGTAGCGGCCCGGGGGGGAGAGATACAGACGTCGCGCTTGCTCTGGTCAGAAATCTACCGCCAGGCTGAGGGCGATTCGATCCGCAAGAGTGCGCTGGACCATCTGCTGGCGCTCCAGGCGCAGGAGGAGATGGAGCAACTCGATCGCTTGTTGCTGCAATACTGGCAAAGGAAAGGCTACCCGGCTCACTCGTTTCGTGAACTCGTCGCCGCCGGGTTCCTCGCGGCATTACCGCGAGATCCTTCTGGTGCGCCCTACCGCGTGCTGACCGACGGGCGAGCCAGACTCGCGCCGAGCAGCAAGGTCGATCTGCGGCTCCTACACTAGAAGCTGAGGGGACCAGAGGCAGGACGTAACTGATGGAAGAAGTGCGATTCATTTTCTGGACGGCGATAAAGGCGCTGAGCCTGGTTTTTCTCGGCCTCTTGGCGGCCAAGGCGGTGGCGGGCCTGCGCACGCCAGCCCCCGCGCGGCCGGGAAGATACCTTTTCTGGTTGAAAGAGGCGCTGTACGGCCTGATTCTGGTGCTCGTGGTGTTGGGAGCGCGCGAGGTGGGCCTTGATGTGGCGGCGCAGAACTACGCCTGGACGAGCGAGAAGAACCTGGCCCAGTTTCAGCTCGAGCAGGCGTATGCGAACGCCCTGCGCGCCGTCGCGCAGCGCCCCGGCGCACTTCGCTATTGGCAGACGCTCGCCCAGGTGAAGTTGGTGCGGCGCCAGTTTGCTTCTGTGGTCGCGGATATGCCCATCATGCAAACGCTGAGCGGCGGCAAGCTGGATGAGGAGGATGCTTATCGGCTGGCGGCCTGTTACTACTACCTGGCGGAGTACGACAAGGTGATTCCTCTCACGCAGCAGATGATCAAGGAAAACCGCGTGTACGCTGCCGCCTATGTCCTCCAGGGATTCACCTACACCGCGCAGAAGAAATATCCCGAAGCGCAGCGGACTTTTCTGGAGGTGCTCCAGATGTTCCCCAGCCAGCAGGCAGCGGTGGAGGGCCTGGCGCACGTCCACTTCCTCAGGGGAGACACCGCCGGCGCGCGGGAAGTCTTGGAGCAGACGGCGAAGTTCCCCTTTCCCCCCGAGGCGCGCAAGCGATTCGCAGCCCTGAAGGCGCTCTATGCCCAGTAGTACGCGCGTGTCTTTCCGACTCCGCCTGGAAGACGTGGTGGCGCTCACCTTCTTCCTCATTAACCTGGCCGTGCGGATCTTCGCGCGCGGCGTGCGCCACTCGAACCTGAACCCCGCCGACGTCCTGGTGATTATCCCGGCGGTGTCGTTGTTGTTGGCCAAGGAAATTGTCCACTACTTCTTCACTGCCGGGCGGGAACCGCACCCCGCGTCCGGCCCGCGGTTACGTGAGTTTGTACGGCCTTACTGGGAAATCGTGCGGGACTGGTTTCCCTTCCTGGTCATCCTGATGATGTACTACTCGCTGTGGGGCGACGCCACGCATCTCCTGGTCACGACGGATCGCGATAAGGAATTAATCGCCTGGGACCAGAGGTTGTTCGGTTTTCAGGCCAGCGTGGCTATGCAGCGTTTCATCAGCCCGCCGCTGACCACCTGGATGGAGTTGGCGTATGCCTTTCATATTGTGAACATCCCGCTGGTGGCGTGCTTCATCTACCTGCGCCGGCCTCGTGCCCGGTTTCGCGAAATGATGGCCGGCGTGCTGGTGGTGACCTTCCTTGGAGTGCTCGGGTACCTGCTGGTTCCGGCCATTGGACCCATCTTCACTTTGCGTGACCAATACACGGTGCCTTTGAGCCAGCCGCTGGCGGTGGTCAACCGGCAGATTGAGTTCATGGACTATGCGCGCATCCAGCGGGACGTTTTCCCCAGTCTGCACGTGGGAATTTCCTTCGTGGTCTGGATGTACGCTTGCCGGAACTCGCGGCGATTGTTCTGGATCCTGGCCCCGCTTATTCTCAGCCTGTGGGTTTCCACGGTTTACCTCCGCTACCACTACCTGGTCGATGTTCTGGCGGGGCTCCTCCTTGCTCCGCCTTGCTTCCTGCTGGCCAACTGGCTTTTCCAGCGCTGGGGCGAAGTCCGCTTCTGGGTGGCAATACCTGCCAGCTGGGCGGCTCGCCTCCGCGCCTGGGGCGCCGCCGCGGAGGACGCTGCGGCTCCCGGGAAAGCCGAGGGCCATCCATGAGCCCGCGCCACGCCGCACCTGGAGCGACCGCGGGCGCCGTGCCGCTTCCCACGGTTCCGCGGCGCGGCCTGGCCCGCTGGTCGGACGCTTGGCTGCTGCTGTTTTTGATCCTTTGCGCCGTGTGGCCTTATACCAATATCCTCTTCAATGCGTTTGTCTATGACGATAACACCCAGGTTCTGAATAACCCCTACCTGCAGAGCTTTCGCCACCTGCGGGAGATCTTTACCACCACCGTCTGGTCCTATGTGGGCGCGCAGGGCGTCACCAACTACTATCGTCCCCTGATGACCTTCGGCTATCTGCTCTGCTATCAGTTCTTCGGACCGCTGGCTTACGGGTTTCATCTGGCCAGCCTCGTTCTCCATGTGGGGGTCGTCTGCGTGCTTTTTCAGGTCACGCAGCGGATGTTTCAGGACCGGCGAGTGGCGCTGGTGGCGGCAAGCCTGTTTGCGCTTCACCCGGTGCACACCGAATCCGTCGCCTGGGTGGCAGCCGTCACCGACCTGGAGCTGACCTTCTTCTATCTCCTCACGTTCTGGTTCTTTCTGCGTGTTGCCCGCCCGGGCGGAGAACGCTCCGGGCCGGCGCGGCTTGCCCTGGTGGGCGGCTTTGTCCTCGCGTTGCTCTCCAAGGAGCAGGCGCTGACGCTTCCCGTGCTCGCGACGGTTTACGAGCACTGGTACCGCCACGACCGTGCAGAGACAACCTGGTTCCAGAAGCTGTGGAGGTACTCCCCGTTCTGGTTGTTGGCCTTCGCCTATCTCCTCTTCCGGGTACGCTTCTTTGGCGCAGTGGCGCCCGTCCTGCAAATCTCCGATCTCAGCGCTTACCAGACTTTGCTATCGGCGGCGGCGCTGGTGGGCCAGTATCTCGGGAAGCTGCTCTGGCCCGCGCAACTCTGCGCCTTCTATGTTTTCCGGAGAAGCACCAGCCTGCTCGACCCTCGCGTCCTCGCCGGGCTGGCCGTGCTCATCATCATCAGCGCGATTTTCCTGGCCCTTTGGCGGCGCGCCCGGACCGCCACGTTTGGTCTGCTATGGCTTTTCGTGACCCTGGCGCCCGTTCTGAATCCGCGCTATCTGGCGGCCAATGTTTTCACCGAACGCTATCTCTATCTCCCGTCGGTCGGCTTTTGCTGGCTGCTTGCCTGGGGTTGGGTGCGTCTTTGGGATAGCAGCGCCGAGCGCCGGCCGCGCTGGCGCCACGCGCTGGTAGGCGCGCTGGGCCTGGTCATGGCCCTCTACGCCGCCCGCGTCGTGATGCGCAACCGCGATTGGCGAGACGATGTGCTGCTCTACACGCGGACCCTGGCGGTTTCGCCGAACGCCTACCACATTCGCAACAACTTGGGGACGGTCTATTGGAATCAAATGAAGGTGCAAGCGGCGGAGCGTGAGTGGCAGGAGGCGCTGCGGCTTGCTCCCCGAAACGCCATCATCCTGAACAACCTCGGCCTCGCGCAAACCAAGCAGAAGCGCTACCCGGAAGCGCTGGAATACCTCCAGCGCGCCATGCGGCTCAAGCCCAATTACACCGGGCCGCACCTGAATCTCGGCATAGCCTACGAGGAAATGGGTGAGCACGAAAAGGCCGAACTGCAATTCCGGGCCGCGGTGGCTTTGTCCCCGCTCGATGCCGAGGCCCGAAACAAACTGGGGAAGCTCTATTTTGATACCGGGCGGCTCGCCGAGGCGGAGGAGCAGTTTCGTCGCTCGGTCGAGAGCAAGCCGAACTGGACGGCTTACAGCAGCCTGGGCGATATCTATCTGCGCGGGGAGAATCCCACGCGCGCCGAGCAGGCGTTCCGCCAGGTGCTCACGTTGAATCCCTTCGATAGCCATGCGCACTTCAGCCTGGGAGGGATCTACGCGGCGAGCGGGCGTAGGAATGAGGCCATCCGCGAGTATCAAGCAGGTCTCGAAACCGATCCCGCCAACGTGCAGGCGCACGCCGCTCTCGAGAAGCTGAGGTCTAAAGGTGCCGGGCCAAAGACTCCGAAACCCTGACTGCCGGCTGCGTGCGCCGCGATGTCGGGCCGCAGCGCTGGCGGTCTTATGCCTCGCCCTGGCCGGGGTGACGCTCGGCCCCGCGCCCGCAGCAGATCCAGCCACGGCGCTTGCGCAGTACGTGCGCGCGCTCGAATCAAGTTACCGCGGCGTGCAAACGCTGCGCGCCGAATTCACCCAGACGCATACCTGGGGCGGAAGATCGCGCGTCGAGGCCGGCACCGTCTACTTCGCGCGAGGTGGCGCGATGCGTTGGGATTACCGCGAGCCGAAGCCGAAGCTTTTCCTGGCCTCCGGGAAACATCTGATCCTCTACATTCCCGAGGAAAGGCAGCTCACGCGCTCGGCCGTGAAGTCAAGCGAGGATGTGCGCGTGCCTTTTCGGCTGCTGCTTTCGCGCCTCAGCTTGCGCAAGGTGTTCTCCAAGATTGAGTTTGCCGACGCGGCCCTCGCGGCACAGCCCGGCAACCGCGTCCTGCGGGCCTTCCCCAAGGGCGGGCAAGACGAGGCTTACACTGAGGTTTTGCTGGAGGTGACGCCCACGTTTGACATCCGGCGCCTGGTGGTTTTCTACCCCGACCGCAGCCGCATGGAGTTTACTTTCGACCACATCGAGCGCAATGTCGCTTTGAGCCCTACCCTCTTCCGCTTTACAGCGCCTCCAAACACGGAAGTAATTGACCAGAAGTGACTAACTGCCATATTTTTCAATAACATTCCGGCTTCCGAAGCCTAAGTGGCCTGTTTTCAATGACATTCCGGCTTCGTTCGAGAGTTTCCCCGAGCCCGGCCCTTTGTTTTCAACAACCTTCCGGCTTCGTTCGGGGTTTTTTCAAGTAACTTTATTTTTCTCGCACAGGCCCGACTGGACGGGCGAGGGAAGAGGCCCTCTTGGCGGGCAGGGGACGCCGACCTCGGTGGGCCAAGGTACGGACAATTGGTCGCATGCCGCAGCATACGGTATATTCTACCCCAAGCGCGCATCTGTTGTCAAGAGGTAAAAGTAACCCAGTGGTAACAAGGACGGGTCCTCCCGTCGCCGCTCGTGCCCATCGTCAGTGGCTGAGTTTGGGACTATCCCTATTCAAGACAACACGTAGGAGTGGATGGCCGCCGCCACGCCGTCCTGGTCGTTGGAGAGCGTCACTGGCCAGCCTGCGCCGCCGAGCCCAGGGCTGCGGTTGCCCATCAGGACGGGGAGCGCAGCAAACTGGAGCATTTCGAGGTCGTTAAAGTTGTCGCCGATGGCCATCACCTCACTGGGGTCGATGCCACAGCGCTGAGCCCAAAAGGCCAGCGCCGCGCCCTTGGAACAGGCCCGGTTCATCACGTCGAGCAGGGAAACATTGCGCGTGAGGTACTTGGTCCACGTCAGGTGAATGTAAGGGCCGGCGGGCGACTGCGCCAGCAGCGGCTCGACCGGCTCAATGCTCGCCGGGGGCCCGCCGAATACCAACTGGACCGGGTCGGTGTTCAGCACGGTCTCCAAGTCCGTCACTTGCTCCAGGTAGCTGGCACTCTGGGCAAGGTACCAGCCAAGTGGCCCCGTAGAGACCGCGCCATCCTGCATCACCACCTGGCCCCGCCCCGGAACGTCAAAGAGCACAGCCACATAGGGCCGATACTCGCGGGAAATCACGAGCACCTGTTGAGCCGCCGACTTGGGCAAGAAGTTACGATAAACCACCGCGCCGGAGGGAGCGGTAATCAACGCGCCGTTCGAGGAAATCAGCGTGACCGGGCAGGGAATTTGCTCCACGTACTTGCGTGCCGATTGCGCTCGGCGGCCAGTCACCACGGCCACGTGCACACCCCGGGCCGTAGCCGCCGCCAGGGCCTGCTGGTTGGCAACCGACACTTCCGACCGGCTGTTCAGCAGCGTGCCATCCAGATCAATCGCCACCATACGAATAGGCATAGGGAGAGGATTCTAGCATACAGCTTTCGCCCGCCGCGTTGCCGAAGCTCGTCTCACGTTGACCGTACCTTACATGGTCGGTTAGACTTCATTTCTCATGTCGCTGGTGTCCCATCTCGAGTGCGCGCGTTGCGCGAGGCAATTCGAGCCCGGCAAGGTTTATAACCTTTGCGCCTGCGGCTCGCCCTTGTGGGTCCGTTACTACCTGCGGCGCGTGGCGGGAAGGCGTTTACGGCAACGCCTGGCCTTGCGCTCGCCGCACCTGTGGCGCTATCGCGAAGTTCTCCCCGTCACTCAGGAATCGTCCATCGTTTCCCTGGGTGAGGGGTTGACGCCGCTTCTTCACGCTCGGCGCCTCGGGGAGAGGCTGGGCCTGGCCAATCTTTATCTGAAGGACGAATCCCTGAACCCGACGGGGTCGTTCAAGGCTCGCGGGCTGGCGGTGGCGGTCAGCATGGCGCGCGAGCTGGGCATCAAGAAGTTGGCAATTCCCTCGGCCGGAAATGCCGGCGGTGCGCTGGCTGCCTACGCTGCCCGGGCCGGCCTCGAGGCCGCGGTCTTCATGCCGGAAGACACGCCCCTGGCCAACCGGCTGGAATGCGCGCTGCTCGGCGCCGAGGTCGTGCT
>Ga0315289_10003800_pt1 | contig 22726 bp, 20 predicted proteins | sample YL17G11_40_MG_FD_203452 | JGI IMG/M metagenome (GOLD analysis project Ga0315289, IMG submission 203452) | Sediment microbial communities from Yellowstone Lake, YNP, Wyoming, USA - YL17G11_40 | ecosystem: Environmental > Aquatic > Freshwater > Lake > Sediment | place: USA: Wyoming | collected... | reverse complement strand
TCGTCCTGTGCGGCCGTCGTCGCGCCGCTGTTCGTGATGCTGGTGTTGCCCGGGTTGAGGACCGCGGACGGGTCCCCGCCCATGACTATGATCAGCAACAGGACGATGATGCCGCCGACGCCGCCGAGGCCGCCGATCGCGACCCCCCTGCCGCCCATGCCTCGCCGGTCTTCGACGTTCTGGCTTCCACGCCGGCCGCGCCACTGCACGGTCTCCTCCTCGCGACGACGGGGCCTCGCGCTCCCCCTCGCGAGTCTACCGCAGGAGCATCACGGCGGGGGCCGGCGACCAGCCCGCGCGCCGCGCTCAGGCCTCCTTGACCTTCCTCCACGCGTCGGTGTAGTTGCGCGTGAACTCGCCGAGGTCGATCAGCGCCTCGGCGCGGTCCAGATCGGACCCCGTCGGCGCGAACTTCCACACGATGGGGTCGGAGTAGTCCTTCGCCGCCGGCACCGGCGAGTGGAACCAGGTGTAGTCGACCAGTTCGCCGGCGATCTGCGGATCGCAGATGTAGTCCATGAGCAGGTGAGTCGCGTACGGGCTCTTCGCCCCGACCGGGACGACGGCGTTGTCGGTCCAGAGGTCGTAGCCCTCCGAAGGCAGCATGTAGCGGAGCTTGTCCTCGCCGACGATGTCGTAGGCCGACAGGATGTAGCCGGTCCAGCCCTGAGTCATCCCGGTGCCCTCGACGACGCTGCGGCGCGTAGCGATCGAGGTGTAGGCCTTGACCAGCGGCTTCTGCTCGATGCACTTCTCGACCGCCTGGTCGAGCTCGCCCTGGTCCTTGGTGTTCATCGAGTAGCCCATCATCTTGAGCGCCGCGCCGAGGACGTCGCGCTCGTCGTTCAGCATCACGATCTGACCCTTGTACTTGGAGTCCCAGAGGTCGGTCCAGGCGCTGACGGGCTCCGTGACGACGTCGGTGCGCACGCCGACGCCCGTGGTCCCCCACTGGTACGGCACGCTGTACTTGTGGCCGTCCTCTTCGTTGTCGTACTCGGGCTTGTAGTAGCGCTCCTCGACGTTCTTGAAGTTCGGGATGTACTTCATCTCGAGAGGCAGGAGGAGCCCGGACTTGATCATGGTCGTCACCATGTAGTCGGCGGCGACGGTCATATCGTAGCCGCGGGCGCCGCTCTTGAGCTTGGCGAGCAACGACTCGTTGTCCTCGAAGTAGGACTCCTCGACCTTGATGCCGGTCTTCTGCTGGAAGCTCTTGAGGATGCTCTTGGGCATGTAGTCGGCCCAGTTGAAGAGGTACATCGTGTCGGGTGTGGTCGTTTCCATCGCCGCCGGTGTCGCGCCCTCGTCCACGGCGCCGGTGCCGCAGGCGGAGAGGACGGCGCCGATGGCCGAGGCCGAGAGGCCCAAGGCGAGACCTCGCTCCAGGAACTGACGGCGGGAGATCGTGTGGCGGGCGACCTCGCCCACGAGGCCGTCGAGGTCTCGGCCGTCCACGCCAACGGGCAAGGAGTCGTCACGGTCCATGGCTGCCCCCTTCGGCAGTCGCCGGCAGCGGGCCGGCGCCGGCAGCAGAACGCGGCTCGTTTGAGAGCCTGTGCACACGGTACACCAGTACGAACGGCGCAGGGGAGGCCGAACCATATCGAGGGGCGGGGAAGCGGAGGCCTGCGTGGACAGAGGAAGGCCGGGAGGGAGCCCCGATGACGGAGGGGCCGGAACGCAGGAGTCGAGGTCGGCGCGGACGTCGTGGTGGGCCGCGTTGGATTCGAACCAACGACCTTGGGATTAAAAGTGCGGTCCGACGCGAGCCTAGCAACCTGTCATTCGCCTCGGCGAGACTTGACATCCATGCGGTCTGGCACTGTCCAGTACTGCCTGGCGGTGTTGCTTGGGTTAGCAGATTGGTTTGCAGCCACCTCCGTTCGAGGGAGCCTGGAGTCACATCAGCACATCGACCCGCGGGAGCGACTGACACTCAGCAGGTCTCGATGCCCCGCCTCTGCCTACCCCAGCGACTCTTGCGGCAGCCGGCGGCGACCTTCTTCGAAAGCATTCTCGGTGGACTGGTAGACCAGGCTGTGGGCCGGGAAGATGCTCTGCTCTCCCAATAGTCCCTCGATGCCGGTGCGTTTGAGCTGGTCGGACATGTCGTGGCCCACGCCGGCGAGCAGCAGCGCCCCTCCCCCGTCCTGCAGGTCCGTGGCATAGCGACGGAAGAGGCCGATCGCGCTGCTTCCGACCTCGCCTCGCCCCCTCAGGCGCAGCACGAGGGCGGCCGACTTGGTGCCGCGCACCTCCGGCAGCTTGTCGGCGATCACATCGGTGGCCGCGTAGAAGATGCTGCCGTAGACGTCGAGAATGGTCACCTCGCCGTCGGGAAGACGCTCAGGCGGGTCCTCCTCGCGGAATCGTCCTTCCCCTTCGCGGACCAGCCGGCGCACCTTCACGTCGAGCGACGCGCTCGAGACGTACTGGATCGTCGAGAGCGCGACACCGATCAGCACCGCGTACTGGATGGGGACCGCGAGTGTGAGCGCCAGCGTGAGCAACATGATGACGCGTGATGCCCAGTTGGTGTGCCACACCTCCAGGATGGCGGCCGGCTTCAGCGACCCGACCGCCGCGACGATGAGCAGGGCCGCGACGGTGGCAAGCGGTACCTTCTCGATGGCGCTGCCGAAGAGCAGCAAGACGGCGGCTACGATCACCCCTGCGTAGACGTTCGCCCAACGCGATCTTGCGCCCGAGCTGACGTTCAGCGCCGACGCGGACACGGATCCGCCGATGGGCATGCCCTGGAAGAAGCTCACGGCCGAGTTGGCGATGCCCTGTGCGGCAAAGTCGCGGGAGTCGTCGCCGTACTCGCCGCCGGGGTTGGGCACGCTCTTGCTCACCCCCGCGCCTTGGATCAAGCCGATCGCGGCGATTGCCAACGCCGGGACGATGAGTCCGGACGCCTTCGCGAAGTCGGGGACTTGGAACTCGGGTAGTCCGGACGGGATGGCGGCGATGTCGCCGACGAGCTGCACGCCCAGTTCGATCGCGCCCACCACGATCGTCACGGCGGCGAAGGCCAGCACCATGTTGAACTTGCGCAGGGGCGTGCGCCCGAGCACGAGGATCAGCGCGATGGTCGCGAGCCCGACGGCCAACGTCGTCCACGAGACCTCGTCGAAGTGCGCGACGAGGTCGACCGTCTTGACGACCTTGTTGGAGTACTCGCTGCTGTAGCCGGTCAGATCGCCGAGCTGGCCCAGGATGATGAGGATGCAGACACCCGTGATGAATCCGACCATCACACTGTTGGAGACGAACTTGGTGATCCAACCGAGCTTCAGCAAGCCGAGCGCCAGCTGGATCACGCCGACCATCAGGGTGAGCATGATGAGTAGGCCGGTGCGTTCGTCCGCACCGGTGTCGCCCACCGCGTCGGCAACGGCGATGGCGATGGCGCCCGTCGTGGTGACGGTCATGAAGACAGAGCCGGCGAACAACGCCCCGATCGGCGTGCCGATCACCAACGTGTTAAGCCCGTTCACGGGCTTCACAGCTGCGAGGATGGCTGACGCCATCGCGTCCGGGATCTGCACGAGACCCGTGGTCAGGCCGGCGATGAGATCGTTCTTCGCGTCCCTGCCCTTCGGCAGGCTCATTCGGAGCTTCACTCAGCCCCTCCCCCGGAAAGGCCCAGGCTCGCCTGACGCGCATCTTACCAAAGGTTAGAATACGGGCACGGAAGGCACTGGGGATCGCGATCGTGAAACGGTTTGTCAGCGGGCGCGGAGGCCGGGATGACCGAGAACCATGATGCGAAGCGGCGGCGTGGGCGCGAGGCGACGACGGCGGTCATCCTCGACGCGGCTGAACAGCTCTTCCACGAGCGCGGCTACAACGCCGTCACGGTCCGCGACGTCGCGAAGCGCGCCGGCGTCTCGCATCCGCTCGTGCACCAATACATGGGCAGCAAGGCCGAGGTCTTCCGCGCCGTCCTCATGCGCAATGAGGGCCTCATGGTATCGACGGCGACTCACGACGCGGGTCTGCTCGAGAGCGCGAGCCTCATCCTGCGGTATGGGCTGGGGCAACGCGGGCGCGCCCACGCCCGCCTTCTCGTGGGATCGGCACTTAGGGGCGTGCCCTACGACCGGACCGCCGGTCGGTTCGAGGCGATCGAGCGGCTCGTCGAGCTCGCCGAGCGGCAGGCGGGGTCGGCCTCCCAGGCCGAGCGTGCCGAGAAGGACCTCGACCCGCGCCTCGTGGTCGCCTGCGTCGGGAGCCTCTTCCTCGGCTGGGTCGCCGGCGAGTCCTGGATGCGGCCGGCTGCGGGACTCGAGGGCATGGACGACGCCGAGCTCGTCGATGGGCTCGAGCGGGTGATCCTCGGCATTCTGAGAGACCACGTGCCGGGTGTTGCACGTGACGTCGCTCCCACTGCGGAGATCGGCCAACTCAAAGCCTGACTGGCTGCGATGCGTGATGACATGGCAGCCGTCCGGGAGCTCCTCACGTCCAAGGAACGGGCAGGGCAGGAGTCGCTGGAACCTTGTCTTGCCCTCTTACCGATGGTAATTTTCTGACTCGCTCGCCCAGGGTGGGGGGGGTCCAGATGAGCACCGCTGATCGAACTGGTGGTCCACGGGTCGCGCAGCGTGACGCCGACAGCCCGTCTGCGCTGGGCCGCTACGTCCCCATCCTGTACTGGCTTCCCCGCTATGAGCGGACGTGGCTCCGTGCCGACGCGATCGCCGGACTCACGCTGTGGGGTCTCGTGGTGCCCGAGGGCATGGCCTACGCGGGCATCGCCGGCCTGCCCCCGCAAGCGGGCCTCTACACGCTGGTCGCGTCATTGCTCGTCTACGCGCTGCTGGGGACCGCACGCCACCTCTCGGTCCAGGCCACGTCGGCGACGGCGGCGCTCCTTGCCACATCCGTCGCCGCCGCGGTGGCTGCTGCCGGCGCTGCGTCCGATGCGGAGACTTATGCGGCTTACGCAGCCGCCTTCGTGCTCGTCACCGGCGTGGTGTTCCTGGCGGCCGGGCTCGCGCGGCTGGGGTTCATCACCCAGTTCCTGTCCAAGCCGGTGATGGACGGTTTCGTGGTCGGTCTCGCCATCTTCGTGACCGTGGGGCAGCTCAACAAGCTCTTCGGGGTGGAAAAGCCCGAGGGCAACACCATCGAGAAGTTCGTGGGGACGATCCGCGAGCTGCCGCAGGCCAGCTGGGCCACCTTCGTGCTGGGAGCCGCGGCGCTGGCCCTGCTCTTCCTGCTGCCGCGCCTGGACAAGAGGATCCCGGCCGGCCTGGTCGTGCTGTTCGGGGCCATCGCCCTGAGCGCGGCGCTCGATCTCGAGGGCGCTCACGGGGTGGAGGTCGTGGGGACGCTGCCGCAGGGGCTCCCGTCCCTCTCGCTGCCGGACGTGCCGCTCTCCGCCGTGGCCGGGATGTTCGTGACGGCGATCGGCGTCTTGCTGGTGGCCTACAGCGAGGCGCTGGGCGTGGCGCACGAGTTCGCCGAGAAGCACGGCTACGACATCGACGCCGACCAGGAGCTCAACGCCCACGCGGCCGTCAATCTGGTGAGCGGCCTTTTCGGCGGCATGATCGCGAGCGGCAGCATGTCGGCGTCGGCCGTGAAAGAAGGCGCCGGGGGCCGCACACAGGTCACGAACCTGATCGCCTGGGGCGTGACCATCGTGACCCTTCTCTTCCTGACCCCTCTGTTCGCGCCGCTGCCCGAAGCTGTGCTGGCGGCGCTGATCATCCATGCGCTCTGGCACCTCGTCAGCGCGCGCAAGCTGGCGAAGCTCCGGCGCGCGGCCCCCGTCGAGGCGTGGTTCGGGGTCATCACGCTGTGGGGCGTGCTGCTGCTAGACGTGCTCGAGGGCATGATCATCGGCCTGCTGGCCTCGCTGCTCTTCGTGGTCTACCGGTCGAGCCGCGCCCGCCTGTCCTCGCTGGGGCGCGTCCCCGGGGTGCCCGGCGCGTATTCGGACGTGGCCCGGCACCCCGACGACGTCCCGATCCCAGGCGTGCTCATCGTGCGGTTCGACGCGCCGCTGTACTACGCCAATGCCCTCACGGTCAGGGACGCCGTGAGGTCGATGGTCGCCGACCGGGAGCCGGCACCCCAGGCGGTCGTCGTCGACTTCGGCACGCAGGACGAGCTCGACGTGACCAGCACGGACATGGTCAAGGCTCTTGTGAAGCAGCTGCGAGACGGCGGCCTGACGGTGTGCTTCGCCGACGTGCATGCACCCATCCTCGAGCGCGGTCGCGAGACGGGCCTGCTGGAAGCCATCGGTGAGGACAACGTGTTTCCGACGGTGGACGTCGCCGCGCGCCACCTTGAAGCGGGATGACCGGCGTGGCGCAATGACCCACGCACCCAGGAACAGGAGGAAGCGGAGATGACGAACAGCGACCCCACGACTCTGCCGCTGCCGACGTTCGCCGGCGGCACCAAGGCGATCACCACGACACCGATCGTCGGCAGCCCGCCACGAGAGTACGCCGAGACCTTCGTCCCGGGTGAGGAGGAGCTCCAGGACGGCGAGCTCCGCGTGACCGTGCTCGGCAGCGGCAACCCCTGGGTGACGCGCGCCCAGGCCTCGGCCAGTATCCTCGTCGAGGTCGGCAACCCCGAGCGCGACCTGCTCGTCTTCGACCTCGGCGGCGGTTCGCTCGCCAACTACGCGGCCCTGAAGCTGCCGGTCAACCTGCTCGACAAGGTGTTCTTCAGCCACCTGCACGCCGACCACACCGCCGACCTGATCACGCTCTCCGGCAGCTACTCGAAGGTAGGGCGCGCAGACGGGCCGGTGAAGGTCTGGGGCCCCAGCGGAACGGAACCCAGCCTGGGCACCCGGCACTTCGTTGAAGGCATCCGGGAGGCGCTCGCCTGGGACACCGCGGCCGGCAACGGCGCCATCAACCCGGACAGCATGCGCATCGAGGTCACCGAGTTTGACTTCAGCCAGACGGGGGTCGTTTACGAGCAGAACGGCGTCACGGTGACAACGTTCCCCGTCGTCCACGCGCTCAGCGGCAGCGTCGGCTACCGCCTCGACTTCGCCGGCCTCACGTTCGTCTACTCGGGCGACACCGGCGCGGCCTGGCCGCTGGTGCGCGCCAGTGGGGGCGGCGTCGACCTGCTCATCCACGAGTGCTTCCCGCCCGCCGCGGCGCTGGCGGCCGCCTCGGGCCTCTCCATCGAGCGGGCGACGATCGCGCTGAACGCCGCCCATACCTCGCCGACCGCCGCCGCCAAGGTGTTCGGCCTGGTCAAGCCGCGCATGGCCGGCCTCTGGCACACGCTGCTCTCGCCGCAGATCATCCCGATGATCTTCACGGAGCTCCGCGCCGGCTACGACGGCCCCGTGGTCCAGACCCAGGACCTCACGGTGTTCAACGTGACCAAGGAAGCCGTGGTCGCGCGCCAGGCACAGGTGATGGACCAGCTGCCGCCGACCCCGGGCACGCAGCGAGCGCCCTTCGCGCCGGCCGCGGTGACACCTCCGGAGTGGTGGGCCGAGGCACGCATCCCGCTCGGCGACGCTCCGTCACCCGGCTGATGAGCGGCGCAGGCCCTGACAAGATCGAGGCGCGCCCAGCGGAGATCGCGGGTATGCGCCGCGATCCGAGCGCGTTCGCCGCGCCGCAGTGGGCCCGGGACGTCGGGCTCTGGAGCTGGATCGTCGTCGGCGCGCTCCTCGTACTGTCTGCACTCTTCGCGGCGGCGGCGGCGACGCAGATGATCGTGCTGGCGAGCCTGTTCGCGATCCTGTTCGGGGGCACCTTCCTGCCCGTCGTGGACTGGCTCCACCGGCATCACCTGCCGCGCTGGGTCGGGGCTCTGCTGGTGCTGGTGTTCCTCATTCTCGTGGTCGTGTTCGTCGGCCTCGTCATCCTCTACGGCTTGGTCAATCAGCTGCCCGTCATCGAGGACAACCTGCAGGCCGCCGTCGACTCGATCAACGAGAAGCTCGCCTCGACGAGCGTGGACCAGGACACGCTCGACTCGATGGTGACCGCCGTCGAGGACGTGCTCAAGTACGCGGTCACCGGCGCCGCCGGGGCCGTCGCCGACGTCGTTAGCGGCCTGGCGTCTCTCGTCTTCGGCGTGTTCATCAGCATCAACATCATGGTGTGGGTGCTGATCCAGGGGAGGAAGATCGCCGACTGGGCCTCGCACCACGTCCCGCCCGTCCCTCAGCCCGTCGCCTACGCGATCTTCGCCAACAGCGCACGTTTCTTCCGTGGATACATCCTCGGGAGCACGCTCATCGGCCTGTTCAACGCCGCGGTGATCTCCCTGGGTGCGCTCCTCGTCGGCGTGCCGCTGGCGGGCACGCTCGGGATCGTCGCGTGGATGATGAATTACATCCCGTTCTTCGGCGCGATCATCAGCGGCGCGTTCGCGGTGCTCATCGCTTACGGGGCCGGCGGACTGTCCATGGCGATACCCATGCTGATCATCGTCATCATCGCCAACGGCTTCCTGCAGACGCTGGTGTCACAGTTCGCGCTCGGCTCGACGCTCCGCCTTCACCCGCTGGTGGTGCTGATCGCCACGACTGCCGGCGGCATCCTGTTCGGCGCCGTGGGCGGCGTGTTCGCGGCGCCGTTCGTGAAGATCGGGCTCGACGCCTACGAGCGGGTGAAGGCCGCCGGAGTGTTCGGCGGTCCGAGAGGGATCGAGGGCGGCGGGAGCGAGGCCGAGGGAACGGCAGATCGCGAAGTCGCCAGACAGGCCGTGCCCGCTGAGGGTGTCGACAGCTAGACGAGAAGCAGCTCGAGACCGAGCCGCTGGCAGCGTCGCCGGGGCTCAAGGGGGAGGGAACATGGGTGAGGAGAACATCGCCGCCGCGTACGAGGCGCCCCCGGCGGTGCGTCGTCTCGGGAGGACGCTGCACCGGCACCGGCGCCTACGCATCGGCCTCATCCAGCTAGCCTACGTCGCCGGCGGCATCGTGCTCGGGCTCGTGCTGCCGCGTATCCCTGTCGGGTTCACGGTACCGCGCGCCGAGACGACCCAGATGCTGTTCGCAGTGGGAGCGGGTCTTCTGAGCTTCCTCGCGATCGCCTTCTCCCTGGCCTTCCTCGTCGTGCAGTTCGGGTCGACAACGTACACGCCGCGCCTCAACCTGTTCTACACCTCATCGAAGATCTGGCACGGCTTCGGCTACATGACCAGCGTCCTCGTCTTCGCCTTTGTCGCCGCCTACAGCGAGACGTTCCTCCCGGCGTTCGGCGAGGATGGCAGTGACGAGATGAGCGGCCTCGTCCCCATCGTCACGATCACCATGGTCATCGGGGCGATCGTCGTCTATCGCAACCTGCAGATGCGCGCGTTCGGTTCGGTCGAGCTCGGCACCATGCTCGCTGAGGTCACGGAGCGGGGACGCCAGGTCCTCGAGGGCGTCTACGCGGACGAGCCACCGCGGGACGCCGGCATGGACCACGGTCCGCAGGCGCTGCCCGAAGGCGGGCGCGAGGTCGTGTGGGCCGGTCGGGCCGGCATCATCCAGGACATCGACGTCCCACGGATCCTCGACACCGCGCGCAGCGCCGACGCGGCGGTGGAGATCGTCGTTCCGATCGGCGAGATGGTGCACCCGCGGGCCACGGTGGCCGTCGTGCACGGCGCCGCCGACCCGTCACTGGACGGGGTGGTGTTGAAGGCGATCCGGACCGGTACGGCGCGCACCTTCGAGCAGGACCCCACACTCGCCCTGCGCGTCTTGGTCGATATCGCCCTGCGGGCCTTGTCGCCGGCGATCAACGACCCCACGACGGCCGTCCAGGCGCTCGACTGCGAAGAGAGCCTGCTGCGCATGCTCGTCGGCCGCGACCTCCGGGTCGGCGAGATCACGGGGCCCCACGGCACCACGCGCGTGCTGCTCACGCTGCCCGATTGGGACGACTACGTGGCGCTGGCCGTCGACGAGATCGTCGAGGCGGGCGCCGGCCTGGTGAGGATCCGGCAGCGCGTCGAGCGTCTGCTGCGCGACCTGTTGGCACTGGCGCCCGAGCATCGCCGGCCCCCGTTCCAGGCGCGACTTGATGATCTGGCGTCCACTTGGCCGGCGCCCGAGGGCGACGCCGGATCACTCACTCCCAGGAGGTCCTGATGGCTCCGCAGGCGGCACCCGAGCTCGCCACGTCGAAGGCCGCGCGCCGGGCCGTGACGCCGGTCGCCGGCGCGGTGGCCGGCATCATCTTCGCCGTTCTGTTCACCGTGAGCGTCACCATCTTCCGTCAGACCGCGGGCGATCTCTCCAGCGACACCGGCGCCTGGTTGTCAGGGGACACCGGACCGTTCAAGGTCGCCCTCGGCCTGCTGCCGTTCGCAGGCCTCGCCTTCATCTGGTTCATAGCCGTGGCCAGAGAGCGCCTCGGCAGTCGCGAGGACCAGTTCTTCTCGACGGTGTTCATCACCAGCGGGACGCTGTTTCTGGCCATGGTCTTCGCCGGGGCCGCCGCGATGGGCGGCCTCGTCGCGGCCGCGGCGAACGACCCCGCGGAGTTCGCCGCCAGCACGACGTACAGCTACGCCCGCCAGGCGGTCGGCCAACTCCTCAGCATCTTCGCCGTGCGCATGGCGGCGATCTTCCTTCTCTCGCAGGCCGTCTTGTGGCTGCGCACCAAGGTGATGCCGCGCTGGATGGCACTGCTCGCCGTCCTGGGCTTCCTGGTCCTGATGTTCGTGTACTCGCAGGCCTTCTGGCTCGTCCTGGTCTTCCCGGCGTGGGTTGGGCTGGTCAGCGTCTACATCCTCATCGCGCATCTCCGCGGACGACCGACGCCGGCCGGTGGCGAAGAGCCGCCCGAGGCCAGTCGCGCGACAAGCTGATGCGGCACGCTTGGGCGGCGGTCGTCGCGGGAGCCCGGCTCCTGAGGGAGCACCGGCTCCCGCGCTACGCCGCCGCCCTCACGTACTACCTGGTGCTGGCCGTCTTTCCCGTCCTGATGGTGGTCACGGCGCTGCTCGGCCTTATCGGACTCACGCCCGAGGCGTTGCAGGCGCTGCTCGACGCCGTCGGGCAGCTCGGCTCGGGGTGGGCGGTCGAGTTCGTGGGGGCGGTCATGGACAGCGTCCTCTCGGGCGGCGACACGCCCTTGCTCCTCAGTGTCGGCATCCTCCTGGCCCTGTGGACCACGTCGGGCTACGTGGCCGCCTTCGTGTGGGCCGCCTCCGAGATCAGCGGCGAGTGTGTCACGAGAGGCTGGCTGCGCGGCCTCGCCGTCCGGCTCGGCCTCGCGCTGCTGATCGCCGTGCTCCTGGCTTTCGCCGCGATGGTCGTCGTCTTCGCCGGCCCGTTCGCCCAATGGCTGGGCGAGCTGCTGGGCATGGGGGAGGAGGTGATCGCGTTCTGGACGGTGGCCCAATGGCCGTTCTTCTTCGCCCTGGCCGTGGTCGTCAACCTGCTGCTTTACCGCGCGGTGCCACGCGGCGCCGCGCGGCGCCTGTGGGACGACCTCGTCGGCGCGTGCTGCGGCGTCGCAATCTGGCTTGTCGCCTCGGCGATCTTCAGCTACTACCTTGCCAACTCCGCCTCGTACAACCGCGTGTACGGCGTGCTGGGCACGGGCATCGCGTTCCTCGTGTGGCTGTGGATCCGCGATCTCACGCTGCTCGGGGGGCTTGAGGTCAGCCTGGCTCTGCAGAGGCGGCGCGGACGCGCCCAGTGCCAGGGGTCCTGACGGTCGCGTGACCCGGGCGCCGATGAGGGATGGTCGGCCGGGAGACGCACTGCGCGGGACCGGGCCGGGGAGTGGTGGGCCGCGTTGGATTCGAACCAACGACCTTGGGATTAAAAGTCCCCTGCTCTACCGACTGAGCTAGCGGCCCGCCGCCCGAGGATTGTACCGCAGGGGCGGAAGCGGGCGGCCGGAGCCGGCCCGGCCGCCGTCGGTACCGATCCAGCTAGGCCAGCTCGGGGCCCTGAAGCTGCTCGCGCCAGGCCCAGAGCACCCGGTGCAGCGCCTCGGCGCCGACGATCTCCTCGTCGGGGACGTGTAGCTCGACCGGGTGCAGCAGGGTACCTCGCGTCTGCGGGCCGCCGATGCCGCCGTGGAACGAGATCAGCTCCTCGAAGGCGCAGCCCTCGTCGAGCTGCGCGTCGTAGAAGCTGCCGACGACGATGTCGGCGACGTGCGGGAAGCCGTCGGTGCGGCGCAGGTGGTCGGCGGCGTGCTTCGAGAACCGCGCCAGCGGGTCCTCACCGTCGACGCGGTCGTCCTCGAGGTGGCGGACGCCGTCCGCGCCGAGCGCGACGGCGCCACGCTCGGACGAGCGCACGAGCAGCCAGCCGACATGCGGGTGCGCGCGCAGGGCCGGAAGCAGGTCGGGGTGCCGCCTGTGGATCTCCTCCAGGGTGAGGCGGCGCGGCTCCGCCATGAGGTAGATGAGGCCCAGGTTGCCCGAGCCGAGCACGACGACGTCCTCGCCACTGACGTCGTTCTTGGCGCGCTCCTCGTCCCCCTCCTTGCGGCCGGTCGCCTCTTGGAAGGCCCGCGCCACGGCTGAGTCGTTCTCGTCGCCGCCGGCGAGCGGAGCCACTTCGCCCTGGGTCAGGGAGCGGCGCACGAGGTCATCGAGGCCGTAGCCGTTGCGTTGCTTGAACGTGGCGCCCTGGGTCTGCCCGTGGTCCGAGAGCACGACGATCTCGTAGGGGCGCGGGGCGTAGCGGCGCGCCCGTTCGATCCGGCCGAACTGCTGGTCGATCTTGCGCAGCACCTCGAGCGTGTCGGCGCGCTCGATGCCGGAGTGGTGCGCGACCTCGTCGTAGCCCGACATGGTCGCGTAGACCGCCGGGCGCCCCGCCATCATGTCGGAGAGCACGCTGTGCACGACCAGGTCGCGCACGACCACGCTCACCCCGCCGCGCATGAACGGGTACGAGCCGCCGCGATGGCCGCGGGGAAGAACGTCGCGGCGCTTCGCCCGGATCGCGGCCGACCACTCGAGGCCGACCTCGAAAAGGAAGAGGACGAAGGCGCGGGTGACGTTGAAGCCGTTGGCGAGGAAGGGCCGGTAGTCGGGGTTGGCCTTCTTCTCGGCCTCGAGCTTGCTGATGGTGAGGATGTACCTTTCGGCGTCGCCGGAAAGGAGGTTGCCGCGGCTCGCGCCGCCGTCGCGCAGCAGGCCCTGCCCGCTGCCACGACGGCGCTCGATCTCGGCGCAGTCCGCCGGCGCGGAGCAGGTCATCAGGGTGCCGGTCTCCTTCTCGACCCAGCGGAAGGCCGGGATGTCGTCGTTGGACCCGAGCAGGATCCCGGCCTGCGAGGCGCCCGTCTGCGACGAGAGGTCGGTGTCCCACTCGTCCAGATGGTGTGTCCCCTGCGCGACCCAGCGCGCCATCTCAGGCGCGCTCCCGTCGCGCATCGCGCGCTGCAGGACCGGCAGCGCGAGTCCATCGACCTCCAGGTAGACGATCCCCGGGACGTCAGTCGCGACCGGCTCGCCTGTGCGCCGGGCGATGCGCTGGATGACGCGCAGGGCGTAGGTGTCGTCGTCGTTGGTGCCGAGAGCGACGTCGAGGGCGATGCTCACGGCGGCGATGACGAAGCCGGCGAGGAGCGCCGCGAGGAACGAGTCGACGACGAACCGCCCCTGCGAGAGGTCCGCCGCCCACATGAGCAGCAGGGCGTCCCCGAAGAGCACGAGGAGGAAGCCGAGGGCGACCGTGTACGGCAGGCGCAGCGCGGCGATGAAGGGGGGGAGGAGCGCATTGAGGAGGGCGATGAGGACGGCCGCGAGCAAGGCGCCGCCGAACCCCTTCAGTTCGACGCCGGGCAGGATCAGGGCGGCGACGTAGACCGAGGCAGCGGCGGCGAGCCAGCCGACGACGAGCCTCACGGGCCGGATCTTGACCGGCTCGGGCGTCCACGCGGGGCGCTCGCCGTAGGCGGGCTTCTGGTCCTCTGCACTCATGGCTGTCCTCGCGTGTCGTCGCCGGCCGCGCGGCCGTGCCGGCGAGTGTATCCCGGTGCGCCGGGCCGCGAAAGCATGGTGCAGGAACAGCCGGACCGTGGTAGTAGGTGACCAACCGGTGATCGACCAGCAGGTACGGTGCGATGGATAGGGGAGTCGGCTGGCTGCTGTTCTCGTGGATCATGCTGCTGACCGCAGGCGTGATGAACATCATCAACGGCGTCGTCGCCCTCGGCGAGACCAAGTTCTGGACCGACTACGGTGCCGTCTATGTGTACGGTGATCTCCGGACGTGGGGCTGGATCCTGCTGATCTGGGGCATTGTCTTGTGCTTCGCCGCGGCCAGCGTCTGGCGCGGCGGCGGCTTCGGCCGCTGGGTCGGCATCTCCGTCGCGGCCCTCAACATCTTCATGCAGATGCTCTTCATCCCGGCCTATCCGTTCTGGGCGCTCTTCGTCATGGTGCTCGACGTCCTCGTGATCTACGGCCTCACCGTGTACGGAGGCGCGCGGGAGGACTGAATTCACCGTCGCCTCCTCGAGCGCCGCGGCGGCGATCTCGTCATCCAGTTCCTTGACGCCGGTCGCCTTGACGACCCAGGGCTCAGTGGCGGCCCAGCCGAGCAGGAGCGCGACGACCATGGCGACCGCGAGACGCCGGTCGGTCTCGGCAGCCTCGATTGAGGACCCTTCACGGCCTCTGTCAGCCGGCTGCTCTGCGCCGGAGGCGGCCGGTCGCGCCAGTTCGATCAGGCGTTCCGTCGCGCCGAAGCTCACCAGCGAGTGATCGAATGGCAGGTCGCGCAAAGCCGAGTAGACGAGGAGCCGCAGGTACGCGCGGTGGTGCGCAAGACCTTCGTGCAGCATCAGCGACACCGCCTGGTGCAGATCGTCCTCTCCCGCGGCAGCGTCGTGGATGGCGTTCTCGTTCCGAGCGTGGACGGCTTTGACGATGTCGGTCTTGATACCGAGGTAGCGATGCGCCGGCGCATGGGACACGCCCGCACCGGCGGCGAGCTCCCGGACTGTCACGCTCTCGAAGCCGTACGCCGCGAACGCCTCTCGGCTGATCCGAGGAGCGCTTCGATCGTGGGCTGACGGTCGCGTCTCACCGTCGCTCGACTCCCCTCGCGCCCGGCTCCACGCGCCGGCGCCGTCTGCTTCGTGCGGGGCTTCTTGCCCCTCCGCGTCTTCTCGCTCGGGCTCAACACCCCGCCTCACCGCTGTCGTCGTCACGCGCCGGCTGCGTCGTGCAGTCCGGACGCCGAGGCGCGCACGCCCGTTCGTCCGGCACCCACACTGTACACGCGATGTGGCAGCGTGTAGCTTCTGTCGTTACCAGAAGGTTACCGCCAAATGGTTACCCTGAGCCGGTACGGGTACGTTGGTGCCGGAGTCGTTAGGACCAGAGGAACGGAGGCACATCATGATGAGGAGAAGGCCGCTTATGCGAGCTGCCGTGGTCGGCGGCACCGCTGCCTACGTGGGGGGCAGGATGGCGCGGGGCAGCCAGGAGAAGGCCCAGCAGGAGGCCGACCAGAACGCGCAGATCGCCGACCTGCAGGCGCAGCAGCAGCAACAGCAGTACGCGGCACCCGCCCCGGCTTCGGCCGCTGCGGCCGGCGGCGGTATCGCCGACCAGATCGCCCAGCTCAAAGGCCTGCTCGACTCGGGGGCGCTCACGCAGGCCGAGTTCGACGCCGGCAAGCAGAAGATCCTCGCCGGCGGCTGAGCCGTCGCGACCTGACGAGAAGGAGAGACGACATGGCAATGGGCCCCGTGCAGGTCCTCGTGGTCGGTTTCGGCGAGGGCGCCGAGTTCAAGGGCGAGGCGCTCGCCGAGCTCAAACGTCTGCGTGACGCCGACATCGTGCGCCTGATCGACCTGCTGTTCGTGCGCAAGAACGCCGACGGCAGCGTCGACAAGATCGAGATCAGCGACGAACAGGAGCTGATGACGCTCGGCGCCGTCGCCGGCGCGCTCATGGGCTTCGGCGCCGCCGGTGAGGAGGGCGCCGAGGTCGGCGCCCTGGCCGGCGCCGAGGCGATGTCCGACGGGAGTATGTTCGACGAGGACAAGGTCTGGTACATCGCCGACGCGATTCCCGAAGGCATGTCGGCGGCGATCGCGGTGCTCGAGCACCACTGGGCGATCCCGCTGCGCGACGCCATCTGGCGCGCCGGCGGCATGGCTCTGGCCGACGAGTGGATCCACCCCCAGGACCTCATTGCCGCCGGCATCGAGGCGGCCGAGTAGCGGCGCCGACGCATACAGCGAGGTCACGAATCGCGACGGCCGGCGGGCGATCCCGTCGGCCGTCGCGCTTTCAGCGAATCGTTCGACCATCGGGGTGCCAATGGCAACACGTGCCGATCGGCCTCGGAAGAGGGGAGGGCCAGTGAGCGACGTCCTCGACGTCATCATGGCCGGCTACCCCGCGGGGGCCGCGGCAAGGAAGGACTTCGATCAGCTGCTGAAGGTGGTCAAGGACAAGAAGGTCAGGAGTGAGGGCCTGATCCTCGTCGAGCATGACGAGGCGGGCCAGGTGAGCGTCAGCGAGACCGGCGACCATCTGGGCCGCAAGGGCATGGGCCGGGGCGGCGGCGGCGTCCTCGTCGGCCTGGCGCGGCCGCCGCTCGAGGCGGCGCCGTACAGTCGCTGAGCGAGAACGAGGCGGGGGAGGGGGCTTTCGCCCCCTCCCCCGCCTGTTCACGTTCGAGAGTCCGGTCCAGTCAGGCGAGGGCCGGTCGGCTCAGGCCTCCTGCTTCTTGGCGTCGTCGAGGGCGGCCTTCAGCTCCTTGGTGGCCTCCGCGACGCCTGCGGCGCGTGGCGCGCGCAAGTCGCGCTGCACGGCGCGCAGGGCAGCGTGTCGATCATCGTCGCTGCGGATCATCAGAGGCCGTCCCTCCCTCCGTCCGGCCCGTGGTCGACCTGTCGTCCGCGGTCAGCCGTCAGCCTTGCCAAGCCACCGCCGTAGCAAGTCCACCGGGAGGAGCAGGTACACGCCGACCAGGATGTACAGCACGACCGCGACGTACGGCTGGATCAGTCCGCACAGCGCCGCCACCGCGTAGAAGACCAGGCTGGGGCCGAGTTGGTACTTGACCCTGTTCTCCTCCTCGCGTCCTTCGGCCGCGTCGGCGCCGAAGAGGCCTTCCCGCGCGGCGTAGCGCCCCAGCAGGATCAACACCAGACTGATGAGGAAGAGGATGATGCCGAAGAACATGACCGCGGTGCGTTCCCCCCCGCCCTCCTTGCTCGCAAGGGCGAGATACTCCTCCATGACCCTGGCGGGGAACGGCACGAACGCGACGAGCAGCAGGAGCAGCAGGTTCAGGCGCTGGAACCCGGAGTCGACGCGGTCGAGCGCCTCCGTGAGCGCGCTATGCTCGACCCACGCGATGCCGATGGTCATGAACGCGAGGAAGTAGGTCACGTACACCGCACGCTCGTGGAGGAGCGCCGACAGCAGATGGTCGCCGGCGTTCTTCGGCACCGCGATCTCGATCACCAGCAGCGTGATGGCGATCGCGAAGACGCCATCGCTGAACGCCTCGAGGCGACCCTTGGGCCGACCTCCCGGTGCCGAGGGTGTGCTGCTCACGCGCTCCTCCATCTTTTCGACCGGTGCCGCGATTCTGTCGGCAGGCTGCGTGAGATAGTAACCTTTCGGTAGCCATTCGGAGAAGCGCCGACGCGGCTCCAGGCGGATGTGCACCAGACGGGTGCGCGCAACGCGAACGATCGGGGGGCGGCGATGACCAAGGAAACGGCGGCGAAGGTGGCTGCAGCCGGCGGGGGGTTCGTCCTTTTCCTCTTGGCCTCCGCCCAGTTCATCATGGCGCTCGACACGTCGGTCATGAACGTGTCGATCGCGACCGTGGCCGACGACCTCGGCACCTCGGTCACCGGCATCCAGACAGCCATCACCCTCTACACCCTGGTGATGGCCTGCCTGATGATCGTCGGCGGCAAGCTCGGCGGCATCATGGGCCGCCGGCGCGCCTTTTCGCTGGGCTGCGTCATCTACGCCTGCGGCTCGTTCACCACCGCGATCTCGCCCAACCTCACCGTGCTGCTCATCGGCTGGTCGCTGCTCGAGGGCATCGGCGCCGCGCTGGTCATGCCGGCCATCGTCGCACTCGTGGCCGGCAACTTCGAACGCAAGGACCGGGCCAAAGCGTACGGTCTCATCGCCGCCGCCGCGGCGATAGCGATCGCCGTCGGCCCGATCATCGGCGGGCTCGTCACGACCTACGCCTCCTGGCGCTACGTCTTCGTCGGCGAGGTCGTGGTCATCCTCGTGATCCTCGCTTTCGCGCGGAAGGTCGCCGATGCGCCCCCGGCGGAGCGCCCGCGTCTCGACCTCTTCGGGGCCCTTCTCTCGGCCGCCGGCCTGGGGCTGATGGTGTACGGCGTGCTGCGCTCGTCGGAGTGGGGCTGGGTGAAGCCCAAGGAGGGCGGCGCCTCGCTGCTCGGTCTCTCGCCGACCTTCTGGTTCATCATCGTCGGCAGTCTCGTCCTGTGGACGTTCTTCCACTGGGAGTCGCGCCAAGAGCGCGTCGGCAGGGAGCCGCTCGTCGAGACGGCGATGTTCGGGATCAAGCAGCTGACCGGCGGGCTCACCACGTTCTTCTTCTTGTTCCTCATCCAGGCGGGTGTCTTCTTCATCATCCCGCTGTTCCTCTCGGTCGTGCTCGGCATGACGGCCTCGCAGACGGGCGTGCGACTCTTGCCACTCTCCCTCGGCCTGCTGGTCGCGGCGGTCGGCATTCCCAAGAGGTGGCCGAAGGCGTCGCCCCAGCGCGTGTGCCGTCTCGGGCTGTTCCTCATGCTGATCGGCATCATCCTGCTGATGACCCGCATCGACCTTGACTCCAGCGCCGCCGTGGTGCTCTTCCCGATGCTGCTCGTCGGGCTCGGCATCGGGTCGCTCGCCTCGCAGCTCGGCGCCGTGACCGTGGCAGCCGTGCCCGACGAGAAGAGCGCCGAGGTCGGGGGCCTGCAGAACACGGCCACCCAGCTGGGTGCGTCGTTCGGCACGGCGCTCGCCGGGTCCGTCCTGATCGCCGTGCTGACCGCGTCTTTCCTCACCGGCATCCAGAACAACCCCGACGTGCCGCCGGAGGTCAAGACGAAGGCGAACACCGAGCTGGCGAGCGGCGTGCCGTTCATCTCGAACGCCGACCTCGAGCAGGCGATGAAGGACGCCGGGCAGTCGTCGGAGGTCACACAGGCAGCGCTCGACGCCAACAGTCAGGCGCGCATCGACGGCCTCCATGCAGCTCTTGCGATCCTCGCCCTGATCGGCTGCGTGGCCCTGTTCCTCACCGGGAGTATCCCGAAGAAGCCGGTGACGGCAGCCGCGGCGCCGGCTGACGCCGAAGGTCCCTGACCGGGCGCGGACTCCTGCTGCAGCCGAAGTCTCACGTACCGGGTGGCTGCGGCCCGTGGGTGCCTGACGTCAGCGCTGGGTCACCTCAAAGGAGGAGCGACATGCCACTCAAGCACCCGAAGGGCCCCGCGGAGCCCAAAGGAAACCTCTCGATCTGCCCCATCTTCTCTTCGGAGGTGATGGAGGTCCCGCGGCATGCCCTGCCCGACTGCGAGATGGCTCCCGACGTGGCCTACCAGATCATCCACGACGGACTGATGCTCGGCGGGCTCGCCCTCAAGCGCCGGTGGCAGCACCGGCGCGCGGCGGAGGGCAAGCCCGCCGAGCGGCCCAACATTGTGATGGGCCGCGCCTCTCAGGGCTCGCGGACGAGCGCCTCCCACTCGGGGCGCAGGAGCGAGAACATGACCTGGTCGATGCGGCCGTGGGCCCGGTCGGCCAGGTCATTGTCGCGCGCCCCGCGCGAGGCGAGGTAGCCGCGCAGCACGCCCTCGCGGGTGAAGCCCAGCTTGCGGACGAGGCCCTGCGAGGCCGCGTTCGGGGTCTCGATCATGCCTTCCACCCGTTCGACGCCGACCTCTTCGAAGGCGTAGCGGATCATCAGGCTGAGGGCGGCCGAGCCGACGTCGCGTCCCCGCGCCTCGCGCACGATCCACAGGCCGAGCTCGCCGGCCTCGCGCTCGGGGTAGTGCACGAGGTTCACGGCCCCCAGCAGCTCGCCGGTGGCCGCGTCGCAGACGGCGCAGTGCGCCGTCGTGCCCGTCACGAGCTCCCACTGGGCCTCGGCCATGAACCGCTGCGCGTCTTCGAGGGTGTACGGGGAGGGGACGAAGTAGCAGCATCGCTGGATCACCGGGTCCTGGCAGGCGGCGGCGACGGCCGGGGCGTCGTCCGGCGCGAAGGGCCGGACGACGACGGAGCCGTCGCTGAGCTCCGGTCTCGGCAGCGGCACCACGGGGGAGCGCGGGTCGGAGGGGACGATGGCGAACGAGGCCATGTCGCGGCGCACCCCGCGCGCCGTCAGGTACCCGCGATGCACGCCCTCGAAGTGCATCCCGGCGGCAAGAGCGACGCGCTGCGAGGCGGTGTTCTCGACGGCGGCCATGATCTCGACGCGCTCGAGATCGAGGTCGTCGAGCGCCCAGTCGCGGACGAGGCGCGCCGCCGCCGAGGCGATGCCCGAGCGGCGCGCCCACGGGCCCACGTGATAGCCGATCTCGCCCGCCTGTCGCTCGCCGACGACGTCGATCCCGATGCTGCCCAGCCAGTCGCCCTCGCCGGCACGGGTGATCGCCCAGTTCGCGTGGCGGCCGTTCGCCCAGCGGTCGTCGCGGGCCGAGAACCACTCGTCGAAGTCGCTGTCGTTGTACGGGAACGGCGGCTGCCAGAGGAAGCGTCCGACCAGCTCGTCGTTGAGCGCCGCGACGACCGCCGCCTTGTCCTCGGCCCGCAGGGCCCGCAGGCGCAGGCGGCCGTCGGTCAGCTCCGGAGGGCTCTCGATCTCGCTCAGGTCTCTCACGGCTGCCTCAGTCTCTCGTGTCTCGTGCGGTCGTCGTCTCAGATAGGAAGGGCCGACTCGTCCGGCCGGCCCTTCCTCCAGCTCTCTCGCCTGCGTCAGTGCAGGAAGTGGCGCCGTCCGGTGAACACCATCGCGGCGCCCAGCCGGTCGCAAGCTTCGAGGGCGGCTTCGTCGCCCTTCGAGCCACCCGGCTGCATGAACGCCGTGACGCCGGCCTCGATTGCCATCTCGACCGCGTCCGGGAACGGGAAGAACGCGTCAGAGCCGACCACCGCACCCTTGAGGTCCGAGCGCGCCTTGTCGATGGCGATGCGCGTCGAGTCGACGCGGCTCATCTGCCCCGCCCCGACGCCGAGCGTCGCGAGATCGCGGGCGATGACGATGGCGTTCGACTTGACGTGCTTGGCGATGCGGAAGGCGAAGAGCAGGTCGCCCCACTCCTGTTCGGTCGGGTGCTTCTTCGTCGCCACCGTCATCTCGTCGCGTTCCTCGACGTCGTTGTCCTTGTCCTGGACGAGGATGCCGCCGAGCACGCGCTTCGCGTCGAGCTCGCCGGGGTTGGCCTGGCGGCGCTCGCGGTTCTCGAGGACACGGATGTCCTGCTTGCGCGTGAGGATCTCGAGCGCCTCGGCGTCGTAGCCCGGTGCGAGGAGGACTTCGACGAAGAGCTCGCTGAGCCGTTCGGCGGTCGGCACGTCGACGGTCCTGTTGACGGCGATCACCGACCCGAAGGCGCTCACCGGGTCGCAGGCGAAGGCCTTGTCATACGCGGTCGCGAGGCTCTCGGCGAGGGCGCAGCCGCACGGGTTGTTGTGCTTGATGATCGTCACGCAGGGCAGCGTGAACTCCTCGCAGATGCACCGTGCCGCGTTGAGGTCGTACAGGTTGTTGAAGCTCATCTGCCGGCCGTGGAGCTGCTCGACCTGACTGAGCAGATGTTGGCGCAGCCCGACCTCCGCGTAGTACGCGCCGCGCTGATGCGGGTTCTCGCCGTACTTGACGTCGGTGACCTTCGCGTACTCCCGCATGATGTGCTGCGGGAAGTCGCCCTCCGCCTCGCTGAACCAGTTGGCGATGACGAAGTCGTAGTGAGCGGTCCGGTTGAAGGCTTTCGCCGCCAGACCGCGCAGCGTCTCGTAGTCGAGCTCGCCGTCGTTGGCGCGGAGCTCCTCGAGCAGCGGCTCGTAGTCCTCGTTGCTCGTGACCACGGCGACCCCGGCGTGGTTCTTGGCCGCGGCGCGGATCATCGACGGGCCGCCGATGTCGATGTTCTCGATCACGACCTGGTCCTCGACGCCGCGCCGACCGGCGACCTCCTCGAACGGGTAGAGGCTGCACACCACCATGTCGACAGGCTCGATGTCGTGCTCGGCGATGGTGCTCATGTGCTCGGGGACGTCGCGGCGCGCGAGGATGCCGGCCATGAGGCGCGGGTGCATGGTCTTGACGCGGCCGTCGAGCATCTCGGGAAAGCCCGTGACCTCTTCGACCAGAGTGACGGGGATACCGCTGTCCTTGAGCAGGCGGGCGGTCCCGCCGGTCGAGATGACCTGCACGCCGAGGTCGGTGAGGCCCTTCGCGAACATCTCGAGGCCGCTCTTGTCGAAGACCGAGATAAGGGCTCGTTTGACCTTCACGTGCACGCTCCTTCGAGTCATGGCGGGGGCTCCGAGGGGGCGACGACAAGAGAGCCCCCTCCCGTGGGCTAGCCTATCGAAAAGGGGGCGCGGGGTGAAGGCGGGGGGTGCGGTGAAGGAGGGGCGTGAGATGAGAGCGGGGGGCCGGCGCCGGCGGCGCCGGCCCCCCGAAGGTTCAGACCTGGATCAGCGCCTGGCGCTTCATCTCCTCGAACTCCTCCGCCGTGATGGCGCCGGAGTCGCGCAGCTTGGTCAGCTTCTCGATCTCGTCGGCCGC
>Ga0315289_10003798_pt1 | contig 22728 bp, 16 predicted proteins | sample YL17G11_40_MG_FD_203452 | JGI IMG/M metagenome (GOLD analysis project Ga0315289, IMG submission 203452) | Sediment microbial communities from Yellowstone Lake, YNP, Wyoming, USA - YL17G11_40 | ecosystem: Environmental > Aquatic > Freshwater > Lake > Sediment | place: USA: Wyoming | collected... | reverse complement strand
CACGGGCGAGTTCCACGTGTTCTCCGAGAGAAAAGTCGTGGAAGCGGTGCAGGACCCGGTCACGGAGGTCGGTCTCGCCGAGGCCATCAAGCTCGACCCGAGCGCCGAGATCGAAGCCACAATCCAGGTGGAGCGCGAGCCTACCGACTTCGGCCGAATTGCCGCTCAGACGGCCAAACAGGTCATCCTCCAGCGCATTCACGAGGCGGAGCGCGATGCCCTGTTCGACTACTTCCACCAGCGCGAAGGGGAACTGGTGACGGGCTCGGTGCAGTCGATAGACTATCGCAGCAACCAGGTGACCATCAGCCTCGGGAAGAAGGCTGAAGGCATCCTGGCGGCTGAAGATCAACTCCCAAATGACCGCTACCGGATCGGCCAGAACGTGCGCAGCCTGCTGGTTGAGGTGACCAAGGGTACGCGAGGTCCGCAAATCCGCCTCTCACGAACCCATCGAAACATGCTGCGGCGGCTCTTAGAGCGCGAGGTACCCGAGATCTACAGCGGAGCGGTTGAGATCAAGAGCATTGCCCGCGAGCCGGGACAGCGGTCGAAAGTTGCGGTTGCGGCGAGCCAGCCGGGAGTCGATCCAGTGGGCTCCTGCGTCGGGATGCGCGGAACTCGCATCCAGAACATCGTCGACGAGCTCATTGGCGAGAGGATCGACGTCGTGGAATGGAATCCCGAGGTCCGTCACTTCATCAGCAATGCGCTCAGCCCCGCCAAGCCGACCGACACCGTTCTCATCGAGGAGGGCGAAGCCCGGACGGCGATCGTGGTGGTGCCTGATCGCCAGCTCTCACTTGCCATTGGTAAGGAGGGCCAGAACGCTCGTCTCGCGGCCAAGCTGACGGGATGGCGGATCGATATCAAGAGTGAGACCGAGGCGGCCACCGAAGGACTCAGCGAGATCAAGCGCCAGCAGTTGCAGCTCATCAGGGCGCGCTCGCTCGAAGCTAAGGTGGCGGCGATTCCCACCGACGACCTGCTCAGCCGTGCTGAGTGGCTGCTCAAGGAGAAGGACAAGGCCGCGGTGACGCTTGAGCAGGCAGCCAAGCTGCTGGCCGAGGCCGAAGCCGCCTCTGAGCAGCGCGATGTGGAAGCAGCCAAGGCCGAGCTGCCCGCGGAGCCCGAGGCGGCCGCACCGGAGCAGGCTGAGCCAGCCGCCGTGGCTGCGCCAGAGCAAATCGAGATGCCTGCGCCCGTCGAGCCTGCCGAAGCAGAGCAGGCGGCACCCGCCCTTGAAGGTGTCGAACAGGCGGCCGTGGAGCCGGTGTTCGGAGCCTTGGTTTTTCAGGAGACCGATTTTGAGCCAGAGGAAGGTGAGGCTGCTGTTGACGCATCCGGCAAGCCCGCAAAGCGCAAGAAATCGGCTAAGAACAGGGAACTGGTTTACGATGACCGGCTTGGTCAGATCGTCAGCCGCAAGAAGCGCAAACCGACGAGAAGCGGTTGGGTGGAGGAAGCCGACGAGTACTAGGCCGCAAGCGTGAGTTCCGCGGACTTCTGAAGCAGAACGCACAGATGCCAAAGAACAAACCCAGACGATCGAAGCCTGTGCCCTTGCGCACGTGCGTTGTCTGTCGTGCGACGCAGGCCAAACGCCAGTTGATTAGGGTTGTGCGCCTGGCCCCGCACGGCGGTATACCGCCAAGCGGGGTGGCTGGCTCCAGCGTGCAGTTGGACCCGACCGGAAAGCTTGCAGGACGTGGCGCCTACCTGTGCCATAGCCGTTCCTGCTGGGAACAGGCATTGAGGAGCAACAGGCTAGGCGCCGCCCTGAAGACCACACTGACCGCCGAAGAGACAACTTCCCTGCGAGCCTTTGCCGCCACGCTGCCCGAAGGCGCCCCGGCGGGAGGGGAAGCGAGCGCTTCGGCGCAGTAAAGATGGCACGGAGACCGCAGGACCAAATGGCTCGCATGCTGACGGCGGCGCGACCGCAGCCTGCACAGACCCGGAGGCGACGATGAGCGGCATAGTGGCGAGGTGAGGATGACTAAGATACACTGAGTATCGCCTGTCCCCTCCGCACCTCATCTCCACACCGCCCCTGGCCAACTTTATGCTGGCCACCATCAGCCAGGCTGATGGTGGCCCAAAACTGCGATTGCACGATTGCTATGGGGCGTCGCCCTGCGATAGGAAAGTACACTGTATTAAATGGCAAGTGCTCGTCTCGATCATTCGCCGTCGTGAAGCAAGTAGGGCAAGGAGGTGACCTATGCCCATCGAGAACCCTAAAGGCAGCCAGCCCAAGAAGCCGGCACCCGGTGATCCGGCCATGGGGCCGGTTCGCCCGGGCATGTCCGGACAAAACAAGCCACAGGCAACGCCCCAGTCTGCCGCCAACAACAGGCCCGGAGGACAACCGGGAAGGCCATCAGATGGGCAGGGGAGCGGTAGAACACAGCCAGAACCCACGCCTGCCAGCATGGCGAAACCCGGAGGCGGGCCCAACTCGGCGGAGGGGCACGCCGGCATAAGCGCTGCGCCCCCAAGCAGAACCCCGGCAGGCCGGCCAACGTCCGAAGGCGGACCCGCCCGCGGGGCATCACCCCGGCAGAGTACGCCGAGGTCATCTCGCGGCCCAGCCAGCGCGCCGGCCCACAGGGTCAGCCAGGCCCGCGGTCCCAGCGGGGGCCAGGGTCGCCGGCATTCGTACCCTGCGCGCGGCCGGCCGGCTCGCCGTGGCGGATCATCGCCTTCCCGGTCCAACGCGCCTGCCCTCCAAAACGCACCCAATCCAGAGACTGGCCAAGCGGGCCGTCCAAAAGAGGGCGCTCAACCCGCAGTCACCGAGATCATCATCCCTGAACACATTACGGTGAGAGAGTTGGCCGAGAAGATGCGTCGCAGCCCTATCGACGTGATCAAGACCCTGATGAACTATGGGATGATGGTGCCGATCACCGAATCCATCGACTTCGGCACTGCTGTGGTCGTGGGTGAGGAGCTCGGCGTCACCATCAAGCGGGAAGCCCTGCCAGAGCCGGAAGTCCTCGAAGTGGTCAAGGAGGCTCCGCGCACGCTGCGCCAACGCATCCTGGCCACCGAGAACCCCGACGAACTCGTGTTGAGGCCCCCGATTGTGACGGTGCTGGGCCACGTCGATCACGGTAAGACAACGTTGTTAGACGCCATCCGGGAAACCCGCGTCGTTGACGGCGAGGCCGGCGGGATCACCCAGCACGTTGGCGCCTACCAGGTGGAGCGCCACGGGCGCAAGATCACCTTCCTGGACACGCCAGGGCACGAGGCCTTCACGGCCATGCGCGCGCGGGGCGCCATGGTCACTGACATTGCCGTCCTGGTGGTCGCTGCGGACGACGGCGTCATGCCGCAGACGAAGGAAGCCATCTCGCACGCACGCGCTGCCCAGGTGCCCATCGTGGTCGCTCTGAACAAGATCGACAAGCCAAACGCTAACCCGGACCGGGTTAAGCAGGAGTTGGCAGACAACGGCCTGCTGATCGAGGAATACGGGGGCGACGTGATGTGCGTGCCGGTCTCTGCCAAGCTCCGGCGCGGGATCGACGATCTGCTGGAGAACATCCTCCTGGTCGCCGACATTGACCCGCTGAAGGCCAACCCGCGCGGCAAATGCGTGGGCACGGTCATTGAAGGCCGGCTCGACAAGAGCCGCGGTCCATTGGCCACGATGCTCGTGCAGAACGGCACCCTACGGGTCGGCGACAGTGTGGTGAGCGGTGAGACGTACGGCAGGATCCGCGCCATTTACAATGACAGCGCACAGCCTTTGCAGGAAGCTCTTCCGGCCACGCCTATCGTCGTCCTCGGCCTTTCCGATGTGCCGGTGGCAGGCGACACTTTCTCGGTCGAAGCGGATGAGCGCGCGGCGCGCGCGATCGCGACCGTGCGACAGGAGCAGAAACGGGCAGCCAGCGCGGTCGCTGCGCCCAAGGCTGTGACGCTAGACACCATCTTCGCTCAGGCCGCGTCGGGGCAGATCAAAGGGCTGAACCTGATTCTCAAGGCCGACGTGCAGGGGTCCATCGAGCCGATTGCCAGTTCGCTTGAGAAGCTCGGCGACGAGAAGCTTCATGTGAAGCTTCTCCACCAGGGCACGGGGAACATCACAGAATCCGATGTGATGCTTGCCGTGGCTTCCAGCGCCATCATCCTGGGCTTCTCGGTCAGCACGGATCAGGCCGCCCAGCGCATGGCCGAGGTGGATGGCGTAGACATCCGAATCTACAACATCATCTACAACCTGGTGGATGATGTGCAAAAGGCGCTCAACGGCCTGTTGGAGCCAGTGTTCCGCGAGGTAGTGACCGGCCACGCCGAGATCCGCGCTGTGTTCAAGGTATCGAAAGTGGGCAAGATCGCGGGGTCGTACGTCACTGACGGCGAGATCGCGCGGAACGGCATGGCCCGGATCAAGCGCGCCGGCGCCGTGATCGCCGAGGATCGCATCGTGGGGCTGAAGCGTTACCATGAAGACGCCTCCGAAGTGAAGACCGGGTATGAATGCGGCATCAGCCTCGGCAACTTCAATGAATTCGAAGCCGGCGACATCATCGAGGCATACAAGAAAGAACGCGTGAGCTGACGTGACCCCGGCAGAGAAGCCCTCGACCGCAAGGGAGGGGGTACGCCGGGGTGACGCTCGGAGCACGCCACCGCGCAGCAACAGGTAAGTACACTCGATTCACAGAATCGTCCAATGGAAGGTTCGCACCCAGTGACACCTCATCGCCAGCAACGGGTTTCGGAGATGTTGCGTGAGGAACTCACGATCCTGATCGGAGGCGAGCTAAACGACCCGCTTCTGGTCGACGCAATGGTCAACGTGGTCGATGTTGAGGTCAGCCCTGATCTGGGCAACGCCCGCGTCATGGTCGAGCACGCGTTGCCTTCGACATCGGATCGTGAAGTCTTGGGCGCGTTGCGGCGCGCCGAGAGCTACCTACGGGGGGCGTTAGCGGGGAACCTCGAGCTCCGGTATATCCCTGAGCTCACCTTCCGGGTGGATGACACCGGCAAACGGGGCAACAGGATCGATTCCATACTGGACGAGATCGCAACCCTCGCCGGCGCGGAGGAAGGCGATGTACCCGGCAGCGCTGGTTGAGACCGCCGGCGTGATGCGCCGGGCGCGGCGCATTCTCGCCATGTGTCATGTTTCACCTGACGGGGATGCGATTGGCTCCCTGCTCGGGCTTGGCTGGCTGATGCGCGAGTTGCCACTAGAGCTCCCTGGCACGGACAAAGGGCGCGCCTCCGCTTTGTCGCCATCAGATCCTGACGCCGGACGGGCTATCGTCCTGGCTTGCGCCGACGCAGTCCCTCCGCAGCTTCGGTTCCTGCCCGGCGTTGGCGAAATCACGGCGAAGCCTCCGGCTGGCGTCTATGACGTGGTTGTAACCCTGGATGCCAGCGACCCGCTAAGGCTGGGTGGCATCTTCCGCGCCGAGATCACCGGCAGCACCCCGATTGTCAACCTCGATCATCACGTCACCAACCTGCGATTCGGCACACACAATTACGTTGCTACGTCCGCTGCGGCCACATCTGAGGTGGTGGTTGACCTTGCCGACGCCTTGGGTATTCCCATTCGCAAACCGGCGGCTACCTGTCTGCTGACGGGTATCGTCACGGACACGCTCAGTTTCCGCACGCCTAGCGTCACCCCCCGCGTGCTGCAGATGGCAGCCCGCCTCATGGAGGCAGGCGCCGACATCACAGAGATCACAGAGCGCGCCATGAATTCCAGGCCCGCTCGCGCGATGCGACTGTGGGGTCTGGCGCTATCTCAGTTACGCTGTCAAGGTGGCGTGATCTGGACATCGGTCAGTCGCGAAATGAAGGCCGAGGCCGGCGCGCCTGAAGATGGCGATAGCGGCCTCAGCAGCTTCCTGATCAACGCTCCGGAGGCTGACGTGGCGGCCGTCTTCACCGAGCAGCCAAACGGCCAAGTGGAAGTTGGCTTGCGCTCGCGCCCGGGCTTCGACGTGTCTCAAGTGGCGCTCGGCTTGGGCGGAGGCGGGCACCCACAAGCGGCCGGCTGCATCGTTGCGGGACCACTGGAGGCTGCCGAGGCCCGCGTCGTGGCGCTTCTCTATGCGCTCACCGGCACAGAAACCGTTGCCGGTACCCTCACTAGCGAATAGCGCCAGGTCGCATCTGCGATGGGGTTGTACTGCCTCGATGGCTCCAAATATTAGCGGCATCCTCAACATCGACAAGCCCGCGGGGTGGACGTCGCACGACGTGGTGGGGCGGGTCAGGCGCGTCCTTGGGCTGCGCCGGGTGGGCCACGCCGGCACCCTGGATCCCATGGCGACCGGAGTGCTCCTGGTGTGCGTGGGGCACGCGACGCGGCTGTCTGAATACCTGATGGCTGGCCGGAAGACCTATCGCGCCCTGATGCGCTTCGGCCTGGAGACAAACACGTACGACACCGATGGGATGATCATGGCAACGCGGCCGGTGCCGGCCCTCACAGAGAGCCACCTGGAGCTTCTCTTGGCGCGGTTCATCGGAACCATTCAACAGCAGCCGCCTGCCTTTTCGGCTATCAAAGATGGGGGCGTGCCTGCCTACCGCCGGGCCCGGCAAGGGCAGGCCGTGGAGCTTCAAGCTCGTGAAGTGACCATTCACGCTATCCGGCTGCTAGACTGGCGTCCACCCGACCTCACGGTGGAGGTGACATGCGAGCCCGGCACCTACATCCGCAGCCTGGCGCATGATCTGGGCCAGGCCGCCGGCTGCGGCGCCACCCTGGCAGCGCTCGTGCGCCTTCGGAGCGGGCGATTCGCCATCGAGGACGCTGTAGGCATGGATGAGTTGGAGAGGGCCACAGCCGCCGGGCGGTTGAGCTCGTACCTCCATCCCATGCAGGCGGCGCTTGCAGAGTTTACTCCGGTGGCTGTCGACCATGAGCTGGCGAGCCAGCTTGCGTTGGGCCGCTCTATCATCTGCGCGACGCCACCTCCCGTGTCCACGGGCTACGCCATCAGCGCCGACGGTGAGGTGCTGGCATTGCTGAGATACGAACCCGATCGCCAACAGTGGCAACCGTTTAGGGTGTTTCACACGATGCCAGAGCACAGCACGGGCTGAGAGCTATGGAGATCCTGCAAGGGTTCCCGCGGCAACCTTTGGGCCGCCCGACGCACCTGTCAATCGGAAGTTATGACGGCGTTCACCGGGGTCACCAGGCGCTGGTGACCGAGATGGTGCAGGCCGCCGAGGCGGGAGATTGCTTGGCCGGCGTGGTGACGTTTGAGCCTCACCCACTGCGCGTGTTGCGCCCCTCAATTCCGCTGGTCCACCTGACAAGCGACGCCGAACGTGCCGGGTTACTCGCCGCCCTCGGGCTTGACCTGATGTGCGTGCTGCCGTTCACGCGGGAAACGGCGAACACTTCCGCCTTGGACTTCATGCGTTCCCTTGTGCAGCACATGTCGATGCGGACCCTATGGATCGGGCCAGATTTCGCGCTGGGGCGCGGGCGGGAAGGAAATGCGGAGCGCCTGAGGCGGCTTGGCGTGGAGCTCGGATACGAGGTGGTGGTCGTTCCTCCCTTCGATCTCGATGGCGGGCCCGTGCGCAGCAGCCGCATCAGGACATTGCTTGCCGACGAAGGCTCAGTGCGCGCCGCGGCAGAGCTGCTCGGGCGCCCCTATCAGGTCTGGGGCGAGGTCAAGCACGGCGCGCATCGTGGCCGCTCCCTCGGCTTCCCGACGGCGAACCTGGATGTTTCGCCAGAGCGGCTCATCCCGGCGCATGGCGTCTACGCGTGCTGGGCGTGGCGAGAGTCTACCCGGGTGAACGGGCTCATGAGAGGCTATCCTGCCGTGGTCAACGTCGGCGTCCGCCCTAGCTTTGGCGGCGGCAGCCCGTCGACAGAGGCCTTCCTGCTCGACTTCGAGGGGGACCTCTATGGTGAGACGATGGGGCTGAGCTTCATCGAGCGGCTGCGCGGCGAACAACGTTTCCCCGACATTGGCGCGTTGGTTGGCCAGATCCGCTCGGACGTCGATCAAGCCCGGCAGATCCTGGCGTCTCCGAGCGCTGGGCATGGCGTCACCGGGAATGGTGGGTGGGAGGAACTGCGTCACACGGCAGACTGGGCCGTCCGAGTGACCGGCGACTCGCCGCGCGAGCTCTTCGCCCGCGCCGCCTCGGCCATGTTCACCCTCCAGGCCGCGGACGCCGCCCAACCCATCTCCCTGGCCCGCGCAGTAGATCTGGAAGCAGCGGATCCTTCACAGCTCCTGGTTTCATGGCTCAACGCGTTGCTGTTGGGGCAAGAGCTAGGCGGGGAACTCTACACGGCGTTTGAGATCAGCGAGATCTCGCCGCGCGGCCTTCGCGCGGTTGCCTATGGCCACGCAGGGCGCCCTGCGCACACGGCGGTCAAAGCCGTGACCTACTACGACCTCAACGTCGTAGAAACAGCGGAGGGCTGGTGGGCCACGGTTACCTTCGATGTGTGACCACGCTGGTCAAGGGCTCTGGACACGGATCGAGACCAGACTTGCTCCAGATGGTGATCAGAGCGGAACAGGGCATCGATGGCCAGCGAGGCCGCACCGCGTGCGCCGGCCAGCTCGCCCTGGTCGTCGGCCACGATGCGCGTGCGGATCGCAATGTGCTGCAGCGCACGTAGCCGCACCTGCCGGCGCACTGCCTCCAGAACAATCCCATCGTCCTGGATCAATGGGCCACCCAGGACCACAAGCTCTGGTCCGAGAAGGTTAAGCGCGATGGCGACCACCTTCCCCACATGGGTTCCCGTCTCATCCAGGACCTGATAGGCGATCTTGTCGCCACTGCGAGCAGCGCTGATGAGCGCCCCCAGGGTCACCTGCCCCATCTGGTAGGGTTCTCTTAAGACCGACAACACATACGACTCTGCAAGCCGGGTGCGGACCTGTTGTAGCACGGCCTCGGTGGAGGTGAGTACTTCAAGGCAACCGCGGTTGCCGCAACTGCACCATGGGCCGTTCTCATCGATGGTCACGTGCCCCAGTTCTCCGGCGAGGCCCGTGCCTCCGTAGTAGGGCTTGCCATCAATTAGCAGCGCGGATCCGACGCCTGAGCCCAGGAATAGATAGAGGACGCTGCTGCATTCGCGAGCCGGGCCCCTACGATAAGCATTAACCGCCATCGCTCGCACGCTGTCTTCAGTGATGATTAGATCCTTGGCCAGTCGCTCGCCAAGCTCCGCAGGCAGGTTGACGCCGGTCCATGCTGCTGCCCAGGTGGGTGTGTTTGGCCAGCCGAGCACGACGCCGCTCTGCACATCCACGATGCCGCGCACCCCCACACCCAGCGCAGATACTTCCGGGAGGGGCACGCCACCTTCAGCGCAGACATCTTCCACCAGGTGGCTGATGCCCTCCAGGATTACCGTCCGGTCCGGCACGGCGTCGGTCTGCCTGGTCAACGAGTGAAGCACCTCGCCACCGAAGTCGCACAACGCGGCGCGCGACTCCTGGCCACCGATGTCGAGACCGATGACTGTGCCTGCCCCAGGATCCAGAGAAAGCGAACCGACGGGTCGACCCGGCATTCCGCCCGCAAGGCTTTCCTCGCGGACGAGACGCTGGGCGACAAGCTGAGGAATTGCAGCACCGATCCGATTGCTGCCGAGGTTGGTCTGCTCAACCAGGGCTCGGCGAGTGGTCGGTTGCATCGAGAAGATAGCCCGAAGTACTGCGCGAGTTGTTAAGTCCATACCAACCTGCCTCTCGCTGACCCGAATGAACGAGACCCCCGACCATGATCGTCCGCAAGCTCCGATTTGGCTCCATGCATCATCATACCATAATAAGCCACAGAAAGCAAGGGTTTTGCGCCAAGAGAGCGATATAGTGATGATTGGACTTGACATTAAGGTGAGACGGCGATATAATCACAGGGTACTAGCTTTAATTGTCCTCATCCTGCGTGTAAGGCCTCCGGAGGTACACCGGTGACGAACAAGCAGCGAGTCCATGCCGCTCTCGAGGGGAAGCCGGTGGACCGGAACCCCGTCACGGTCCTTTATAACTTCCTCTACATCCGAGACCACTTCGAAGAACTGAGCTGCGTCCCACAGTCGCAGGTATTGCGTTGGCTATATGCCGAGCCGGACGAATACCTTGCGATCTACAAGCGGATCGTGCAGCAAGCCCCGCTAGAACTGCTGCAACCCGAGCTGGCCAAATCCCACAGGGAGAGGGCCAACGCGGAGTTCATCGAGATTGATGGACGCAGCTACCTGCGAGACCGACAGACAGGAGATCTGAGCCTCCTTGACACGATCAGCGGCTTCCCGATAGACTACGCGGCGAATCAGACCCAGTTCGTGTTCGATCGACGCGACGCGGACGAGAGGGTGAAGGTCGTAAAGGCTGAGGAACAGGTGGCTCGCGGCGCCCTCGACTACGTCGAGGCTGTTGTGCGAGACCTGGGCAGAGACCAGTTCGTCCTTTCCGGTGGCGTGGTCGGGACCATCTACTCTTGCGGCGCCTACGTAGGGCAGGCCAACGCGCTCGCCATGTTGCGCACGGATCCGAGCCTGATGGACTACCTGTGCCACAAGATACTGGAACAGAACATCGAACACATCCGGGCTCTCGCCTCGGCCGGCGGCGATGGCATCTACATCGATGACGCCACTGCCACGAGCGACATGATCTCGGTAAAGGATTTCGAGCGCTTCAGCCTTCCCTACATGAAAGCGATGGTGGATGAAATCCGCCGGCTCGGACAGAAGTCCATCATCATCTACTTCGGCGGCGTAACGGACAGGTTAGATCAGATCGCTTCCATTGGCGCCGACGGGCTATCCGTCGAGACAAGTATGAAGGGTTATGTCAATGACTTGGGCGAGATCGCCCGCCATATCGGCCGACGCGTGACCCTTTTCGGCAACCTGGATCCCGTGCGCACCCTGGAAAAAGCCTCGGACGAAGAGCTCGAACATGAGATGCGGCAACTGGCTGAGGCCGGCAGGTCGGCGCGAGGCTTTATCATGTGCACGGGCAGCCCAATCACGCCGGGTACGCCGCTGGCCCGCGTCCGCAGATTCATCGAGCTTGGCCAGCGCCTGCGTTAGGGCCGTCGTTCTTGCAGGGGTGATGCCTTGCCGGGTGCTGCGGCACCGGCCAAGGCCGGAAACGTTTGCGCCACGGAGGAGTACCGGATGAAGCTCAGGCTCGGGATGGCCCAAAGGGAAGCGCTCGTCTTTTACGCCCTGATCTCGCCCTGGGTCATCGGCTTTCTGGTGTTCAGCCTGGGGCCGATCCTGGCCTCGCTCGGGATCAGCTTCAGCCAGTACGACATCGTGCAGCCGCTGAAGTGGATCGGGCTTGGTAACTACCGGGACATGATCTCCGACGAGCTGTTCTGGCAGTCGCTCAAGGTCACCACCGTCTATACGCTTTTTGGCGTCCCCCTGGGCATCATCACCGCCCTTTTTCTGTCAAGCCTGCTCAATCAGCGCATCCCGGCGATGCCCGTTTTTCGCACGATGTTCTACCTGCCCAGCGTGATCTCGGGCGTGGCGGTGTCGCTGTTGTGGATCTGGCTCCTGAACCCCACGTTCGGCCTGATCAACTACTTTCTCAGGGTGGCCTTCGGCATCCGTGGTCCCAAGTGGCTGCTGAGCCCCCAGTGGGTGTTGCCCGCCTTCGTGCTCATGAGCCTATGGACGGTGGGCGGCTCAATCATCATCTACCTGGCGGCGCTTCAGGGCGTGCCCTCGGAGTTGTATGAGGCGGCCCAGCTCGATGGCGCCAACGCCTGGCGGCGCTTCCGCCACGTGACGTTGCCCATGATCTCGCCCGTGATCCTGTTCACCTTCATCACGGGCATCATCGGCTCGTTCCAGGTGTTCACGCAGGCCTATGTCATGACGAGCGGTGGACCGCACTACGCCTCTCTCTTCTACGGCCTCTACATCTTCCAGAACGCCTTCCGCAAGTTCAAGATGGGTTATGCCTCGGCCCTGGCTTGGGTGCTCTTCATCATCATCCTGGGTCTGTCGCTTGTGACCTTCCGGGCGTCCGCCAACCGTGTCTACTACCAGGCTGGAGAAGATCACCAATGAACGAGACGAGCCATCTCACCCCGGCCGCATCCAGAGGGCAGGGACCGCGCATGCCGGCGCGAGCCCGCACCAACCCGCTCCGCTCTCGCCGGTTAGGCGATGCCGCGGGCCGCATTCTCGCCACCCTGGTGCTCCTGGTTTGCGCGGCGGTGATCCTGCTGCCTGTGTTCTGGATGCTCTCCACTTCGTTCAAGACACGCGCCGAGGTCCTGATGTTCCCGCCGCGCTGGATCCCGGCGCAGCTTCAGTGGCAAAACTACCCTACAGCTTTGAGCTTTCTGCCATTCGGCCGTTTCTTCCGGAACACGGCCTTCATTACCGGTGTCGTTCTGGTAGCCGACGTCGTCGCGAACTCCTTGTTGGGCTATGCCTTCGCCCGCCTCCACGCGCCGGGGCGCGAGGCCTTATTCATCCTGGTCATCAGCACCATGATGATCCCGTATCAGGTGTTGATGGTGCCGCAGTATATCCTGTTCCACCTCCTGGGTTGGATAGACACTTTCAGGCCCCTGACCATCCCGGCATGGTTCGGCAGCGCGTTCTTAGTGTTTCTGATGCGGCAGTTCTACCGGGCCATCCCGGCGGAGCTGGATGATGCCGCCCGCATCGACGGCTGCGGGTACATCGGAATCTGGTGGCGCATCCTGTTGCCGCTTTCTAAGCCGGCCCTGGCCACGGCGGCGATCTTTTCGTTCACGTACAACTGGAACGACTTCACGGCTCCCCTGATTTACCTGAACTCACCGGATAAGCTCACAGTAGCCGTGGGATTGGCGTATTTCCAGCACCGATACGGCGCCACCCCGTGGAACCTGTTGATGGCGGCATCGCTCGTGACGGTGTCGCCGTGTATCATCCTGTTCTTCGTCGCCCAGAGGTACTTCATCCAGGGCATCGTCGTCACCGGCGTGAAAGGATGAGGGGAGGAGGCGTGCTATTCCAAAGCCAGACTGTTGCTACGTATGGAGCATGACGACCACCAACCCAAGGCTCGAGACAAAGGAGAATCTCAAATGGAAACAGAAGGAAAGAAGCTAAGCCGGCGCCATATACTGCAAGTGATGGGCGCCTCAGTGGCCGGCATCGCTGTGGCGGCTTGCGCAGCGCCCCCGGCCCCCACCCAGCCGCCGGCAGCCACCGAGGCGCTGGCTGCGACGCAACCGCCCGCCCCCACAGAGGCGCCAGCCGCAACCGAAGCACCGCCGGCGGCCACCGCCGCCCCGGCCGCGGCGAAGGTAAAGATCCAGTGGTATGCCAACGCCGACCCTACCCGCAATAGGTGGATGACCGATGTGGCCATCCCTGAGTTCGCAGCCGCCCAACCCGACATCACGGTGGAGCCCGTCATCGTGCCGTGGAACGACTTCGACCCCAAGCTCTCCAGCATGTTCGCAGCCAACAGCGCCCCAGACGTCTTCGCCAACTGGGGCAGCACCGGCTATGGCGAGTACTGGTGCCGCAAGATGTGCATCGCCATCGACGAATACCTGAAGGCTGATGCGAGCTTCCTGAATCTTGAGGACTTCCCGAAGTCAGCCATCGATGGCGTCACGGTCCGCGGCAACATCGTGGGCCTGCCGCTGTACATCTTGGGCACCTACACCTACTACAACAAGGACCTCTTCGCGCAGGCTGGGCTGCCGAACCCGCCAAGCAACTGGGACGACAAGACCTGGACTTGGGACAAGATGGTGGAAGTGTCCCAGAAGCTCACCAAGAACTACGATGACCCGGCGACCGGCCAATACGGCGTGATGACGTCCTTGGCGTTCGAGGACCAGCCGTGGTTGTGGGGCGCCGAGCTCTGGCCATCCGATGCTGTCGTGACGGCGACCCCCAAGACGATTAACATCGCGGATCCGAAGGTCGTACAGTCGTTCCAGAACGTAGCTGACCTGGTGTGCAAGCACAAGGTGGCGCCCGACGCGGCCATCAGCCAGGCGATCAGCGCTGCCGGAGATCCATTCCAGGCCGGCAAGGCGGTGATGAATATGAGCGGCGGCTGGGGCTTTTGGACTCTCAAGGAGGTTGCCGGCTCGTTCAACTGGGGCGCCGCGGCCCTGCCGTGGGGCGATCCCGCGGCCAACCGAAAGGATGCGCTCTACGCCGACCCCATGCTGATCTCGACCCAGACCAAGAACCGCGATCAAGCGTGGCAGCTTGTCAGGTACATCGACAGCGAAGACGGCTTACGCAAGTTCGTTGTCGCCACCTGGTCGCCGCCATCACGCAAGTCCCTGTTGCCAGACTGGTTGGCGCTCTGGCCAGAAGGGTTGCGCAAGGAGCTGGACGAGTCGCTGCAGGGGTCATGGAAGTACGGCGATGTGACGCCCTGGAACCGGATCTCGGGTTACTCCCAGTTCTACGATGCCTTCAACACCGAGCTACTGGCCGTCCAACATTGCGAAAAGACGATGGAAGAGGCAGTCCCGGTCATCAAGAAGGCTGTCGAGGATGTCCTCGCCACGTTGACGTGCGAAGCCTGAGTCTCGCACGCTGATCCTCATGCGGGTAGTGGCGCGGGCGCCCGGGCCACTACCCCGTGTTCGTGGCAGGCCACAGCCCGCACGCCCCAAGGCAGGCACATCTCGCGCCCCGCCGGTGGGCAGACTCCCTGTTGGACGCCTGATCATAGGGCGTTCGCCGAACGGGGGGTAGTGCGGCGACCTTCACACCTGAGCTCAACCAGGCGTTGGTGGCTTCGGTGGCGGCGACGTGAGCTTCGAGAGAATCTAAGGACGGCTTCACCATCCAACAGGACAACTGGCATTCCGCCATCGTCAGCAGGCCCTTCCATGACGTGGCCGGGGCTCGCGAATTCCTGCTGCGGCTGACGGATCGCATGGACCGGTTGGGCCGGCGAGGTGGCTATGGGTATCCTCCGGGGATCATACCCTTGGAAGAAGGGGATATGGCGCGGTTTGACCCGGAGGCGGAGCGGGCAAACTACCGGCGGTACATGCTGGGATTGCAGAGGCTCGTCGGCGACACCGTCATCATTGACTTCAGCGTCCAGACCGGGTAGCGAGAGCAACCCGCCCGTCAGACCGGAAAACTTCAGGGCCATGGTCGAGGCGGTGGGGGAGATCATCAACCCGGCATTCTGAGCCGGGCATGTCACAAGGAAGCTCAGCAAAGGATAACGCGATGAACCCAGCCACGTTTGCCAAGGTCTTCCCTCTCGGAACACACCTGTGCCGTGAACCGATGCCCGCCATGTCAGAGCTGAAGCGCGACATGGACAACATCAAACGGCACGGCTTCAACCTCGTGAAGCTGCAGGAGCACTGGCAGGTCGACGAGCCCCTGGAGGGCCACTACGACTTCTCGCGCTACGAGGAGCTCATCGAATACGCGGCGCGGCTGGACCTGGGGATTTACCTGGGCCTGACATGCGAACAGGCGCCCGGCTGGCTGTGGCGCAAACACCCCGGCTGCCGCATGATCGGTCGCAACGGCCTACCCATCGCGTATGAGGCCCAGGCGACCCTGCCCGCCGACGGCAAGCCGGGCCCGTGCTTCGACCACCCCGGCGCCCGCGCGGATATGGAGCGCTTCATCCGGCAGCTCGTGCGCGTGATGGGCCGGTATGAGAACATCGCCGTGTGGAACACGTGGCAAGAAATCGCGTATTGGTCGGAGAACCTGGTGGGCCAGCCCGTGTGCTACTGCGAGAATACGCTCAACGCCTTCCGAGAATGGTTGCACGAGAAGCATGGCGATTTGGACGGCCTCAATCGTGCCTGGAACACGCGGTATCTCGATTGGCTTTCGGTCACGCCCGATCGCATGCTCAACATACGGCACCCGCAACCCATCAACGTGGATTGGGATTACTTCATGCACAACGTGCAGATCGGCAACGTCTTGCGCAGCCGGGCGAAGGCGATCCGGGAGGCCGACCCGCTCGGGCGCCCGGTGTTCGCCCACAAGGGTGGGCCGGTCATCGGCTCCGGCATGGATTGGACCTATGCGCGTTGCCAGGACTTCATGGGCTCCTCCTGCTATCCCGCCTGGCACGCGTTCCACTCATGGGATGATGGCGCTCCTGCTGCAGGCCAGCGCATAGATCGGCATGGGGCGCTGCTTGCGGAAATGTGGGACGGCGTAGCGCTGAAGTACGACTACATCCGCTCCTGCAACCCGCGAGGGAAGCCCGTGTGGGCTGCGGAGTTCCAGGGCGGGCCCGTCAGCACGTCGTTCCACAAGGGGCGCGTGCCGTCATCGGATGACATGCGCCGCTGGATGCTCACGGCCGTCGGGTCCGGGGTCACAGCGATCTCCTTCTGGGTCACCCGTGCAGAGATCGCCCCTGCGGAGATGAACGGCTTCAGCCTTTTGGATAGCGACGGCGACAGCACGCCGCGCTACGAAGAGGCGAGCCGCGTCGGCGCGGCGCTCAACGCGCACGCTGACCTCTTCGCACAGCCCACCCGCCCCTGGTCGGATGTGGCCATCCTCATCAACGAGCTGAACTACCAGTTTTGCACCACCCTTGGCCCCGGGCATGAGCACTTGCCTTATAGCGTGCGCGGCTGGTATCGCTTGCTCTGGGACGCGGGCATCCCGGTAGACTTCATCGATACATCCGAACTCGATGAGGATTACGTGGCTCGCTACAAGGCGATCATCATGCCATTCCCGCTCGCGCTTTCCGAGGAGGTCGCGGAGAAGCTGGCGCGTTATGTCGAAAGCGGTGGCAATCTGATCAGCGAAGCTGCCCCGGGGCGCTTGGATGAGCACGGCTATGCGAACCGCGGCGAGCTCAGCCCCGCGATGCGCCGGCTGTGCGGCGTCCGACAGCTCAGCTTCACCATGGTGCGTGAGCCGGAAGGCGGCGCCCGATGGTCACCGCAGGAGCGCACGTGGGGCGAATACGTGGAACCGGCCATGCTCGAGGGGGCGGGTCCCCTGACCGGGCAAGCGGTACGAGCCAACGTTTACATCGAGACCTTTGCGTGCGAGGAAGGCAAACCCGTTCTTCGCTACGGCGATGCCGTCGCAGGCACCGTTCGAACGGCGGGCAAGGGCAAGGCGTGGCTGCTCGGAACATACGTGGGGCACGGCGGCACGGCCTATCGCGACGAGCCGACCGCGGCGGGCGTGACCGCGCTGTTGGCTCAGTGTGGCGTGGCACCCGAGCGGCAGGGCAGCCTCCTGCTTCGCAAGCGTGTGGTCGCGGACAAGGAGGCATGGCTCTTCACCAATCCCGGCAAGGTCGACGTGACGGAGACGATCGACGTGGCGGGCTGGCGGGGAGTCTCTGCTCTCCTCGGTGACCCGCTCGAGCGGGATCGAGCGGGCCGGATCGCGCTGTCGGTGCAGAGCCTCGACGTGCGCGTGCTCGTGCTGACGAAATGAGGGTAGCGCCTCGATGCAGGAGGCGATATCGGCGAGGCCTGATGATACAGGTCTCCATGCATAACACACTCGGAGGTAAGCCATGCCCGGTCCTGGGATGGAACTCATCGGCGAAGAGGAAAAACGTGAGCTGCTAGAGGTCCTTGATGCGGGCTACCTGTTCCGCTATGGCAGCCCAGATAATCCCAACTTCAAGGCCAAGGTCTTCAAGCTGGAGCAAGCGATCGCGGAGCTGCTCGGACTGCGGTACACGGTGGCCGTCAACTCCGGCACCACCGCGCTGCTCGTCGCCCTCAGCGGCCTGGGGGTCGGCCCCGGTGACGAGGTCATCGTGCCAGGGTACACGTTCATCGCGAGCATGTCGTCCATCATCTATGCGCGCGCCATCCCCATTCTTGCCGAAGTGGACGCGACATTGAACTTGGATCCTGTCGACGTGCGGCAGCGCATCACGCCGCGAACGAAAGCGATCATGGCAGTGCACATGCTGGGCAACCCGGCGCGCCTGGACGAACTGAAGGCGATCGCCGACGATCACAAGCTGCTGCTGATCGAAGACTGCGCACAGGCATTCGGCGCGAGCTACAAAGGCCGGATGGTGGGCACGATTGGGCATGCCGGCACCTACAGCTTCAATGTCTACAAGACAATCACGGCGGGTGACGGTGGCATGGTTGCCACCAACGACGAGACTGCTTACCGGCGGTTCTTCGGATTTCACGATCAGGGCCATTCTCCGCTCCGCACGGGGGTTGAGGTGGGCCGCCGGCCGTTCGTCGGGCTTGACTTCCGCATGACCGAGCTTACGGCGGCCGTGCTGCTGGCACAACTGCGCAAGGTGGATGGCATTAAGAGCCATCTGCACGCCAACAAGAACCGCTTCAAATCGGCAATCGCCGGCATCCCAGGAGTGCAGTTCCGCGAGATCACCGATCCCGACGGCGAGTGCGCCACCCTGCTCACCGTGTTTCTCCCGACGGAGGAGATCGCTCGCACCGTCGCCAAGGAGCTGGGCACACGCGTAGTAGCAGATTCCGGCTGGCATGTCTACTCGAACATGGAGCAGATCCTGGAGAAGCGCACGATCACCGCAGAAGGCTGCCCGTTCACGTGCCCATACTACAAGGGCGGCGAGGTCAAGTATTCGAAGGGCATGCTGCCTCAGACCGATCGGCTGCTGGCGCGCACGATCAACATCAGCATCGGCGTTTCCGATCCCGGGCTTGGCTCGGCTTTTGGCGTTACCATGCGCGATGGCTTCGACGAGGTGGATGCCAAGGCGGAGGAGTTCAGAAAGGTCGTAGAGAAGTACCTGGCTTAGGGACCGGGACCTGGGGAATGGGTCTTTGGGCTCGTGAGCGAGTCCGACATGCAGGCCATGCCGGCCTGGCGCAGGCTCTTGTGGTATACTCAGCATCCATACCGCTGGAGGCGCAATGACTGATCCCGTCAGGCTCGGCCTGACCGCGGTGACCAGCCCGCTCGAGGTAGGCGCTGCTGATGCTCCGGCCCTGCTGGAGCGTCTTCGGTACGCCTTGGCCCAGGGCGGACCCGCGAAGCTCGACCTGATCTTGGCATCGCCGTCTGTGGACCCCCCTTCTGCTGTGGCAGCAGGCCGGCTCTTCCACGACGAGCGGGTGGACGCCATCTGCGTGATCGCCGCCTCCTGGTTCGAGGATTACCTGGTCCTTGACCTGCTCGAAGAGTGCGACGTCCCGATCGTCCTGTGGGCGCGGCCGGGCATGCAGACGGGTTCGTTGTGTGGCATGCAGCAGCTCGGCTTCATGCTCAAGCAGCTCGACAAGCCATTCTGCTTCATCTTCGACGAACCGGGGCCCGGCGTGTCGGCCGAGCGGGCAGTCGAGTTCGCGAAGGCGGCGGCCCTGCGACGTGCGCTGCGCCGGGCTCGCATCGGTTACCTGGGCCACCGCGTGGAAGGCATGACCGAAACCACCGCTCACGAGCTGGCCCTGAAGAAGCTCTTCGGGCCACGCGTGGTTGGCATCGATAGCCAGGTCTTCCTGGACCGCGCCGCGCGGGTGCCCGCCGGGCCTGCCGCGGCGCACTGGGAGCAGGTGAAGGTCACGGTCGGTCGCGTCAGCTCGACGGATACATCTGGGGTGCTCGCCATGCAGGCCTACGCCGCGCTGAAGGAGACGATAGCGGGGGCAGATCTGACGGCGGTGGCTGTGGGGTGTTACCCGCACTTGATGGGCAAAGTATGCCTGCCCATCTCGCTCTTGGCCGAGGAGGGGATCCCGATCGCGTGCGAAGGGGACGTCAACAACGCGCTGAGTATGCTCATGTTGACACACCTCACCGGTGAACCCGTCCACAACACCGACCTGCTGGACCCGATACCGGCCGAGAATAGCATCGTCTTCTCCCATTGCGGCAACGGCGGCTTCTCGCTGGCCCCCAGCCGCGACGTCATTCACCTGGCGCCGGTCAGGCTGATGGACAGCGGCGTGTGTGCGCTGTTCCCGGCCAGGCCCGGACCGGTGACGCTTTTGAACATCGTGGCGAGCATGTCGGGATACCGCATGGCTACCCTTTTCGGGGAAGCCATCGAGACCGATATGGTCTTTCCTGGCAATCCGCTGCGGGTGCGGTTCCGCAGCGACTACCGCGAGATCCTGGCCTGGATTGCCGAAGAGGGGCTGGGACACCACTGGATGGCGGCCTACGGTGACGTGCGCCGCCCCCTTGCCGACCTGGCTCACATGGTCGGCTGCGACCTTCTGAACATGGAGTAGTAGCATGGCCGACGCCAAAGACCGAGTGCAGAGCATCAATGTAGGCATCATCGGCATGGGACGCAGCGGTTGGGAGCTCCACGCGGCGTGGCTCTCAAAGGACCCGGCGTTCCGGCTGGTGGCTGTGTGCGACCAAAGCCCGACTCGCCGCGCCGAAGCGGCGCGCACGTTCTCGGCGCGCCCGTACCAAGACGCCAGCGACCTCATCGCCGACCCCGACGTGCAGTTGGTGGTGGTCTCGTCGCCGAGCAATCTTCATGCCACGCTGGCCATTGCCGCACTGGAAGCAGGGAAGCACGTCGTCGTGGAAAAGCCTATGGCCATCACGCTGGCCGAAGCGGATGACATGGCAGCGGCAGCGGTCCGCTGCGGGCGAGTGTTGACCGTGTTTCACAACCGGCGCTGGGACCGTGACTACCAAATGGTCAAGAGGCTGGTCGCCGACGGCATGCTGGGCAATCTATTGACCCTGGACTCAAGGGTGATGACTTACGGCCCGGAGTGGACTACCTATGGCGTACCGGAGTTCAATCCACAGTGGCGCATCCAGAAGGCCTGGGGCGGTGGCTTCCTGGCTGACTGGGGGCCGCATATGGTCTACCAGGCTCTGGAGTTGGTGGGCTACTGGCCATCGCAGGCCCCTAAGGGGACCGCAGGGCTGAGCGTCACCTGCCAATTGCGCAGCCAGTTATGGGCTACAGAGGTGGAGGATTACTTCAACGTGCGCCTGGCCTTCGCTTCGGGCCTGGTGGCCACCCTTGAGGGAACCAACAACGCGCGCATCCCCCTGCCGCGATGGTTCGTGGTGGGCAGCGAAGGCACCTTGACAGCCGATGGGGCATGGGGGCGCTGGACGGAGATGCGCCTGCGCCGCACGATGTCGGACATGCCCGTGGACGTATTGCCCCAGGATGTTGGACCAAGCAGCGGCAGCCGCAACTATGACGTAGGAGAAGAGCTGAGCGCGCTCTTTTACCAGGATCTATCCGAAGCGTTGACCACTGGTCGCCCACCTGCGATCACCGCGCAGCAGGCGAGGGACGTGATGGCCGTTTTGGATGCTGCCAGGCGTTCCGACGCCACGGGGCAGACAGTCAATCTATAGTCTTGAGGAAGGATAACCCATGGAAAAGTACGGTTACAAGTTCTCGTTCGGGCCGTGGAACATCAGCTCGGGAGCGGATCCCTTCGGGCCATCGGTACGCCCGTCATTGAGCTTCACGGAGAAACTCCCTGTCTACAAGAAGCTTGGCTTTGACGCCGTCCAGTTTCACGACGATGACGCCGTGCCAGAGCTGGACGACCTCTCGCCTACACAGATCAGGGCACGGGCGCGCGCGGTGCACCAGCAACTCAACGATGAGGGTCTGGTAGCGGAATTCGTGGCGCCCAGGCTCTGGGAGAACCCGAAGACCATCGATGGCGGCTACACCTCGAACAACGCGCAAGAGCGCGTCTACGCGCTCGAGCGGTCGAAGCGCGCTGTGGACATCGCCAACGAGCTGGGGACCAACCTGATGGTGCTGTGGCTGGCGCGCGAGGGCACCTACATCCGGGAGGCGAAGAACGTCGTCGGGGCTGCTCACCACCTGCTCAAGGCCGTCAACACCCTGCTCGATTACGACAAGAGCCTACGCATTGCCATTGAGCCCAAGCCCAATGAGCCGATGGACCTGGCCTACATCCCGACGATGGGTCACGCGCTGGCGCTCGGACTGCTGGCAGACGATCCCAAGCGGGTCGGCGTATTGATGGAGTCGGCGCACTCGATTCTGGCCGGCCTCGATCCTTCGGACGAGATCGGGTTTGCCATGGCTTTCGGTAAACTCTGGAGCGTGCATCTCAACGACCAGAACGGGCTCAAGTTTGACCAAGACAAGTCGTTCGGCTCGGTGGATCTGCGCCGTGCCTTCAACCAGGTGCGGGTGTTGGACGAGAACCGCTTCTGGGAGGTCGGCATGGTGGGCCTGGACGTGAAAGCGGTGCGCACGCAGCCGGCCGAGCTGGCCACGAAGCACCTCAGCAACAGCCTGAACATGTTCCTGCGCCTGGTAGAGACATCCCGCTCCCTGGATCGCAAAGCCGTGGCTGACCTGATCGCCGCCCGCGACTACGAGGAGTTGGACTGGCTTGTCTTGAGCCACCTGATGGGGAAGTAAGCAACCGATCGCCAGGCGATCCGCCAGGGCTTCAAGGGCGCCTTCATCCCTGGCGGATCGTTCCCGACTAGGACGTACCCATGAACTCACGAGAGCGCTTGCTGACGGCCATCGCCGGCGGTACGCCGGACCACGTGCCGTTGACCTTCTGGTGCTTCGGGTTTCCAGCGCCACCTGGCGTGGGGTGGAAGCGAAACGGGCGTGATGTGGCCCACTGGTATACCGGTCGCCTGGAGCACCTCCACACACTGCCGGAGCCGTGGGAGTATCCTGCGGATGACTTCGAGCGCGTGCTCGCCTGGCGACGCCTGGGCGTGGATGACGTGCTGGAAGTCTCGGTGCCGTGGAGCGTCGATCCACGGGTGCGCATCCGAGATGGGCA
>Ga0315289_10003797_pt1 | contig 22737 bp, 13 predicted proteins | sample YL17G11_40_MG_FD_203452 | JGI IMG/M metagenome (GOLD analysis project Ga0315289, IMG submission 203452) | Sediment microbial communities from Yellowstone Lake, YNP, Wyoming, USA - YL17G11_40 | ecosystem: Environmental > Aquatic > Freshwater > Lake > Sediment | place: USA: Wyoming | collected... | reverse complement strand
AAGGTCGCAGTTACGGTGATATCGGCGGTCACATTCGTATCCGTACGAGATTCAGTCATTACGTCATCACTCCACTTCACGAAATGATAGCCTGTGTTTGGAACTGCCATAACCTCTGTGCCATTCGAGCCGTGATTAACCGTCTGCGGGGATGTTCCGCTGATCGAACCATTCGCCCCCGCTGTGTAAGTCAGCGTGTATTGATTGATGGCGAAGTTGGCTGTAAGTGTCTTGTTGGCATCCATAGTCAGATTCAACGGATTATCTGCCTCATGACCGGCTGGCACATCACCGCTCCAGGAGGTAAAGTGGTAACCCGTGTTCGGTGTCGGTGTCAGGGCAACTATCGTCCCCTCGTCGTATTCGGGCAGGTCGGGAACCTTTACTACGGAACCATTGTTAGTAGTCACGGATAGTGTATAGGTGGGAAGAACTACGTTAAACAGGTTGGAATCGCCCTTGTGTCCGTTAGAGTCGAAGGCTCGCAGAAGCATCTGCGAAGCGGTTTCATTGACCGTGATTGAACCATTCCATACGCCATTGGTGAAATTGCCACTCGACAAGGGGCTGATTGACACGCTATCCGCCGTCGTAAGCCTAAGGTTTGGTACTCTGTTTATGGACCCTGGCGTTGGATTTGAGGTGTCGGTCCAGTTCAGGGGGTCGCCGTAGCCGCTGTCTGTGCGATAGTAAATGGCCCGGTTGGCCCCAACGGTTGAGTAGCGGACATAACCGTCCGAAGTCCAGCTGCTGTTGTTGAAGCTGAAATCCACAAGCAGGTTGTCGGTACCGTTGTAATCGAACGGTGTGCTGAAATCGAACCAGACCCAACCCGTGGAGGTGATGTTCGTTGCCTGTTGATATACTGTGATCCAACCACTAGCCGGACCTTCCCATGCGGCTGTGGAATAGCTGCTCATGGACGTGTACTTCATGCGGATCGTCCAGTTGCCGAGAGTCTGACCAGGCAACGTCGTGACGTCCAGAGCCATCCCGGTGAAGGTGGTAGATGCGCCCAATTCGCTCTGCAAGTAGATCACCTGGGTCCGCGCATCGTGGTAATATGTGCTTAAGGGATAGTTCCAGGTGTTGGTTCCTGAGCCAATAGTTCTCGTGGTCAGGACGAGTCCGCTGAGAGTGACGGTATCGGTGAAATCAGAGACAGTATCATCGCACGAGCACTTCGCCGTGATGGTGACGGAGAAGGGCTGACTGACTTCCTGCGGCGATGAAACGGTGCTCCAGCTGAAGTGGTCCAATTCCCCGCTGCACCAGAAAAAATTCACTGTGGCATATCCGGTTCCACCGGGTGAGACGGTAACGGTGGGGTCGGGCGATGCGACCGAATCGAATGAACCATCCCCATCGAAATCATAGTAGAAAACGGCGCTGGTGATGGTGCCGTTTCCGCTTGCGGAGCCGGAGAGGGACATCTGTGCGAAAAGGCTGACGTTCGGGAATCCGATGGAGCCGATCCCATCGGTCAGGTCCACAGCCACGCGCTTTGTGTCACTGATTGCCAGGCTCGTTCCCCCCGCATCGTAGATGGGGTAGTAGGAAGTCCAGGCCGGCGCGGCTGACGGGCCAACACCGCCTCGGTAGCGCACATATCCCCTCTGTGCATGGTTCAACCCGCTGACAGCATAGAGCCGCGAGCGATAATTGTCCCGGTCGCTGTTGAAGTACGCTACGCCGAAACAGTAATTCTGGGCCTTGAAAAAATCATACGCTACCCACATGAAGCCATGGCTCGACCCACCAGTGTTTGTCCTGCCCCAAGAAGAGCCCCAGGAATTGGCAAGGAGAAACGCCCCATACCTGGTCGTTGCCCCATCGAAGTACGACCTGTTGTCGTCATATCCGACAATGGTCATGGCATGACCGCCTACCATGTTGCCGCCATTGGCGAATAGAACGCCATTGTTTACGCCCTGTCCATCGTTGAGGTAATAGTTATTATACCAGTTCTCGTAAACATCCGTTTCGGTGGCAGCCACATTCCCATTCGCCAAATGCTGTTTGATGGCATCCATCTCAGCGTCGCTGCAGCCGTAGTACCAGTCGCCAATCATGAATGAAGAGTCCGTACGCCTTTGAATGGCGTTTACCCAGGCTACCTCCGTGGGCCAGGTTGTCCAATCGCCCTGATTGTAGGGCAGGAGCGTCCAATTACAGCACCCGACCTCGTTGAGCCGGCTCACTGCATCCGTCGTATATGCTCCCCCATCCTCTCCCCAGTTGATCAAATTGTAAATGAAGGCTGGGCTGCAAATATAATTGTTGTTGCCGCTCGATACGTTCAATCCTTCATCCATCGCTTGTGTGTAAGTGTTGTAGTAATAAGCGCTTGCCCATGCGGTGCACGAGCCTTGGCTCCCTTGGCTGCGGATCGGAGGGAAGTAATTCGACAGGGAGTTGTCAACTTGAAGTGGAAGCGTGACCTGCCCATCCAGCATCGCGCGATCCGCGCTCAAAGTGTTCGGCTCCACGACTTTGACCGGAGAAAACGTCTGGCGTATGTATTCCTCTTCCTCGGGCGTCGGGGGCAAGGCACCCAATCCCTTGCCCGCCGGACCAGGCGCTTCCTGCACAAAAGCCGCGGGTTGGATCGCCTCGATACCGCTCAGACCCTGAATGATCTGAGCCTTGCCCGCTGGGTAGCGAACCAGCAATCGCCGTTCCGGTGCCAGAGTCAGGACTTCGCCTCCTTGCGATTCGACCTGCGCTTTCAGTTTGGCAAGGTCTGCACCTGGAGCAGGCGTCACCCAGATCAGTTCGGATTGTGCGTTATTCTGTGCATGAACTCGCCCGGGCGCAAACGCGATGATCGTCACAACCAAAAATGCAAAGACAACAAGAACAGACATGATATGTGTTCTTGTTTCCCTCACGTCGCTTCGCAGTTCATAAATATACATAGTGGATTCTCCTCACGCTTCAAACTTTCCATTATTCAAACAACTCAACATTTTTAAATTTAATCTATGATTTGTGAATACATGTAATCACACCGTAATCGTTGTAATCGCCGGGTCGCTGAAGGGGCCGGTGCGCATTCGAATGTCAAAAGTCGGGGGTGATGGGCTAGCATCACCGCCCCCTTATTAGCAATTGCCATCCCTTAGGTCAACGTATCAATATGTCCTTCTATTCGCTACAGTCGAGAAAGAAGGCTGATTCACCTGCTGTGTTGCGGGCTGTGACGGAGATGACGCGGTATTCCCATTCCTTGCCGTGGTCCTGGTTCAAGAGGGTGATTTCGCTTTTAACTGTCATGCTGGTGTCTTGCCACGGGTCTTCGGACCCCTAACAGCGTTGAATCTTGTAGTCCGCAACTTTGCTATTGTTGACTATTCTTTACAAGAATGGTTTTATTAAAATCCTTTATAAATTATACTTACATTTGTCAAGTCTTTTAATTTTATATTCTGTTAAACTGGGCAATTTGTAAAAGAGTATGAACTGGGAAGTTTGATAGAAATAAATTTTAAATTAAGGGGTTTATATAAATATAAACCAAAGGAAAACACAGAATTGTATTAAGCATTATAAAGTAAACTAAGCTATACAACAGTTATCGCTTTTATACAAAGGGAGAGATTTCTGTTTATCAGAATCTCTCCCTTTCTTTTTTTATACAAAAATTTAGAAAAAGGAGGTAATGTATTATGATATTAGAAGAACTCGGGATTTATGGATGTAATGTGAGCTTTAGGTCGCACATTGTAGCGTCAGGGATGTTAAGTTAGAGTTTTTCAGGAGTCTCAATATATTATTTTAATTAATAATACAAATATCTTTAATCAGACATTGAGCACATTTGTTTTGCATTTTTTTGCCCGGACATTTTTCAACAATTCCAAGTCTTGTGATTACAAAATCATATTTCACAGGGTCATCGGGATCTAATTTTTTTAGATTTTCAGTTATTTCTTTTGCCATTTTCCAATCAGCGGAATTTCTTGTTGTGAGACCTATGTTTCTGCATATCTTTGCAATATGCGTATCGACAGGAATTATTAATTTATTCGGATTAATTTTGTTCCATAATCCAAAATCAAGCTTATCCCCTCTTCTCACCATCCATCTGAGAAATAGATTTAATCGCTTACAGGCGCTCCCCTGCCGTGGTGATGGGAATAAATATCTTAATGATGGAAAATCCTTTGCTTTTGAGATTGCTGTTACGGTCGGATTTATCCGACATAATTTATTATGTGCGTTGAATCGCACCGCTACTTTTTTGTCTTTATTGTCAAATATCACAGGATAGGACAGAAATCTATCCACAAAGCTAATTAATGAATTCTTTATATCCTCATCAGAGTCATTATACCCTATATAATAAAATTCTTTTAATGAACCATATTCTTTGTAAATATTTTTGAGAATAAAAAATATGTTTGCAATATCCATTCCCGAAGTGAAGCGATGCTTAAAGAAGGCAAATCTTTGAGTATCTTTCTGTGGATTAAAATCCAAAATAAAATTAATTGGAGAGGATCCAATGGTTTCGATAACTGAATTTACGCTTTTGATAATTGTTGTCACATTACCATAAGCAAGAATAGAGGCTAATAACCCAATAATTTCCTTATCTAATGGATTTTGGAATTTATGAACAATCTCAAGCGGGTCAGGTGAAAGATATTTGATATCAAATGTTTCATAAAGCTTGTCTAAATATTTTTTTAACCTTTTATAATCCATTAATTCTTAAGTCCAATTTATATTTTGAGTTACATAATCAAACTACAGTTCCATTTTCAATAATTGAAATAAGAAAATTAACTTAATATAGAGTATTGACTATCTTAATATCTAAATTATATATTAAAAAAAACTTTTTAGAAAGGAATAATAATGAAGTGGATTCTAATTACTACAAATAAAATCATTATTCTATTGTTATTAATATTCTTATTATCTCACTCAATACAAGCGATAGAAATTAAGGGAGTAGTTTTCGAAGATGCTAATAGAAATCTCAAATTTGATAAAGGGGAAAAAGGAATAGCTAATGTTCTTGTATCTAATCAGCGTGAGGTTGTTAAAACTAACTCTAAGGGTTATTATTCTTTACCTATCGAAGATGAAACAATAATTTTTGTGACCAAACCTTCAGGTTATGCTGTTCCACTCAACAAAGATAATCTTCCTCAATTTTATTATATTCATCAACCGAAAGGTTCACCCCAATTGAAGTATAAAGGAATCGAGCCAACTGGTTCTCTTCCAGAGTCTTTAAATTTTCCATTGTTCAAATCAAAAGAATCAGATAATTTCGAAATTATTGTCTTTTCTGATCCTCAATCCCGAAATGAAGAAGAAATAGGCTTTATTCGAGATGATGTTATTGCAGAGTTAATAGGGACTAAAGCGGTTTTTGGAATCACTCTTGGTGATATTATATTTGATAATTTATCTTTTTATGACAAGTATAATGAACTTGTAGCACAAATAGGAATTCCATTTTATAATGTTCCAGGAAATCATGATCAGAATTATGATTTACAGGATGACCATTATTCTCTGGAGACTTTTAAAAGTCATTTTGGACCCTCTTATTATTCACTTGATTATGGTAAGGTTCACTTTATTGTGTTCGATGATGTAGAATGGCTTGGAACAGATGATAAAGGGAAGTCGCATTATAGAGGAATGATTGGAGAGAAACAATTACAGTGGCTAAATAATGACCTCAACTATGTCCCCCAAAATAAATTAATGGTTTTAACAATGCATATACCATTCTACACCATTTTAAGTGATTCAGAATCTGATAATGTTGTGGATAGAGAAAAATTATTTGGACTTATCAAAGACAGAAAACATCTTTTGGCACTTGCTGGTCATAATCATACTCTGGAGCAGCATTTTCTTGATGAAAAAGTTGGATGGAAAGGTATGAGTCCACTTCATCAAATTATTTGTGCAACTATTTGTGGATCCTGGTTTGGTGGTCCTAAAGATGAAAGAGGAATTCCCATCTCAACTCAAGAAGATGGAGTACCTAATGGGTATCATATATTAAAATTTGATGGTAACAAGTATAAGGAATTGTACAAACCAGCAAGCAAAAGCTCCGATTACCAATTGAGAATTTCTTCTCCTATTGGTAAAATCAAGAAAGATGATTTAAAACAGACAAGTATTATCGTTAATGTGTTTGATGGAAGTGAAAAATCTGTTGTGGAATGTAAAGTGGATAATTTGCTCTTCATGAAAATGCAAAGAACAATTATGGAGGATCCTTATTTTCAAGAAATCTATACTAAATTCAAGGACTGTTTCAGGTCTTGGGTTGAACCACGAAAATCAACTCATATCTGGACCGCTCCCCTACCCTCAGACTTAGAACCAGGCATTCATAAAATCTTTGTGCAAACTGCTAATCAATCTGGAAATACATTCAAGACAACACAGATTTTTGTAGTTGAATGAAAAATCAGAACCGCAAAGGGCGAAAAGAAGTCTCAAAGTTCACAAAATGAAGATAAACCACGAATTGCACAAATCTTCACGAATAATTTCTTATCAATAAATTAGTGTGAATTCGTGAAATTCGTGGTTTCTATTATTTTACTTAAATTCTAATTCAAGTTCTTCTAATTCAAATACTCTATCGCGGAGTTCAGCTGCTTTTTCAAATTCTAAATTCTTTGCTGCTTCTATCATTTCCGCTTTCAGTTTCTGTATTCGTTCTTGAATATTACTTAAAGATAAATATTCTTCTTTATCTTCGGAAACTGTTGGTATTTCAACATAGTCTTTTTCATATACTGAATCAAGAATATTGGTGATAGATTTGACAATTGATTTGGGTGTAATATTATTCTTTTCATTATACTCCAATTGAATTGTTCTTCTCCGATTAGTCTCATTAATCGTTTTTTGCATCGATTCTGTTATTCTATCTGCATACAATATTACTTTTCCGTTTATGTTTCTTGCAGCTCTTCCACAGGTTTGTATCAGTGATTTCTCTGATCTTAAAAATCCCTCTTTATCAGCATCCAATATAGCAACTAAGGATACTTCAGGAATATCCAATCCTTCTCTCAATAAATTTACACCGACTAAGACATCAAATAGTCCCTTTCTCAAATCCCTGATTATTCGCACACGTTCAAGTGTATCAATGTCCGAATGTAGATATCTAACCTTAATTCCTAAGTCATTGTAATAATCTGTAAGATTCTCTGCCATTCGTTTAGTCAGAGTTGTAATCATCACTCGCTCACTATTTTCAATTCGTTTTTTAATCTCATCTAATAAATCGTCAATTTGATTTGTAGCTGGTTTAACTTCAATCTCAGGGTCGATAAGTCCTGTTGGACGAATGACTTGTTGAACAACAATTCCTTGAGATTGCTTTAGTTCATAATCAGCAGGAGTAGCTGATACATAAATCACTTGATTGATATAGTTACAAAATTCCTCAAACCTCAATGGACGATTATCCAGAGCAGATGGCAACCTGAATCCAAATTCTACAAGTGTTTCTTTACGAGACCTATCGCCATTGAACATTCCTCGGACTTGAGGAATTGTTTGATGACTTTCATCGATGAATAAAAGAAAATCTTCAGGAAAATAATCGATTAAAACAGGAGGAGGTTCACCGGGAGCTCTTCCAGTGAGATGCCGAGAGTAGTTTTCAATTCCCGTGCAATAGCCTGTTTCTTGCAACATTTCAAGATCATAATTGGTTCGCTGTTCCAATCTTTGAGCCTCAAGTAATTTATTTTGCGATTTTAATTCTTTAAGTTTTTCCTCTAATTCTATTCTTATATTTGTAATTGCTTTCTCAAGGTCATTCTGAGGAGTAACATAATGGCTTCCCGGAAAGATAATCACCTTGAATAATTTTTTAATTTGTGTTCCTTTTAGTGCATCAATTTCGTATATTGAATCGATAGTGTCACCAAAATACTCCACTCTTATCGCATTTTTCTCTTCATTTGCAGGATAAATATCAACGATGTCTCCCCTGACTCTAAAGGTTCCCCGATAAAAATCCAAATCATTTCTCTCATATTGAATCTCTACAAGCCTCTTCAGAAGCTGATTTCTCGGATACTCCATATTTGTTTCGAGGAATATATGCATTCCTAAATAAGTTTCTGGTGCACCAATACCATAAATACAGGAAACACTTGCCACGACAATTACATCTCGCCTTGTTAAAATCGAAACAGTAGCAGAATGTCTCATCTTATCAATTTCCTCATTGATAGATGAATCTTTTTCGATATAAGTATCAGTGCTTGGGATATAAGCCTCAGGCTGATAATAATCATAATAACTTACAAAATATTCAACGGCACTTTCCGGGAATAAGTCTTTAAATTCTCGATATAATTGAGCGGCAAGAGTTTTATTATGAGCGATAACAAGAGCAGGTCTATTCACTTGTGCAATGACATTTGCCATCGTAAAAGTTTTACCGGAACCAGTAACACCAAGTAATACTTGATGTTTGAGATTATTATTCAAGCCTGCCACAAGGCTTTTAATAGCTTCTGGCTGGTCACCTTTAGGTTTGTAATCCGATACAAGATTAAATTTTCCTTCTTGTAATATCTTTGTATTGCGCATAATTATTATTCTAATTCTTATCTTAATAAAAAAGTTGCATACTTAATTAGAGATTAACTAATATCAGATTTCAATATTTAACTATTGAAATATTTAACAAAATAATCATTATAATTTTTCATTAATGTTCTTTTATGAAGATTCGTGTAATTCGTGGTTAAAAATTCATTATGAAATCAATTGAACTAAAAAATATTTCAAAAAAATATTATATCACCTCACATAAGAGTCAATCATTCAAAGAATTATTTATCAAGAATCTTATGAAGAAGAAAAGAATCGATGAGTTATGGGCATTGAAAGATATTTCTTTTGATGTTGATAAAGGTTGTACTCTTGGCATCATCGGAAGTAATGGTTCAGGAAAGAGCACACTCCTGAGAATCATTGCAGGCATTACAACACCCACAAACGGTCAAGTTATAGCTTCAGGTAGAATTTCTTCACTTCTCGAATTAGGCGCAGGTTTTCATCCTGATTTGACAGGATATGAAAATATTTTTCTTAATGGAACTATCATTGGGTTAAGCCAAAAAGAAATCAAGAACAAGCTTCAAGATATTATCGACTTTTCAGAATTAGATCAATTTATGGATACTCCGGTTAAACACTATTCAAGCGGAATGTATGTCCGGCTTGGATTTTCTGTGGCTGTCAATATTGACCCCGATATCTTACTCGTTGATGAAGTTTTATCGGTCGGAGATGCGGTTTTCCAATTAAAATCATTCAGCAAAATTAAATCATTTAAGAAACAAGGCAAAACTATTATTTTTGTTACTCACTCTCTTGATGCGGTAGATGATATATGCGACAAAGCTATATGGCTTGAGAATGGCATTATAAAGGGAAAAGGAGCTACAACAGATGTCTTAAAAGCCTATAAGAAAGCTGTTAATATTAAAACTTCAAGGTTCCGTACTGAGAAATATATTGATGGTGCTATAGCGGCGCGTCAGGATGGTCGCTTTGTATCACACACAGGGATTGAGATAACTAAAGTGCGATTATTAAATCCGAAAGATGAAGAGACAGATATTTTTTATACGAATGAACCTATGACTGTTGAGATTTATTATGATGCTAAAGAGAAATTAGAAAATCCTGACTTTCATATCGGCATCAGAAGAAGCTATGACGGTATTGCTGTGAGTATTAACTCAACAAATTTAAGTGATGTTCAAACAGGAATTATAGAGGGCAAAGGAATGGTCAGGGCAGTATTTGATAAATTCAGTCTTTATGAGGGGAAATATACACTTACTGCAGCGATTTATTCTCATAATTCAATTGAAGAACCTTATGATTTACATTTGAATCTCTACCCTATCATAATGAAAACAAAGCGACAAATTAGACCAGGCTTGGTTACGGAAATGAATTGTAATTGGGAAATAAAAAAAATGTAACCACGAATGACACGAATTTACACTAATTAACTTTACTAATATTATTCGTGCAGATTCGTGGAATTCGTGGTTCAATCTGAATTATCTATGAGAAAACAATTTGAAACTTTAAGACATAAATTAGCACAGAATAAGATTATAAATCTTTTTGCACGCAATTTCTTTTTTAAACAATATGTTTCAATTCCTGAAGAGGGGAAAAGATTTTTATTTGTGAGATTTGACATCACAAACAAATGCAATCTTCGTTGTGTGATGTGCAGTTATTCACTCGACGAAACTAATATCAAAAATCCTGCTATTTATATGAATATAAATTTGTTTGAGAAAATTGCAAAACAAATGTTTCCTTATGCACACGCCGTTTCTTTATCCTGTTCCTTTGAACCTCTTCTTCACAAACAATTAGCGGATTTTCTCAAAATTATTGATTTCTATAAAGTTCCTGTCTGGGGATTTGTCACAAATGCACTGTTATTGAATGAGGAGATGATTGAAAATATAATTAAATATAATGTCCCGATTATAACAGTATCCATCGATGGTGCAACTAAAGAAACTTATGAGAAAATCAGGCTTGGAGCTAATTTTGACAAGTTTATTACTAATATAAGGAAAATTATTGAACTGAAAAAAAGATACAATGTGAATCATCCTAAACTTTATTACAATTATGTTCTGATGAAATCAAATATTAAAGAGCTACCTGATTTCATTAATTTGGCTAAAGGACTTGATGCAGAATTTGTAACACTTGTTCATATGTTTCCAAGGAATAGACTAAATCACGAATATCTTGGAAACCATAAGGAATTATTTAATACCTATATGGGTAAGGCAAAGGAGATTATTGAGAAACATAAGATTCCTTGCAGTCATCCCGAATTGTTTGATATTAATAATAATATAAACTCACCCTCACCCCTACCCTCTCCCAATGGGAGAGGGAAAATTGTGAGGGAATATCAACCCGAGAATTATGACAATGAAGATTCACTTATAGATAACAATCTAAATCCCGACTTCAAATGTTTTGCCCCGTATTTTATAATGCATATCAATAGTAATGGTGAAGTATTTCCTTGCTCATCGAGATTGGTTAATAAACCTTATGGTGATTTTAAAAAGCAGAGCTTTTTTGAAATATGGAACTCTGTTAAATATCTTCGCTTGAGGAAAGGATTGAAAACAAAAAAATTATTTGGGCAATGCAAACATTGCGAACCATTTACAGAAGATGAAATCGACAGATCAGATAAGTTATTGAGTTAATAATTTCTATTTTAAAAGATTCGAAACGTATAAATAATACGAAAAAAGAATCATAGACCACAGATAACGCTGATTAAAACTGATTATCGCGGATGTAATTAAAAAATAAACCGTATATATCCGTAATTATCAGTGTTAATTACCATTCAAATATTTATAATTTAATTTTTGTATTAAGTTGAGTTTGTGCTAATTTTCCATAATAACCAAGGGGCCCATCTTCTTTATAACATTGTTCAATTTGTTCCATCGCTTCTTTATCTTTTCCATTTGCCTTTAAGGACAATACATAAGTGTAACGGAGTTCTGGAGAAATGTATAAGAAATACTTCATTGGTTTATCGAGCATTTCTAAAGCCTTATCAGGCATTTTTAATTCAAGATAAGCTTGGGCTGCTACAGCTCTGCTCTCCTGTGTCCCCATATTTAGTGCCGGTTTTAATACTTCCAATACCTTTTCAGGATTTCCTTTTTTAAGTTCAATTCTTGCTTTTAATTCAGGGACAACTTCACTAATAGGATCCCAGGCATTTAATTTTCTAATGTATTTATCTGCCTCATCATATTCCCCTTTATTAATTAAACCAAGAGCAATAAACCTTAGACAATCCACTACAAAATTTCCGTTGTCCATATCATAACCCGTTTTCGCATATTGAACACTCTTCTCAAAATCTCCTTCATTATAAGAATGCATAGCAAAAAGTAGTTTGGGTCCCGCATCATCAATATTAACTCTTTCATATTGTTTAATTGTTTCAATAGAAGGTTCTTCTTGACCTGCTCTTCGGAATAATTCACTTTTTAACCAATAACCATATCTATACCTATTACCAGTGCTGATAGATTTCTCTGCAAATTCAAGAGCTTTATCACCATTGTGACAGGCAAAATACATCCATCCCAAATCAGCATATTGGGAACTATAAGGATACCTTTCAACATTATCTGTAAATATTGAGATTGCTTTATCTCTATTTCCATTAGCCCATTCATAGTAAGCATGAAAATAAGAGATACTGCTCTGACCTGTATTCTGCTGAAAAACTCTTTTGAGATATTCTCCCGCTCCATCCAAATCGTATTCACCATAAAGCTCGATATCACTACCCATATAAACAAGCATATTGCCTGTTACCAAACTTGGTGGATATTTATTTAAATATTTTTCAATAGTCTCTTCTGCCTTTTTATTATTACCATTGAATCGGTATATAAAGGCTAATCTATAATATGGATTTTTATTTTCAGGAAGAACTTTATCAATATAAGATTCATATTCTTTTATTGCATCAGCAAGCATCTGAGCATTTGTATAAATATCTCCCCTTAATAAACAATTATTGAGATTTGTTTCAGATAATTGACTTATAAGATCTTCGACTTCCTCTTTATTTAATAATCTATCTTCTGCAAGGGCTTTACTTGAATAATAATCATAGAGTTTTCGAGGATTATATGGATCAAGCTCATACATCAGTTTTGCATAAGTTGCTGATGATTGAAAAAGAATGGAATTCCCAAGTTTCTTGTAAATATAATTAAGATTGTCATAATCAAAAGGTGCGAGAACCTTGAGACCTGCTAATTGACTTTCGAGTTTTCTTTTATTCTCTTGAGGAGTTTTTTCATGAACAAAATTAGCATACCGCCACTTCATCGGCAGATAAGTAAAATCTATCGAATGCATCGCTGATTGATATTTATCTACCATAACATTATTGAACTTATTATACCAGTAATACTGACTGAATGTCTCAAGAGTTGGTAAATCATCGGGGAATAAATCGATAATTTTTTGTCCCAGCTTAACATCAGCAGATGGAACACTTAAGGCAAGAACAATATCATTAAATGATAGACAAGCTCCATCAATAGCATAACGAGATGAAAGAGCAAGCGATTCTTCTGTTGTTAAATCAAAACCACTATACCCCGCTCGTAATCCTTTTTTATCATATTCATCAGGGCTATTTGTTAAAAGATTTTGTTTTTCTTTTTCCATAAATTCCAATAATTTAAAGGGAAGCGAATCATACGCCCAATTGATATTAGTAAAGTCCATTTTATCGAGTTGGTTCTTTGACCATTTCTCTAACTCTACTCTTAAATTTTGTGAAACGGGATAGGCATTTTCAGTTTTATCATTTTGTTGATTAATATTTTGAGGTGTGCAGTTAATAAGCTTATAAATGGATTCTGCTATACGTTTTGCTTCTTTCGAATTTTTCCTAACTTCCCACTGTCTTACTGTTTCAATAAGAGAAAACAGAGAACCTTGAATGGACATATTCGTGTCATAGATGCGTCTTTTAGTTAATTCACCAGTAGTAGCTGTGTATCTTCCTAAAGAGTATAAGAAATTTGGAGCGAATGGATAATCAGAAATTCTTTTTTCAATTTGGGCAATTCTCTTAGATTTGTCATCACTTCTTACATAAAGAATATTCTGAAGTAAGTCATTAAGAGTTGTGTCATTCTTTAATTCTTCGCATTCGAATGGGAAATTATTATTGTTACCAGTAAAAGCGGATATTGTGGCTTGAGCAATTTTATTACCTGGATGTTTCTTTAAATATTCTTCTACATTATTAATAGAATCAACTATTCTTCCATAATAAAACAATGCGAGGCTATTAACTAAAACTGATTTCACATCATCGGGAGCAAGCCATTGGGCAATTTGACCAGCTGTTAAGGATCGAATACAAAATTCCTGGCGACAATGACTATAATTTATACGAAAGTAATCAAATAAAATCGTATAAGAAAGGGTTAACGCCTGCCAGGCTTCAGGTAAATTCGGGGCTAATTCAATAGATTCATTAGCTAACCGATTTGCTTTTTCAAGCCTGATAATTGAAGGAATTGATATAAGCTCCCAGGCTTGTTGAGCCTTTTCTTTTGCAATTTGAATCTTTTTGGAATCAATGTTTTTATTAATCGAGTTAAAAAAAGATTTTTCATCACAGTTGGCAAAAAGTGCAGCTGATATTTTAAGACTGATTTCCCCAATGATATTGAAATAAATATCAAAATTTCTGTTTACATTTTGCCAATCGATTTCCCATACCCCAAGAGTCTTTTTATTGATAGGATCAACTGCAATTGCAGTTGCTTTAACTCCTTTTTCTCCACTATTCTCCAATACAATCTGAATAATCTTTTTAGTTTTTAATTTATTACCAAGATTAATTAACTCATCAGGAGAATATACTTTAACATCAGTAAACTTATAACCTTCTTCCATTAGAGCTTTATATAAATTCCAAGATTTTGAACAATCATTTCTGTTACCCGCGACAAAACCAAGTGCCTGTATCATCCTTCCACCATACTCTCTTATTTCAAAACACCAATTACTATATAATCGCGTTTTATCAGCAATTGGTAATACAATCAAATTGGCATCAACAGGTGAAATATAGCGTTCTGTCCAGCTTTTTACAGGGTGCGGAGTGATCCAATTAGAATTAGGAATATAATCGATATTTGTCTTAGATTTATTCTCTTCTGAGCTAAACGTTTCTTTTTTTAAACCATCTTTAAAGTAAAAAGTATTTTGTAACCACAAGACAATCCCAATAATAATCAAAAAAATCAGGATGATGATGAGGTAAATTTTCTTTTTAGTATTCATCCTTTTATCTCCCCATAATATTTATTAATTCAGGATAAATATACAAAAAGATTTTTGAAAGATTGACAAATATAGAGAAGATACAAATTGTCAGACTAAAGTTGGAAATCACACGCAAGTCGTTTGCCCCCTCAATCTCTTGATATTAGCAATCTAAAAACTATCTTTATTCTCTATACTCTTCAACCAGATATTTAATCTCTTTTATTTTCCCTTCACGGATGATGGTGAATTTAAATTCGTCGTTAACTTGGGCACCAGCTAAGGCAACTACAAGGTCATCGGAGTTATTTACTTCTTTGTTATTTACTTTGGTTATTACATCAGCTATCTTAAGCCCTGCTTTTGATGCAGGGCTATTCAATTGAACAGATATAATAAGTGCTCCTTTCGTATCGCTTAATCCAAAATAGTTGGCTAACCGCATATTAATATCCTGAACTTTGAAACCAAACCATACCTCTCTTATCTTACCATATTTTTTTATTTCTTCAAGGAGTCTCTTAGTCATATTTATCGGTATGGCAAATCCGACTCCGTCATATCCACCACTTTTGGTAAATATGAATGTGTTTATTCCTATTACTTCACCTTTTGCATTAACAAGTGGTCCACCACTATTACCCGGATTAATCGCTGCATCAGTCTGAATCATATCCTGATAAACTCGACCTGCATCAGGTGAAAAAGCTCTGTGCAATGCACTCACAACACCAACCGTTACAGTTGGACGCGGGTCTTTAATAAAATTACCAAAGGGATTACCAACGGCAATCGCCCACTCCCCTATCATTAAATCTGATGAATCACCGAATGTTATTGGTATTAATTTTTCGTTCGCATTTATCTTTAAAAAGGCAATATCTAAACTTCTATCGCCACCTAATAATGTTGCTTTATGCTCTTTCCCATTGGTTAAAATCACTGAGACTTCCTCAGCACCTTCGACAACGTGATAGTTTGTGACTATGATTCCATCTTCAGAAGCAATAAACCCAGAACCGAGATTGGGAATTTTTTGTTGATAGACATTTCCAAAATCAGGAAAGGAGAAAAACGGTTCAAAAAAAGGATCGACACGAAATGTTCTTGTTAAAACTGATGTAACGGTTACCACAGACTTTTCAATCTTTTCTGATGCCGTAACTATCGCATTTCTTCTCGATTCGTCTATGGAAGTAGTAGGATTGCTGTTGGATTGTGGTGCAGATGCAACTTGAAATTTATTATTCTTATTACGGTTCTTAAAATAAAAATTGCTGATGGTAATTAACAGAAAAGATAAAATTATCAAAACAATCAAATTTTTGGACAAATATGTTTTATTAATTTTGTTTTCTACTTTATTAATGGAAAATATTGGCATATTAAATCCTCTTTCTTGATAATTGATATTGTTTGTGGGCATATCGAAATCTTAAATATTAGACGATTATTATTTGAAAAGTATTAAGGTAAATAAATCAAATATTCCTTTTCAAAGTTTTAACATATTTTGGCAATGCCTTTATAAAGCCTTTTACTGTTGTAAGATTACCGGTTATTAATTTACCTGTTAAATTAAATGGGAGCATAAGTAGATGTGTCATTGCTTCTTCTCTATTCATATTTAACCAGATGAAAATGAATTTATTTCTTTCCATCAGTGCATTCACATAATCATCACCAAATTTTCTACGAAAAGAACTTTTTCCTAAATGCAACGCCACGCTTTCAGGTTCATAAATTATTTTATATCCTTTTTTATAAGCCTTATATGCTATATCATAATCCTCCCAATAGCCCGGATAAAATAAATCATTAAATCCACTAAGTTCCTGAAAAATATCTTTTCGCAAAATACAGGAGCCACCCTGAAATAATTTTGTTTCACAATATTTTTCAGGGTCAGAATATCTTAAGACAAAATCACCTCTTGTAAAATTACCGTCCATACACAAATGATTCGGTTCATTCGTAAACCAATCAACGGTTTTGGCGCTGACTGCAAAGGCTTTGTCATCTTTAAAATGCCTTAGCATCTTTGAAATATAATCCTGTTTCACAACAATATCATTGTTTGAAAGAGCTATTAGTCTTCCATTGCATTTTTCAATTCCCAAATTGCAAGATTTCCCAAATCCAAGATTCTCTTTATTTTCGATGAGTTTAATATTTGGAAAACAAGTTTTGATTTTCTCAACACTTTTGTCATCGCTTTTATCATCCACAACGATTATTTCATAAGAAACATCAGCGAGTTTTGCTGATAGATCAAGAGAGGAGATACACCGCGTAATAAAACTCTCACCATTCCAATTCGGTATGACTATGCTTAACTCAACACTCAATTTAATTTCCTTTTAAAACAAAATAGACCACAGATAACGCGGATTAAAGCGGATTTAACGCGGATATTAAAGATTAGATAAAAAAATACTTTCTTTATTAATGTGATTCTAATCAGCGAATATCCGTAATTATCCATGTTAATCCGTATTCCAATTTTGTCTTTCAATATCTCAAAAAGCATCTCGCAAAATGATTTTCTTTTATTTCTTTCATTTCGGGTTCTTCGATTTTGCATCTGTCCATAACAAATTCACATCTTGGATGGAATCGGCATCCAGTCGGATAATGAAGAGGGTCAGGAACAGTTCCTTCTATCACTTTTAATTTTTCAACTGTCTCGGTTACTTTATCCAATCTCGGAATTAATTTAAGAAGACTCATTAAATAGGGATGTTGGGGATTCTCAAATATTTCATTAATATCAGCATATTCCATAATTAATCCTGCATACATCACCGCAACATAATCAGCAATTTTCGCAATCACGCTCAAATTATGTGTTATCATCAATATCGAGGAATTAAAATTAGATTTTAAGTTCTCCATCAACTCAAGAATTTGCGCCTGAACTGTCACATCAACAGCCGTCGTAGGCTCATCAGCAATTAATAAATCAGGGTCGCAACTTAATGCCATCGCAATCATTACTCTTTGACGCATACCGCCACTCATTTGATGAGGATACTCCTTGATTCTCTGTTCTGGAGCGGGAATTTTGACCAATTCAAGCATTCGCTTTGCTTCCTGCAACGATTCTCTTTTTGATAGTCCTTTATGCAATCTAAAAACCTCAGCAATTTGGTCACCAACAGTAAACACAGGATTCAGCGATGTCATTGGCTCCTGAAAAATCATTGAAATTTTATTTCCACGAATCTTCCTGATTTCTTCCGCACTTAACTTAATTAAATCCTGATTATTAAACAAAATCTCTCCCGACACAATTTTACCAGGTGGCGAAGGAACTAATCTTAAAATTGATAAAGCTGTTACACTCTTACCGCAACCAGACTCGCCCACGAGCCCAAGCGTTTTCCCCTTGAATATCTTAACATCAACACCATCAACCGCCCTTGAAACACCATCCGAAAGAAAAAAATATGTCTTAAGATTTTTGATTTCTAATAACGTATTATTAGACAATGAATTTTTCATAAATTTTAATTTCTATAAAAAATATTTAACCACTAATCACACGAATTTACACTAATTCTATTAATAAATAATTATCCCTGCTGATTAGTGCAATTCGTGGTTTCATTTTCTTTTTTTCTGCGAACTCTGCGTCTCTGCGTGAAAATAATTAATTTTTGTTCAGAGATTAGCTATTATAATGCAGAAAAGTCAAGGTGATAGTATAAAATCTTCTGGAAAGTAAAATATAATTTCACCACAGAGTTCATGGAGAAAAACATATTGACTTAATAAAATAGCATAAAACGAAATATTTGTTCTATGATACCTAATTTTGCTTTGTCTTGATATAGAATAAAATAAACTTTTTGATTGAAATCGTTGAGTAATATGTAAGAAATATATCTTCTGATTTAAAAAGAAAATACAAAATTTTTATAAAAGGAGTTTTGGAAAATGAAATCTTTATTGTGGATATGCTCAATTATTTTATTTATGGTCTCCTGTAATATACCAAGGACAGGACTTCTTGTCCCTGTGTGCAAAAAACCATCTGCCGCACCCATTGAAATAGCTAATCTGACAAAACTCGACTCCCAAAAAGCTACTCGTGAACCCGATTCCAAAATATTGTGGTATGATGCCCGTGACCTCACGATTGAAGGGAAAGGCTGGACTGATACAGAGACATTTTATGAACGCATTTCAGCTCGCGCTAAATCTAAAGTCTCAAAAGATGTCCAAACATTATCTACTCACACTGCAGGAATCGCTGTTCGTTTTGTAACCAATGCCAAAAAGATTAAGGCTGATTGGACAGTTGGTGGCTTTGATATGAAGCATATGGCAGCTACTGGAATTCGTGGATTAGACCTTTATGCTCGACGAAACGGAAAGTGGGAATTTGAAGGAACTGCACGTCCAGCGGAAAATCATACCATCGCAACTATCGGAACATATTTACCAGATATGTCCGGAGAACCTACAGAGTTTATTCTTTATCTTCCACTTTACGATAAGTTGCTGGAACTAAAGATTGGTATACCAGAGGATGCATTTATTGCACCTGCCCCAAAACGCCCATCAGAGAAAGCTAAACCAATTGTGTTTTACGGAACTTCTATCACTCAGGGAGGTTGTGCATCACGTTCTGGAATGTGCCATACGGCAATTCTTGGTCGCTGGTTTGACCGAGAAGTGATTAATCTTGGATTTTCCGGAGCTGGAAAGATGGAACCCGAGATGGCAGATTTACTTGTAGAACTTGACCCTGTTCTCTATGTCCTCGAAGCACTTCCGAATATGACTACGGAGATGGTTAAGGAACGAATTGAACCAACTGTTAAAACCCTGCGTAAAGCACACCCTCAAACGCCTATCCTGTTGGTTGAAAATCCAATTAATGCCAAAACGAATCCGGGGAATGTTGAACTTCGTAAGATATATCAACGTTTAAAAGACCAAAAGATTCCTGAGATTTACTACCTTCCTGGTGAAAGTTTATTTGCTGGTAAGGAAAATGGAACAGTTGATGGAGTCCACCCAACAGACCTTGGCTTCCACCGTATGTCTAAAGCCTATTACCCGGTAATGAAAAAAATCCTGAACAAGTAACAGATGAATTACATTAAACCACAGAGGACACAGAAAAAAACACCTAATTTTATAACCACGAATCTCACTAATCCCCACTAATTATATATTTAATAAAATTCGCGTAGATTCGCGTGATTAGCGGTTAATAAATTTTAACCACAGAGAACACAGAGAAAAGATTATTAACCACAGTGATCACAGAAAAAAACAAATAGATACTAAAAATTATTGAACAGTGTTCATCCGTGTTTATCCGTGGTTTATAAATATTCTCTCTGCGAACTTTGCGTCTCTGCGAGAGATAATTCTTGTATTTTTTAACGCAAAGTCGCAAAGACACAAAGATAAATATCTAATTGTGTAACCACGAAAACACAAAGTACAAAAAGAAAATAATTTTTAACCGCGAATTTCACTAATTAACGCTAATCTATTTTAATAATATTCGTGTAAATTCGTGTGATTAGTGGTTTCTCTTATTCTCTGCGAACTCTGAGGCTTTGCGTGAAATATATTGAAAGTTTATCTATATTGAGACTATACTAAATATCCCCTAAGAAGAAATGCCTTATTATAACCTATTATTCTAAACTCTTTAATTATTTTGAACTAAATCTCTTTAATCAAAAACAAAACAATCTTTCTTGCTAGACCACAACTATCTAACTATATACTCATTCGTTTTCACTTCAATTTTTATATTATACAAAACAATTTTATAATGAAAGCAATTTGGATTTCTACCTTGACAATAATATAAATTAAATTTATAAACTACTTTATTATTATATAGCGAGAGGTGGAAATATAAATGCATCCTAAAGCACAAGTGATTTCTTCAAAAGTAAGATATGAATGGGAAATGTTGAGGTATGCCTATCAACAAATCCAAAATCAAAGGAATATAACAGAAGAAAGACACATAAATATGTTATTGGAAGATTTCCTATTGCATTCGAGAGTCCTAAGAGATTTTTTTGTTCAAGAACCTAAAAATAAAGATGATGTATCGGCATCTCATTTCTTCGATGATCCAAGTATTTGGAACAGTATTAAATCATCTCATTGCGCATATTTACAAAAAAATCGAACAAGGCTCAACAAATACTTAGCCCATTTATCATACGACCGTTTAAACGAAGATAAAAGGTGGGATATCAAAAAAATATTTAATGAGATTAATAATGTATGGAAAGCTTTTTATTCGATACTACCACCGGAAAGGCGGATATGGTTTAATTAATAGGATATCCATAATAATAAATTATTCCAACACAAAGTAATTATTTAAATAATACTTTTATGCTGCACTCGATACTACTTTTTATGAAATCCTTTCAGGTTTTTATCTCTAAAAGTACATAAATATGATTTTATTTTATAGATTCATATAAAATATATTTTGCTAAGTAACAGATTATGATGACAAAACCTCCATACTACTATAGACAAAGCTGGGGTATTGGAACAAATCTCCAACTACACTCATTACATCAAGCTTGGAGATTATTCCAAGAACTTAAGTCAAAAAAAGAATCATTGAGAGAGGGAAGAATCAGAGAACGATGTGTGATAATAGTCGATTTGCTTGGACTTAGCTTATCACAGTTGCTTGGGCAGAGTTATACTTCAGCATCAGCGAGAATTCCCCCTCCAGGAAAACTACTGGAATCATTTTTATGCAGAAATGATTTAGTAAATGAAAAAAAGAATAAAATAATCGAGAGATTTACTAGTTTCATAGGTTTTTACAATGATTGCAGGCATTTTGGTGCTTCTAAACATGTAAAAATAGATAAATTGACTTTTGATATTGTGAAAGATTTCTTTTCGCTTACTATTGAGATTTGGGATATTATTTGTAATTATGCAAAATCAAAGTATGAAAGTATACTTGAATTCGACACAATAAAAAACATACTTGAATATAACGAAGATGATGAAGACGAAGATAAGTGGTAAAGCATCGCTTTTATTTTTAAAAAAAATTCATAGTAATAGGCATCTACTAATGTTATGTACTGCAGAGCCAGATTGATGGATTCTGGTATATATGAAGCGGAATGGAATTTAGGGGACAGAGTGGAAAATTAATACTAAAAACATCTATACTCTTACAAACTTACAACTATCTAACTGTCCAGCCTTAGATGTTCACTCCAGAATATAATAATAATTATAATTGTAAAATTAATTTATAATATTAATGCTATATTTTAACTCCACTTTCCGGGGATGTTAGTTTGGCAGGAGGGGCATCTGTTGTCTTTGATTGTGTTGGATTTGACATAGAAGCCAATGCGGTCGATGAGGAGGTTTTTGCATCTGGGACAGAATGTTTTTTCGGCTTTGTATCATAAAACATCACAAATCTTATATTCACCCTTTTAGAAAAATCTCTCAAAAGAAAAAAATCTCTCTATCTTTTACCTTCTCAAAGTCCCTATCTTTTGTAAATAATCTTAATCCATAATATTTGTTTACGGTATATTGATTTGTATTTAATCTTCTAAATAGTCCAAAAAACTTTTCTAAACCACGGATAAACACGGGTGAACACTGTAAAATAAAAATAAATTAAGAAATTTTTATTATTAAATATAGCTGTGTTAATCAGTGTTCATCTCTGGAGGCTGTCCGACAATTAATTTTAGGTAGTGGCATTGTTCTTTGAAATATAGAAATAGTCACTAAAGGTTGAGGATTGTTTTCTCCTATTTAATTTTTTTTCGAGTATTTTGAGAGTTCATATCA
>Ga0315289_10003796_pt1 | contig 22740 bp, 23 predicted proteins | sample YL17G11_40_MG_FD_203452 | JGI IMG/M metagenome (GOLD analysis project Ga0315289, IMG submission 203452) | Sediment microbial communities from Yellowstone Lake, YNP, Wyoming, USA - YL17G11_40 | ecosystem: Environmental > Aquatic > Freshwater > Lake > Sediment | place: USA: Wyoming | collected... | reverse complement strand
AAAATTTTATTGTACACAGATGAACACAGATAAACACAGAAAAGGATTCATGAAAAACGCTTAACAAAATTTAAAGATTTTACACTACAGTAGTACAGATAAACACAGATAAACACAGATAAACACAGATCTTATATTCGCAAAAGACTTAAAGACAAAAGACTGAATGGGACGCGGATGAACACGGATAAACACGGATAAAGATTCATAAAAAAATGTTAACCGAAGTTAAAGATTTTACATCAGAGTGGTACAGAGGTGCCGCGCGGCCGGGCCCGGGGGCGCGGCGCGCCGAGCAGCCCTTACATTCAGGAGAAGGGAGAAAGAACTATTTCATGCCCAAGCCGAGAGTTCTGAGTGGAATGCGGCCCACCGGCAAACTGCACCTGGGAAACCTGGTGGGGGCGCTGGACAACTGGAAGCAACTGCAGGAAGAGTATGATTGTTTTTTCTTTGCCGCCGACTGGCACGCTTTGACGACGGAGTACGCCAACACCGAGATCGTTCGGGAGTCCATCCGGGATATGATGATCGACTGGCTGAGCGTGGGGATCTCCCCGGAGAAGAGCGTCCTCTTCATCCAGTCCCGGATCAAGGAACACGCCGAACTCCATCTCCTGCTGTCCATGATTACCCCCGTCTCCTGGCTGGAACGGGTTCCCACGTTCAAGGAACAGCAGCAGGAGTTGACCAACCGCGACCTTTCGACCTACGGATTCCTGGGATATCCCCTGCTGCAGACCGCGGACATCATCATCTACAAGGCCCATAAAGTGCCCGTGGGGATCGATCAGGTTCCCCACGTGGAGCTTTCCCGCGAGGTGGCCCGGCGCTTTAATTTTTTCTACGGGCCGGTCTTTCCGGTTCCCGATCCGCTCCTCACCGAGGTCCCCAAGCTGCTGGGGATTGACGGACGGAAGATGAGCAAGAGTTACGACAACGCCATCTTCATCTCCGACCCCCCCGAAGAGGTCCGGCGCAAGACGAGGGTCATGTTCACCGACCCCAACCGGATCAAGAAAAGCGACCCCGGCAATCCGGACATCTGCAACGTCTTTTCTTTTCACAAGGTCTACAGCAGCCCGGAAACCGTCATCCGGGTCAACCGGGAATGCCGCCGGGCAACCCTGGGCTGCGTGGAAGACAAGAGGCAGCTGGCCGAGACCCTGGTCTCCTACCTGGCCCCCATCCAGGAAGTGCGGGCGCGGTACCTGAAGGACCCCCGGCTGGTGGAGGAGATCCTGGAGGACGGGTGTCAGCGGGCCTGCCGGGTGGCGGCCCAGACCATGGAGGAAGTTCGGGCGGCGATGAAGATTTAAAAACTGTTCCTGGTTGCTGGTTCCTAGTTGCTCGTTAAAGGATTCCTTTCTAATCCGGCAACCAGTAACCAGCAACGGGTTAATCTCCTACTCAAAGGAAACCCATGGAATCGTCCCTTTTTTACCGCGAACCGGAACAGATGGAACTGCCGCTGAAGGTGCGGCTGGAGACCTTTGAAGGGCCCCTGGATCTTCTTCTGTACCTGATCAAGAAGAACGAAATCGACATCTATGACATCCCCATCTCGGTCATTACCCAGCAGTACCTGGAATATCTGGAAACCATGAAGAACCTCAACCTGGACGTGGCCGGGGAATTTCTCCTCATGGCCGCCACGCTGCTCCATATCAAATCGAAGATGCTCCTGCCCGCCACCGCGGAGGAAGAGGGGGAGAAGGAAGAAGAGGATCCCCGGGCCGAGCTGGTCCGCAGGCTTTTGGAGTACCAGCGCTTCAAGGAGGCGGCGCAGCAGCTCGTGAAGGGGCCCCTGCTGGACCGGGAGGTCTTCGTCCGCAGCTTTTTCGGGGATGCCCTGGCGGAAAAGGAGGCGGGAGAAGAGGTCTCCGGAGAGGTGACGCTCTTCGACCTCCTGGAAGTGATGAAGAAGGTCCTGGAGGGACTTCCCGCGGAAGAATTCCAGGAAATCTCGATGGAACACCTCAACATCAAGGACAAGATCCTGCATATCATGGAACGGCTCTGGGAAGCGGAGAGCCTGGCTTTTACCGAGCTCTACACGGCATCGACTTCCCGGAGGGAAATCGTGGTCACGTTCCTGGCGCTCCTGGAGCTTTTGCGGCTGAGGATGATCCGGGTTTACCAGGGGGAAACCTTCGGGACCATCCGGATCTTCTCCCCCGTGGGCCCGGAGGAGGGGCGAAAGACCATCGAAGAAAGGATTCTGTGAAGTGGAAGACGCTCAACTGAAGGCGGTCCTCGAAGCCCTGATTTTTGTTTCCGAAACCCCGTTGACCCTGGACCGGATGAAGGAGGTCCTGGGGGGGGTGAGCAAGAGAGATCTGCAGCGGCTGCTGGCCGAAATGATGGAAGACGATCGGAAAAGCGGCCGGGGGATTGACCTGGTCGAGGTGGCCGAAGGGTTTCAGTTCCGCACCCGTCCGGAACATGCCGAATGGATCCGCAGATTGAAGAAGACCAAGAGCACGGCCCTGAGCCAGCCGGCGATGGAGACTCTGGCGATCATCGCTTACCGTCAGCCGGTGGTCCGCATGGACATCGAGAAGATCCGGGGGGTGGACTCCGGCGGGGTCCTGCGGACTCTTCTGGAAAAGAAACTGATCAAGATCATCGGGAAGAAGGATGTTCCCGGAAAGCCCCTCGTGTACGGGACTTCAAAGAAGTTCCTGGAGGTCTTCGGCCTCAAAGACCTGGCCGATCTGCCCACGCTGAAAGACCTGGAATCGCTGGGGCCGCCCTCGACGGAAGGGGTTCTTCCCCTGGAGGACGAAGAGAAAACGGCCGGGACGGAAACATCTGAAGAACCACCCCCGGCGCCCGATGAGCGCGAGGAGCTGAACCATGAGTCCTCTGCCGAGGCTCCAAAAGACCCTCTCTGAAAGGGGAGTCGCCTCCCGGCGGCAGGCCGAGGAGCTGATCCGGGAAGGCCGGGTTACGGTCAACGGCCGGTTGGCGCGGATCGGGGATAAGGTCGATCCCTTGAGGGACCATATCAAGGTGGACGGCAAGCTGGTGGCCTCCCCGGCGGCGAAAGCCTACCTCATGCTGAACAAGCCCAAGCAGGTGGTGACTACCGCGGAGGACCCGGAAGGGAGAGCTGTGGTCATGGACCTGGTGAAGAGCAAACTGCCACGTCTTTTCCCCGTGGGACGCCTGGATTACGACGCCGAGGGGATCCTCCTGCTGACCAACGACGGGGAAATGGCCCACCGTCTGTCCCACCCCTCTTTTCAGGTCCCCCGGACTTACTGGGTGAAAGTGAAAGGAAAACCCACCCCCGAGGAAGTTCGTAGACTGAGCCGGGGAATCACCCTGGAGGACGGCCCCACGGCCCCCTGCCGGATTGTGCCCCGGAGGGAAGCCCGGGAGAATGCCTGGCTGGAAATGACCCTGCGCGAGGGAAGGAACCGGCAGGTGAAGAGAATGTGGGAGAGGATGGGGTACCCGGTCTTGAAATTGAGAAGGGTGTCTTTTGCCGGGCTCTCTCTGGGAAGTCTGAAGGCGGGAGAGTATCGTCATCTCCGCCCGGCGGAGGTGGAAAAGCTGAAAAGAATGACGAAGCTCAAAAACGAGCGTCCCGCCAAAGGCGTGACTTAAGGACCGGCCCAAGGGGCCTTGAGGAGCGTCGCGCCAAGGGCGCGACTCGAGGAGCGCTTCGCTTGAGGCAAAGACAATTAATCAACCTTGAGGAACGGCCCTTCGAGCCTAGAGGCAAAATCCCTGCCGCTTTTAAGCTTTTGCCTCAAGGGGCGAAGCCCCGCTCCTCAAGCCCGTCAGGGCGCTCCTCGAGTCGTGCCGAAGGCACGACGGTCCTCAAGCCACGCCCTTGGCGTGGCGATCCTTGAGTCACACCGCAGGTGTGACGCTCCTCAAGGCACGCTGTAAGCGTGCTGCTCCTCAAGCGAAGCGGTCATTCTTTAGGAGTCTCTATGTCCGTGAAATTCTCCAAGAAGGGTGATGGGGGATTCACCAGTCTCATGGGGGGGCAGAGGGTCCCCAAATCCGGCCCCCGGCCGGATGCTTACGGGACTCTGGATGAAGCCACCTCAGCCCTGGGAATGGCCCGGGCTTCAGCCAGGAAACCCGGGACGGGAGAAATCATCCTGAACATCCAAAAGGACCTCCTTCTCCTGGGAGCCGAACTGGCCACCGAATCCCAAGACCTGGCGAAATTCGGCTATCAGATCACGACCCGGCATGTGGACCAGCTGGAGCGTTGCCTCGAAGAATTGCAGGCGAAGGTACCCCTAAAAAATGAATTCATTTATCCGGGGGACGCCCTTTCCGGAGCGGCCATTGACCTGGCCCGGACCATCATCCGGAGAGCGGAGCGGAAGGCGGCGGGTTTGTTTCATCAGAAGGTGATCTCCAACCTCGAGGTCCTGCGTTACCTCAACCGTCTGGCCGATTTGCTCTTTGTCCTGGCCCGGTATGAGGAAAATTCGAGTCCGCCATGAATTCCCTGATCCTCGAAGTTCGCAAGACCATCCAGAAATACGACATGATCCAGCCGGGAGACCGGGTCGTAGTCGGAATTTCCGGAGGAGCCGACTCGGTGGCCCTCCTGCACGCGCTCTGGGAGCTGCGGGGAGATTTCCACCTTTCCCTCCTGGCGGCCCATCTTGATCACCGCCTGCGACCGGAAGGCGAGAAAGAGGCCGGCTTCGTCCGCAAGCTCGCGGGGAAACTGGGAGTTCCTTTTTGCGGCGGCCGGGCGGATGTCCGCTCCTACCAGAAGGAGAAGGGGCTGACCGTTCAAGAGGCGGCGCGGGAAGTTCGCTATGCCTTTCTGGCGGAGGTCGCCCAAAAGAAAAGGGCGGCCAAGATTGCCCTGGGGCATACCGCCGATGATCAGGCGGAATCCATGATCATGCGGATTCTGCGGGGCTCCGGGACCCGCGGACTGTCCGGTATTCCCCCCGTGCGGAACGGCGTTTACATCCGCCCCCTGATCGGGGTCTGGCGGGAAGAGATCGAGTCTTTCTTGAGGGAAAAAAGGGTTGTTTACCTGACCGATCCATCCAATACGTCGCCACAGTATCTCCGCAACCGAATCCGGCACGAACTCCTGCCCCTGCTCCAGCAGTACAACCCCCGGATCCGCCAGGTTCTGGTGCAGATGGCCGATCTTTTCCGGGCGGAAGAGGAATTCTGGGAAACCCATCTCACCGAGAAGTTTGCCGGGGTCGTGCGCAGTCGAAGGAAAGAAACCCTGATTCTGGACGTTCCGGCCCTCCTTTCCCAGCCTCTTCCCATCCGGCTGCGCTGCCTTCGCAAGGCCATCGAAAAAATACAGGGCCATCTGCGGCGGGTCAGTCTGCCGCATATCTGGGCCATCAACAACCTGCTGGAAGCCTCAGACCCCAACCGAACCCTGAAGCTTCTCCAGGGGCTCACCGTGACCCGGGCCTATCAGGCCCTTCATCTTTCCCGGTCGGGGGAAGAGGCGGTCCCCTTTGAGCACCCCGTGCCCGGTCCGGGGTATGTGGAGATTCCCGAAATCGGCCGGGCCATCCGTTTCGAAACCCAGAGCCGGAGACGGAAGGTCCTTTTCGATGAGTCCCCCCAGGTAGCCCTCCTGGATTTTGATGACCTTGAGTTTCCTTTGACCCTTCGCTCCTTCCAGCCGGGGGACCGCTTCCAGCCCCTGGGAATGGAGGGGGAGAAGAAGATAAAAGATCTATTCATCGATTGCAAGGTCCCGGCCCTGCAGCGGAAACGAATTCCTCTCCTCTGCCGGGGAGAACGGATTCTGTGGGTAGCGGGAGTTCGGATTGATCACCGGGCCCGGCTCAAACCCGAAACCAAGCGCATCCTGCGGGCGGAGCTGATCTGAGAGCCAAGGCCTTAATTCAGGGTGGGTTCCTCGTTGCTCGTTAAAGATTTCTTTTTTTCGGGCAACCCTCAAGCGGTAACCGGCCCCCCTAACCAGTAACCAGCAACGACCAACCAGCAACCCGTATTCCGCATTCAATTTGGTTCTTTCTTTTTTGCCGAATCTGTGTTATATGTTCTTTTGAATTTCAAGTTCGTAAGCATTAAAAATCCAATTAAAAAAGGTTTCTGACGAGCGCACCCATGGGAGGGGGGAAATTGAGCCCCTTTTATAAGAACCTGGCCTTGTGGCTGGTCATCAGCCTGATGATGATCCTTCTTTTCAACCTTTTCAACCAGCCCCGTTCTTCCCAGGACAAGATCATTTTCAGTGACTTTCTGACCGCCCTGGAAAGGGGGGAGGTGCGGGAAGTCACCATCCAGGGGCACAACCTCTACGGTCGCTACAACAATCTCAAGGAATTCAGAACTTTTTCCCCTTCCTACCCGGATTTGATCAAAGCCCTGAAAGACAAGAACGTGAAGATCACGGCCAGGCCCGAGGATGACTCTCCCTGGTACATGACCATGCTGATCTCCTGGTTCCCCATGCTTCTCCTCATCGGCTTCTGGATCTTCTTCATGCGCCAGATGCAGGCCGGGGGAACCAAGGCCATGTCCTTCGGGAAGGCCAAGGTCAAACTCCTTTCCGACAAACAGACCAAGGCGACCTTCCAGGACGTGGCCGGGATCGAAGAGTCCAAGGAAGAACTGCAGGAGATCATCGAGTTCCTGCGGGATCCCAAGAAATTCACCCGCCTGGGAGGACGGATTCCCAAAGGGGTTCTTTTAGTCGGCCCTCCGGGAACCGGCAAAACCCTTCTGGCCCGGGCCATAGCGGGGGAAGCCAATGTCCCCTTCTTTTCCATCAGCGGATCCGATTTCGTGGAGATGTTCGTCGGAGTCGGCGCCTCCCGGGTGCGGGACCTCTTCACCCAGGGGAAGAAGCACGCCCCCTGCATCATCTTCATCGATGAAATCGATGCCGTGGGGCGCCACCGGGGAGCCGGCCTGGGCGGGGGACATGACGAGAGGGAGCAGACCCTGAACCAGCTGCTGGTGGAGATGGACGGGTTTGAGTCCAATGAAGGGGTCATCATCATCGCCGCCACCAACCGGCCGGATGTGCTCGACCCGGCCCTCCTTCGGCCGGGCCGTTTTGACCGGCAGGTCGTGGTCCCCCGGCCGGACGTGAAGGGCCGGGAAGCCATCCTGAAAGTGCATACCCGCAAGACCCCCCTGTCCGAGGATGTGAACCTTCCGGTTCTCTCCCGGGGAACGCCGGGGTTTACCGGAGCCGACCTGGAAAACCTGGTCAACGAGGCCGCGCTCCTGGCCGCCCGACTCAACAAGGCCAAGGTGGACATGGCCGACTTCGAGGCTTCCAAAGACAAGGTTCTCATGGGAGTGGAACGGCGGACGATGATCATCAGCGAGGAGGAGAAGCGCCTCACCGCCTTCCACGAGGCCGGCCACACGCTGGTGGCCAAGTTCCTTCCGCTCGCCGACCCCATTCACAAGGTCTCCATCATTCCCCGGGGGCGGTCGCTGGGAATCACCCAGCAGCTACCCGCGGAAGACAAACATACCCTGTCCAAAGAATACATCCTGAACAAAATCGCCATTTACCTGGGGGGCCGGGCGGCGGAAGAGCTGGTTCTGCATACCCAGACCACCGGGGCTGGAAACGACCTGGAGATGGCCACCGAGTGGGCGAGGAAGATGGTGTGCGACTTCGGCATGAGCGACAAGATAGGCCCCCTGACCTTCGGCAAGAAGGAGGAACACATCTTCCTCGGACGGGAGATCGGCCAGCCCAAAGAATACAGCGAAAGCACCGCGGTGGACATCGACAACGAGATCAAGCGGATCGTGCTGGAAAACTACGACCGGGCCAAGGAGATCATCACCCGGGAGATGGACCGGCTCCATAACCTGGCCACGGCTCTGCTGGAAAAAGAAGTGCTGGGCGGGGAAGAAGTCGATCAGGTGCTGGGCCTGAAACCTCCCCTGCCGGAAAACCCGCCCCGGGATCTGGTTCCAGAAGCAAGAGCGTTATAGCGGAGGGTCAAAGGTCAGGATCAAGGGGAGGGATTTCTCCGGCCTTGGTTCGCGGCCCGCGACCCTTATTTTATATGCGAATCCGGATTCTCCGCTTTCATCACCGGGAATATGACCTCTCCGAGCGAACCCTCATCATGGGCGTGCTGAATATCACCCCGGATTCCTTCTCCGACGGGGGAAGGTTCTTCGAATGGACCCGAGCCGTGGAGCAGGGAAAGAGGCTGGCGGAGGAGGGGGCCGATATCCTGGATGTGGGGGGAGAATCCACCCGGCCCGGCTCCCGACCGGTGGCCGAGGAGGAAGAACTCCGGCGGGTGATTCCGGTCATCGAAGCGCTTCGCCCGAAAATCTCCATCCCCATTTCCATCGATACCCGGAAGGCGGCCGTCGCCGAAAGGGCCCTGCAGTCGGGCGCCGAGATGGTGAACGACATCAGCGCCCTGCGGTTCGATGAAGAAATGGCCGAAGTGGTCTCGCGCCGGGAGGTCCCCGTGGTGCTCATGCACATGCGGGGCCGGCCGGAAACCATGCAGGCGGATACCCATTATGATGACCTGATCGGAGAGATCCGGGAATTTTTCCAGGAACGGATCGATTACGCCGTCTCCCGGGGAATCTCCCGGGACCGGATCATCCTGGACCCGGGAATCGGCTTCGGAAAATCCGTGGAGGAGAAGCACAACCTCATTCTGCTGAAAGAGTTACGGAGCTTCCGGACCTTGAATCAGCCCCTGATGATCGGGACCTCGCGCAAGGCGTTCCTCGGGCGAATCCTCGACCTTCCCGCGGAGGAACGGGAGGAAGGGACCCTGGCCACGATCGCGGTGGCGGTCCAGAACGGGGCCAACATCGTGCGCGTGCACGAGGTCCGGCGGGCGCGGCTAGCCGCGCAGGTGGCCGACGCCATCCTGCGGAGCACGCCGGAAAAAGAATCAGAATCCTGATGGAGCGCAAGCGATGAGAAAGCTTTTCGGAACGGACGGAATTCGGGGGGTGGCCTTCGTCTTCAAGAATGAAAAGCGCCGCCATCCGGGGACCGAGAGCCTGATCCGGGTCATGGTCGAGGGGGAGAAGGCGAAGGAGATCAAAAATTACGCCGAAGAAATTGCCGAGTGCGTGCGAAAAAACATGTTGTAGGGGCGGGTTTGAAACCCGCCCCTACCGCGGAGAGCTGACCGCTGCTTTTAGGAGGTTCTTGTGCCCAAACTCTCAGTGAACGTGGATCATGTGGCCACGGTGCGGCAGGCGCGGGGGGGGAAGAACCCCGACCCGGTGACCGCCGCCCTCCTGGCCGAACTGGCCGGAGCCGACGGCATCATCGTCCACCTGCGGGAGGACCGGCGCCATATTCAGGACCGGGACGTGGAGATCCTGCGCCGGGTAGTCAAGACGAAGCTCAACCTGGAGATGGCCAATACCGAGGAGATCGTGCGGATCGCGCTGCGGGTCAAACCCGATATGGTAACCCTCGTTCCGGAGCGAAGACAGGAGTTGACCACCGAAGGGGGGCTGAATGTGACGGCCCAGCAGAAAGCGCTGAAGCAGAACATCGCCCGGCTGAAAAAGGCGGGAATCCGGGTAAGCCTCTTCATCGATGCCGATTCGCCGCAGGTGAAGGCCAGCAGGGCGGTGGGCGCGGATTTCGTGGAGATTCATACGGGGAAATACTGCGACGCGCCCGATGAAGAATCGCAGAAAAAGGAATTTCAACGCATTGCCCGGGCCATCGCCCAGGCCCATAAACTCGGACTCCGGGTGAACATCGGCCACGGCCTGGATTATCAGAACGTCGCTCCCTTCACCTCGGTCCCCGAGATCGAAGATTACAGCATCGGCCACAGCATCATGGCCCGGGCGGTTCTGGTCGGCCTGGACCGGGCGGTGCGGGAAATGAAAGAATTGATTCAGCCGAGGAAGGAAAAATGAAGAGGAAGGTAGGGGAGTTAGGAACCAGGATTCAGGAATCAGGATCCATGTTCCGGGAGCCAGAACCCAGGATAGCATGGTATTTTATGGCTCTATCCTGTATCCTGAATCCTGATTCCTGAATCCTGTTTTCCTATGATCTACGGCATCGGATTGGACATGGTCAAAGTGAGTCGGATCGAAGAGGCCCTGAAGCGCTGGGGAGAAAGGTTTCAAAATAAGGTCTTTACCCCTGGAGAAATTCGCTACTCTCTGGGAAAAAGAAACCCCGCGCCCCATTTCGCCGCCCGCTTCGCGGCCAAAGAAGCCTTTGTGAAGGCTCTGGGGATCGGGATCCGGAGGGGGGTGCACTGGAAGGATGTGGAGGTGCAGAGGGGGCCCCTGGGAAGACCTGTTTTGAAAATCCGCGGCCGGGCGGTGGAAATTTGCCGCAACGAAGGACTGGAGAACTTTTTTCTGAGCCTCACCCATGACGGGGATTACAGCGGAGCGATGGTCGTGCTGGAAAAACAGGATTCAAAAGGCAGGAATCAGGAACCAGGAGTCAGGAATCAGGATAAAATATGATGATCCTGAATCCTGATTCCTGAAACCTGAATCCTCTTTTGTTGAAAGGGTTTCCCCATGAAGGTTGCCACTGCGGAAGTCATGCGCCGGCTGGACCGGAAGGCCATCGAGGAATTCGGCATCCCGGGGCTGGTCCTGATGGAAAACGCCGCCCGGGGAACGGTGGGGGCCATGTTCCGTCATTTCCCCGACCTCCTGAAAAAGCGCGTGGGAATTCTGGCCGGTCGGGGCAACAACGGGGGAGATGCCTTTGCCGTGGCCCGTTACCTCCTGAACCGGGGGGTGGCCTGCCAGGTTTTTCTTCTGGCCGCCCGGGAGGAAGTCCGGGGAGACGCCGCGGCCAACCTGGAGATTCTGAGCCGGATGGGCGGCCCCCTGTTCGAAATTTTGAACCTGGAGGAGTGGGAGTCTCGCAAAGAGAAAGTCGCCGCCAACGATCTTCTGGTCGACGGCATCCTGGGGACCGGCCTCAAGGGGGGGGTGAAAGGGTTCTTCCAGGAGATCATTGAATTCGTGAATTCCCTGGGGAAGCCCGTGGTGGCCATCGATATTCCTTCGGGGCTGGACTCCGACAGCGGGCAGGTTCTGGGGGCCTGTATTCAGGCGACGCTGACCGCCACCTTCGGCCTTTTGAAACGGGGGCTTCTGATTCTTCCCGGAGCGCGATACGGCGGCAGGATCGTCCTGGTCGATATCTCCCTTCCGCAATCCGCGGTGGAATCCGAAGCCATCAAGGACCATCTCCTGGAAGGGGCGGATTTCCTGCCCTTCCTACCACCCCGCAACCCTGAGGCCCACAAGGGGGATTTCGGCCATCTCTTCGTCCTTTCCGGGTCTCCGGGGAAGACCGGGGCCGCGGCTATGGTCTGTCAGGCGGCCCTGCGCGTGGGAACCGGTCTGGTCACCCTGGGGATCCCCGAAAGCCTCAATCCCATCCTGGAAGCAAAACTCACCGAACCCATGACCGAGCCTCTGCCGGAAACCAAAGACAAGACCCTGGCACTTACCGCCCAGGGGAGAATCATGGAACTCTGCGGCCGCAAGACCGCTCTGGCCATCGGTCCGGGGCTCTCCATGAACGGGGAGACGGTAAAATTGGTTCAGAAGCTGGTCCGGTCGATCAACCTCCCGGCGGTCATCGATGCCGACGGCCTGAGCGCGCTGGGGGGCAAACTGGATTTGGTCCGGAAGTCGCAGAAGGAATTGATCCTCACGCCCCACCCGGGGGAAATGGCCCGCCTCACAAACACCTCAAGCCGGGAAATCCAGCAGAACCGGATCCAGGTATCACGGGAGTTTGCCCAGAAATACGGCGTCATCCTGGTCCTCAAAGGAGCCCGCTCCCTGGTGGCCGGCCCCCAGGGAGAGGTTTTCATCAACCCCACCGGGAACCCCGGGATGGCCTCCGGAGGAACGGGCGACATCCTCACCGGGATGATCGGAGGATTCCTGGCCCAGGGTTTCCCCGCCCTGGAAGCGGCCAAGCTGGGGGTTTTCCTCCACGGGCTGGCCGGCGATTTTGTCGCCCATCGGAAAGGATCACGCGGGATCGCCGCCATGGACCTGGCCGAAGAAGCCCCCCAGCTTCTCCGCGCCCTGGCATCGGGAGAAGGCCGGATGGGAGATTTTTCCTTTCCCTTCCGGACCGAAATCTGTTATTAGAGGAAGGCGAAAAATTTTAAGATCCAATCCCGCGAAACGCGGGACCAAATCCCAAATAAATTCGAATGACCGAAATTCCAAATCACCAGACAAAAGAGCGGTTTGGAATTTGGTGCTTGGAAATTGGAATTTTAAAATCGGGATGGATGGAGAAAAGCGAGACCAGGGGACATTCGAGACCACGACAGAGAGTCCCGAAGAGACCCTTCGTCTCGGCCGGGTTCTGGGGGAAATCCTTCCCCCGGGATCTTTCGTAGCCCTGGTGGGAAGCCTGGGGGCCGGGAAGACCCTCCTGACCAAAGGGGTCGCCGGCGGGCTGGGGGTGGAAGATGAAAGGGAGGTGACCAGCCCTTCCTTTGTGCTGGTCAACGAGTACCGGGGCCGGATTCCCGTTTTTCACCTGGACCTCTACCGCTTGGAGAGCTTTGCCGCAGTGGAGGGGATCGGGTGGGATGAATTCGTCTGCGGGCCCGGAGTCACCCTGGTGGAATGGGCCGACAAGGTGGAGGATGACCTGCCCGAAGAGAGGATCGAAGTCCATCTGCAATGGGTGAGTGAAGAAAAGAGAAAATTGGTTTTTTACGGAAAAGGGACCGCCGGGGAAAAAATCATCGCGAAGCTGGAACATAGATGGAAGAGGGGGGGATGACGTGGCGCTGATTGTGCAGAAATACGGGGGAACTTCGGTGGGCGATATCGACCGGATCCGGAATGTGGCCAACCGGGCGGCCCGAACCCGGCGCGAGGGAAACGATGTGGTGGTGGTGGTCTCAGCCATGTCCGGGGAGACAGACCGGCTCATCCGGCTCGCCCAGCAGGCGCACGAGACCCCTGATTTACGGGAATACGACAGCCTGATTTCCACCGGAGAACAGGTGAGTGCGGCCCTGCTGACGATTACCCTGCAGTCCATGGGAGTTCCGGCCAGATCTTTCCTGGGTCCGCAGATCCGCATCCTCACCGATAGCGCCTTTTCCGTGGCCCGGATCCAGGATGTGGAGACCAAACATTTGCGCCGGGCGATCAAAGCGGGCATCCTCCCCGTGGTGACCGGGTTCCAGGGGGTGGATAAGGGGGGAAACATCACCACCCTGGGCCGGGGCGGATCGGACACGACCGGCGTGGCCGTGGCCGCGGCCCTGAAGGCCGACGTGTGCGAGATTTACACCGATGTGGACGGGGTTTACACCACGGACCCGAACATCTGCCCCGACGCCCGGAAGCTCTCCCGCATCTCTTACGACGAGATGATGGAGATGGCCTCCCTGGGGGCCAAGGTGCTCCAGATTCGATCGGTGGAGTTCGCCAAAAAATTCAACGTTCCCATTCACGTTCGTTCGTCGTTCAACGACAAGAACGGGACCTGGGTCGTCAAGGAGGATGAGAAAATGGAAAAAGTACTGGTCTCCGCGGTCACCTTGAATAAGAACGAAGCCCGCGTAACCATCGCCGGGGTCCCCGACAGGCCGGGGATCGCGTCCAAGATCTTTTCCCCCATCTCCGATGCCCACATCGTGGTGGATATGATCATCCAGAACTCCAGCGCCGACGGCCTCACCGACCTGACCTTCACCATCCCCAAGGTGGACCTCAAAAGGGCGCTGAAACTGGTGAAGAAGACCGCCGAGGAGATCAAGGCCAAAGAAGTCCTGACGGAGGAGAATATCGTCAAAGTCTCCATCGTGGGGGCGGGAATGGTCAGCCATTCCGGCGTGGCTTCCAAGATGTTCACCGCCCTGGCCAGGGAGAATATCAACATCCTGATGATCAGCACCTCGGAGATCAAGATCTCCTGCGTGGTGGAGGCTAAGTACGGCGAACTGGCGGCGCGGGTGCTTCACCAGGCTTTTAATCTGGAAAAGGGGGAGCTGAAGAAAGAATCCTGAGGACTCCGAAGGTCTCTGCGGCGAGAGGCAAGATCGAGAAAGGGATCCTGCCCGACAGACCCCCAGCCGAAGAAATATCCCGCCCACGTTGGGAGGAGGAGAAAAGCGAGCCATGAGCCGGGAGCAACAGGGGGTGGTTCTTTTCCTCAGCCTGTCCCTTTGCCTCCTCTTTTTTCTCACCCATCCTTCTTCTTCCTTGAAGGAAGGGGGCAAAGCCCAGGTTGAAGGGGAACGCCTTACCTTACCATCGGGCGGTCAGGGAATTGCCCTGGAAATGGATGGGGAGGTCGGACCGCGGGGAGTGCTTCAAGCCGAATCGGGGATGACCGTCCGGGAGGCGCTGAAAAAGACCGGAGGGGTTCATGACCAGCTGTCTTTCCCGGAAGAAATCCTTTCCCAGAAGATCGAGAAGAGCAGTCGAATATCGATCGTGCCGGAGGGAGAGGGGAAGGGGAGGGTGGTAATTGAACCCATGACTCCCGCCAGACTGAAGGTTCTCTCCGTTCCGATCCCGCTCAACACCGCCACCGCGGAAGAATTGGACACGCTGCCGGGAATCGGCCCCAAAACGGCCCAGGCCATCGTGGAGTTCCGGGAGCAGAAGGGAAAATTTGCCTCTCCGGAAGACCTGCTCCAGGTTCCCGGGATCGGGCCCAGGAAGCTGGCCGCCCTCCTTCCGCATATTATCGTTAGATAATTAGACCCCGATGGGCATAGATAAAAACGGATATTAAAACTACCCGGGATTATCTTCCAGCTAGCATTCCTTTTTTTAATCTGGGCATTCTGTACTACTAACGTGCAGACTCTCTAAATTTTGTAAAGAATATTTGGGTAGGAAACGCGTCTCTGAAATCCCCCCCAACCCCCCTTTAAAAAAGGGGGGCGAAGAGGGGATTTCTGGGATCACCCGTAACCCTGGGCAAACCTCTTCCAGAATGATGACCTGTTTTTGGCTGCGGCTGCGCCGCGCTGGGTTTATCTGGCCCCATTTCAAGGTCGTTATTTTTCGTCGATCACCACATTGGTCAGGGTACGCAAGACTCCGGGGATGGCCTGGATTTTGGTGACGATGAAATCCCCCAGGACGGAAATGGAATCGGCTTCCACGTAGGTGACCACATCGTAAGGACCGGTGACCGAATGGGCGCTGTGTACCCCCGGGATCTGCAGAATCTCCCGGGTGATGCCGCGGGCCTTGCCCTGCGTGGTCTCGATGAAAATGTAAGCTGCAATGGCCATAATCCTCCTCCTTTCAAATGCGGAATTCGGAATGCGGAATTAAAAGACGATTCCAGGTTCCAGCTTGCCGGTTAAAGTCCATTATATTTTGAGGGATCCCGGAAGTTGAAAAGGGAACCCTATACCCTAAGATCGCAACCGGTGCTCTGGCACCAGATCTATTTTACCCTATTTAAAGAAAAAGCTGAAGCCCATCCCCCGGAAGGTTCAGAGAAATGATTTTGGAGCATGGGCCGCGCGGGGCTCCCCTATGAATTTCAGGGGATAGGTTTTCTCCATTTCCAACCCCTTGCTAATATCTCCCGCTCTGGTAGAATGATCGTACTTTCCCTGTGGCACGGGAGATGAGCCGCTTCTTATTCCGCATTCCGAATTCCACATTCCGCATTTTAAGGGGGGGGCTTTGAAAGAAGACCTGATCCAAAAGACCGCCCAGGCCATCTCCCGGTCCAATAAGGTGGTTGCCTTTACCGGAGCCGGCATTTCCGTGGAGAGCGGGATCCCGGACTTCCGGAGCGCGGGGGGGCTCTGGGAAAGGTTCGATCCGGCGGAGTACGCCACCATCGAGGCCTTTCACGCCAACCCCAAAAAGGTTTGGACCATGCTCCTGGAGATGGGAAACCTGCTGGAGAGCTCGAAACCCAACCCGGCGCACACGGCCCTGGCGCAATTGGAGAAGATGGGATACGTGCGGTCGGTCATCACCCAGAACATCGACCACCTGCACCAGGAAGCGGGGAACACCCGGGTAATCGAATACCACGGCAGCCACAAGAGGCTGATCTGCCTGAGCTGCGGCAAACAGTACGAAAAAGGGGAGGTGAAGCTCGATACCCTGCCGCCCCTTTGCCGCTGCACCGGCGTGCTGAAGCCCACCGTGGTCTTCTTCGGTGAGCCCATCCCCATGGGTGCTCACCTGCAGGCCATGGAAGAGGCCCGGGACTGCGAGGTCATGCTGGTCATCGGGACCTCGGCGGTGGTCTCCCCGGCCTGCGACATCCCGGTGCTGGCCAAGAGAGCCGGGGCCGCCATCGTGGAGGTGAATCTGGAGGAGACCCAGCTCACCCGCTATGTCTCCGACTGGATCCTGCAGGGATCCGCCAGCCAGATCCTCCAATCGGTTCTGGACGGAGTGGCCGGTTTACGGAAAACCTGAACCTAAAAACCTTATGGCTTTTTGTCCCCGGCAGTCTTATAATGAATTTCAGGGAATTCATTACAGGGGGAAAGACCATGGTGGAGATGAAAGTTCACGGGTTGTTTTTCGACTCGGAGACCAATCAATCCGTCGTCGTCCTCAAAGAGGAGGCCACGGGGAGAACGCTGCCCATCTGGGTGGGGCTCTTCGAGGCCAACGCCATAACCATGGGAATCGAACACACCTGGACCCCCCGCCCCATGACTCATGATCTCCTGAAAAATCTCATCGACGGGATGAATGCCACGGTTCGGGACATCACCGTGAACGACCTGAAATCCAACACCTTCTACGCGGTCATCAACCTGGAAATCGGGGGCCGGGCGGTCCAGATCGATTCCCGGCCCAGCGATGCCATTGCCCTGGCCCTGCGGACAAGTTCCCCCATCTTCGTGGACGAGAAAGTCCTCGATTCGGCAGGGCACTTTGACCCCAAGGCGACGAAAAAAGACGGGTCCGACAAGTGGATCGACGATCTCTTCGACAAGCTCAAACCCGAGGACTTTAAGACCGAAATGTAGGGACGGATGTTTCAATCCGGCCGCCCGAAAGCCCGAGTGATTTCCTCCTGAGACCCTATCTTCCGCGGAAAGACCCAAGTTTCCCTTGAACCCTTCACCCCCAGGACCCCGGCGTTTCAAACTGGCCCTCTTCGACCTGGACGGTACCCTGACCCGGGAGAGGAGCGCCTGGGAATACATCCATCGTCGCCTGGGGGTGTGGGAGGGGAACGCGGAAAGATACCAGGAGGCCTTCCTTCGTGGGGAGATCGATTACTATCGTTTTTGCGAGATGGACGCCGCGGTATGGAAGGGGATGAAAGTCCCAGCCGTTCAGCGGATTCTGCGGGAGATCCCCCTGTACGAGGGAATCGAGGGACTGGTGGGTTACCTCAAATCCCGGGGGGTTAAACTCGGGATCATCTCTTCCGGCCTGTCCCTTCTTTCCGATTGGATACGGGAGAAGTACGGTTTTGACTACGCCGTGGCCAATGAACTGGGGATGACGGATGGAGTCCTCGACGGGACGATCCGGATTCATGTCCACTATGACCAAAAGGCGAAATGGGTCCAGGAAGCGCGAAGACGGTTCAAAGCCAGAAAGGAAGAAATTCTGGCCGTCGGCGACAGTGCCGGGGACATCACCCTGTTTCAGACGGCGGGTTTCTCCATTGCCTTCAACTCCAGCTCTCCCCGGCTGGATGAGATCGCCCATCTCTCCATCCGGAGCTCGGACCTGCGGGACCTCATTCCTTCGCTGATTCCCCATCTGGGCCCTCCGATTGCGGATTGCGGAATTCGGAATGCGGATTGAAAATCTTTTTCGGAGCATCTTCAAATTTGTCGATCGAATATTTTATGAAAACCTGTCAAGGGCCCGGAAGGAAAGTCAGATTGCGCCGCAAGCATCGGCGGGATATGGATTCCCATAGCCTTCCTGCTTGCCTTCCGCAAAGCGCAGCGGGGGCGGGAAAAGAAAACTTCGATGAGCTGACAGAACACCCCCGCCACAGCTAAGAAGGGATAGATGCCTCATGATTGCAAGTAATATGACTTTCCTTCCGGGACCCTGGAATCACCTGACATCCCGAATTTGCCAGCTCTTTGGCTCTCGACTAATTTTGAGATGATGGGAAAATGACAACCCGCTAAAGTCCGGGACTTCTTTTCCGATGAGAAAGGGTATGAAGATAAGGGGGCCATTCAGCGCCGGGAAACGGCTTGGGGGGATGCGGTTGTTCGTCAAAGCGGGGATTGTCCTGGTCTGGGTGGTCATGATGGGCCTGCTCGCGGACCGGACTTTTCTCCAGCCGCAGGCCCTGAAGATAACCCCGGCCATTGCCCGGGAAGGGTTGAAGGAGGGTGAGGACTGGTGGGGGGTTTACTGGAAGGGGGAAAAGATCGGGTTCGGGGTCACCGATCAGGAGGTTCAAGGCGGCCGAATCACCGTCAAAGAGCAGCTCTGGTTGAAGCTCTCGGTTCTGGCGATTCCCCAGAATATCCAGCAGACGCTGGAGTACACTCTGACCGAAGCCCTCACCCTGGAATCCTTCCGCTTTTCCCTTCAGTCCGGACTCTTTCCCTTTCAGCTCACCGGCCGGCTCCAGAGCGACCCCGGGGGATCTTCCCGGAAAAGGATGGTTTTGAAAATTCAATCGGGGGGCCGGGAACAGGAGCAGGAGATCTATCTTTCCGAGGCTCCTTTCATCCTGGGGCAGACCAAGCTCCATTTCGTCAGCCAGGGGCTGGAGAAGGGGAAAAAATACCGGGTCCCGGTCTTCGACCCTGCCTCGATGAGCTCGGCGGAGATGATCGCCGAGGTGGAAGGCCTGGACCGACTCAAAATCGGGGGAGAGGAACGGGAACTCTACCGGGTGCGGCAGGAATTCAGGGGAATCGAGGTAAAATCCTGGATCGACCGGAACGGTCGGATCTGGAAGGAAGAAAGTCCCATGGGCTTCACCCTGACCCGGGAAAGCAAGAACGAGGCCCGGCATCAGAACTGGAGCCCCGGGAAGGTGGTGGACCTTATATCTCTAACCGCGATTCCGGCGGACCGGGAAATCCCCGATCCCCGGTCCACACGGTTTTTGCGGGTCCGGCTCCGCTCCTCCAGCCTCCGGGGGCTGAAGATCGAGGGCGACCGCCAGTCCCTCTCGGGGGATGAGATCACGGTGAAACGTGAGGATCTTTCCCCCCGGGCTTCGATTTCGCCCGGGCTTACCGAAAAGGAAAGGATGGAATATCTGCGGGCCACTCCCTTCATCCAGAGCGATGATTCCGGGATCCGGCGCCTAGCCGGGGAAATCATCGGGGATGCCCGGGATCCCCGGGAACAGGCCGGACGGATCAACGAATGGGTGTACCGGAATATTCGCAAGCAGCCGGTGGTGAGCATCCCCAGCGCCCTGGAGGTGCTCCGCCAGAAGGCGGGAGACTGCAACGAACACGCGACCCTTTACACCGCCCTGGCCCGGGCGGCGGGGATCCCGGCCCGGATTCAGGCGGGGATCATCTACCAGGAAGGGAAATTTTTCTACCATGCCTGGAACCAGGTCTACCTGGGCTCCTGGATTTCCGTCGATTCGACTCTCAACCAGATTCCGGCCGATGCGACCCACATCCGCCTGGTGGAAGGAGACCTGGACCAGCAGCTGGATCTGGTGAGGGTCATCGGACGATTGAAAGTAGAAGTGAGGGAGGTTCGTTGATCGAGCTGGATCATCTGACCAAAAAATTCGGGTCTTTTCATGCCGTCCGGGACCTTTCCCTCCGGGTTCCCCCGGGGGAGATTTTCGGGTTCCTGGGCCCGAACGGGGCGGGTAAGACCACGACCATCCGCATGATGGCCGGCCTGATGAAACCCACTTCCGGCCGGATTCTCCTCGACGGGAAAGATGTTTGCCGGGAGCCGGATAAGGCCAAGGCCATTCTGGGCTATATCCCCGACCGGCCGTACCTCTACGAAAAACTCACCGGCGGGGAATTCCTGGAATTCATCGCCGGCCTCCATCACCTCCAGCTGGAGGATGGCTGGAAGCGACGGTCCGAGCGGCTCCTGGAGTTTTTCGACCTCCAGAAATGGCGGCAGGAACTCATCGAGAGTTACTCCCACGGAATGCGCCAGCGCCTGATCATCACCGCGGCCCTGCTGCACCGTCCGAAAGCGCTCGTCGTGGACGAACCCATGGTCGGGCTGGACCCGCGGGGAGTGCTCCTGGTCAAGGACCTCTTCCGGAACCTCGTCCAAAGCGGGGTGACCGTCTTTTTCTCCACCCATATTCTGGCCATGGCCGAGGAATTGTGTCAGCGCATCGGGATCATCCATGAGGGCCAATTGATCGCCCTGGGATCCATGGCGGAGCTCCGGGAGCAGGCCCGGAGCCGGGACGAACGGCTGGAGCCTCTTTTCCTGAAATTAACCGAAGAGGAGCGGGCCCCCAGCCTTGCCAACCCTCTGGACGATTGAGGAAAAGCGATGGGAAGCTGGACCACTCTTCTCTATCCGAAGACCCGGGCCCTGACCCACCGCTTCACCGAGCGCTCTCCCGGCTCCCGGCTGAAATGGGTCTTTCTGATGGCCCTGGCCCTGGGGTTCTGGGTCTTTACCTTTTTCATCTTTCAGAAGGTTCTGGTTTATTTCCGCTCCATCGAGCTCTTCGGGGATCTTCTGAACTCCCGGCTGCTCTCCATGATGCTGCTGACCTTTTTTTCCATTCTCCTCTTCAGCAACCTGATCTCGTCCCTGTCCACGTTTTTTCTCTCGGAGGATTTGAACCTCATTCTCTGCCGCCCGGTCTCGCAGGAGCAGGTCTATTACGCCCGGCTGGCGGAAACCCTGGGGTACACCTCCTGGATGGTGCTTCTCTTCGCTTTTCCCGTCTTCCTTGCTTACGGATGGGTTTACGGGGCCTCCTGGAAGTTCTACGGGAATCTCCTCGCGGCCATGATCCCCTTTCTCTTCATCCCCGCGGCCCTGGGGAGCATGCTTGCCATGTTACTGGTGAACGTTTTTCCGGCCCGCCGCACCAAGGATATCCTGCTTCTTTTGTCGATTCTCCTGGTGGTCGGCCTTTATTTCCTCCTCCGCTTCCTCCAGCCGGAAAAGCTGACCAACCCCGATTCCTTTGGCGGGCTGGTGGAATACATGACCGCCCTGGCCGCCCCCTCCTGGCCTTTTCTCCCCAGTTTCTGGTTTGCCGAGTCGGTGACCCCGTACCTGCAGAAGACGGCCTCCCACGCGGGCTTTTACCAGGCCTGCCTCTGGTCCACCGCGGGCGCCATGGGGGTCATCGGAAGCTGGGTGTCCCGGGCTCTCTTCTTTCCCGGGTGGAGCAAATCCCAGGAAGCGCGCAAGGCCTACCTGGCGAGAGTCCCGATCTTCAATCAGCTCTTGCAGGCGGCCAGCCGCCCCCTGCGGCCGCAGGCCCGGGCCATGGTCATCAAGGACGGCAAAACCTTTTTCCGGGACACAACCCAGTGGTCGCAGCTCATCCTGCTCACGGCCCTGGTGGTGGTGTACCTTTACAATTTCAGCGTCCTCCCCCTGGATCAAACCCCCATGCCCAGTTTTTTCCTGCAGAATCTGTTCTCCTTTTTGAACTTGGGGCTGGCCGGATTTGTTCTTTCCGCGGTGGCCGGCCGGTTTGTGTTCCCGGGGGTAAGTCAGGAAGGGTTCTCCTTCTGGATCATTCGATCCTCCCCCCTGTCTTTACGCACCTTCCTGTGGAGCAAATTCTGGACCGGTCTGGTTCCTCTCCTCCTTCTGGCCGAGGCCCTGATTTTTCTCTCCAACTGGCTGTTGAAAGTGACCCCTTTCATGATGGCCATCTCCTCCATCACGATCCTTTTCATCACCTGCGGCGTCGTGGGTTTGGCCGTGGGAGTGGGGGCCCTCTTCCCCCAGTTCAAGCTGGAGAACACCGCCCGCATGGCCTGGGGAATGGGGGGCGCGATTTACATGATCATCAGCATGATCTTCATCGGAGGGGTGGTCCTTCTGGAGGCCTGGCCGGTGTACACCATCTTTATGGCCAAATTCCACCACCGGAGCGTTTCCGATCTTCAATGGGCCGGAATCCTGGCCTCCTTTGTCGGCGTGGTCCTCTTGATCGGGCTGGCCACTTTCCTGCCGATGCGGCTCGGGCTGAAGAAGCTTCAAGAGATGGATTTCTGAAAAAAAACCGTTGCTAGTTACTGGTTACTCGTTACTGGTTGCCGGGTTAATAAATGCAATCTTTAACGAGCAACAAGTAACCAGCAGCCAGTAACCAGTAACGAGTTATGAGCAAAGTCTTTCCCTGCCCCCATTGCCAGACCCAGAATTTCGCCACCCGGGCCCGGCTGCGCCGGGTCAAGGCTGTTCCTCTGACCTGCTGGAAATGCGGGAATGAGTTTAAGAAACCTCAATTGATTTCTGATAAACATAAAGAAAAGGCTTTAAAATTTAATAAAAAATGAACCAACCTGTCATTGCGTTTTTTTAAACGCAAAAACATCAAGCTTTTGTTGAAGATTGAGGAGAAAGCTCTCCTCCCTCTGTTTCCTCCCCCTCACCCTGCCATCTCCCGCGGGGGGAGAGGGTAAACATATTGAATTAGATAAGAAATTCCCTCCCCCCTTGATGGGCATAAGCGCTAACTTAGAGGTTTTTTCCTTTAATTCCCCCCTTTTTCAAAGGGGGGCAGGGGGGATTTCTGCATTCAGCTGATCGGCAATCATCCGATAGATAGCCTCCACCACAGCATCGCTTTCCTTCAGAACTTCTCTACTGTTAAATCGCAATACCTTCAGACCAAGAGAG